>Ga0207657_10008447_pt1 | contig 10445 bp, 6 predicted proteins | sample KBSC33metaG_FD_184316 | JGI IMG/M metagenome (GOLD analysis project Ga0207657, IMG submission 184316) | Corn rhizosphere microbial communities from Kellogg Biological Station, Michigan, USA - KBS C3-3 metaG (SPAdes) (version 2) | ecosystem: Host-associated > Plants > Roots > Rhizosphere > Soil ... | reverse complement strand
ATCTGGCAGGAATGCGACGGCGGACAACTGAGGTACTCGAAAACTTCGTGCACGAGCAGCCGACGACGACACGGACACCCATGGCGCTGCTCCGCCTGGGCCAAACGTGTCAGGCGGCCGGGCAGTTTCAAAAGGCGATTGATTTTGCACAAAAATGTGTGAACTGTAATAATTCATCGCGCATTCTTGGTATGAGTTATTACAACCTCGAAGATTATGGGAAAGCAGAAAAGTATCTGAATGATGCGATAAATAAAAACGCTCAGGATGCTGATGCCTTCTATACTTTGGGCCGAACTTATCTGGAATTGGAAAATGGAAAGAGTGCGATTGAGGCGTTTAAAAAAGCGGTTAAGTTATCTCCAAAAAGTCAATGGATGTATGAATTGGGATTAATTTGCTACAATGAAAATGATTATCAGAATGCAGTGAAATACTTTGAAACGGCGGTAGATAGCGGGTACAATAAAAGCAATGATTTTTATGAGAATTATGGATTTGCGCAAATCTATTCAGGCAATTCGAAAAGGGGAATTCAAACGTTAAATGTTGTTCTTGAACGCAAACCAAATAATAAAGAGCTGCTCAACAATATTGGTTATGCGATGTATGAAACGAAAAAATATAATGAAGCTCTTGAATATTTTACAAAAGTTTTAGAAATAAATCCAAAAGATGCAACAACATTATACATGACTGGAATGACTTATCAAAAATTAGGAAATAAAGAAAAAGGCCAGAAACTTTGTGATGAGGCAATTTCATTGGATCCGTCCCTTAAAAGATATCGGCAGAAGAATGAAATGCCGGCCGGATTATAGTTTGTAGTTGACCGTTCCTAGTCAGTCGGGGAAACCATTGAAATAAAGGTTTTAGTTTCAGATAATTGACAGTTCAAATAAAAATTATTTTTTCTATCTTGCTTTAAATTTATTCATTCCCTTTCAAAGGGCTAAATTTTCAACGATGAGCAAACTACATTTTGAAACTCTCCAGGTACATGCAGGTCAACAAGTTGATCCAGCCACAAAATCACGTGCCGTACCTATTTACCAAACTACTTCTTTTTCATTCAACAATTCAGAACATGCCGCCAATCTTTTTGGTTTGCGTGAGTTTGGAAACATTTACACACGCATCATGAACCCGACCACTGATGTGTTTGAACAACGCATGGCTGCATTGGAAAGTGGTGTTGCAGGACTTGCAACAAGCAGTGGGCAAGCATCGCAATTTCTTACATTCAGTAATTTGTTGAAAACAGGAGATAATTTTGTTTCCAGTTCTTTTTTATATGGTGGCACATACAATCAGTTCAAAGTTTCTTTTAAACGTCTTGGCTTTGATGTGCGTTTTGCAGATGCTGATAATGTTGAAAGCTTTGTTCCGCATATTGATAAAAATACAAAAGCCATTTATCTTGAAACAATAGGCAATCCTCGTTTGAATATTCCGGACTTTGAAAAGTTCGCTGCGCTTGCAAAAGAATATGATCTGCCTTTGATCGTTGATAACACTTTTGCCGCAGGCGGATATTTATGCAGACCAATTGAATGGGGCGCAAACATTGTTGTTGAATCTGCAACAAAATGGATCGGTGGTCACGGTACTGCAATCGGTGGTGTGATCGTTGATGGTGGAAATTTCAATTGGGCAAATGGAAAGTTCCCTCAATTCACTGAACCTTCTGAAGGTTATCATGGTTTAAAATTCTGGGATGTATTTGGCGAAGGCAATCCGCTTGGTTTACCAAATATCGCATTCATCATTCGTGCAAGAGTTGAAGGTCTTCGTGATTACGGTTCCTGCCAGGCGCCTTTCAATTCATTCCTGTTGTTGCAGGGAATTGAAACGTTATCGTTGCGTGTACAACGTCAATGCGAAAATACACTTGCACTTGCCCAATGGCTGGAAGAGCATCCTTCTGTTGAGTTTGTTTGGTATCCCGGTTTAAAGAGCAGTCCTTATTATGATGTTGCTAAAAAATATTTGACCAACGGCGCCGGTGCAGTGTTGCAATTCGGTGTGAAAGGTGGCAAAGAAAAAGCTGCGCAGTTGATAGACGAATTAAAGTTGGCAAGTCATCTTGCAAATGTTGGTGATGCAAAAACATTGGTGATTCATCCGGCATCAACAACGCATGAACAGTTAAGTGAAGAAGAACAATTGGCTGCCGGTGTATTGCCAAATGTTGTTCGCATCAGTGCAGGCATTGAACATATTGATGATATTAAAGAAGATTTTCAACAAGCATTTGACAAGATACATGCACCAACTTATGCGTTGAATTAGCAGTTGGTTGACGAATACATTTTATAATTTTTTTGAACCAACCAGTAGAATAAGAATTATGCACCTGTTGCGTCGCACACTTGTACTAAGAATAGCCATGAGCTGTGAGTTTCGAGCTGCGAGTTGATTTGCTCGCAGCTCATAGCTCGCGACTCGCAGCCTTGCTGAATAAAGTTCTGAACGTACAAGTGAGTGACACAACAGACGATGAGTAAAGAATCAAAAGCTGGTCTCATAAAAATAAAAAGCATTGCAACCGAAAATTTTTTCATACAACAAATCATTTACACTCGAAAGTGGGAGAACCTTGCCCTGCCTGCATTTGGCGTACACAACTCACGGAGAATTGAATGCAGACAAAAGCAACGTTGTTTGGATATTTCATGCATTGACAGCAAACAGTAATCCGGCAGAATGGTGGCCCGGATTGGTGGGTGAACAAAAATTATTGGATCCTGAAAAATATTTTATTGTATGTGTGAACATGCCCGGAAGTTGTTATGGAAGCATTGGTCCTTTGGATAATGACCCTTTAACGGATAAACCATACTATCACAACTTTCCGGTGTTTACAACACGCGATATGGCAAGAGCATATCGGCTGCTGAAAGATCATTTGGGTTTGAAAAAAATTCATATTGGTGTTGGTGGTTCAATGGGTGGACAACAATTGCTTGAATGGGCAATTGAAGAACCGGAATTGTTTGAATTTATTTTTCCTATTGCAACCAATGCAGAGCATTCACCGTGGGGAGTTGCGTTTAATGCATCGCAAAGATGGTGTATTGAAAATGATGCAACGTGGAAAGAAGAACACGTTGATGCAGGTTTGGAAGGAATGAAAACAGCAAGATCAATTGCATTGATTTCTTACAGGCATTATGAAACATATTTTAAATCGCAACACGGCTTTACAACAGATACAGAAGGCTCAACGATAGACAAACAAATTTTTAAAGCAGAAACTTATCAACGTTACCAGGGAGAAAAATTAGCAAAGCGTTTCAATGCATTCAGCTATTATTTTTTGAGTCTGGGAATGGATAAACATAATGTGGGAAGAGGAAGAGACTCTGTTCGTGCGGCGTTACAAAGCATCAGGGCAAAAGCGCTGGTGATAAGCATTTCATCAGATATTCTTTTTCCGACAAGCGAGCAGGAATTGCTTGCTGCATATATTCCAAATGCTCAGTTGGAAGTGATAGATTCATATTATGGACATGATGGATTTCTTTTAGAGTATGAGGCGATTGAAACGTTGGTGAGGGAATTTATTTCTGCAAATGTGGCAAATGTGAAAATGTGAGAAGTGTGGAAATGAATTTGAAGATTTGAAAATGAAGAAATAAGGAATGCAAACTTTTTGAATTGAAAGATTACAAACTAAAGACTACAAACTAAATACATGGGTACTGATAAAAAATTAATAATCGGTTTATTCGGATTCGGTGTTGTTGGTGAAGGGTTATATCATGTATTACACCAAACTCCTTCATTGAAAGCAGAGATCAGAAAAGTGTGTATCAAACATCCTGGCAAAAAAAGAAATGCACCGGATGAATTATTTACAACAGACAAAAATGAATTGTTGTTTGATAACGATATTAATGTAATTGTTGAAGTGATCAATGATTCAGATGCTGCGTTTGATATTGTGCGCACAGCATTTAAAAACGGGAAAGCTGTAGTAAGTGCAAGCAAGAAAATGATCGCTGAACATTTACCTGAAATACTTGCATTTCAAAAAGAAACAGGTTTGCCATTTTTATGCGAAGCTGCAGCTTGTGCTTCAATTCCGGTGATAAGAAATCTTGAAGAATATTATGATAATGATTTATTACATGGAATAAAAGCGATCGTAAACGGTTCAACCAATTTCATTCTTACAAAAATGTTTGAAGACAAACTTGATTACAATGAAGCATTATTACTCGCACAGCAATTAGGTTTTGCAGAAAGTGATCCTTCTCTTGATGTGGAAGGTTTTGATGCAGTGAACAAATGGACTTTCTTGCTAACGCATGCTTACGGGATTGTAACTGAGCCCAACGAAATTTTATTTACAGGTATTCAAAATATTCAATCAAATGATGCATCTGTTGCTAAGGAAAAAAATTATGACATCAAACTCGTTGCACAAGCACAGAAATTAAAAAATGGAAAAGTTGCTGCATTCGTATTGCCGCAATTTGTTCCGCATGACGATCATTTGAGTTTTGTAAAAAATGAATACAATGGTGTTGTAATTGAGAGTGGCTTTGCTGACAAACAATTCTTTTATGGAAAAGGTGCAGGAAGTTTTCCAACTGCATCCGCTGTGTTGAGTGATATATCCGCGTTGCGATATGATTATCATTATGAGTATAAGAAATTGTATTATCACACGCCGTCTGAATTAACAAATGATTTTTATGTAAAAACTTTTGTCAGTTTTAATAAGCTGAACGATATTCCCAAAGAAGAGTTTGAATGGATTGAAGAATGGCACGGCGGACAAGAGAGAAGTTATTTAATTGGTGTGATACATTTTCAAAAATTGATTGATGACAAATGGTGGAAACAGCATGGAGTGTCTTTAATATTAACACCGGAGCCGGTAATAGAAAACATTGAAATAAGAAATTTGAAAAAGAGAAGTTTGGAATTAGCAGGAATAATTTAAAATTTTTGTGGGTGATATTTGAAGTTCCGGTGAATATGCCGGGACTTTTTTGTTCAATAGAATTGTTGTTGTTGAAGTGAGTGACACAACAGGAGTTCAATAGTAGCAATAAAGCTCACAACAAAAATATTCTGCACTTATCCATTATCACCTTCGTTATCTCCGCCGTTATTGCTGTTGTTTTTCTTTTTAAAGAAATTAAAATCTGCATCACCAAATTTGTAAGAAAAAGTTACACGAAATGTGCGTACACTCCAACGACTGTAAGAATCCTGGTAGAAATCTTCCGTGTCATAAATAGTTCCGTATCTGCGCGTGTTGAAAACATCGTTAATGCTAAATGAAAGCGCCGCTTTGTTATTTTTCAGGAACTCTTTGCGCATAGCAAAATCTGTTACAAATTGTCCTTTTTCTTTGCCTTGCGGAATAACATGCGGTGATTCATATTCTGATACCAATTGAAAATTCAGGTTGTTAAAAAATTTACTTGAAGGCGAAACGATCTTGTAATTGCCGATAAACTTTGTGTCCCAGTTAAAACCCTGGTTGCTAAGATCAAGACCATTAACAACAGCATGTGTTTTTCTATATTGAAAATTGATGTTGTATGTAAGGTCTAAATTTTTGAAAAACTTTTTTTGCAAAGTAAATTCAGAACCGACGCGATTTGTGTAACCCGCATTAATGTATGTGTTTACAATCGCATTTGGCGAAACGCCGGCATTGATCAATTGCTGGTATAATTTAGTGCTGATCGTATCACTATAATCAGTGATGTCGCCAACATTATTTTTAAAATAAATCACGCCGAGAAAGTTTCCGTTTTTTAATTGATTGAAATAATTGAATTCAAAAGAATTTGTGAATTCAGGTCTTAATGCAGGATTACCAAGAGAAATGTTGAGCGGATCATTAATATCAACAAAAGGATTCACTTCCCAAAATCTTGGTCTGCGAACTCTTTTTGAATAATTGAATTGAATACTTTGGTTCTCGGTTAATTCTTTTGTAATAAAAACACTTGGAAACATTGCATCATAAATGTTGCTCAGCTTCTCAGGATATTTGTAACCAAAATGAAAGGCGCTATCAATTAATTCACCATCCAATTTTGAAAATTCCATTCTTAAACCAACCTGGTATTGTATTCCTTTCCATTTGTTTGCATAATTAATGTAACCTGCGTTTACAGTTTCGCTGTACTTATAATCATTACTTAAAGGCAGCTTTGTTTCTACGTTTGTTTCATCAACAGAAAAGGTTCCGAAATTTGTTGATGTGTTTCTGTAATAACTTCTTAAACCCGCTTCTATTCTTTTATCATCATTGATCTTGTTGCTGTAATCAATTTGCGCGGTTAACTGATGATCTTCTCCCGAACCTGTATTGCGCACTCTTGTTTGAGGTGCATAAACAGTTCCATCAAGATTATAATAATCATTAAGTATGACTGATTCGTTTGAACGAGTGCCTCTGTTATAGGTGATATCTGCGCTTAATTTATTATCCGGTTTGTCAAAAATTTTATCAAGACTTAAACGGCTGCTCGATCTGTTGAAACTTCCTGTTCCATCGCTGTATCTCAAGCCTGTATAACTTAATTTATACAGGCTGTCAAGATACTGCTGATTTTGTTGTTCATTGTTTCCGAAACGTCCCTGTGTAAAATTCTGCGTGAAGGTGAGTGTTGTTTTATCATCAACAAAATAATCGAGCCCAACTCTTCCTGACATAAATTTTCTTGATCTGTTATTTTCTGATGTTTGATTGAAGTAATCTGTGATGATGCCGTTTGATTTATTGATACGGTATGTTTCTTCTTTTGCTGTTCCGCCTGAATAATTATAACTGCCGCTTGCAAAAAAATTGAATTTCTTTTGCCGAAGATTTAAATTGATGTTACCGTTTAAAACATCCGGTGAACCTGCACCAATGGAAGCAATTGCATTAAAACCAACGCGCTTATTTTTTTTCAAAACAATATTAATAACTCCTCCTGCATTTGATGCATCGTATTTTGCAGAAGGATTTGTTACTACTTCAATTTTATCAATATCATCTGCGGGTATTTGATCAAGTGTAAGAATTGTAGGGCGACCATCGAGCAATATTTGCGGTGAACTGTTCCTCACCTGCACATTTCCATTTACATCAACAGATACAGACGGAATATTTTTCATTACATCTACTGCAGTTCCGCCTTGCGCCGTAATATTTTTATCAACATTGAAAACTTTTTTATCAATATCCAATTGCATGGTTGGCTTGGCTGCGGCAGTAACAACAACTGTTCCCAAATTTTTTGTTTCCTGTGTAAGCGCTATAGGTTCTAATGCTTTTGTTATAATATTTTTTCTTGCAGTTTCTTCTTCGCCTTGTTTATCAAACGAAATTGTTTTTGTGTAAGAAGCATAACCGATCACTGTAACATTGATATTATATTGTTCGGCGAATGGAACATTATTAATCTCAAAATTTCCATTTTTATCTGTAAGAACTGTTCTTGAAAAAGAGTTGTCAGTTAAATAATCAGGAGAAGCAGGTGTAACAGATAAAAATTGAACCACTGCTCCAAACATTGCTTTTTGTGTTGCCTGGTCTATTATTTTTCCTTTTATGTTTATGACAGTGTTTTCGGAATTTTTCTTCGGTAAGGTTTCCTGTGCAAAGGCGAATGAAATAATAAATGTAAATGCAAAAGATAAAAATAATTTCATGATAAAAGCAATTTTGAAATTGCCGGTTAGCAACTTAATGAACGTAACTAAAATGCCTCTCAATAAGCTATTAAGATGCGGCAAATATCAAACATTATTAAGCGTCTTTTACCACTTTAACGGATTAAAAACAAATGCAATGAGAAATTTTATCAGAAGGATAAAAATATACAACCTTTTGGTTGCTTATAAAATTTGGTTCGTGAAAAATTTTCTACAAAAAACGCCTTTAACAAAACTTGTGGAATGTCATGTTGCTTAATGCCCGTAAAAAAAGTAAAAACATACAATCCTTACCTTTGCGGCGCAAATCATCTGTATGCGGGAACTTTCTGTAGTTATAACTGTAATGAATGAGGAAGATAATATTCATCCTTTGATTAAAGCTATTCGTAAAGCTTTGCATGAAATAGATTATGAAGTGATCTTTGTTGATGATGGATCTGTTGATGCAACACGTGCTAAAATAAAAGAAGCATTGGATGACAGAATTATGTTGGTTGAATTAAGAAAAAATTACGGTCAAAGCACGGCGATGGCGGCAGGCATTGACTATTCAACAGGTAAATATGTTGCATTGCTTGATGGCGATTTACAAAATGATCCTGATGATATTCCGATGATGCTTGAAAAATTAATTGCAGAAGATTGGGATGTGGTTGCAGGAAACAGAAAGAACAGGCAGGACGGAACATTTCTTCGTAAAATTCCAAGCAATATTGCGAATGCCATCATTCGCGGCATGACCAAAGTTTACATCCGTGATTATGGTTGCACTTTAAAAATTTTCAAACGTGAAATAGCTGAAGATCTTGGCTTGTATGGTGAACTGCATCGTTTTATTCCGGTGCTTGCTGCAATGCAGGGCGCAAGAATTGTTCAGGTTGATGTGAAGCATCACGCAAGAAAATTCGGAAAATCAAAATATGGATTGGGAAGAACATTTCGTGTGATGAGTGATCTGGTAACAATGGTCTTCTTTAGAAAATACAGTCAAAAGCCGATGCATCTTTTTGGAGCGATGGGTTTTGTTTTGCTATTCATCGGCATCATTATTAATCTTTATTTGTTTGTATTGAAATTAATGGGCGAAGATATTTGGGGGAAACCCTTGCTGATACTTGGTTTGATAACATTGCTCGGAGGCATACAACTTATTACGATTGGTATTCTTGCCGAAGTAAGCATGCGCACCTATTATGAATCATCTCACAAAAAAACTTACCAGGTAAGAAGAGTGTGGACGGAAGAAGTTAAAGAACAAGTAACAAAGAACAAGAAACAAGAAACAAGAGACAAAGAACAAGAACAAGAAACAAGAACCAATGTACAAGAAATAAGAACCAATGCACAAGAAGCAAGAACCAATGTACAAGAAACGAGGACCGACGCACAGGAAATAAACAGAAACAAACAATTAGAGCTGCCACTGCAACCTAAAAACTGAAGACTAAAAATGCCCGTCAAAGAGTCTCTTAAATCTTTTTTTAAACTCTTCATCAAGATCGCCGTTACTGTTATTTGCCTTTGGTATGTAAGCAGAAAAATTGATTGGGGAAAAAGTTTTCAGATCATTACAAACAGTAACTTGTTGTGGTTGTTTGCTGCAATCATTTTGTTTACAGCTTCAAAAATTGTTTCATCAATAAGATTAAACATCTACTTCGACAACATCAATCTCAAAATTTCGCAATTACAAAATCTCAAATTGTATTGGCTCGGAATGTTCTACAATTTGTTTCTTCCCGGCGGCATTGGTGGGGACGCCTATAAAGTTATTTTACTCAACCGAACGTATCAACATTCAGCGAAACTCTTATCTGCAGCGGTTTTGCTGGATCGCATCAGTGGTGTTGTTGGTCTCGGAATTCTTGCGGTAATCTATTATTATTTTGTTTTTCACGGTGCAAATTTCTCATTGCTTCTTCTGTGTTTGTTGCCTGTTGGCATTGCAGTTTATTATTTTATTGTTATAAAAATTTTCCCTTCATTCGTTAAAGGTTTTTGGCCAGCATTGTGGCTGGGTCTTGCAGTGCAAATATTACAAGTGCTTTGCGCTTATTCTATCATGAGTGCCTTACATATCAGCGAGCATCAAACTGCATACATACTTATTTTTCTTTTGTCATCCATCGTTGCTATTCTTCCTTTCACAATCGGTGGTCTTGGCGCAAGAGAAGTTGTATTTCTGTGGGGAAGCAATACGTTGTTACATATTACCAACGATCCTACTCCGGTAAGCATCAGCATTACATTTTATCTGATCACACTCGTTATCTCTTTTATCGGTGTGTATTGGGTTTATAATAATCCATTGAAAGAAAGAAAAATCCTGAGCGAAGTCGAAGGATTATGAACCAAACAACAGAATAAACATGAAACTTCCGTTGCGTCGCACTCTTGTACTGCAACAATTTTATTCAACAAAATATCTCGTTCAAACTTAGTGAGCCACTTTTATATATCCCCAACCTTCACCTTGTTTTGAAATGATCTCATAAATTCCATCGGGAACAGTTTCAACGCCGGAAAGCAATTGACTTTTATCCACGTTTTGATTTTTTAGCGCAATTGCACAAATCCTGAATGCAACATTTTTATTTTGCGCTAATCTTGTTACATCATCCGCTACCGCGGATTTATCTTTTATTGCAAGTGCAGTTCCTTGCCCAAACATTACTACTTCAACTTTTGCATCAGGATTGGCACTTGTTACTTCCTTTATCCATCGTATAACTGTTTGCTGATTGATGGTGTCTTTACTTGTCATATCA
>Ga0207657_10008445_pt1 | contig 10445 bp, 9 predicted proteins | sample KBSC33metaG_FD_184316 | JGI IMG/M metagenome (GOLD analysis project Ga0207657, IMG submission 184316) | Corn rhizosphere microbial communities from Kellogg Biological Station, Michigan, USA - KBS C3-3 metaG (SPAdes) (version 2) | ecosystem: Host-associated > Plants > Roots > Rhizosphere > Soil ... | reverse complement strand
TGCCGGGTGAAAGACGGCTGTGCGTATCAGGTGAAGTGCGCCGCCGTCAACCGCGCGGGGTTACGATGACGCAACGGCGACGACCGGGCTATGCGGCTCCTGTGTCTCGAGCTGCAGGCTGTAGAACGATGCATAGCGGCCGCCCTTGCGGAGCAATTCGTCATGGCGGCCGGATTCGACGGCGCGTCCGTCCTCAACGACATAGATCCTGTCGGCGTGCGACACCGTGTGCAGCCGGTGCGCGATCGCCAGCGTCGTGCGGCCCTGGCAGAGATGTTCCATCGCCTGGCGCACCTGCAGTTCGGATTCCGAGTCGAGCGCGGCAGTCGCCTCGTCGAGCAGGATGATCGGCGCATTTTTGATGAGCGCGCGCGCAATGGCGATCCGCTGCCGTTGCCCCCCCGACAGTTGCAGGCCGTGCTCGCCGACCGGAGTTTCGTATCCGCGCGGAAATGACAGGATGAAATCGTGGGCATAGGCCGCCTTGGCGGCGGCGACGATCTCGTCCTCGCTGGCAGCCGGTTTTCCAAACGCAATGTTTTCCCGGATCGTGCCGCGGAACAGAAACACCTCCTGACCGACATAGGCGATGTGCTGGCGCAGCGAGCGGCGCGATACCTTCGAAATGTCCTGACCGTCGATTGTGATCAACCCGCGTTCGTTCTCGTAGAATCTCAGAAGCAGATTGAATACGGTCGATTTTCCGCCCCCCGAGGGGCCAACCAGTGCCGTGAGCTTGCCGAACTCGGCCACGAAGGACATGCCGCGCAGGACGGCCTCCTCGGTGCGATAGGCGAAATGCACGTCCTTGAATTCAAGCCGCGCGGTCGTGATCTGCAGGTTGGGCTTGTTGTCGTCGGGCGCTTCGCTCGGCGGGCTGTCAATGACTTCGAACAGGATGCGCACGCCGACCAAGGCGCTATTGAGCTCTATGTTGAGTCGGGCAAGTCGTTTTGCCGGCTCATAGGCCAGTAAAAACGCCGTAATGAAGGAGAAGAACTGACCCGGCGTGGCGCCCGTATCGATCACGCGATAGCCGCCATAGGTGATGGCAATCGCAATGGCGCATCCGCCGAGAGTTTCCATCAAAGGGCTGGCGCGATTGGACACGCGAGCCATTTTGTTGGCCTCGTGCTCGACCGCCGCGACATTCCGGTCGAAACGCTCGCGCATGGTGTCTTCGAGGGTGAAGGCCTTCACGATGCGGATTCCTTGCAGCGTCTCCTGCAAGGTTTCGATGATGCGTGTCCCGCCGTGAAACTGGGTGCGGGCGATCGAATAAATGCGCCGGATCAATTTGCGAAGAACGAAGAATGCGGGAGGAGCCACGACAAAGCTGAAGAACGACAGGACCGGATCCTGCACCACCATCACCGTGACCAGTCCGATCAGCGAGAGCAGGTCGCGCCCTACCGAGGTAATGAGGAGATTGATGACTTGTGTCGCGGCCGCGGCGCCGCTCGAAAGACGGGCGATGAATTCTGTTGAATGGCGGTCCGAGAAGAAGCCGAGCCCTTCGGTGAGCAGCTTCGAAAAAACCGCGCGCTGATTGTCCGCGACAATGCGATTGCCGATGCGCGACAGCACCACGCTGTGGCCGTACGTGGCGAGGCCCTTCGCCGAAAACAGGACGACAGTGATTGCGCCGAGGAAAATGATCCCCGGCAGGTTCCGATTGACGTAAGCCTGGTTGATCACGTCGCCGATCAGGTAGGCGCTGAATGCGGTGCAGCCGGCCGACACCGCCATCAAGATGAACGCGATCGCATACTTGCGCCAATGCACCAGGCCCTGTTCCGCGAGCAAACGCCGGATCAGGGGCAGGGCACGGTAGCGCTCTTCGGCCGTGGGCAAGTTGCGTTCGTTCATCCGCCCTCTGTCGGGCTGTTAATAGGACATATCGGGCAGGGATGCGCGTTTCCTTGCCTGTCAGCAAAGAATTTTTCAAGCCAAAACTCTGGAAATTGGCGGAAACCGCCTGCGCCGGGCTTTAATCAGGCCACCGCGCTCTTTCGCCGGGCCGCCAGCTGCTTTTCCCACGCGAGTGCATGGGCAACGATCGTATCGAGGTTCTGGAATTGCGGGCGCCACGACAGGGCGGAGCGGATGCGATCTACGTTCGCCACAAGCGAGGGCGGATCACCGGGACGGCGGCCTGAAATCTCCACCGGAAATTCCTGGCCACTCGCGCGCCGCACCGCCACAATCACCTCGAGAACGGAAGAGCCGTGGCCGTATCCGCAATTGAACGTCGCACTCGCGCCGCCGTTGCGCAAATAAGCAAGCGCCGCTGAATGCGCCTTGGCAAGATCGCTGACATGGATGTAGTCGCGGATACAGGTGCCGTCCGGCGTGGGGTAGTCGGTCCCGAATACGTTCATTTTCGGCCGCTTGCCGATTGCGGTCTCGCACGCAACCTTGATCAGATGCGTTGCGGCCGGCGTTGCCTGCCCGGTGCGTAATTTGGGGTCGGCGCCGGCGACATTGAAATAGCGAAGCGCGACGAAACGAAGCCCATGCGCCTTGGCCGCATCGTGAAGCATGATCTCGGACATCAGCTTCGACGTGCCGTAAGGCGAAATCGGAACAGTCGGCGCATCCTCGCGCACGGGCGCGTCACCCGCGTTGCCGTATACGGCGGCGGTCGACGAGAAGATGAATTCGCGGACACCGGCTTTTATGGCAACGTCCAGCAGCGCGCAGGTATTCATTGTGTTGTTGCTGTAGTACCCCAGAGGATCGGCGATCGATTCCGGAACCACGATGGACGCGGCAAAGTGGATGATCGCGCTGACGCGATGGTGAGCGATAACCTCGCCGACCAGCGGCCGATCGCCCGTGCTGCCTGCAACGAAGGGAACGGATGTCGGGATCAGGAACCGGAAACCGGTCGACAGGTTGTCGAGCACGACGACGGGCTCGCCCGCGTCGGCGAGTTCGTGCACCATGTGGCTGCCGATGTAGCCGGCGCCTCCCGTCACCAGAATTGTCATTCCGTTGCCCCTTGCCCGTGCGGCAATGTGCCAGCCGACAGTAAAAACCGCCTCTTGATCGCGCCACCCGATGGCATGGTTATGGCGGCCATCCTTAATGACCGGTATATGGGTGCCACAAACGCACCATGCCCGACGTCCTTTTCATCAAGACATCTTCGCTCGGCGATGTCATTCATCATATGCCGGCCGTTGTCGACGCCCGCAAGGCGCGCCCGCAGACGGCCTTTGCCTGGCTCGTCGAGGAAGCCTTCGCGCCGCTCGTGCGACTCCACCCCGCGGTCAGCCATGTCATCCCGGTCGCCTGGCGGCGCTGGCGAAAGTCTCTGTATGCGCCGTCGACCATGAGTGAGATCGCCGCCAGCCTGCGCGCCGTCCGTGACCTGCATTTCGACGACATCGTCGATACGCAGGGGCTTCTGCGTTCCGCATTGATCGCGCGCGCGGCGCGGGGACGGCGTCACGGCTACGATTCGTCCAGCATTCGCGAGCCGCTGGCATCGGCATTCTACGATGTGCGGTACCGTGTCAGCCGCGATTTGCACGCAGTCGAGCGCAACCGAGCTCTGAGCGGACTTGCCCTTGGTTATTCGCCGCAAGGCGCGCCGGATTTTGGTCTCGACCGCGCGCGGTTTTCCCGGACAGCCTCAGGTTATGGACTGTTGCTTCACGCCACCGCTCGGCCGGAGAAACTTTGGCCTGAGGAGCATTGGATCACCCTGGGGAAAAAGCTCGACCGACATATCGAGCTGCGATTGCCGTGGGGCACTGATTTGGAGCGCGCACGCAGCGAGCGCATCGCCGCTGCGGTTCCCGGTGCGCGCCTCGAAGAGCGCAAGCCGCTCGACCAGGTCGCGGCATTGATCGCCGGCGCGCAGTTCGTGCTCGGCGTGGATACAGGATTGTTGCACCTTGCCGCAGCTTTGGGCGTTCCGCTGGTCGCGATCTTCACCGGCAGTCGGCCGGGCCTCACGGGGCCGGTCGGCAGCGGACCCATCGCCATACTCGGTACTGACGGAGCGCCGCCGGCGGTCGATGCCGTGATCGAGGCGGTTGCGAAAGTCGTCCGCTCAGGGTGATTTTTATGCCGCGCCCGTGCGAAGGAGATCGTGCACGTGGATGATTCCGACCGGCTTGCCGGCCTCGACGGCGAACAGCGCGGTCACCTTCATTGAATTGAGGATATCCAGCGTCTCGCTCAGGAGCTGGTCGGGCCGCACCGACTTCGGGCTGCGGGTCATGACGTCGTCGACACGCGTATCGAGGAGATCGTTGCGCATGTGCCTGCGCAGGTCGCCGTCGGTGATGATGCCGGTCAGCAGTCCGCGCCCATCCACGATTCCGACGCAGCCGAACCCCTTGGTGGTCATCTCCAGAATGGCGTCGGACATGCGGGTGCCAAGCGGCATAAGCGGCATCGTCGCGCCGGTGTGCATGATATCGCGCACGGTCTTGAGCAGCGTGCCGAGCTTGCCGCCGGGGTGCAGGAGGCCGAAGTCGACCGCCGTGAAACCATGGCTTTCAAGAAGCGCGATCGCCAGCGCATCGCCAAGGGCAAGCTGCATGAGCGAGGACGTCGTCGGCGCGAGATTGTGCGGGCAGGCCTCGCGCGCCTGTGGCAACACAAGAACCACGTCGGCGACTTTCGCGAGCGCGCTGTCGGCGATCGCCGTCATCGCAATGAGCTTGATGCCGTAGCGCCGGGAATAGTCGGTGATATTTTTCAGCTCCGCCGTCTCGCCCGACCATGACAGCGCAAGAACAACATCGTTGTTGGCGATCATTCCCAGGTCGCCGTGGCTCGCTTCGCTGGGGTGGACGAAAAACGCAGGCGTGCCGGTCGATGCCAAAGTCGACGCGATCTTGCGCGCGACGTGACCGGATTTGCCCATGCCGGTCACGATCACCCGGCCTTGCGCGCCGCGGATGGTATCGACGGCATCAGCGAGGCTACGGCCAAGCCCGTCGCGCAACGCAGCCTTAAGGGCGTCGATGCCGCTACCCTCGGCTTCGAGCGTGCGCAAAGCCGATGCGATCGCATCCTGTGCGCGGTCAGTCGTTGTCTGGGCGGGTTTCGGCGTCGCCATATCGCTCTGATAGCATGGAAAAGTACGTTTCGTCAGGTTGCGGCGGCCAATTTCGTTAACGTGCATGCGATTGATGCACTATTTTACGCCGCTTTTCCCCGCGGCAAGAACCTGTTTCACGGTCGCGAGCACATCGCCGACAGCAACGTCGTCGGTGCGCCGGTGGCGGACGGCGTCATTACCCTCGCTGCGCGCGCGCTGCCGTGCTTCGTCGTCGCCCGGCGGTTCCAGAATCGCGGCAACCGGATTGAGCGGCTTCCAATGCCAGGGGCTGGTCGGCCCGAAGATAGCCACCGTCGGGGTGCCGACGGCGGCTGATACATGCATCAGCCCGGAATCGTTTGTCACCGAAATATCGGCCGCGGCAAGCGCCAGAATTGCGTTGCGCAAGTCCGATCCGGTGAGGTCACGCACACGGTCTCCGGCCGTCGCGACGATTTTTTTCGCCAGCGGAGTCTCCGACGGTCCCCCGAGAATCCAGATTGATGCGCCGTCCATGGCGAGTGCCTTGGCCAATTCGACGTAATGCACAACCGGCCACGCTTTTCCCGCACCGACCGCACCCGGCGACAGCGCCACGATCGGCCGGCTTTCTCCTGCGAGCCGTTGCCGCGCGAGCCACGTTTGCGCGTCATGCGCCGGCACTGTCAGCTCTGGCAACGGCCACTCGGCCGGCAGCGGGACTTCTTTCGGCAGTGCCAGCGCGCCCATCTGGTCGATCATGCGTGGCAGCCTGCATTCGCCGAAGCGAATATCGTTGAGCAGGCCAAAGCGGAACTCTCCGGCGAAACCGGTCCGTACCGGGATTCCGGCGAGCCATGGCGCGAGCGCCGCCTTCCATTTGCGCGACATGACCAGCGCCTGTCCGTATTTCCCTTCGCGCAGCTGGTCCGCGAGTTGGTGCTGTCGTGCGACTCCAAGACGGCGGCGGGGCAGGTCGGCGACGATTGTCCTGCGGATTCCCGGCATGTAGTCGGCGAGCGGGGCGCACAGGGTGCTGCTGACGATATCGACGGCCCGATCGGGATTCCGCGCGCGCAGCAGCTTGACGACCGAATGGCAGCGAACGAAGTCGCCGATCCACACGAAAGGGATGATCACCACCGGAGCAGCGACTTGATTGAACTCGTGACTCATGGCTCCCGCGCCGCGCGTCCCCGTAGCGCCCCAATGCCGGGGCGGGCAAAGCAGGGCGTTACCCTGCGCACCAGCGACATGTCTAGTCGCGATTTTTACCCTGTTGTGAGCGTTTTGCAGGCCCAAACGGCATATGATTGCGCCGGGCCGCCGACTGGGGCAAAGGTTGCCGCAAAGTCCAATCGCCGGCGAGGGGTAGAATGTTTTTGGTCACCGGTGGGGCCGGATTCATCGGATCGAACATCGTCGCCAGCCTCAACGAGGCGGGCTCGACCGATGTCGTGGTCAGCGACCTGCTTGGCCGCGACGACGCCAAATGGCGCAATCTTGCCAAGCATCAGGTCGTGGATCTTGTGCCGCCCGCCGAGCTCGCGCCATGGCTCGAGAAGCGCAAGCTCGATGCCGTCATCCACATGGGCGCGATCTCCGACACCACCGCAACCGATGGCGATCTGGTGATGGAGAGCAATTTCCGCCTCTCGCTCAGGCTCCTCGACTGGTGCACGCTGACGCGCACGCCATTCATCTACGCGTCTTCAGCCGCGACCTACGGCGACGGCAGCCGTGGCTTCGACGATGACTGGTCGCTTGAGGCGTTGCGAAGCCTCAAGCCGATGAATCTTTACGGATGGAGCAAGCACCTGTTCGATCTTGCCGTGGTCGATCGCTGCGTGAAGAAAGAGAAAATGCCGCCACATTGGGTCGGGCTGAAATTTTTCAACGTCTATGGCCCGAACGAATATCACAAGGGGCGCATGGCGAGCGTTCTCGCCAAGGTCTTTGACCTGGCAAAGTCGGGCCAGCCGGTGAAGCTGTTCAAGTCGCACCGTGACGGCATCGCCGATGGTGACCAGCGCCGCGACTTCATTTATGTAGACGATGCGGTTTCCGTCCTGCGGTGGCTGCTGGAGGCAACAGGCATCAATGGTATTTTCAACGTCGGCACCGGAAAGGCGGAGAGTTTCCGCGATATGATCGGTGCCATGTTCAAGGCGCTGGGTAAGCCGGCAAATATCGAATACGTCGATATGCCTCCGGCGATCCGCGGACAATATCAGTACTTCACCGAGGCGCGGGTCGAGCGGTTGCGCCGTGCAGGCTACAATGCCGGCTTCACGCCGCTTGAAACTGCCGTCGGCCAATACGTCACGGGCTATCTCGACCGCGACGACCGCTATCGGTAGGGCCATGTACGATTTCGACAAACATCTTTCGGCGCTCGCCAAGCAGACGATTCTCTGCGTCGGCGACCTGATGCTGGACGAATTCGTCTATGGCGACGTGTCGCGGATTTCGCCGGAAGCGCCGACCCCGGTGATTGCGGTAAAACGCACCGAGCTGATGATCGGCGGCGCCGGCAACGTCGCGCGCAATCTCGTGGCGCTCGGCGCACGCTGCATATTCGTCGGGGCGGTCGGCGACGATGAGGCAGGCAGCGCCCTGACCAAGGCGCTTGGCACTCATCCATTGATCGAATTTCATCTGGTGATCGATGGTAAGCGGCAGACAACCCGAAAAGTCCGTTTCGTCTCCGAGCACCATTCGACACACCTTTTGCGCGCTGATTGGGAAACGCCCTCCGCCGTCGATGCCGGCAGCGAGGATGCGCTCATCGGGCACGTCATCAAGGCAATGCCACGCGTGGGCGCGGTTGTCTTGTCTGACTATGCCAAGGGAGCGCTGACGCCGCGCGTCATTCGTGCGGTGATCGACGCGGCTAACGAGCGCGGCAAGCCGGTCATCGTTGATCCGAAGGGCCGCGATTACGGGATCTATCGCGGTGCCACCTTGATTACGCCAAACCGGCAGGAGCTTGCCGATGCGACACGAAGGGCAGCGGGCACCGATGATGAAATTGCGGCAGCCGCAAGCGAACTGCGTGACGCTCTCGGGACGCAGGCCGTTCTCGTCACACGCAGCGAAGCCGGCATGAGCCTTGTCGGGAAGGGCGCGCCCGTGCACGTGCCAGCCTATCCGGTGCGTGTCAGGGACGTTTCGGGTGCCGGCGACACTGTCGTGGCCGTCGTTTCGGCCATGCTGGCGATGCAGGCCGATTTCGAGGCGGCCATGCGTGCGGCCAATGCGGCCGCTGCCGTGGTTGTCGGGAAGCGCGGCACCGCGACGGCATCAGTCGCCGAATTGCGGTCGCGGATTTTGCCCGCGGCGACACTCGCCCCCGAAGAGAAGATCGTATTCGACTGGAACCTTCTCGACGACCACATGTCCGACTGGCGCAAGCAGGGGCTTCGGGTCGGCTTCACCAACGGCTGCTTCGATCTATTGCATCCGGGCCACGTCAAATTGCTGGCTGGCGCGCGCGCGACCTGCGATCGACTCGTCGTCGGCCTCAATGGCGACGGCTCGGTGACCAGGCTTAAGGGCCCAGGCCGCCCGGTCCAACCGGTGCAGGCGCGTGCGGAAGTGCTGGCCGCGCTTGAAGCGGTCGATCTCGTTGCGGTGTTCGAGGAAGACACGCCGGAGAGGCTGATAGCGCGCGTCAAACCGACGGTACTCGTCAAGGGCGCGGACTATACCCGCGAGCAGGTGGTTGGTCGCGAAATCGTGGAAGCGCTGGGCGGCGAGATCATCCTGATCGATCTGGTGCCCGGCCACTCGACCAGTTCGATGGTGGAGCGTACGCGCGCGCCGAAATCGCGCTCGGGCTGAAAGTTTCGACCTTGGCGCGCTTTTCGTCCGACCAGGAAACGCGGCTGGTGGCCGCTTTCTTCGGAAATATTAGAGGCTATTACGTCGAGGTCGGCGCCAACGATCCGCGTGAGCGTTCGCAAACCTGGCATCTGGAGCAGCAGGGCTGGACCGGTGTGCTCATCGAGCCGCAGCCGGATCTTGCGGCGACCTTGCGTGCCGAACGCAAGGCCAAGATATTCGCGATCGCGTGCTCCTCACCCGCGAACGCCGGGAAGGAGCTGCCGCTGCACGTCGCCGGGCCGCTGTCGTCGCTCGACCGGCGTAGTATGGCGCCAGGGGCAACCCCCGAAAAGATCATACGCGTGCCGGTCCGCACCCTCGACAGCATTCTCGAAGAGGCAGGCAGCCCTATCCGGTTCGATTTTCTTTCGATCGATGTGGAAGGGCACGAGATCGATGTCCTGCGAGGCTTCGACATTGCGCGCTGGCGCCCACGCCTCATCATGATCGAAGACCACGTCGCCGATCTGGCCAAGCACAGGTATCTGATCTCGTCGGGTTACCGCATCATCCGGCGATACGAGAACAACGGCTGGTATGTGCCTCGCGATTCTGTGGTCGTCTGCCGTTGGGCCGATCGTTGGGAAATCCTGCGCAAATATTATCTGGCACTGCCGTTTCGGATGCTGCGCAATCTTTCGCGGCAGGTGCGCAAGCCTGTCAGGGACTAGTCTCGCGCCGGATGGTCTGGCTTGCCGGAGGCTTCCAGCCTTGCACCTGCTCGTAGCGTTTCGCGTAGCGATAAAAAGTGCCTTCGAAATTTCCCAAGGCGATGACAAAGCCGGCCCAGCCGTCGATGAATCCGAGCTTGAATATGTAGTGCTTCAGGAATGACCAAATGCCGTGTCCGAGCGCACTTGTCATCGATACCCGCTTGTGCGCGAGCTTGGGCACGCCGAGCGTCGAGTACCGGTTCATCTTGTTGATGACTTCCTCGAGATTACGGAACGGGAACTGCCAGACCGCATTTTTCAATCTGCCGACCGACCGCGCGCCGATGATTTCATAGCCTTCGTGCACCGGCTCGAGTGTGTAGCGGATGCTGCCTTTGCGGAAGAGCTGCGGCTGACGGAAATTCGGATACCAGCCCGATCCCTTGATCCAGCGCCCCATCATGTAGCTGCGCCGGGGCACCATATAGATGTCGTGCGGCGGCGAAGCTGCCAGCAAAGCCAGAATCTCATCGCGCACGGCTTCGGTGCAGCGCTCGTCGGCATCGAGACTGAAAATCCACTCGAACTGACAGGCTTCGATCGCACGGTTGCGCAGATCTCCAAAGCCTCTGAACGGCACATCCACGACACGCGCGCCGAGCGCGCGCGCGATCTGGGCGGTGCGATCGACGCTGAAGGAATCGACCACGACGACTTCGTCGGCCCACAATACGCTCGACACGGCGGCCTCGATCTTTTCCGCCTCATTAAAAGTGAGGATATAGGCTGATATTTTTTGCATAATTGCTTGCCCGTAAAGGCTCTGGAGTCGGCGACAAGGTAACATCGAGGCGTGCGCCGGCCCT
>Ga0207657_10008443_pt1 | contig 10448 bp, 10 predicted proteins | sample KBSC33metaG_FD_184316 | JGI IMG/M metagenome (GOLD analysis project Ga0207657, IMG submission 184316) | Corn rhizosphere microbial communities from Kellogg Biological Station, Michigan, USA - KBS C3-3 metaG (SPAdes) (version 2) | ecosystem: Host-associated > Plants > Roots > Rhizosphere > Soil ... | reverse complement strand
GCGCCCGCGGCGTCTGGACGATCAGCGCCGGCAATGCGGGGCAGGGCGTTGCGTATGCCGCCCGCGCCGCAGGCATCCCCGCCGCCGTCGTCGCCATCGAGACGGCGCCGCAGACCAAGCTGGAGCGGATGCGCGCCTTAGGCGCCCGCATCGTCCCCGTTTCCTACACCGAGGCCTGGAACATCGCCGAGGCGCACGCCCTCGACGGGATGGAGGGCGTGTTCATCCATCCGTTCGACAATCCCGATTTCATCGCCGGCCACGGCACGATGGGACTCGAGATCGTCGAGGATTGTCCGGACGTGGCGGCGGTGATCTGCGCGATCGGCGGCGGCGGTCTCGTCACCGGAGTCGGCAGCGCGGTGAAGGCGCTGCGGCCCGGCGCGCTTGTCTACGGCGCCGAGCCGGAGACCGCCGCCCCTTATGCCCTCTCGCTCGCCGAAGGCGGCCCCTGCCGCTTCGAGGCCTGGCAGCCGAGCTTCGTCGACGGCGCCGGCGGCCAGAGCGTCACGGCGCGGATGTGGGACCGCATGCGCCCGGCGGTCGACGGCGCGATCACGGTCACCCTCGACGAGACCCGCGCCGCGATGCGCCTCATCGCGGAGAAGGCGCGGGTGATCGCCGAAGGCGCCGGCGCGCTGGCTTTGGCCGCGGCGCTCACCGGCAAGGCGGGAAAGGGCCCGATCGTCTGCGTGGTGTCCGGGGGCAACATCGACCTCAAGAAGTTCGCCGAGCTGGTGGCGACATGACCTGGGGGGCCTGATTCGGGGACAGCCTATTTGGCTGTCCCCATTGCGGCGCGTGGGGCGGGGACAGTCAGATAGACTGTCCCCTTGCTACCCTGTCACCGCCCCGTGAAGCTCGGCTTGCGCTTCGCCATGAACGCCGCCACTCCCTCGCGATAATCCTCGGAGTAACCCAGCTCCCGCATCGCGTCGCGCTGGCGGTCGAGCTCCTCGTCCAGCGAATGGCTCCAGCTCTCGCGGATCATCGCCTTGATCCGCGCCAGCCCGCGCGTCGGCGCCGCGGCGAACTTCTCCGCGAGCGCGTCGACCTCGGCATCGAGCGATTCGTCCTCCACGGCCTTCCAGATCAGCCCCCACGCCTCCGCCTGGTCCGCCGACAGCGGCTCGGCGGTCAGCGCCAGGCCCAGCGCCCGCGCCTGCCCGACGAGGCGCGGCAGCACCCAGGTCCCGCCGCTGTCCGGGATCAGCCCGATCGACGCGAAGGACTGGATGAATTTCGCCGATTTCGCCGCCACGACGATATCGCACGCCAGCGCGATATTCGCCCCAGCCCCCGCCGCCACGCCGTTCACTCGCGCGATGACCGGGAAGGGGAGGGACGTGATCCGGCGGATCAGCGGATTGTAATAGGTCTCCACCGAATGGCCGAGGTCCACCGCCTCGCCGGGCGCCACCGCCCGGTCGCCGAGGTCCTGGCCGGCGCAAAAGCCCCGTCCCGCGCCGGTGATCACCAGCACCCGCGCGCCCTCCAGGGACGAAAGCGCCGCGGCCACCTCCTCGTGCATCTTGACGGTGAAGCTGTTGAGCCGCTCGGGCCGGTTCAGCGTCAGCCGCGCGACGCCGCCCTCCGCCTTGAACTCGATCGTCTCGTAGGCCATCGCCGTGTCATGGACGCGAACGCTTTGGCCGACAAGGTCGCCCGCGCGATGCTCGCCGCCGAGGGCACCGGCCCCGCCTGGGGCATCGAGATCGAAGAGGCGCGCGAGGGCTATGCACGGGTGCGCATGGCGCTCCGCCCCGACATGCTGAACGGCCACGGCACCGCGCATGGCGGCATGATCTTCGCACTGGCCGACACGGCCTTCGCCTACGCCTGCAACAGCCGCAACCTGCGCACGGTCGCCGCCCAGGCCTCGATCGTCTTCCTCGAGGCGGCGCGCGAAGGGGACGTGCTGATCGCCGAAGCGCGCGAGCAGGCCCTTGTCGGACGGTCCGGCGTCTACCAGGTCGCGGTGCGCCGCGAAGACGGGCCTACCATTGCCGAGTTCACCGGCTTTTCGAGAAGCGTCGGAGGAAGCCTCGTCGAGGAGGCGCGGGAACCTCCGCCGTCACCCTGAACTTGTTTCAGGGTCCAGTTTCGAGCATCGCCGCGGTCATGGAACTGGATGCTGAACCAGGTTCAGCATGACGGAGTAGCCCAGCAATGACCGAAGCCTTCATCTGCGATGCGGTGCGCACCCCGATCGGCCGCTACGGCGGAGCGCTCGCCCACGTCCGGGCGGACGATCTCGCCGCCATCCCGATCCGCGCGCTGGTCGAGCGCAACGCTTCGGTCGACTGGGCGGAGCTCGACGACGTCATCCTGGGCTGCGCCAACCAGGCGGGCGAGGACAACAGGAACCTCGCCCGCATGGCGGGCCTCCTAGCCGGCCTTCCCGACAGTTCGGGCGGCGTGACCCTCAACCGCCTGTGCGGCTCCGGCATGGATGCCGTCGCCATGGCCGCGCGCGTCATCCGCGGCAGCGAAGCCGACATGCTGATCGCGGGCGGCTCGGAAAGCATGAGCCGCGCCCCGTTCGTTATGGCCAAGGCGACCAGCGCCTTCGACCGCAATGCCGAAATGTACGACACGACGATCGGCTGGCGCTTCGTCAACCCGAAGATGAAGAGCGCGTACGGCGACGACACCATGCCGTCGACAGCCGAGAACGTGGCTGAGGAGTTCCAGGTAAGCCGCGAGGACCAGGATCTTTTCGCGGTTCGAAGCCAGGAGAAAGCGAGCCGGGCGCAAGAGAATGGCCGACTCGCCGCCGAGATCGTTCCGGTCGCCATCCCGCAGCGCAAGGGCGAGCCGATCGTCGTCGATCGCGACGAGCATCCGAGGAAGACGAGCGTCGAGGCGCTGGCCAGGCTGAGGCCGATCGTCCGCGGCGACGGCACCGTCACCGCCGGCAACGCCTCGGGCGTCAACGACGGCGCCGCCGCGATGATCGTCGCGTCCGAAGCCGCGGCCAGGCGCAATGGCCTCACCCCGCGCGTCCGCGTCGTCGGCGCCGCCGTCGCGGGCGTTCCGCCGCGCATCATGGGCATCGGGCCGGCACCCGCGTCTCAGAAATTGTTGAAGCGTCTCGGCCTAAGCATCTCGGACATGGACGTCATCGAGATCAACGAGGCCTTTGCGGCCCAGGCGCTGCCGGTGCTGCGCCAGCTCGGCCTCGCCGACGATGCCGAGCACGTGAACCCCAATGGCGGCGCCATCGCCCTCGGACATCCGCTGGGCATGTCCGGCGCCCGCCTCGCCCTCACCGCCACCGAGGAGCTCCACCGCCGCGGCGGCCGCTATGCGCTGTGCGCCATGTGCATCGGCGTCGGCCAGGGCATCGCGATGGTGCTCGAGCGGGTCTAGCCCTTCCTCCTCCCTGCAAGGGAGGGAAGTGCTAAGCCCGCTCGATCAGCCCCGCATAGCAGCCGCGCTTTGCGTAATGGGCGTGGATGTACGCGACCGCCGGATCGGCCAGGAGCCGTTCGATCAGCGGCTCCGCCTCGCGTCCGTCCACGAGGTCGCCGTCGACCATCAGGCCGTCCGCGTCGAAGGCCCTGAGCGACAGCGGCCGCGCGCGCATCGCCGGCGGCAGGTCGCCGACGAGGTCGGTCGGCGTCACCGGGCGCTCGCGCACGAAGATCGCGTGGCTGGCGCGGTAGGGCGTGTCCGCCGGCTGGTGGACGTAATTGACGAGCAGCAGCGTCTCGCCGGGCGACGCGTCGCTGATCTCGATCCGGTCGGGAAAGCCCGGACCGTCGGCGACATAGCGCCGCGCGCCGTGCCGGGCGAGATCGTCGTCGGGCAGGCCGAACAGGTGCCGGAAGGGCTCCGGCGACAGGCCGGTGACGCGAAAGCTCATCTCGATCTCCTTCGACTGACGGCCTTCCGTGCCTCACATGCTGCGATGCTGCGTCCCGAACCTTGCGTTTGAATTTTCCTACACCCCTGCCGATGGGCTATGATGCGCTCATGCGCGCACCTGTCCATCAATGCGGGAAATGCTCTATCGCCCCCTGTCGCGGGAGTTTGTTTTCTTCCTCCTTGGAAGCCCGAACTTTAGTCAGCTTTCGGCAGCGCGGCGGGGGCGAATCGCCCGGCGGGACCGCGCCGCGCTTCGCGCGTTGTTTGCCGTGACGGAACGCCTCTGCTAGCGCCCGCGCCGGAGAAGAACATGTACACGACCGAGCTTCAGAAGAGCGCCAAAGTCGCCTCCACCGAGGATCCGGAAAAGCTCGCCGCCTTCGAGGCGCGGGTGGCGGCCGACGAATTCATCGAGCCCAAGGACTGGATGCCCGAGGCTTATCGCCGCACCCTCACCCGCCAGATCTCGCAGCACGCCCACAGCGAGATCGTGGGTATGCTGCCGGAAGGCAATTGGATCGGCCGCGCGCCCTCGCTCCGCCGCAAGGCGATCCTGCTCGCCAAGGTGCAGGACGAGGCGGGCCACGGCCTCTACCTCTACTCGGCCGCCGAGACGCTCGGCACGAGCCGCGAGGAAATGATCGAGGCGCTCCACTCCGGCAAGGCCAAATACTCGACCATCTTCAACTACCCGACGCTCACCTGGGCCGACATCGGCGCGATCGGCTGGCTGGTCGACGGCGCGGCGATCATGAACCAGGTGCCGCTCCAGCGCACCTCCTACGGCCCCTACGCCCGCGCCATGGTCCGCGTCTGCAAGGAGGAAAGCTTCCACCAGCGCCAGGGCTACGAGATCATGATGGCGATGTGCGCCGGCAGCGTTGACCAGAAGCGGATGGCCCAGGACGCGCTGAACCGCTGGTGGTGGCCGTCGCTGATGATGTTCGGCCCGCCCGACGAGAATTCGCCCAACACCGCCCAGTCGATGCGCTGGCGGATCAAGCGCGAGACCAACGATGAGCTCCGCCAGAAATTCGTCGACATCACCGTGCCGCAGGCCGAGGCGCTCGGGCTGACGGTGCCCGACCCGGATCTCGCCTGGAACGAAGCGCGCGGGCAATATGATTTCGGCCCGGTCGACTGGGAGGAATTCTACGCGGTCGTCCGCGGAGAAGGCCCGGTGGCGCGGGAGCGGATGACGGCCCGCCGCAAGGCGTGGGAAGACGGCGCCTGGGTGCGCGACGCCGCCGCGGCCTGGGCCGAGAAGCGCTCGCGGAGGGCCGCGGCGTGACCAGATCCTCCCCGGGACGGGGAGGGGGACCGCACGAAGTGCGGTGGAGGGGGCTCCGTGCCGCCCACCGCCCCCCCTCCACCAGGCTGCGCCTGGTCCCCCTCCCCACAAGTGGGGAGGATTTATGAGCAGCGACTGGCCGCTCTGGGAGGTCTTCGTCCGCTCGAAGGGCGGGCTGTCGCACCGCCATGTCGGCTCGGTCCACGCGCCCGACCCGGAGATCGCGCTCCGCCACGCCCGCGACACCTACACGCGGCGGATGGAGGGGGTGAGCCTCTGGGTGGTCCGCTCATCGGACATCGTCGCCTCGGACCCGTCAGACGACGCGGCGATGTTCGATCCGGCCGCCGACAAGATCTACCGGCACCCGACCTTCTACACGATCCCGGACGACGTGAAGCACATCTGATGCCGTCGCTTCCCCCGATCCGGCCCGAGGACGAGGCCTGCGCCGAGAAGGCGCCCGGCGGCGGCGCGTTCGACGCGCCCGCGCCCGACGACAACGGCGCGCTGTTCGACTATCTGCTGCGCCTCGGCGACGACAGCCTCGTGCTCGGCCAGCGTCTCTCCGAATGGTGCGGCCACGCCCCCTCCGTCGAGGTCGACCTCAGCCTCGCGAACATGGCGCTCGATCTGATCGGCCAGGCGACCTTCTTCCTCGACTATGCCGGCGAAGTGGAAGGGCGGGGACGCGACGGCGACGCGCTCGCCTTCCACCGCGACGTGCTCGATTTCCGCAATTGCTGGCTGGTCGAGCAGCCGAACGGCGATTTCGCCCAGACGATGGCGCGCCAGTTCCTCTTCTCCGCCTGGCAGCGGCGGCTCTTCGCCCACCTCGCCGGCTCCGCCGACGCGCAGATTGCCGCCATCGCCGAAAAGGCGGTCAAGGAAGTCGCCTATCATGCCGAGCTCGCGGCCGAATGGGTGATCCGGCTCGGCGACGGCACCGAGGAGAGCCGGCGGCGGATGGCGGAGGGGATCGAATGGATGGCGCGCTTCGTCCCCGAGCTGTTCGAGGCGGACGACGTCGTCGCCTTCCTCGCCGACCGCGGCATCGCCGCCGACCCGAACGCCTTCCGCGCCGACTACGAAGCGGAAGTCGCCGCCATCCTGGCCGAAGCGACTCTCCCGCCGCTCCCGCAGCAGCGCCCGATCCTGGGAGGCCGGCGCGGCCATCACAGCGAGCATCTCGGCCACCTGCTCTGCACGATGCAGTTCCTCCCCCGCACCTACCCGGAGGCTGTGTGGTAGCCGCCGCCCGCCGCGACGAGACCGCTGGCCTGTGGTCGGTGCTGGCGGAGGTGCCGGACCCGGAGATCCCGGTGATCTCCGTGGTCGATCTCGGTATCGTGCGCTCGGTCCATCCGGATCGTGTAATCGTCACGCCGACCTATACCGGCTGTCCGGCCGCCCAAGTGATCGAGCGCGACATCCGCGCCGCGCTCGACGCGGCCGGCTATCGCGACGTTCGTATCGAGACCGCCCTCTCGCCCGCCTGGACGACCGACTGGATCACGCCCGCGGGCCGGCAGAAGCTGCTCGCCTACGGCATCGCGCCGCCGACGCGGTCGGCGGTCGCCTGCCCGCAATGCGGCTCCTCCGATACGGAGGAGATCAGCCGGTTCGGTTCGACGCCGTGCAAGGCGCTGTGGCGGTGCCGCGACTGCGCCGAGCCCTTCGACCTTTTCAAATGCCACTGAGGCGGGCGAAGTGAGCGTCACCTTCCACAGCCTCGAAGTGGCCGAGCTCGTCGAGGAGACTGCCGACGCCAAGTCGATCCGCTTTCGGCTGCCGCAGGCGCTGAGGCAGGCCTTCCGCTTCAAGCCCGGCCAGCACCTGACGCTCCGCGCGGAGATCGGCGGCGAGGAGGTGCGGCGAAACTACTCGCTCTGCGTCGCGCCCGGCGAGGGGGAGCTCAAGGTCACCGTCAAGCGCATCGCCGGCGGCCTCTTCTCGACTTGGGCGAACGAGGCGCTGCAGGTCGGCGACCGGCTCGACGTGATGGAGCCGCACGGCAGCTTCACCTGGGATTTCCGCGCCGACGCCGCGAACCATTATGTCGCCTTCGCCGGCGGCTCGGGAATCACGCCCGTCATGTCGCTGATCAGGACGGCGATGAGCGAGGAGCCGGCGAGCCGCTTCACCCTCTTCTACGGCAATCGCGACAGCCAGTCGGTGATCTTCCTGGAGGAGCTGGCGCGCCTCAAGAACCGCTACATGGACCGGCTCGAAATCCACCATTTCCTCGCCGAGGAATCGGAGGATATCGACCTGTTCAACGGCATGCTCGACGAGGCCAAGTGCGGCGACGTGCTCGACACCCTCGTCGATCCCGCCGGCGCCGCCGCCTTCTTCATCTGCGGCCCCGGACCGATGATGGACGCGGCCGAGGCGGCTTTGCTCGCGCGCGGAGTCGCGGCGGAGAAGATCCACATCGAGCGCTTCACCGCCGACCGACCGCCCGAGGCGCTCCAGGCCCAGCTCGACGCCGCCTCCCGGGAAGCGCAGGGGCTGACGATGCTGGTCACCCTCGACGGCCGCAAGCGCCGCGTGCCCTTCTCCGCCGAAGCCGGCAACATCCTGGACTCGGCCCGTCTCGCCGGCCTGCCCGCGCCGTTCGCCTGCAAGGCCGGCGTCTGCGCCACCTGCCGCGCGCGCGTCGTCTCCGGCGGCGTCGAGATGGCCGCCCGCTACGGCCTCACCGACGAGGAGATCGCCGCCGGCTACGTCCTCACCTGCCAGTCGGTCCCGAAGGGGGAGGGTCTGGAGGTCGATTACGACGCGTGAATGTCAGCGCCCGCCGTAGCTCCGGCCGGAGCGGTAGCCCGCCAGGTCCTCGCCCTCGGCGGCGCGGTGGTAGGCGATGGCGGCGCGCACCGTCGCCTGCATCGCGGCCATGCGCTGCTGGAGCGGAGCGGAGCTGCGGCGGATGAGGACCGCCATGGCGTAGGAATGGCCGTCGGGCCCGGTGATCACCCCGATGTCGTTATAGCCGGCCTGGACGCCGCCCAGCACCTGGCCGGTGCCGGTCTTGTGGCTCAGCGTCCAGCCGGGCTGGAGGCCGCCCTTGAGGCGCTGCGGCCCCGTCTTCGTATGCGACATGATGCCGAGCAGCCGCTGCGTCGAAGCCGCCGAGAGCAGCTCGCCGCGCTTGAGCCGCGAGAGGGCGTCGACGACTCCGAGCGGTGTCGCGCCGTCCATCGGATTGGCGATGTACCGTTCGAACGCCGCCTTGCGCGCCGAATAGGGAAGGGCGTCGCGCGCCTTGTAGAAGCCGCCGTTCGACGCGTAGCTCTGGTGCCATTCGATGCCGGCGATGGCGCTCTGCAGCTTGCGCTCGCCCGGCCCGAAGCGGATGCCTTCGATGCCCTTGGCGCGCAGGAAGGCGCGCACTGCCGTGGGGCCGCCGGCCCGCCACAGCACCGCATCGTTGCACGTATTGTCGCTCTGCTGGAGCGCGCGCGTCATCAGCTCGGCGATGTTGGTGCGATAGCCGTTGACGCCGATCTGCGCGGCGATCGGCTGGTGGAACAGCGTGATGTCGTCCTTGTGCAGGGTGAAGGGAGCGGTGAGGCTCAATTCCCCTTGGTCGACCTTGTCGAGCGCGGTCAGCGCCACCCAGAACTTGCTGACGCTCTGCTGCGGGAAGAAGGTGTCGCCGTCATAGGCGGTGGTCCAGCCGGTCTGCACGTCCTCGACGGCGATGCCGATGTCGCCGTTGAAATGCTCGCCGATCGCGCGGATCGTCTGCGCCAGGGCGCGCTGCGCCGCGTTCTCCGGCGCCATCGACTCCAGCGCATGGTCGGCGCTGCGCGCGATGCCCGCCTGCGGCACGAACGAGCCAAGCAGGGCAGCCGCCGGCAGCAGCGCGAGCCGCGCCAGGCGGCCGGACGGACGATACGCGTACGACATGATGGACACCCCTCTAAGCCCTTCTACCCAGTACGAATCATCATAGGAACGCCGGGTTAAGCGCCAGCTTCCGTACCGGCGGAGACGATGAGCCGTGCGCTGCCTGCGACGGACTCCCCGATCAGAAGCTGAAGCGCGCGGAAAGCCGGACGTCGCGCCCCGCGAGAGGTGCATAGTCCTTGAGGAAGCTCGCGTGCCGCCGCGCGTCGACGTCGAAGATGTTGTTCGCCGACAAGGTCAGGTTGAGCGACTTGTGTGCCTTGAGCGGCATGTAGGAAACCGACGCGTTGACGAGGTTGAAGCCCGGCGTCGGCGTCTCAAGCGCCGCCACCCGGTTCTGCGCCGCGCTATGCTCCACTTCCAGCCGCGCGTTGAGCCGCTCCGACTGCGCCTCGACGCCAGCGAGGATGCGCAGCGGCGGGATGCGCGGGGCGGGGCCGACGCCGCTCACCGTGGCGCGGATATAATCCGCGACAGTGTCGACGTTGATCGTGAAGCCGCCGACCGTGCCGAGCCGCAGCGAGCCTTCGAACTCGACGCCGGCATAGCGCGCGGCCGCCTCGCTGATCTGGTAGACGGGCAGGTCGTCGCGGATGGCGCCGGTGCGGCGCTCGTAGAGATAGTTGTCGAACCAGCTCTGGAAGACCGAGCCGCTGAGGCTGTAGCCGTCGCCGGAAACGTTGAGCGTCGCCTCCAGCCCCCAGCTCGCTTCCTTGCGCAGTCGAGGATCGCCGACCTCGAAGGCCTGGGTGCCGCCGTGCGGGCCGTTGGCGAACAGCTCGTCGGCCGACGGGGCTCGTTCGGTTCGCGACCCGTTGAGGCCGATCTTCACGCCCGGCGCCACCTCGTAGCTGCCGCCGATCGAGCCGGAGAGGGAGCTGAAGTGACGGGCTAGCGCGGGATTGCCGAGGTCGGCGTCCGCGTCGGCGCGCACGTCCTGCCGCTCGAAGCGGAGCCCCGCCTCGCCGCGGAACTTGCCGGTGACGTAGGATTGCAGCGCGAACAGACCTAGCTGCGACGTGCTGTTGGGCGGCAGGAATTTCTCGTCGCCCACGACGTCCATCGTGCGATGATAATATTGCACGCCGAAGCCGCCGCCCCAACCCCCGCGCGCGGCCTGGACGAATTCCACGCGGCCTTCCTCGCCCTTGGAGGTGAAGGTCGTGCCGACGGCGCCGTTCGCCTCGAGCTCGTCATGCTTGTAGTCGGCATAGCCGCCGCGCAGGCGGATCTGCTCGAGGAACCCGCCGCCGACGGCGATCTCCGCGCGGCCGTCGACCCGCGTCTGGTTCATGTCGATGCGCGGCGCCTCGGCGGGCGCGGCGGGATCGAGGGAGTAGCGGATCGGCACGCCGTAGAGGCTGTGATAATGGTT
>Ga0207657_10008441_pt1 | contig 10450 bp, 10 predicted proteins | sample KBSC33metaG_FD_184316 | JGI IMG/M metagenome (GOLD analysis project Ga0207657, IMG submission 184316) | Corn rhizosphere microbial communities from Kellogg Biological Station, Michigan, USA - KBS C3-3 metaG (SPAdes) (version 2) | ecosystem: Host-associated > Plants > Roots > Rhizosphere > Soil ... | reverse complement strand
ATCCGCAGAGGCGCCGATCTGCCGCTGCTGCTCATTTTCGCGGGCGTCATCGGCGGCTTGCTCGCCTTCGGCATCATCGGGCTGTTCGTCGGGCCGGTCGTACTGGCGGTCGCCTACACGCTGCTCAACGAGTGGATGGGCGAGCGCGCGTAGCCGTCGCTCGCTCGCGGGACGCGCACCGCACGTTGCGGCAAGCTTGATCTGGCAGACGAGGCACGCGGCCCGCGCAACCGATGCGGGGCCACGATGCCTTCTGCATCAGGCCGCTAGGAATCGACGAGCTCGAGCTGCGTACCCATCACCCGCACGCGATCGCCTTCGCGCAGCAGCAGCGGCTCGTACCGTTGCGGGATGACGCGGGTCTCGCCGCTGTCCATCTTGACCTTCACGTCCCAGCGCCGCTTCTGATACGCGTTAGGCCGGTTCGCGTACACGGCGCCGCCCGCCGCGCCGATCATCACGAGATCGCGGCTGCCGTCGGCGCCGAATGCGATGGCCGAGCGTCCCTGCATGCCGCCGGGATTGGTCAACGACGACGCCGACGATATGCCGCCGAGCGGTGTCCACTGCTCTTCCTGAGTCGATATCTGGATCGACAGGATGACCGCACAGTTGTTGCAGCGGGTCGCGTCGGTGGTCGCCTGCCCGGCGACGACCCCGGCCGCGAGCAACGCCACCAGTGCGCCGGCGAGGCGCGCGTCAATCGGGAAGCGCATTGAGATAGAACATCGCGTTGAGAAGCGGACTCGGCTTGCCGAGGGGCGCGAGCCAATGCTGGAACACGGTGTCGATGTCGCCCTGCTTGTACATCGCCACGAGCGCGCGATTGACGGCGAGACGAAAGTCCGGATCGTTGCGCCGAACCATGATCGCGTACGGCTCGAGCGAGAAATCGTCGGGCAGCAGCGCGAGCGCCTCGCCCGAGCGCAGCATCATCTGCGTGAGCACGATCCGATCGCCTGCATAGGCGTCCACGCGTCCTTCGCGCAGCGCGGCCGCGCCTTCCTCGGGCTTCGACACGTTGACGACGCTCGGCTTGGCGTCGGCCACGCCGAGCGCCGCCTTCAACGCGTGCTCGGTCGTCGTGCCGGGGATGACGGCAACGCGCCGGCCGTCGAGATCCGCGAGGCGCTTCACCGGAGACTGCGCGCGGACGGCGAGCGCACCGCCGTCGACGAAAATCGGAATGCTGAAATCGACGCGCTCCATCCTCGACAGCGTTATCGTCGTCGTACCGCATTCGGCATCCGCGCGCCCGCTCGCGATCGCCTCGATGCGATCCGCCGCGTCGACCGCCACCCATTTGACGTCGAGCGCCGGGAGTCGCAGGTCGCGCTGGATTGCCTGTGCGACGCGCGTGCACAGATCGACGGTGTACCCGCTCACGCGGCCGTCGCGATCCTTGAACGAGAACGGCGCCGCGCCGTCGCGATACGCGAAGACGATCGCCCCCCGGTCGCGAATGCGCTCGAGCGTCGACGCGGCGAGCGCGTTGGTCGCGATGAGGGCCAGAAGAACGGGCGCCACCCGCAAACCGAGCCGTCGAAGCTGCATGAAAACCACTGCGTGACTCCGTGATACCGACGCCGGCGAGTGTAGCACCCCGCGTCGCATCGACGCACGCCGGCGCAGGTGTCGACGCGCAACGTGGCCGCGCCTCTACTTCGACGCCGAATTGACCTCGTCGAGCGCCTTGCGCCGCGCGGCCTGCGCCTCGAGGCTCAGCCGGTACGACACGTAGTACTTGTAGATGTTGCGCACGTACGTCGTCGTCTCCAGCCCGATCTTCTCGGCGACGACGATCTCGACGTTGTTGAACCATCGGTCGGGATCGAGGCCGCGCCTCGCCGCCTCCTTGCGCATCCGCGCGATGTTGCCGGCGCCGGCGTTGTAGCTCGCGAACGCGAAGAGCGGCCGATTGCCTTCGCTGAAGCTGGCCTCCGGAAAATATTTGGTCATCAGCATGTCCATGTACTTCGCGCCGGCGTGGATGTTCGGCTCGATCACGTGGACGTCGCCGACGTTCATCGCGGCGCCGGTGGCGGGCATGAGCTGCATGACGCCGATCGCGCCAGCGTGGCTGCGCGCGTCCTGCTGCAACTGCGACTCCTGATAGCCCTGCGCGGCGAGCATCAGCGGGTCGAAACCGTAGCGATCGCCGTAACGGCCAAAGAGCGCGATCGTCTGCTCGAAGCGCTTCCAGTCGCCGGTTTTCGTCGGGTCCTGCAGCTCGCGGACCCGGCGCATCGACTGCTTCAGCCGATACTCGTAAGTGCCCTGCTTCCGCGCGACGTTGCGGTCGAAGTCGGCAATGGCGTCGGCGAGCCTGGGACGCTCCTTGTGGATGGCCCAGCCGACGCGACCGGCGTCGCGCACGCGCAGATTCCCGTCGACGGTGATCTTCGGCAGCACCTGGGCCCACAGCTTCGCCTTCCAGTCGTCGACGATCATCACGTCGATCAGCCCGGCGTTGGCCATTTCCAACATGTCCTCGTCCTCGAGCGCGTCGGGAACCGGTTGCAGCCTGATCTCGGCCTTGCCCTCGCTCCTGAACCGGGCATTGAGCGCCTCGAGACTCTCGTGATAGCTCGACGTGCTTCGTACGTGGACGGTACGCCCGGCAAGATCGTCGACCGACGCGATGGCGGGCGCCGTTGCGCCGAGCACGACGATCTCGTTGACGCCCGGCCGGTCGGTCTGCAACACGAAATCGACGCGCTGGAGCCGTTCCTCGGTTTGCGTCAGGTTGCCCGCCGCGATGTCGCCGAGACCTGCGACGAGCGCCGGCAGCAGCCTGTCGCGCGTCGTCGGAATCAGGTAGATCGTCACCGGGCGCTTGCCGCTGCGGTACTTGCGGTTGACGTATTGCTCGAAGTCGCGCACCAGCTCGGCGGTCAGCCCGCGCTCGCGACCCTTGTCCATGTAATACAGCGAGCGGCTGTACGGAACGAGCACGCGGATCATCCGGCGCTCGAGCAGCTTGTCGAAGTCGCCGAACCACGGCTTGTTGGCGACGTGCAACTCGCGCAGGCGTCGTTCATCGGCGCCCGCCGAGGGTGCCGTCCCGGCTTCGCCCGGCGTGGCCGGCTGCGCCGCTGCCGACGCATGATCGGCCGGGTGCGCGTCGGCGCCGTACGCGGCCGGCGCGAGCGCGGTCGCGATGGCGATCAGCGCAAGCGCCTGCATCGTGCCCAGCAAATGCGTTCGCATGCGACGTCACGAGCCCGGCGCAGCGACGTGTGCAACGTCGCTGCGCGTTGGCGCGTCGTCGTTTCCCCGCCGGTGGTCGACTCAGCGAGCCGCGTTCGCGACTTCCTGCAACAACGGCGCTGCATTGGGATTGGTCACCGACTTTCTGATCAGGATGTCGGGGGCCAGCACGCTGCGGCCGTAATACGCGCTGTTCCAGCCGTTGTTCGTGTTCACGACCGTGCCGTCCAGATTGAGCCCGCCGTAGACGCCTTTCGCACGCGTGAACGCGATCAGGTCCGCGGTGACGTCCGCCCTCGCGCCTGCGCCGACCGGGCCCGCCGCAATGCTCGCATCGCCGCCGATCTTGAACGATGGCGACAGCAGCGAGTTGAGGCCTTTCTCGGTCATGACGACGATCACGACTTCGGATACGTCGACGCCCGCCTGGAATCCGACGCTCGCGGTCGCGAGATCGTAGAACGCCGGGCCCGCCCACGTGCGGCCGTCACGCGCGACGAGAACGCCTCGACCGCCCGATCCGCCGAAGATGAAGCCCGCCCGCACGATCTGTGGCGCGATCAACACACCCCTGGCGCGGCTCAGGTTCTGCTGGATCCACGTCTGGTCCGGATCGCGGAGGAAGTTGCTCAAGGTCGTGCGCGCGTCCGCAACGAGCTTCTCGGGCTCCGCGGGCGACGATGGCTGCGTGGCGCACGCGGTGATACCCGCGGCAACGACCGCGGCCATTGCCACCATCATCACGCGTTGCAAGGAGCGCGGCAATTTCATGAACGATTCCATGTTGGTTTCTCCATTCGGTTTGGGTTGCCGGCGAAACGGCGTCGGGGCGCTTATTGCTTTTATCCAGTCGCTGCGTCGGACGTTGACGCGCAGGGGCGAATCGGGGCCGGCGCCTGCCCGCGCGAAGCGCCCGCTCGTTTCGCCTCGACGATGCGTCGACTAGAAACGAAAGTCGAGACCGCCGACGACGCTGTCGACCCGGATCCGGTCGTTCTTGAACCACTCGACGAACACGGAAACGCTCGGCGAGAAATTCCAGCGTCCGCCGAGACCGTAAGTCGCTTCGTCCTGTCGCTGGTTCTCGTTCGCGACGCCGCCGAGCGGGCCGTTCGCATTGAACTTGAGCTCCGAATGCGCGTAGCCGATGCGCCCGTAGAGGTCGAACTGATAGATCGGAAGGATTCCGACGAGCGAGATGGCCACCGAATGCGCCTTGGCCGATCCGTCGATGGGCACGAAGTTGCCGACCGCCGTGCCATGGAAGCTGTAGCGGCCGAAGTCGTAATAGCCGAGTTCGACGGCGCCGAACGGGCTGAAACGCCAGCCGCCGCGAATCGTCCATGCGGTGTCGTTGTCGTCGAGCGTCGCGTTGTTGAGCCCGGTGAGGTCGTTCCCGCTCCGCGCCAGATGGCCGGTGCCTGCACCGCCACCGATGTACCACGGCGGCTGCGGGTATGTGCCGAGCGGCGGAAACGCGGGCGTCTGTGCGCACGCCAGCGATGACGCGCAGGCCATCGCGAGGGGGGCGAGGATGTTTAAGTGCTTCTTCATGAAACCTCCGGTGGTTTTGCGTTCCTTGGATGCGGCGGCTGCTATTTCGCCGGTATCACCGACATCGCGGCAGCCTCCGTGTACGTCGCCTGCACCTGATCTCCCTTGGCGATCATCTTGAGCTGCTCGGGATCCTCGACGTCGAGGACCACGGTGCGCTTCGGCCCCTTGACCGTTACCTTTTTCCCGGCAGTGTCGACATCGACCACGTTGCCGACGACGGTGACGCGCCGGCCGCCGGCGGCAGCCGGCGTCTCACCCGGCTTCGCCGATGTCATGGCGTGCTCCTCGGTGCGCTCGACCGGCATGCCACCGCCCTTCTTCAGCTCGAGGACGAGCGACTCCACGTATTGCACGTCGACCGCGTCGCCGACCTTGAGCTGCGCAAAATTCTTGACCTCGGGACCCGCGGTGAGCGTGAGCTCGTTGCCTTGCGGCCCGGTCAACGTGATCTCGCGCGTCTTGTGGTCGATCTTCGTGATCTTCGCCTCGACGTTGGCCGTATGCGCGATGCCCGCCATGCCCGGTGCCTTGCCTGCGACGACCGCGCCCTGCTGTGCGAACGAAGGCGCCGCGAGCGCCGTGGCGACGATGCATGCAGCGAGGTAGGTCAGCTTCTTCATCGTATGCTCCTGACTCCTGGGAAAGAAGGTCGAATCATTCGGTCGATGCGGGCGTCCACCCGGGACCGGGGTCGAAACGGGTGATCGCGCGCGCCTTCGCAGCGGTTTCCGGTCCGAGATCGCGCTGATAGACAACGCCGTCGTGGTTGACGATGAAGGTCATCACGCCCGAGTTGTCGTATCGCGCGGGATAGGCGATCGCCGCGAAGCCGCCGATCATGTGGCCCTTGACGATGTAGTCGAACGCGCCGCCCTTCGCGTGCGATCCCTGACCGGTCAGCAGGCGGAAGTGGTAGCCGTGATAGGCGCGCGGCGCATCGCCGCCCTTCGTCGCATAACCCGCCCCGGCCGCCTGCGAGACGAGCGGGCCCAGGGGACTGGGCGCCGCGCCGTCTGCGGTCGGCCAGTACAGTCCGTCCTGCTTGCCCGGTGCGCTCTTGAACTTGCTCGTGTATTCGCGCACGCCGTTCTCGTTCCGGTCGGCGGACGCGTACTCGCGCTCGGCGTCGACGATCGCGAGCATGACGTTGATCACCGCGAGCTCGTTTTGCCCGATGCGTCGCGCGAGCATCTCGGTCTTGCCCGCTTGCGTATCGAAGCGCCAGCGCTGGCCGGTACGAACGAGCGGGAACGCGAACGGCCAGTCGTCGGCGCCGAGGGTGAGCGTCGCGCGCGTGTCGCCGTTCGGCGAGATCGCATGCTTCTCGTCGAACCGGCTCACGAAATGCTCGGCGGCCGCGCGGTCGGCATCCGCATCGCCCGACGTGATCCACTGGCTCGATCCCGGTCCCAGGATGGCGACGAGCGCTGCCTTGTCGCGCGCGCGCACGGCCTGCACGAGCGTCGTCGCCGCCTCGTCGGGCGAGGCGAACGAGCGCTGCGCCGGAGCGCTTTTGGACTCGGCCGCGCCCACTGCCGACGCGAGGAGCATCCCGCACACGAGCAGGCAGAGTGCGGCTGCAAACGGGATCAGTGCCCGCCAATGATGCCCGGTGCCGCGTGCGCTTGCCGAAGAATGCGTGATCATCACAAAGCTCCGTGTCCAGTTCGCTGCCACAGGATCGACGTGCACGCGCTTCATCGCCGGCCGCCGCCGCCGCGGCCGCCGCCACCGCCGCCCCGCGCGCCGCCTCCCGCACGCGCCCCGCTGCTCGCGCCACTCGAGCGCGCGCTGCTCATGCTGGATGCGCCGCGATTGCTGTAGTTGCTCGTCTGCGCGCGCGACCCGCTGTCGAACGCCGAGGTGCCGCGCGTTGCGGAGCTCTGCCGCGCCGCGCCCGCGCCCGCGCCTGCGCCTGCGCCGCCGCGGTCGGCCGCGCTCGTGCTCCGCGCGCCGTTGGCGCCGCCGCGACCGGTATCGCGCACCTGCTGCGCACCGGCGTCGCGGCCGCGATACGCCTCGCGCGCCTGCGCACCCGACGAACCACCGCGGTTGTACTGCTGCGCGGTGCGCTGGTCGCGATACGGAACGGCGCCGCGGTGATTCGAGTTGTGCTGCCAGTTGCCGTTCGAAATGTTGGTCTTGTTGAAATTGTTGTAGCGGTTGACGTTGACGTTGACATCGCCGCGGCCCCAGTTGGCGCCGCCCCATAGCGCACTGCCGACGATGACCCCCGCGGTGAATCCGACGAACGCGGCGCCCGCGACGTAGCCGGGCGGGTAGTAGTAGTACGGCGGATACGCGGGATACGGCCACGCGCCGTAGACCACGGTCGGATTATAGGTCGGCACGTAGACGACCTGCGGGTTGGTAGGCTCGATCTTGATGATCGTCGTCGTCTCGGTCTTCTCGGTGACGACTTTCTGCTCCTTGCTGTCCTTGAGGTTGCCTTCGGACACCGCCTTGCCGCGCAGCGCCTGCGCGGTCGCCATGACTTCCTGCTGCTGCGCGAGAAACGCGTCGCCGAGCTTCTGCGTCCAGTCGAGCTTCTCGCTCATCATCGTCAGCACCTGCGGAAACGCGGTCAGCGATTTCACGCTCGGATCCCAGGGCTCTTTCTGCAGCGCATCCTCGAGCGCCTTGTCCTTGAGGCCCGGGTGCGCCTTCACCCAGCGGTCGGCCTGGACGATCTCGATCGGATACGTCGACGCCATCAGCACCTGCACGAAGAGCTCGTCCGGGTACAGCGCGACGGGCGCCACGAGCTGCTCGAGCTCGGCCTGCGAGAACGTTTTCTGTTCGCCCGGCGACTGCGCGGAACCCGGCGCAGCCGCCTGCGATGCCGCGCCGTTGGGCGCGGGCGCCGCGGGCGTGGGCGTCTGCGCGCTCGACGCTCCGGACAGCGCGAACGCCATCATCGTGGCCGCTGCCACGATGCGCGACGCTCGACTGTGCGCATTCGACCTGCTCATGATCTCTCCCTGCCCGACGATACGAGGTTTACTTGACGGTGTAGCCGCGCCCCTCGAGGCACGCGGCACGCGCTTTCGCGTACGTGTTCATTTCGGCGCTTTGCGACGCCTGCGCCTGCTGCGTCGCCTGCTGCTGCTGCGCGGCGTTCTGGCGCCGGCTTTGCGCGCGGCCGGCCATCGCGCCCGCGGCCGCACCTGCCCCTGCGTCGCCAACGATCCCGCCAACGACCGCCCCGCGCGCCGCACCGCGTGCGCCTGCTCCCGGTGTCGTGCCCGTCGCCGTCGTCGGCGGCGGCGGCGCCGAAGCGGCCTGCCTGGGCTTCGACGGGTCGATGCCCGTGTTCTGGGTCGCCCACTTCGCGCACTCGCCCTCGTCCTTGCTCTGCTGCTGCGCCGACTGTCCCTTCGCCGGATAGACGATCTGCTGCGCGGTCACCGCCGAAGCGACGAAGCAGCCTGCGAGCACGAGCGTTGCGAACCCGGGAACCGACCTCTTCATGGCATTCCTCTCATCATCGTCAATGCACTGGATGCGTGCTGCTGGCGTCGCCGCCGGAAGCGGCGGCCGATTGCACGCGGTGGGCAGTTTCGGCCGTGTGCGCGGGTGGCGTGTCGAAACCGCCGCCGAGCGCGAGGTAAAGATTCACGCGCTGCACGAGCGCGTCGCTTTGCGCACGCAGAAGCGCGGTGCGCGCGCCGTACAGCGCCACGTTCTGCGTCAGCACGGCGCGCAGGTCGCCCGAGCCGACCTGGTAGCGGACCTGCGCGAGCTCGACCGTGCGATTGTTGTTCGTGACCGCGCTCGCGAGGATCGCCTGCCGCTCGCCCGCCGCGAACCCGGCGGAGAGCGCGTTTTCGACTTCCGAGAATGCCTTCGTCGCGACGCGCCCGTAGTCGGCGATCGCGAGCTTCTGCTCGGCGGTGCGGACGTCGACTTGCGCCTCGAGCGCATGGCCGTTGAACAGCGGCGCGACGAGGTTCGCGCCCAGGCTCGCGACCGGGTTGCTGTGGTTCTGCAGCAGGAACAGCTCGCTCGACACCGTGTTCACGCTCGCGGTGAGCGCGATCTTCGGCAAGCGCGCCGCCCTCGCCTCGAGCACGCTGTAGAAGGCCGCGTCGATGCGTCGCGCCGCCGCGATCACGTCGGGCCGGCGCTCGAGAAGCTCCGACGGCAATCCGACGGGCACGGGCTCGGGCATGGGCGGCAACGCGGACGGAACGTCGATCGCCGCTGCCGGGTAGCGTCCGATGAGCAGCTCCAGCGCGCGAATCGCCTGATCATACGCGAGTGCCAGCTGGCGTGCCGCGTCACGCGACGTGTCGAGGTTCGCGCGGGCCAGCGCGATGTCGTATTCGTCGCCGCGTCCCACGCGCAACCGGTCGCCGGCAAGGCCGACCGCCTGCTCGGAAGCGCGAACGACGTCGCCGGCGATCGCGCCTTGCGCGCGCGCTTCGATCGCCAGGATCCAGCTCTTCGCGACCATCGCCGCGATCGACTGCCGCGCGTATTCGGCATCGAGGTCGGCCGACACGTACTGCGCCTCGCCCGCGGCCTGCTGGGCACGTGCCCGTCCCCAGACGTCGAGCTCCCAGTTCGCGAAGAGCCCGAAAATGTTGAGACCCGACGCATCGCCGCCCGACTTGCCGCCACCGTGCGCAAGCAGGTTCACGACCGGGTAGATCGAGCTGTCCGCAAGCTTCGCGTAGGCCGCGGCCCGCTCGACGCGCGCGGCGGCGATCCGCAGGTCGCTGTTGTACGCGAGCGCTTCTCGCACGAGGCCATCGAGCTGCGGCTCGCCGAACGTCGCGAGCCATCTTCCGCGGACGTCGCCCTGCATGCCGCCCGGCGCGGTCCACGCCGCAGCGACGGTGACGTTCGGAAGCGCCTGTGTGCGCACCTCGTCGGGCGTCGGGGGCGGCGCGAGCGCGCAGCCCGACGCAATTGCGACGGCGAGGATGAGCGGAGCCGCGGGAACCGTTCGCGCGCGCATCGTGATCAGTGCAGTTTCAGGATCAGGTAATCGAGCTTCGTGCCGACGCGCAGGATCACCTTGCGGATGATCTGGATCACCGCGAGGTGATCGGTGTAGATGGCGCCATCGCCGACGGCCCCGGCCGGTAGAAAGAGTTCGGCGTCCTTCGGGTCGACCGTGAGCTTTACCGGAAAGCGTCCGGCCGGCATCGGCCCATAGCCGGTCATCGGTAACTGCGTGCTGTTCGCGACCTGGCCCTGCCCCTGCGCCCAGACGATCGAGTCGACCTTCGCCTTGATGATGCGCCCCGGGTAGGCGTTGAGCGCGAACTCGGCTTCGTCGCCCGGCTGCACCTTGGTCAATTCGTTCTGGTTGAAGAACGCGATGACCTGACCATCCGCTTCCACGAGCGACATCACGGGATTGATCGGCAGGCCGGCGACGAACGCGCCCGGCCGCAACTGAAGGTTGATGACGTAGCACTCGCACGGCGAGACGGTCGTGGTCTGGTCGAGCAGCCAGCGAGCGTTGGCGAGCTGCGCGCGGATCTGCGCCACTTGTGCGTACGTGCCGTTCACGTTCGTGCCCAGCTTCTGCTTGACCTGGCCGACGGACGCGAGCGCCTGCGCCTCGGTTGCCTGCGCCGCGGCCTGCTGGCTGCGCGCCGACTCACGCTGCCCGACGAGCTCGGCGAGGGTCGCTTCGGCCTGCTCGAGGTCGAAGCGCGTGCCCGCGCCC
>Ga0207657_10008439_pt1 | contig 10454 bp, 7 predicted proteins | sample KBSC33metaG_FD_184316 | JGI IMG/M metagenome (GOLD analysis project Ga0207657, IMG submission 184316) | Corn rhizosphere microbial communities from Kellogg Biological Station, Michigan, USA - KBS C3-3 metaG (SPAdes) (version 2) | ecosystem: Host-associated > Plants > Roots > Rhizosphere > Soil ... | reverse complement strand
CAAATATTGGCCCGCGGCAGAAAGCGGGATCCTGCTTACCCTTTCCGAGTTCCTCAAAATCCATCGCGCCGATCGGCTGACCTTTGATCTGTTCGGCATTGCGGTGGCGGGAGGCATGTTCGTCGTCCCGCTTTATGCCTTTCTCACCACCACCGTGCCGAAATCGGAGACTGCACGTACGGTGGCCGCGAATAATATCGTGAACTCCGGTGCGATGACACTGGCGGCGATCCTGCTCGCCATCCTGCTCCATTTCGGCGTGTCGGTGGCGGATACTCTGCTCATGGTGGCGGTGGCAACTTCAGGCGCGGCGTGGCTCGCATGGCGCCTGCATAAGGCCTGCGATTAGACGATGAAGCCGTAGAGAATGATGAAGGCCGCCGCGTAGCTCAGCAGAAAAAAGCTGATGGCTTCGCGTTGCTGTTTCGACAGGCGTCGCTTCGTTCGTTGTCTCGGCACGAGGTCATTTCTAGCGCGGACATGCGCTGAATGCGAAGCCGCGGTCATGGTTAATGACGGTCAAAGGCGAAACAGTCACCATCACGCGCGTTCGGAACAAGCCGATGCCATTGCCGTTCTGTCGTCATACCAACACAGGATGGAGTGTCGAAATGGCGGATGATGCCGAAATCGAAGCCCGCTTCTGGAAAGAACTAAAGGCCAGCCCGGTGATGATCTTGGGCGTGGCGGGCGAGCGTGATGGCCACGGCCAGCCGATGAACGCCTTTTTCGAGGATCATCATGGCCCGCTCTGGTTCTTTACCACCACCGACAATGGGTTGGTGCAGAGCCTTGGCCAGTCCAATCGTGCGATGGCACATTATGTCGCCAAGGGCCATGACCTGTTCGCCACGGTGCATGGCGCGCTGTCGATCGAGCGGAGCAACGAGGTGATCGACCGGCTTTGGAACAGCCACATCGCGGCTTGGTACGAAGGCGGGCGTCAAGATCCGAAGCTATGCCTGCTCCGCCTCGACACTGAAAATGCGACGATCTGGCTGAATGCTTCAAGCATGGCAGCGGGTATCAAGCGCTTGTTCGGATCAGATCCGAAAGCGGACTATAAGGACAAGATCGCCGAGGTTGCGCTTTAGCCCCACAACTTCGGGTCGGGCGCATTCATGTGTCCGCCTTCGAAGCGAATGGCGGGTTGTCGGTCGGCAGCAAGCAGGAGCGGACCGTCAAGATCCACCCAGCGCGCTGCTTGCGCGACCAGGAACGCTGGCGCGACGCCCAGCGAGGTAGAAAGCATGCACCCGACCATCAAATCGAGGTTCATGGCTCGCGCCTCATGCGCCAGGGCGAGAGCCTCCGTTAGCCCGCCGGCTTTGTCGAGTTTGATGTTGATGGCGACATAACGTCCAACGCAGCGGGGAAGATCGGCGCGATCCTGACAGCTTTCGTCGGCACAGAAAGGTATCGGGCTGTGCAGCCCATCAAGCGCTGCGTCTTCGCCCGCGCGCACCGGCTGCTCGATCAGTTCAACGCCGAACTTCGCCAGCGCTGTAGCTTCCGCCACGATGTCCCGGCCCGTCCACGCTTCGTTCGCGTCGACGATCAGCCTCGCTCCTGGTGCTCCTTCGCGAACCGCCGCCACGCGCTCGATATCGCCCTCTCCCGCCAGCTTCAGCTTGAGCAGCGGATATCGTGCGGCTGCAGTAGCCGCGTCTTGCTTCATTTGCTCGGGCGAGCCCAGCGAAATGGTGAAGGCGGTCGTCACGGGCGCGAGAGCAGGGAGCTGGGCTAACTGCCAAGCCGGCCTGCCATCTTCCTTTGCTTCGAGATCCCACAGCGCGGCGTCGAGCGCATTTCGCGCCGCCCCCCGCGGAAGAAGATATTGAAGCGAGCTTCGTCCGGCCCCCGCCTCAATCTCGGCTTGGGCTGAGCGAACCTGCGCGGCCACCGATTCCGCCGTTTCGCCATGATAATAGATCGGAGTGGCCTCCCCACGACCCACTCCACGCGCTCCGACGATCGTGACAAGAACCACGTCGACATGAGTCTTGGCGCCACGTGAGATCGTAAAAGCACCGGCAATGGGCCAGCGCTCGGTAGCAACCTCAAGGCGGCGCTTGCTCATTCAGGCGGCGTGTTTCGCAATCCATTCATCCACGACCGGCGCGATCTGCTCGCGCCAGCGGCGGCCATTGAAAATGCCGTAATGGCCTACTGACTTCGCGATCAGATATTTCTTCTTGGCGTTGTCTAGCCCCGTTGCCAGCGTCAATGCCGCCTTGGTTTGGCCGAGGCCGGAAATGTCGTCCCGCTCCCCTTCGATGGCCAGAAGGGCGACATCCTTGATTGCTGCCGGATCGACGCGGCGGTCCCGGTGCATCATCTCTCCCTTGGGAAGCTTGTGCTGCTGGAACACCGTCTCGATCGTCTGGAGGTAGAATTTGGCATCCATGTCGCAGACCGAACGATATTCGTCGTAGAAGGTCTTGGTCGCTTCCGCACTTTCTTCGTCGCCCTCGACGAGATGCTTGAACATCTGCCAGTGGCTAACGAGATGATTTCCCAGGTTCATCGCCATGAACCCGGTCAGTTGCAGAAAGCCCGGATAAACGCGGCGACCAGCCCCCGGATAAAGCACCGGCACAGTGAGGATGACATTGTTCTGGAACCACGCGAGCGGGCGCTGGGTGGCCACTGTGTTCACCTCCGTCGGCGCCTCGCGCGTATCGATCGGCCCGCCCATCATCGTCAGCGTTCGAGGCACGCAGGGGTGATTGTCCTCGGACATCAGGCAGACCGCAGCATAGCTCGGCACGGCGGGCTGACAGACGGCGAGCATATGCGCACCCGGGCCGATCGCCTCGAGAAACGCGATCAGATAATCGATATAATCGTCAAGATCGAAGCTGCCCTCGTCGGTGGGCACCAGCTTCGCGTCGCGCCAATCGGTAATGTAGACGTCATGGCCCGGCAGCATACGCTCGATCGTCCCACGCAGAAGCGTGGCATAATGGCCCGACATCGGCGCGACGATCAGTAATTTAGGTCCGCCGTCGACGCCCTCGCGCACGAACCGCTTGAGCTGCCCGAACGGTTTGCGGAGCACGATTTCCTCACGTACCGGCACGGGCTTGCCATCGATGACGGTTTTGCTGAGACCGAACTGAGGTTTTCCCCGCGGCGCCGATGCATGTGCAAACACTTCAAAACCGGACGCTAGGACCGGCGCGAACCCGCTATAGGACAAGGGGTTGACCGGATTCTGCAACCACTCCGCGCTCATATTGGCCCAGGCGCTGGCCCCCGCCAGCAGCGACCGTTGAATTTCATAGCTGTCATACAGCATCAAAAAAAGTCCTCCACGCGCGTCATAACCGTCACTAGCGGGTTTTCCGTTAACGTTGCAACGCGGCAGGACCTATATGGTGTCGGATTGAGACATATTCATCGTCCTGCTAGGTCGCGGCAATGGCAGAGACAAGCAAGGGCTTACCGCAGCGCAAAATCGGCAATCTCCGCCTGATCTGGCGATTCGCTGCGCGCTATCCCGGCCATATCGTGCTGGCCGCAATCGCGCTGATCACCGCCGCTGCGGCCACGCTGGCCATCCCGAGCGGTTTTAGGTTGGTGATAGACCGGGGCTTTGCGGCGCAGGGCGGCGATATCGCCCGCTATTTCCGCTATCTGCTGCTGATCGTGGCCGTGCTCGCGGTTGCTACCGCGAGCCGCTTTTACTTCGTGTCCTGGCTGGGGGAACGCGTGGTGGCGGACATCCGCGTCGCCGTTCAGCGCCATCTGCTGACATTGGCGCCGCGCTTTTTCGAGGAGAACCGGCCGGCGGAGATTGCGTCTCGTTTGACTGCAGACACGTCGATCATCGAGCAGATTGTCAACAGCACGGTTTCTGTCGCGCTTCGCAATCTGGTGATGGGCGCCGGCGGCATCATCTATCTGGTGGCGCTCGCCCCGAAGCTTGCCGGCATGCTGCTGCTTGGCATTCCCTTCATCGTCATCCCGATTGTCACGCTGGGCCGGCGGGTGCGAGCGCTTTCGCGCAGCACGCAGGACCGTATCGCCGATGTCGGGACGATCATCTCGGAAACGCTGGGGGCGATGAAGATCGTCCAGGCGTTTGGACAGGAACGGCGCGAGGCCGAGCGTTTCGGATCGGCGGTGGATAATGCATTCAAAACGTCACGCCGCCGCATCCGCCTGCGCGCGATCATGACGGCGGTCATCATCGCGCTGGTGTTCGGATCGATCACGATGATCATGTGGGAAGGCGCGCTGGATGTTGCCTCGGGCAAGCTATCCGGCGGTTCGATCGCCGCCTTCGTCATTACAGGCGGGCTGGTTGCGGGCGCGTTTGGCAGCCTTACTGAAACCTATGGCGATCTGTTGCGCGGAGCGGGCGCGGCGGGGCGTCTCGCGGAGCTGCTCGCGGAAGAGCCGGAAATTCGTGCCCCTGCTCATCCAAAGGCTTTACCCTCCCCCGCTGCCGGCGAACTGCTGTTCGACCATGTGGACTTCCGCTATCCCTCACGTCCGGAAGTTAAAGCGCTGGATGACTTCAGCTTGTCCGTGCGCCGAGGCGAACTGGTGGCGGTGGTCGGTCCCTCGGGGGCGGGCAAGTCGACCTTGTTTCTGCTCGCTCAGCGATTCTATGATCCCGAACGGGGCATCGTTGCCCTCGATGGTGTCCCGCTACCGGAGGCCGATCCAGCCGACATTCGCGCGCGCATTGCCATGGTTCCGCAGGAGACGGTGATTTTTGCCGCCTCCGCACGCGACAATCTGCGTTACGGGCGATGGGACGCCAGCGATGATGAGCTATGGTCCGCCGCAGACGCTGCGAATGCTTCAGCGTTCCTCAAGGCGCTCCCCGACGGGCTTGACACCTTCATGGGCGAAGGCGGCGCACGGCTTTCGGGAGGGCAGCGCCAGCGTATCGCCATCGCTCGCGCGCTGCTGCGCGACGCGCCACTGCTGCTTTTGGACGAAGCGACCTCCGCGCTCGACGCCGAATCCGAGCAGCTTGTCCAGCGGGCGCTCGAGCGGCTCATGAAGGGCCGCACGACCATCGTGATCGCGCATCGGCTCGCCACCGTCCGGGCCGCGGATCGCATTGTCGTGATGGAGCATGGGCGGATCGTAGAACAGGGTGATCACGAAAGCCTCGTCAGCCGCAACGGGCTTTATGCGCGGCTTGCTCGCCTGCAATTCGAAGGCCAGGCTGCCTAGTTCAGCGAATATGCCAGTTGAGGCTGGCAATCGAAGCCCGATGCCGCAAAGATGCGGCCATGCCGCTTCAACTTGCATCCTCCGGTTTCAGCGATGCCCTTGTGATCCTTGGCGCAGCCGGCCTGGTCATTCCGGCCTTCGCGCGTTTCAGGATCAATCCGGTCATCGGTTTCATCCTTGTCGGCGCGCTGGTAGGCCCGGCGGGCTTGGGCGCGTTGGTTCCGCAGGCGCCTTGGCTTTACCATGTCACCATCACGGATCCGCATGCGATCGAGCCGTTCGCGGAGTTCGGGATCATCCTCCTCCTGTTCTCGATCGGTCTCGAACTTTCCTTTCGAAGGCTGTGGGCAATGCGGCAGCTCGTTTTCGGTCTGGGCAGCGCTGAACTGATCCTGGGCGCGGTCGCGATTGGGCTTGGCATGCATATCTTCGGCGAGCCCTGGACCGGATCGCTCGGGCTTGGCCTTGCGCTCGCTCTCTCTTCGACGGCGCTGGTGCTGCCCATGGCTGGCACGTCGAGCCCGGTCGGCCGCCGTGCCTTTGCCATGCTGCTGTTCGAAGATCTGGCGCTGGTGCCGATCGTGTTCCTGCTTGGCGCAATGGCGCCGCACGCGCAGAGCGGGGGATTGGACGGGCTCGTCCAGACGGTGCTGATCGGCGTCGTCACGGTCGCCGTAATGTTCTTCGTCGGACGCTTCATACTCCCGTCGCTGTTCGCGCAGGCGGCGCGCACGAAAAGCCCCGAGCTGTTTCTTGCCGCCAGCCTGCTGGTGGTGATCCTCGCCAGCCTCGCGACGACTGCTGCCGGCCTCTCGCCGATTGTGGGGGCCTTGCTTGCTGGAGTGCTGATCGCGGAGACCGACTATCATAGCGAAGTCGAGCTGATGACCGCGCCGTTCCAGGGGCTCGCGCTCGGCATTTTCCTTATCACCGTCGGCATGAGCTTGGACCTGAAGGTGATCGCTGCGAACTGGCTTGCGCTGGTCGGAGCAGTCGTCGGCGTCGTTCTGATCAAGGTCATTGTTACGGGAATGCTGCTGCGCGTCGCCGGTTCTCAACGCGGCGTGGCGTGGGAAACGGCGCTGCTGATGGCATCACCGTCCGAGACGACCCTGATCGTGCTGGGCGCGGCTGCCCAGGCTGCCCTCATTGGAGCGGAGACGGCGCAATTCTGGCAGATTGTCACCGCCCTGGGGCTGACCATCACGCCGCTGCTCGCACGAATTGGGCACGACCTTGCCCGGCGGATCGAGCTGCGCCGCGACGGCGCTGACGTTGCCGATCATGGGGCGGGGAAACGCACCGTCATCATCGGATGCGGACGCGTCGGCCAGCTCGTCGCGCAAATGCTCGGCGCGCACGATCGGCCTCATGTGGCGATCGATGCCGATATCGATGCCGTAGCCGAGGCTCGGGCACAGGGTTGCACGACCATCTTCGGCGACATCGCCAGGCCGGGCATGATCGAGAAACTCGACATTGCCAATGCGGCTGCCGTGGTCCTGACAATGGATGACCCGGTGCAGGCGGTGCGCATCGTTGCCCGGCTGCGAAAGGATTTTCCGAAGCTCGCCCTGATTGCGCGCGCGCGCGATCCCCGCCATGCGGCGGAGCTTTACCGGGCAGGCGCCACCGACGCGGTACCCGAAACCATCGAAAGCTCGCTCCAGCTTTCCGAAGCGGTGCTGGTCGATCTTGGCGTGGCGATGGGCCCGGTGATTGCCTCGATCCACGAGAAACGCGCCGACTTGCGCGCCCAAATCATGAATCTGGCGCAAACCGATCGCGAGCCACCGATATGGCGGCGGCGCATCGGCGAAGCCTGAGCGTCAGGCGGCCGCGGCGCGCTCCTCGATCGCGGACCGAATCGCTGCCATCGCCGCAGGAGCTTGCGCCGCTTCCGGGCCGCCTCCCTGCGCCATGTCGGGACGGCCGCCCCCGCCCTGCCCGCCCAGCGCCGCGACCGCGGTTTTGACCAGATCGACGGCGTTGATCGCGCCGCTGAGATCGTCGGTTACGCCAACCGCGACACTCGCCCGGCCATCGTTGATCGCGATAAGCGCAACGACGCCGCTGCCGACACGCGCCTTGTTTTCATCGACAAGGCTGCGCAGTCCCTTGGGATCGAGTCCCTCGATCACCTGGCCGACGAAAGCGTGACCATTGATGTGCTCCGGTCCGGTTTCCTGCTTTGCGCCCCCGCCGAGCGCCAACGCCTTCTTGGCCTCGGCGAGCTCGCGTTCCAGGCGCCGGCGTTCGTCGAGCAGTGCCGCGACACGTTGCGGCACCTCATCGGGCGTCGCCTTCAGTGCGGCGGCGGCTTCCCTGAGGCGATCCTCACGATGGGTGAGCCATTGCCGCGCGGCTTCGCCGGTAAGCGCTTCGATACGGCGAATGCCCGAAGCCACCGCGCTTTCGGAAATGATCTTGAACAAAGCGATATCGCCAAGCGCCGAGACGTGCGTGCCTCCGCATAGCTCGACCGAATAGCTGCCATCGTTGACCTTGCCCATCGAAAGGACGCGGACCTCGTCACCATATTTCTCACCGAACAGCGCCATCGCCCCGGCCGCGATCGCTTCGTCCGTGGACATCAACCGGGTAACCACGCTCTCATTCTCGCGGATATGGGCGTTCACCTCCGCCTCGATCACGGCAATATCCTCGGGCGTCAGCGGGCGCGGATGCGAAAAGTCGAAGCGAAGGCGGTCGGCGGCGACCAGACTGCCCTTCTGGCTGATATGATTACCCAGGCGGTGACGGAGCGCCGCGTGCAGGAGGTGCGTGGCGCTGTGATTGGCGCGGATCTGCGCGCGCCGCTCGGCATCTATGGCGAGATGCACACTGTCGCCCACGGCCACCGTGCCGCTTTCGATCGTCGCTCTATGCGCATGCAGCCGGCCTAGCGGCTTCGAGGTGTCGCTGACCCTCGCGAGCAGCCCCTTGTCGCCGGATATCGTCCCGCTGTCGCCCTGCTGGCCGCCGCTTTCGGCATAAAATGGCGTCTGGTTGGTGAGGATGACGACCTCTTCCCCGGCCGCGGCGCTTTCGACCCGCGCACCGTCCCGCACCAACGCGACGACCTGGCCTTCTCCCTGGTTCGAGATATAGCCGGTGAACTCGGTGGCCCCGGTCTCCTCCGCGATGTCGAACCAGATTTCGTCCGAAGCCTTTTCGCCCGATCCCTTCCAAGCCGCCCGGGCCGCAGCGCGCTGCGCCGCCATCGCCTGATCGAAGCCGCCACGGTCGACGCCAAAGCCCTGGGCGCGAAGAGCATCCTCGGTGAGGTCGTAGGGGAAGCCGTAGGTGTCGTAGAGCCGGAAGGCGACGTCACCTGGCAAGGTTGCGCCAGGGCTCAATTTGGCGGTTGCTTCGCCAAGCAAGTGAAGCCCTTTCTCGAGTGTCTGGCGAAACTTCGTCTCTTCGAGCTTCATGGTCTCTTCGATCAGCGGCTGAGCACGGACGAGCTCGGGATAAGCCGCGCCCATCTCTGCCACGAGGGCGGGGACCAGCCGATGCATCAACGGCTCCTTGGCGCCGAGCAGATGGGCATGGCGCATCGCGCGGCGCATGATCCGGCGCAGCACGTAGCCGCGGCCTTCATTGGCGGGCAGCACGCCATCGGCAACCAGGAAGCCCGACGCACGAAGATGGTCCGCGATCACGCGGTGGGACGCCTTCATTTCGCCTGCCGGATCGACATGGGTCAGTTCGGCCGAGGCGCCGATCAGCGCCTTGAAGGTGTCGGTATCATAATTGTCGTGCACGCCCTGGAGCACGGCTGCAATCCGCTCCAGGCCCATGCCGGTATCGATCGACGGCCGCGGCAGGTCGACCCGCGTCGCGGAATCGATCTGCTCATATTGCATGAAAACGAGATTCCAGATCTCGACAAAGCGATCACCGTCGGCCTCGGGCGACCCCGGCGGGCCGCCCCAGATATGCTCGCCATGGTCGTAAAAGATCTCGGAACAGGGACCGCAAGGCCCGGTATCCCCCATCGCCCAGAAATTGTCAGAGGTCGGGATGCGGATGATCCGCGCCTCGGGCAGACCGGAAATGCGGCGCCAGAGATCGAACGCCTCGTCATCCGTATGATAGACGGTCACGGTGAGCTTATCGGCCGGGATCTTCCATTCGCCGGTGATCAGCTTCCAGGCGAGCGATATCGCCCGCTCCTTGAAATAATCGCCGAACGAGAAGTTGCCCAGCATCTCGAAAAAAGTGTGGTGCCGCGCGGTGTAGCCGACGTTGTCGAGATCATTATGCTTGCCGCCGGCACGAACGCATTTTTGCGATGAGGTGGCGGTGGAATAAGGCCGCGTCTCAAGGCCGGTAAAAACATTCTTGAAGGGCACCATGCCGGCGTTGACGAACATCAACGTGGGATCATTATGCGGCACCAGCGGCGCGGATGCGACGGGAGCATGGCCCTCGCCTGCGAAATAATCCAGGAAGGAGCGGCGGATTTCGTTCGTCGAGGTCATTCTGCCCACTTAGGCAAGAGTCGGCGACGATGGAAGATGGCGGTGATTCGATCTGGTCGCAGACGAATGGCGGGATGAGGACGGAGGGCTGCTTATGAACCGATGGACGGCCGGAAGCGTCACAGCGGCATTGTTCCTCACTCTTTCGACCGTAGGCGGCCATTCGGCGGCGTCGGCGGCTCAGAGAGCCCCAACCGGTCAGCATGCACGCCAGTTCGTCGAGAAGATCGTCGCCTATGAGCGCAGGGGCGGGACAAATGGCGATGGCAGGTTCCTGTCATTCTTCACGCCCGAACTAGCCGAATTGATTCGCGCAGACCGCAAGGCGGCGGGGAATCAGGATGCGCCTTATCTTGATGGCGACCCGTTTTGCGATTGCCAGGACAGCGAGGGTCTCGGGATGCGAATTCAATCCGTCACCCAACACGGCAGCAGCGCCGACGCGGTCATTCACAACCATTTCGCCGGCAGCGCCGATCCGGACCGCCTTGTCACCTTGCGATTGCGCCTGACTGCCGACGGGTGGCGCGTAGGCGACATCACGTCTCCGGACGAGCCAAGCCTGCGAGCCGGGTTACGAAAGGCGCTCGGCCAGCGTTGAGAACATCCCGGGGGAGATCGATCGATTGGATCGAGCTTCAAGGCAGCAGCACAGCACCGAAACAGCGGTGCATCATGGGAAGCCTATCCCGCGCGATAGTCCTGCTTCTTCTCGCCCACGAACATGTCTTCCTCGGCACCGTCCCATTGGCTGGTAGAGGTCCAGACGGC
>Ga0207657_10008438_pt1 | contig 10454 bp, 6 predicted proteins | sample KBSC33metaG_FD_184316 | JGI IMG/M metagenome (GOLD analysis project Ga0207657, IMG submission 184316) | Corn rhizosphere microbial communities from Kellogg Biological Station, Michigan, USA - KBS C3-3 metaG (SPAdes) (version 2) | ecosystem: Host-associated > Plants > Roots > Rhizosphere > Soil ... | reverse complement strand
ACTGAATCATTATCTCACCGATTTTGATTCGCTCTTGGATCGGATGATCTTTGACAAGACGGAAGTAAATTTTAATATCCGTTACGGGATCTATATCGTAAGTTCCAATGTACATATACCAGAAAGATTTCCAAGAACGAGAAATGTGATTATGGTGATCCATGATTTTGAGATAAACATTGAAATTATTAGAATGTTTTTTAACCGTATCCGTTCGCGAAATCATAACGCGAATTTAAAAAATACCGAATCACGGATATCGATTGCTAGCGCATTTGAAACATCAATTAATAGTACAGATCGAGAGATATTGATAGCACAGACAGATATTTTGGATAGGGAATTAAGAAAATGTGCGACTAATGTTTATTGGGCAAGAAATCAAGATAATCTGATGAGGATGGTACGTGACACAATAATCGAGATTAGAACATGTTTAAAGGATACACATTCAGATCGACAAACAGCGAGATATGCACGAGAATTGCGTGAACGACAGCAAAAATATCTTTCTGTTAATCAATTTGGCGTTACGAAAAAAGAAAATATTGAGAGCGAAGAGATCATTCAGAATGATACGTTTGATATGAACAGTTTGAGCGAAGCGTTAGATCAGACAGAAGCGCCTGAAGAACAATTTGATATTTACAAGATCATTGCATCATTAAATAAAAAGAAGTAAATTGTAAAAAAATTTATTAATAAATATATTTACTAAACAAAAAAAATAAATTTTTATGAAAGTGTTTCTATTTTAATTTTTTTTGAATTACTTGAATTATTTACTAAATACGGATTATTTGATATGCCTGCATTTTTCGATGAGGCTAAATTACTTTCCGCAGACTCAGTTTTTGTTGGTTGAACTATGTTAAGAGCCTGAAATTGGTTCATTAAATTTTTTAACGTGACTTCAAATTTCTCGTGACTTGAATCCTTTACCATCGAGTTTCCAAACGTGTTTTCATATTCGGTACCAAAGTAAATTAATTGATCTCTTAGGGAATGCATTTTTCTCATCTGATGAACTTCTTCGGGTGTCGTTTTTAATTGATTGGCTAGTTCGGGATATTTTTCCATGTCTCTATTAATAGCATCCCAGGCTTTGGTTGTTTCTGATTTTTGGACAAAGGTATTTCCAGAAACTCTTCTGGGTTTTTCATGGCTGTTACCAATTAGAGTGGGGTCAGCGGGAAATTCTATCATCGATTTTGTGCTTTTCACGAGTTGTGTAACACTTCCTTTTTTATTTTCATCAAATATCCGAATTTCAGTTGTCCCGTGACTAAATAAACCCACGAGCCTGTCTTTGGTGATGTCCCTGTCGTTAAAAAAAAGATAACTGATCGTTCTATTGAAAAGAACCTTGCTGCTTTTTCTATCACTGGTGGAAAATAGTGATTTGTTGTAGTTTACTACCAACAATTCGTCTTTTGTTGGTCTTGTCCTGTCGTAGATAAGACCCCTTTCACATAGGTACGCAATCATCCGTGATTCATGATCGGTCTCGGTGCGATTTCCGAGATTCTTAACTGTTCCGGAAATTGTAAAAACCTTGTTTTTCCCCTCATTATCGGTAATGTTATTGTTCGTGATTTTGTATATGTATTCATCATATTCCTTTTTTGAAACTACGTATTGCACCCATACGTTGGCGTTTTTTGGCGCTTTGGTGTTCTTTGGTTCGATTTCCAGTAGTGTCTTAATAAATTCTGCTTTCTGTAGATCCTCGTCAGAAATCTGGGTTGTCATGGTTAAGTTTTTGACGGTTTGTTTGAAACCGACATGATCAAAACCAGGGTTCTTATATATCTGCGTGACCAGATTTGTGTAACTTAAATATATTTACATTTAAAGATCCCATATTTTTTTTTAGTAATTTTTTTTCGATCACTTGATGATGTCTCAGACAAGAGAATCCACTGAACAGGCGAACGTAAATACGGGTGGTAAAAAACGTGAAATTAAATGGGATTCTAAGAGCAACGAGGAAGGTTTTACAGAAATTGCAAACTACCTGTTTGGTATAGAATTTGTAACAGACGAAGAAGGTTTTCCTGATATTAAGCATGCAGACAACTTCAAAGATGACGAGATAAAGATTTTTATGAAGGTGTTAAAGAAATTGGTGGAGAAAGGCGAGGGCCTGAAAATCCAGCATCAGAATAAAATTAAGGAAGGCAAGATCGTCCAGGGGGAGGAGAAGACCGCATCTTTCTATTCGGGACTCACGCATTTGAACAAGTACACGTATCCAATATTTTCAAAAAAATATATCGAGTGGATAGCGAGAAAGAAAGCCTTTAAAATGTTTGAAAAACAGATGCAGGATGTTAGAGATGAGAACGAGACGCTCAAACGTAAGCTTGCTGATAAAGATGATTCCAAAGAAAATGAATATGATTCATCTAAAAGTGATTGTGACACAGATAAACACGAGAGTAAAAAGCGGTCTAAAAAATAATATAAATAGCTGTTAATATTGTATCAAATATTTTATTTTTTTACTTCCAATAAACAAGCATGTCCAAGCGTAAATTAGATGGTACTCTTGAAAATGATGACAATGAATTTGGTTATCGTGCAGAATTGGTTTCTAGTTCCAACGGTGAAACTAAAAATAAACGAACTAGAAATAAAAAAACTTGCAGTTTATTTTTTATTTCAAAAGATACGATACATGGGGCATTTGTTGAAATTCTTGTTCCGGTTGATGGCAGTGAAAATAGTATCGAATGCGAAGGGAAGGGTGTGAAACTATATCTGATGAAATTTGGCATCACGTTGGATGAAAGATACCTTCTAAAAATGCCAAATTTCGGGTATTTTTATTTCGTGAACGAGGTTCAGAAAGATATGATGGTTAATACATTGAAAAAATTTCAAAAAAAACCTTTTATTACTTTTGAATGGCAGAGGTATCAGATATCTTATAACGATATTAGGGATCTTAACTTATTTGCTGAGCGTTGCAATGAGATATTAATCAATGAGATTCTTAGAGAAAAATTTGATCTCATACTACATCGTAATGGTTCGAGTCTCCAGAGGGTGGAAAAAAATCTACCATCGTTTAACGGGTTTAAGGTTTTGATTGATTTTAAACTCGTGAAAGATGTTATCGAGAAAAAAAATACAAGTATTATTATTCAGATAATAGGCATGTTGGGGGAATTGCGTGAGGAGTTCTGTAAGGATTTAAAATCCATACTTTCAAATGATTTCGGGGTCGAGGAGAAGGATGTTGAAACATGCGTATTGGATAATATTATAGAAAAGTTTAGTGTTTTTCCTGAAAAGTCATTTCTGGATAGGGCCAAGAAAGCTTCGGTGACATTGAGTGCTCTGATCGGAAATGGGAACAGACGGTGTATTATTGTGCATGGATCGATACATGACGTTCATGCACACTGTGATGCCCTTGGTGGAAAACATGCCTGTGAGGAGATGGTATCGTTTGAAAGATCCTTTAACTGCAGACCTGATATAATTTTTTTGTTAAAGTCCGCAACTGCGCCGCATAGCTACGAAGACCCGAACCACAATGCATTGTTGTACAGTCAGTATAAACTCTATGTAAATGATTTGCTTGTGAAACAATATAGGGATGCAATGATCATCAGTGAGGGATATAAGACTGATGCGATCAAGCCTTGTCTCCGTAAACATTTTTCGTGAATGTAATTTTCAAACAAAAAATATTTTATACTGTAATAAAAAAGATGTCTGAATATGATTTTTTCAAAAATATCCCTACAAGACATGATTTGTTATGTGCGAGATACCCAGAGCTCGTTAACGAAACTGGTCTAAAGGCTGGTGATATATATTCGATTGGTGAGATTTTAGACGAGGTTGACCATGCAACTGAACTGTATGTTATGCGTGCGCAGGTTACTAATAAATCGTACGGTATCTCAACCTGGGTCAGGTTCACAAATTTTGAGGTATTTTTTGATATCCTGATACCGTCATCTCACCCGAACCCGCAAGAGTACTGTCAGATTCTGAGAAACACGATGGATTACACTAACGCGCGCCATTCAAATGGCTCCTGGGTAAAGATGACGAGCCTGATAAAGGATTATCCAATAGTAAAACGAGGTGATGGGAACACGTATTTACGTATCCGCTTTACTGATCACCATAAACGGAGGTCAGTGATCCAAGCGATGCGCCAGGAAAAGTTTCAATATTACACAATATGCGAGGACTCTATAAATGGAAAGTATGGTCAGTACATTGCGAGAAGTCGAATATACACTGACGGGTCTGAAGATTGTTTTCACGTGTCTGGATTTTTCGTACTCAAGGATAGAGAACGTGTACTGTCATTCGATGAGTACCAAAATCAACTTGATTATGACAAGGATGTGGTATTCTTAACGGAAGAATTTTTCTGTAATGAGATAATTCACGGATTTGACTTGGAAACAACCTTCCTGGAGAATTACAATCCAGAGATAACCAAGGGGAATATTCGCAGCAGTGGTGGTACACCCTTTGACCGAGCGTACATGAATGTGAGCGTGTTTGTGCAAGGCTCAGATCCCGTTCCGTTGGGTGTGATATGCCTGTTAGATGTGGGCGATGATACGCCCTTGCGATATGAATCAGATGAAGAGATAAGCAAAAGGTTATGGAAAATGGTAAATGACATCACCAAATTTCAAAAAGTTGATTCGGAAGTAGTTCGAAAGATGGTAAATTTCTCAAACAAATCGTATCATGAGATGGTCAATGAGGAGCATGACGTAATACATCAACTGATCGATCAGATGGGTGGTATTACAAAATTTCCTGTTTATGTCGTAAAGGTCCACGGTGAACGGGATTTCTACCGTGCATTTGCAAAGATACAGTATAATATCTGTCCTCATGTTCTCATAGGACATAACTCGAGTGGGTTTGATATGCCGTTTATCCTCAGACGATTAGAATACCTCGGCGGTGATATGTTTGAAGAATTTTACCGGATAGCGACAGGAAAAAACATGAGCTATGGTGAAATGTTCAAGTACCGTGTGATCCGAAAAGAAAAAATTACTATCGCGCAGAGTGAAAATAGTGCGGAATTCATTTATATTAAATTTGATGGAACGCTGTTCTGGGATTCGATGACAATATTCCAGCGTGGGTATCCTGGTAAACAGAGTAGTTTGAATTACATGCTGGATACTCTAGAGATCCCATCAAAGGTCGGGTTGAGTTACGAACGTATTGATGAGATTGTCCATCTTTCGATCAAGAATAGAAGAATTGAGAAGGAGATAAATAGTTTGGATCTGAGCATTCCTGGCGACTTTCTTCGGTTGGGCGAATTAAATGAAGAAAAGAAAGACATCTTCGAACAAGATGGCAGGGGACTGGAAAACTTATGTACAGATATCCTAGAGTACTGTTTCTATGATTCCTGGGCTGTGTTGTTGAGCATCATAAAGATGCAAAAACTGGTATCCTATAGGTTGGATGGGGAAATCTACAATTGTGAATTTGCGCAACCGTTTCGTGGGGGAAAAACAAGCATGTTGAACTGTCTCATCGCAAAGAATTATAACAAGAGCTGTTATGATCGACCAATTTCGTATGGAATCAAGGAAAAGAAAAAATTTCAGGGTGCGGAGGTATTAAACCCGGAGACTGGTTACTACATGGACCCGATATATACCATAGATTTTGCCGGTCTGTATCCATCTATAATGCGGGAATATAACATGGGTCCAGACACGCTACGATACGAGAAACCGGTAGAAAAACACTATACGATACCATTGCATGACAACAATACCGGTATCATGCAAAATATATATTTTATTCACGAAGATGTGCAGGAAAGCATTCTGAAAAATATTCTTAGCGATTTGATAAAGAAACGTAAAGAAAGCAAGAAGGAGAGGGACAAGTATTTCGGGGTAGACGATATTGTCTATGGAATTCTGGAACAGAAACAGCTTGCGTACAAATCATCGGCCAATGCTCTGTACGGTGGTTTGGGTTCACCATTTCTCGGCATTGCCGTTGACATAATATCACAATGCGTGACATTCGTAGGACGAAGTCAGATTAATGATTTGAGAAATTTCATCCAGTCCTATCATTCCGGGCAATTTAATCAAGAACAACCGAATGTGGAATGTGAAGAATATAGTCAGGTGATCTATGGAGATACAGACTCCTGCCTTGCCAGATTGCCAAGAAGAATTCTTCGAAATATACTAAAAAAATACTATGTTCGTCTTTGCGGTATCGGTTGTAATCCAGAAACGGAAAGTACCCGATCGCAGGTCATTTTTGAAATGTACGATGAGCTAACCAAAGAAGGCAGTTCATTCGGAAAAAAGATATGCAGTGCATACAACGAATTCAATCGAAAACGTGGAATAAAAATCATCACGTTAGAATACGAGAAGCTCCTGTTCGATCTAACCATGAATAGTAAAAAGTACTATGCCGGATACAAGTTCGAGCTAAGGGGTGATGGTGGTCTTCCCGATTACTCGTTCTCTGAGAATTTTGCTGGAGCCAGAGATCATATATCAAGAGATGCCAAGCTGTTCAATAAGCGATTGGTTTTCGATGAAATGATTGATGCTTTCATGCGAGAGAACGATGATTTTAAAAAGTATGCGTACATGAAACGATTTTCCAATATCCATGTTCGTGGATTGCAAATTGTCAGACGTGATGCGAACAATCTAACCAAGGTGATGCAACAGATGACCTACTCAAGGCTCTTTGACTACCGAGAAAAATCCAAATTTATAACAGAAAAAGGAATTAAACAATTTGAAGAGTTCTTTGACTTCTTTATCAATAGTAGAAATAACAAAAATAATTGGCTAAGATCGTGTCTGAAAGATGCGATAAGATGTGTTGGGGGATTTATTAAAGAGAATCTGAGCTTGGGGAATCTGTACGTTGTTGAGGATAGTGTTCGTGTTAATTCTAGAGAGGTCTCAACTTCGACGATAATCGAAAAGATGAAACACACGCTGTTCGAGAATGATAGTTACAATATTGTCAATGGTAAGCTTGTTCTGTACGAGGATAAGGCGCTCGGAAAAAGGCATCATTTTCCCAATGAGATCAATTGGAAAGAAAAAACATCGTTCGAGTACGTGGATGGTGATATCTGGTTCAAGAATACCAGATTAAAATACAAGGGAAATGCGGAACGCAAGGGAAATGTATCCGTAAAAACGATGGTGAATCGACTACAGCGTGAGGGGAAGAGTGTTCCTTCGGGTAGAGTAAGTATTGTGGTACGAAAGATGCCGGGTAATAGGAGTGTCGGTGAGAGAATGATCCTCTCGACAGAGTACAGCCCAGAAAAGGATATTATTGATGTCACATATTATGTAAAAAAATTTAGCTCATTTATCGAATCATGTCTCAATATCGATGACAAAGAAGCATGGTCATTCATAAGGGAATCTATCGACTCAGTTGCGCTAACGAAAAATATAAAACGTGACTTGGAAGAAATCGATCCGGATTCATGCGATACTAGTTCCTGTAAACGCGTGAAGTCCAAGCATAGTGTTAGTACAACATCTGTGCCTACCATGAAAGAGTTTTTCGGTGGCAAATATTTAGATAGAACCAAGAGTACGCAAAAATAAATATGTTTATTGAATTATTCTTTATTTAGAAAAAATACTGTTATCATGCATTAATTTTATTAATAAATTCGATTCGCTTTTTGACGGAAAGACTATCTAATGAATTTTGAAGTTCTCGTTTGATCTCGTTTGCATCTTTTTTTTCCACCGCGCATAGAGCATTGATGAGAAATGGAATTTTGTTTTTCCTGATCATGATGATCTTTCTTATGACTTGGATGTTGTATAATAACTCTCTCTGAACCATTGATTTGATCATGCCGATAAAAAGGGTTTCAGAGTGGGTGTAATCCAAAAATTTTCTGATAATATCACATGACAAACCGACTGATTTGATATTATCGAAATACCCAATGAAAAAACAATGAACCGTTTCTCCTGGGTTCATTTTTGCTAATATCGGTTTCAGCTCGGTTTCGAACGATGGGGTATTTTTGCTATTTTTTTGTTGAATATATTTTAATATCTTTTCGAAAAGTTCTCTTTTTGATATGTATGAGCATGAGGCGTAATTGCAGATGCTCATTTTCGATTTTGATTCGGTAATGATCTTTATCGATACTTCTGGATCATTGTGGAATCCATTTCTCACCAGTCTTGAGAATACGAGCTGTTGAATGATTGGTGCGCTCAGTGTGAAGATCGCGGTTCTGAACAGATCGAATCTCAATCTCTTTTTTGCGATTGCGGGAATAAATCTGAACACTTCCGTTTCTGTTTCATCATTTTTTAGGATGGTTTCAAATATCCATTCGACCGCGGTGTTCTTCTGTGGATTGATCTGATGCCCGAATTTCTCGGTAAACGATTCCATAGATTTTTCGTACCCGCCCTCGAGACAAAGACCAATGAGTTTCATAGATGCCGGGTGCTTAATACTCTCGGGAATATTTTCAATGATTTCTTTTGTGATGCTAGATTTATTTTTCTTGAAGATATCTCTGGTCAGACGAAGATATGCGAGAAAATACCACTTTTTGAATTGGCGTTTCAGTGGTTCCCTTGCGTGGAGAACGGATTTGCAGATGTGGTTGAATGATTTGGAGGTGCCGAGAAGAGGTTTCCAGACGGTATACTCGTCTCTGATGATATTATTCAGTATCTCAGGTGGACACCTCGATAAGTAATCCATTTTGTTATTTTGATGAACCTGGACTAAGTCACACTAATAAATAATTTATATTGTTTCACTGAATCATAATCCGCAAATAAATTTCCGTTTGAGGAAAAGTTTTGGTGAAACCTTAATCATTATAAAGGTGGCTTTTACGACAATTTTTCGTAAAAGAAAGTTCACAGGATAAACAAGAGCGATGGATACAGAGTACGGTGATTACGTTACCCCTTCTGATTTCGAAGATCGAAGCAGAAAAAATTACGAGAGATCTAGTACAAACTATTCGTACTATGTGAATACGAGAACCGGTGACAAAGCCAACGTGTTTTCAAGAACGAAGTCTGTATATGTTCGACTCGAGGGATGCAACTCTGAAGAGGAGCAGGAACAACGTGAACGCGAAATCAAGGATATGATTCGATTATACGACGAATCGTATAAATCACATGAAAAAGATGGATCGGTTGTCCATGTGTACCTTGTGCTAAAACAAGAAAAGCGATACTGTGCGATCAGAACATTTGTAGAAATGCGTGTGAATGATCCTAAAGAAGAATGTGGATTTAGACGAGAGGTTCTGCCTATTACGCAGGCTGAAACTGAGGAAAAAGATGCCGAAAAGAATGATAAACCTGCTGATATCCTTCCAATGGCGTTGACCGTATTTTTAGAAACGTTGAAGATAATTAATGACAATCCGCTGGAAAAATACAAAGAAAAAAAATGCTACTGGGTGCATGTCAAACACCCGATGTCTGCGATATATTTCACACACGAGATCAATTACATGCGGCATTTTGGTTATGCTAGCAAGAATGGCGGTGGTCTTAAATACGTCGATGTGATCGAAAAGATCAACCAGATGTTAGAAAAATCTGGTAGTATCGTGAAAGGCGACGTGGATTTCTACGGAAACCAGAATATGATCGATGGTGATGCTTTGGCATTCTACCAGCAGCCATACGCTTTTGTCCCGGATCCTGACTGGTTGGCCGCTTTAAAAAAAACAAAAAAATATAAGGTCAAGGGGCTGTTGGGTACAGATTTATCAACGTTAAATAACAATCGACAGGGAAAACATAAATTGAATACGGGTAAGGATAATGATACCATTACCCGCGCTTCGAAGAGAAACAAAAAATGAGCAATGATTTAATTTTTATATCTTGATTGTATTTCTGTTCGCAAATAATAAATTTTATTAAAGATAAGACATTTTACAAGGTTACACATTTTGTGGAAAAAAAAATAACTCGTAATGTTCGGTTGTAAATGTGTTATTGAATGTATACCCCGTGTATTGTGTGCTTCTGTTGTAATTCAAGAAACGTTTCAATTCCCAAAAATCTCGTTCGAGAAATTCTCGCAATGTGCACAGGTCGACTCGTGTGTTTCTTGACTTTATGATAGGTTTCCGTGTCTCTATCTCGATGGGCTGGTACTCGATCCCGTAGCTTATGGAACTTTATCCATCCTGCCTGTGAACCTCCTGTGATCATGTGTCATTGTTTTTCGGGTCTGACCAAGCTGGCTTGTGAACCCGCTGACCAATGCCTCACAGGTACCATGGTACTCGAAAGTGAACCTACTCTCGATGTACTCGTATTCGACCCATGGATAAAAATCAGGCGCGAGATCAAAGTACCAGTTGCATATGCTCAGTGACTCCTCGATACCGATTGCGTTAAATATATTCGAGAGTCCACGTTGTTTCA
>Ga0207657_10008437_pt1 | contig 10455 bp, 9 predicted proteins | sample KBSC33metaG_FD_184316 | JGI IMG/M metagenome (GOLD analysis project Ga0207657, IMG submission 184316) | Corn rhizosphere microbial communities from Kellogg Biological Station, Michigan, USA - KBS C3-3 metaG (SPAdes) (version 2) | ecosystem: Host-associated > Plants > Roots > Rhizosphere > Soil ... | reverse complement strand
TGGCAATCGACGCAGGCCTTGTCTGTCGCGCCGGCCTTGCTTTTCCATAGCGCTTCGCCGTCGAGCACCCACAGCATGCCGGGATTGGCCGTATCGTCGTTCTGCATCGCCTGGGTGTCCGGCGACATGAAACTGTAACCGGATCGGCGCTCGCCTTGCGGGATTTCGTTGGCGGAGAGAAGCGAGGTGGCGATATCGGCTGCGAGCAGCAGCACGGCTACGGCTATCGTGCGGGCAGATGTCATTCGACGGTAATCGAGGCCGAAGCGGTCTCGGTAAAACCTCTGTCGCCGATCCACTCGAAATCGAATTTGCCGCTCTCGGTCGCGACGGTGAAGAAGGTGATGAACGGGTTTGCAGCGATCGCCGGGAACAGATCGGCGCGGAAAATCTCGGCGCCGTTGTAACGGCAGGTCAGGCTGGTGATGATGTTGCGCGGAACGACCTCGCCGGCAGCGGTATGGCGGTAGCCGGTCTCCATGATATGCGACATCAGCGTCTTGATCTCGATGATATCGCCGCGCTTGGCGTGTGCCGGAACGTTGATCAGTGCCGATGCCATCAGATCACCTCCTCGGTGCAGGCAGCCAACGTCACCACGACGTCGACGCTGGCGGACCAGAACGAGCCGTCGGACAGCCGCGCGATAGCGACGATCTTCTGGCTGTCGGCAAGGCGAATACGGGTGGACACTTGCGCGCGGCCGGCGCGCGGGCCGAGATAAAAATTGCCGATATTGGGCTGCGGATTCTTCTCGTTGAAAACGTGGATGCTCCTGACGTAATCATCAGATGTCATCGGGTTCGAAACACTGACGGTCATCGGCACGGTATTGCCGTTTTCGACCAGCGGCGGCACGTCGAGTTTGACTTTGCCGGTCCGCACCTCGGCCTCGCCGACGACGTTCCTGATGGCTGAGGCCAGCATGGCGGCCGTCGCTTCCGCGGGCCGCAGCGTCACGATCGGGACCGCGCCGATCACGGCCGCGCTGCCGGCGAGGCCGAGGAATTGGCGGCGGGTGGAATTGTTCGGCTTGTGCATCGCTGATTACACTTTCCTATTCGCGTAAGCTTGCAAGATACGCCACGATATCCTCGATCTGCTCAGCCGACAGGATCGGCTTGCCCCGCCATGTTTGGCCGACCCGCACCAGTCCATCGAGGCGATAAAAGGACGGCATGATCGTCGCGGGATTGAGGCCGGAGCCGTCGACGAGCCGAAGCCGGAGCTGGCCTTCGGACCAGCGGCTGCCGGCGCCGGCAAGGCTGGGCGCGAGATCACCCTGAAATTTCTGTTCCGGAAATGGCCCGCTATGACAAAGGATGCAAGTGCTGGTGCGATCAACGACCAGCGCGCGGCCCTGCGCCGCGTCACCCGGCATGCCCGTCAGCGATTCCGGAATCGCATCGCCGACCACGACATAAGTCCGTAGTCCTTGCGCGCCGCCCGCAGGGGACAGGGCGAATGCTGCCGCCACGAGCCACGCGCGAGCAACTGGGATGGCTGATCTAACCAAAAGCTTCCACCGTGATTGTCTTGAACCAGGACTGCGCTTTGTCAGCTTCCAGCCTGCGAACCTCGCGCGGCGCATCGACCGGGCTGGTGCCCCCGCCTTCGATCTCGGCGAACATCCCGTCCTTCGGTTGATAAACCCCGGACAGCGAGAACGCATAGCCGGGCGCGACCGTATTGTAGCAGGCACCCACCAGCCTCGGTGTTACCGGCGGGACGCCCGAGATCAAGCTCGCCACCGCAGCCGCGCATGCCTTTCCTTGCGCATTCGCAGCCGATGCCGATTTGGGGATGCCGCCGCCGATGCAGGCATCGCCGATGACGTGAATGTCAGGCACGAGCTTCGACGCAAACGTCACGGGATCGATCGGGCACCAGCCGGTATTGTCGGCCGCGCCCGCGATGTCAGCGATGCGGCCGGCCTTCTGCGGTGGAATGACGTTTACGACCTGCGCCGTGTATTTGCCGAAATCGGTGACGATCGTGTTGGTTGCGGCATCAACCGACACGACCCGGCCACCCTGCGACAACGAGATCCGCTCGATCATGCCGGGATACAATTCGCTCCAGGCATTTTCGAACAGGCGCTGTTGCGGAATGGCGTCCTTGGCGTCGAGAATGAGGATCTTGGAGCGCGGTTTTCGGGTTCTCAGATAATGGGCGATCAGGCTGGCGCGTTCATAGGGCCCCGGCGGACACCGCAAGGGACTGGCAGGTACTGCGAGCACAACCAGGCCGCCATCGTCCATAGCTTCGAGTTGCCTGCGCAGCAACACGGTCTGCTCACCGGCCTTCCAGGCATGCGGCATTTTTGCGGCGGCAGCCTCGTCGTAGCCGGGCAGCGCGTCGAATCTGACATCGATGCCGGGCGCCAGCACCAGACGGTCAAAGCCGAGCGACTGGCCGTCGGCGAGACTGATAATGCGCGCTTGCGGGTTGATCTTCACTGCCGCCTGGGCGACGACGGTCACGCCTTCGGCGACAATCCGGTCGTAGCTGAACTGCTGCGCTTCCAGTTCTCGCAAACCGGCTATCACCTCGTTGCTGAACGGACAGGCCGTGAAGGTCCGGTTCGGTTCGATCAGGGTGACCTGAAGTTTTGGATCGATCTTCCGGAATGCGCGCGCACAGCTGGCGCCGCCAAAACCGCCGCCGATCACGACGATGCGCGCGACCGATTGGGCGTTGGCAGGATATGGGAAAACAAAAGGTGCGGCTGACGCCGCGATGCCGCGAACGACGTTTCTCCGCGTCATCATCCGCAGCGCGTCCATCGGCACTATCCGGTATTGAGCGGCGGCCATGAGGCCGCCGCTTGAAATATCAGGCGAACGTGATGTTCTGATCCCTCAGCGGCACCGAGCGGATTCGTTTTCCCGTCGCCGCGAAGTAGGCGTTGAGCACGGCAGGTGCCGCGATGCAGATCGTCGGCTCGCCGACGCCGCCCCAGAAGCCGCCGCTCGGCATGATGATCGACTCTACCTTCGGCATCTCGCTGATCCGCATCGAATTGTAGGTATCGAAGTTGGTTTGCTCGATGCGGCCGTCCTTGACGGTGCACCCGCCATAGAACAGCCCCGACAGGCCGTAGACGAACGAGCCGGCGACCTGGCGTTCGATCTGCGCGGGATTGACGACATAGCCGGGGTCGGTGGCGGCAACGATGCGATGTATCTTGATCTTGTTGCCGTCGGTGACCGAGATTTCCGCCGCACCGGCGACGTAGCTGGCATAGCCCATGTGCTGGGCGATGCCGCGATAGACACCTTTCGGCGCCGGCTTGCCCCAGCCGATCTTGTCGGCGACGGCATTGAGTACGGCAAGGTGCTTCGGATGCTTGGTCATCAGCTTGCGCCGGAACTCGACCGGATCCTGGCCTACTGAATGCGCCAGTTCATCCATGAAACATTCGAGATAGATCGCGTTGTGATTGACGTTGACGCCGCGCCAGAACCCCGGCGGGACGTGGGGGTTGCGCATCGAATGCTCGACCAGAAGGTTGGGAAATGTATATCCGATCGCGGCCTCGCCACTCGCATTGAGGCCCTGGAACGCGACAGGGTCCTTGCCGTTCTCCAGCGCTGCCGGGCGCAAGGTGAACAGGATGGACTGTCCCGACAACCGGATTTGCAGCGCGGTCAAATTGTTGTCGGCATCGAAAGCGCCGGTCAATTTGCACTGCGTGACCGGATGATACATGCCGTGCTGCATGTCCTCTTCGCGCGACCACAACAGTTTGATCGGGGTGCCCGGCATTTGCTTGGCGATGGCAACCGCCTGCCGGACATAGTCGGTCTGGCCGCGGCGGCCAAAACCGCCGCCGAGTATCTGCTTGTGAACGTCGCATTTTTCGGCCGGCAGACCGGACGCTTCCAGCACTGCGGCGAACGCGGCCTCGCCGTTTTGCGTTCCGCACCAGACCTCGCATTTATCTTCGCTATAAAGCGCCGTGGCGTTCAGCGGCTCCATCGTGGCGTGGTTCTGGTAGGGATAATTGTACACCGCCTCGACTTTCTTGGCGGCGCTGGCGATGGCGGCCTTGGCGTCGCCATTCTGATTGCCGAGATAGGCAGGCTGCGCGGGGTCAAGTCCCTCCTCAAGCCATTTTGCGATCGACGCGCTCGAGACCTTGGCGTTTTCACCTTCGTCCCAAACGATCGGCAACGCATCAAGCGCGGTCTTGGCGTGCCACCAGGTGTCGGCGACAACGGCGACGGCGCTGTCGTTGACCCTGACCACCTTCTTGACGCCCTTCATGCCCGTGACTTTGGCTTCGTCGAAGCTCTTCAGTTTGCCGCCGAATACCGGACAATCCTTGATCGCGGCATTGAGCATTCCCGGCAGCTTGACGTCGATGCCGTAGGTCATCTTGCCCGTAACCTTGTCAGCGGTATCGAGACGCTGGACGCCTTTGCCGACGAGCTTCCAGTCCTTCGGATCCTTCAGCTTGACGTCCGCCGGCGGCTCGAGCCTGGCGGCGGCTTCGACCACCTTGCCGTAGGTCGTTTTGCGTCCCGACGGCGTGTGGGTGATGACGCTGTTGGCGGCGGTGCATTCCGAAACCGGCACCTTCCATTCATTGGCTGCCGCCTGGATCAGCATCATGCGCGCGGTGGCGCCGCCCTTGCGGACATATTCCTGCGAGGTTCTGATGCCGCGGCTGCCGCCGGTCGAAAAGTCGCCCCATGCGCGTTTGCGCGCCACGCTCTGACCCGGCGACGGATATTCGGTGGTGACTTTCGACCAGTCACATTCGAGTTCTTCGGCGACCAGTTGGGCAAGGCCGGTGAGCGTACCCTGGCCCATTTCCGATCGCGCGATGCGAATGACGACGGTGTCGTCGGGCCGGATCACCACCCAGGCGTTGACTTCAGGTGACCCGTCGGCGGCGCGCACGACGGTGGGCCCGCCGAAGGGAATGTCGAGGCCGAGCGCGAGGCCGGTGCCGACGGCGGCGGTGCCGATGACAAAGGCGCGGCGGTTGAGTGTGGGCATATGGTTCATGGCTGCCTCCTCAAACGTTCGCGGCGGCGTGGATTGCCTCGCGCACCTGCTGGAAGGTGCCGCAGCGGCAAATATTGGTGATGGCTTCGTCGATGTCCTTGTCGGTCGGCTTCGGCTTCTCCTTGAGAAGCGCTGCCACCGCCATGATCATGCCGGTCTGGCAATATCCGCATTGCGGAACGTCGTTGTCGATCCAGGCTTTCTGCACCTTGTGCAGTGCGCCATCGGCGGCCAGCCCCTCAATGGTGGTGATCTGCTTGCCAGTGGCATCGCTGACCTGTACGCCGCAAGAGCGCATCGCCACGCCATCGACATGGACGGTGCAGGCGCCGCATTGTGCAATGCCGCAACCGTATTTGGTGCCGGTCAGGCCGATATTTTCCCGGATCACCCATAACAGGGGCGTATCCGGCTCGACGTCGACGTCAAAAGCTTTGCCATTAATGTTGAGGTTTGCCATCGCCTTCCCCTGATTAATTCAATCCCTCGATTGAACTTCAAGCGGATGCTGAACCGGAAATTGGAACAGTTCAAATCAAGATTCTGCGTTTGCGGCACGGAATAATTGGTTTGCTGCGGGGTGGCTCGCTCTCCGGCGCGACTTTCTGCTACCTTTCCGGCCCAAGCGCGATCACCTAGGCTTGCGATCCGTGGCGGCCACGATAACAAAATAATGAAAAGCCCGGGCTCGCCGGCGAGGGGAAACGCGCTTTGAACGGACAGGCGGGCCGGCGCATCGAGGTCAGGCGCAGCGGCGTTGAGGACACTCGTCGGCGCGTCATGGCTGGCTCGTGGGTTGCCCTGCTGCTGGCGATCCTGGGTTTTCTGGTTATCTACCCACTCCTCACCCTGCTGCTCGGCGCGCTGACCGACACCAATCCGGTGGTCGACGGCTTCAGCCTGCGCCACCTCTCGATCACCAACTTCCTTGCCGTGCTGGCCAACCCGAACGTGGCCGAGGCGCTGTTTAACACGCTTGTTGCCTGCGGCGGCGGGACCCTGATCGCGGTCGTGATCGGGCTGGCGTTCTCCTGGATCGTCGTGCGCACCAACACGCCGTTCAAGGGTTTTATCGCGGCGGCCAGTATCCTGCCGCTGTTCGCGCCGCCGCTGGTCGCGGGCGTAGCATGGACCATCCTCGGTTCGCCGAAGACCGGCCTCATCAACACCATGTTCAAATGGATGAACCTCGACTGGCGCGTGGATTTCTATTCGTTGTGGGGATTGGTGTTCGTATTCGGCATTTATTACGCGCCCTATGTCTACATGTTTACCTCCTCGGCGCTGCGCAACATGGATCCGAGCCTGGAGGAGGCCGCGGAAATTTCCGGCGCCAGCGCGTTCGCGACGTTGTTCTCGGTGACGTTCCCGCTGATCATGCCGGCGATCGTCTCCGGCATGCTGCTGTCGTTCATCGTGATGCTCGGCATCTACGGCATTCCGGCGGTATTGGGCGCGCCGACCAATATCGCGGTGCTGACCACCTATATTTTCAAGCTCACCAACTGGTCGCCGCCGCTCTACAACACCGCAGCCGCGGTCGCGATCATTCTGATGGTGGTTACCGGCGCGCTGGTCTTTCTGCAGCAGAAGGTGCTGAGCGGGCGCAGCTACACCACCGTCGCCGGCAAGGCCTATCGGCCGCGCAATCTCGATCTCGGACCGTGGCGCTGGTTCACGCTCGGGCTCGGCGTCGTCTATCTGCTGGTGGTCGTGATCCTGCCGAGCCTTGCCTTGATCGTGGCGGCGTTCCGCAAATTCATGTTCATCCGCGACGCCGCCAGCCTGTTCGACATGCGGCAATATTCGCTGATGCATTTCTACAGCATCTTCGACAATCCACTGACCATGAACTCGATCTATAATGCGGTCGAGGTCGGCGTCATCACGGCGGCGGTCGGCGGCACGCTCGCCTTTGCGATCGGCTACACGATTCATCGCACCAACGTGGTGGGGCGGCGCAGCATCGATCTGGTGTCGACCTTGCCGGTGGCGATTCCTGGTCTCGTGATCGGCGTGGCCTATCTATGGGCCTGGATCGGCATTCCCGGCGGGCTCTACGGCACCATCTGGATCCTGGCGCTGGCGTTCATCGCGCGCTTCATGCCCGATACGGTCAAGGCGCTGTCGACCTCGTTCCTGCAAATTCATCGCGAGCTCGAGGAAGCCGCCTGGATTTGCGGCAAGGGTATGCTCGGCACCATCAGAACCATCGTGTTGCCGCTGGCGCGGCCCAGCGTGATCGCCTCGATGACGCTGTTGTTCGTGCTGGCGATCCGCGAGCTCGGCTCGTCGCTGTTTCTCTACACCAGCAACACCATGGTGATGTCGGTGCTGCTGCTCGACTACTACGAGGGCGGAAATCTCGGAAAAACCGCGGCATTCAGTCTGGTGCAGACGGTTTTGCTCGGCGTTCTCATCGGCGGCGCCAACTGGCTGTCGCGGGGGGCAGCTCAGGGCAGTGTCGCCCGCACCGGATAAATAGAACCAAGGGAGGATTGGCTATGAACAAAAAAATGATCGCTGGGATCGTTACCAAGTTCGTCACCGTGGCCGGCATCGCCGGTCTCGGCATCGCCTTCAGCGGTGCACCGGCCATGGCGCAGCAGGAATTCGGCTCGCCCGAATTGATCGCGGCGGCGAAAGCGGAAGGCAAGCTGGTCTACTACACCGCGAATTTCGCCGAGGTCGAACAACAGGTGATCAAGGCGTTCAACAAGCGCTTCCCCGAGATCAGGGTTGAGATGGTGCGCGCGCCGGGCGGCCAGCTCATCACCCGCGTCAAGACCGAGGCCGCGGCCGGCAAGCTGATCGCCGACGTGGTCGATCATTCCGACCGCGCGCTGATGGCAGAGCTGGTCGATCTGTTCCAGGATTATGCGCCGCCGAATGCAGCCGACTACAATCCCGATGCGCAGATTTCACCAAAACTGTGGCCCCGCGTGACGCTGGTGTGGTCGATTGCCTACAATACCGAGCTTGTGAAAAATCCGCCGAAGACCTGGTGGGACCTGACCAAGCCGGAGTATGACAAGATGACCGGACAGGTGTTCGCGCAGTCCGGCGGCACCACCTGGACCCGCATCATGTTCGAGCGCCAGGTGTTAGGGCAGGATTACTGGGCGAAGCAGGCCGCGACCCATCCCATCCTCTATCCGTCGGGCGCACCGATGTCGGATTCGATGGTGCGCGGCGAAGTCGCGATGGGCCCTTTGCTTTACAATGCGATCTACCCGAAACAGAAGGACGGCGCGCCGATCAAGATTTTCTTCCCGCCCGAGGGCGCGCCGGTCAATCCCTACGCGTCGGGTATTCCGAAGACCGCCGCCCATCCCAACGCCGCAAAACTGTTCCTCAACTGGTGTCTGTCGAAGGAGGGTCAGACCTTCATGATCAAGGAGCTCGGCAACCTCACCTCGCTGAAGACGCCGCCGGTCTATCCCGAAGGCTTCGATCCCAAGGTCGTAAAAGTCTGGTTCCCGAAATTCGACGAATACGTAAAGCTGCATGGGCCATGGGTTGCCGACTGGGACAAGACTTTCGGCTATCGGCAGTGATCGTTGCGTTCATGAAGACATTGAAAACATGACGGCGACGCTCGACGTCACCGATCTGCACAAGCAGTTTTCGATCGGCCGGCCGGCGATCGACGGCGTAAGCTTTGCCGTGCCGGCGGGCGAGATCGTCGTTCTGCTCGGGCCGTCGGGCTGTGGCAAGACCACGACCTTGCGCTGCGTCGCTGGCCTCGAGCACCCGACGTCAGGCGAAATCAGCATTGCCGGGCGCGTGGTATCCTCGCCGGCGCGCGGCATTTTGGTGCCGCCGCGGCTGCGCGATCTCGGCATGGTGTTTCAGTCCTATGCGGTGTGGCCGCACATGACCGTGCGGCAGAACGTGATCTATCCGCTCAAGCACCGCAGAATCGCGCGCGCCGATGCCGGCCGCAAAGTCGACGAAGTGCTGGAGCTGGTCGGCCTGTCGGAATATGCCGACCGGCCGGTGGTGGCATTGTCAGGCGGCCAGATGCAGCGCGTCGCGCTGGCGCGCAGCATCGTCTATCGGCCGCAGCTGTTGTTGCTCGACGAACCCTTGTCCAATCTCGACGCCAAGCTGCGGCTGCGGTTGCGCGATGATCTCAGAGTCATCCTCAAGCAGACCGGCATGACCGCGCTTTACGTCACCCACGACCAGGCCGAGGCGGTGGTGCTCGGCGACCGCATCGGCGTGATGCGCGACGGCAAGCTGTTGCAGATGGGCACGCCGGACCAGATCTATAATCGGCCGGCCGATCTGTTCGTCGCCAATTTCACCGGCGCCACCAACGAGCTCGCCGGCACCTGGTCGGACGCAACGGCGAGTTTGGCGTGGTGGATTTCGGCGATGGGCGGCGGGGGGAGGCGGCATTGCTGCACGCGCTTGCGTTGGGCGAAAAGGTGCGTATCGCGTTGCGGCCGGAAAACATCGCGATCGGCAAGCTGGATGGCGTCAACATATTTCCCGCACGCGTGATTGATCGCCGCTATCAGGGCACCCAGACCGTCTACGACATCGATTTGTTCGGCCGGCGGCTGGAGGCACTCGAGCTCGGCACCGCAGCGCGCCATCAGGTCGGGGTCGAGACGTCAATTTCGCTGCCACGGGAAGGTTGCTGGGCGTATCGTGATACGGGACCATCCTCTCACGATTAGCCTTCGTGATCCGCCATCTAATCCCCCGGCTTATCGTGGCTTGGTCTACAAAGAAAAATGCACGCCCACCACTGAACGTGCATTTCTACAGGGCTCTGAACTTGGATCGCACGTACTTCTTAGTTTATGCCGACGCAGGCCATGACGAAAAAGGCGTACCCGCAACAGCCTCCCGACACGGAGTTGTATTCCGTAAACTTGATGACGGGGTCCTTAATTTCCGGTGCATGCTTCGTGCACATATCCTTCGCGGCCTTATCGTAGGGAAAATCGCGCGGGTCGTATCGAGGGCCGAAATCGGTCTCGGAATACCTCGTATATTCCCCCGTATAGAAATGCATCGGCTTGACATTGAGACGGGATTGAATGACGCAGGCGATCATTTCCTCAGTCGAGGCTTTCTTAAAACAGTCCTGCAGCGCATCCAAAGCGGCCGTCGATGTAGTTACGCTGACCGCAGGCTTTTGTTGTGCGCTAGCTGAAACTGTGAACCCAAAAAGGAGAGCAAGTGCGAAAATGAAAAACCGCATAAGTTCCTCCACTATAAGTTTGAGTTGAAAAAATTGATAATTGCAATGAGAACGTTATCACCCAGAAGTTGAGCGTTCAAGTCTTTTGGGTAAATAAATGTCTCTTGGCGCTGTCCGGTTCGCCGAAGACGATCCTCGAGCCGATTTCGAAACAGGAGAGCGCCGTTGAAGGGTTTGAAAATCGCAGGACTGGCGCTCGCGCTTGTCGTGCCGGTCGCTTG
>Ga0207657_10008435_pt1 | contig 10457 bp, 17 predicted proteins | sample KBSC33metaG_FD_184316 | JGI IMG/M metagenome (GOLD analysis project Ga0207657, IMG submission 184316) | Corn rhizosphere microbial communities from Kellogg Biological Station, Michigan, USA - KBS C3-3 metaG (SPAdes) (version 2) | ecosystem: Host-associated > Plants > Roots > Rhizosphere > Soil ... | reverse complement strand
ACGTACGCGACGTGGTGGATCCGCCAGGCGATCACGCGCTCGATCGCCGACCAGGCGCGCACGATCCGCATCCCGGTGCACATGATCGAGACGATCAACAAGCTCAACCGCATCAGTCGCGCGATGTTGCAGGAGATGGGCCGCGAGCCGACGCCGGACGAGCTGGCGATCAAGATGGAGATGCCCGAGGACAAGATCCGCAAGGTGCTCAAGATCGCCAAGGAGCCGATCTCGATGGAGACGCCGATCGGCGACGACGAGGATTCGCATCTCGGCGATTTCATCGAGGACACGAACGTCGAATCGCCGGTGGAAGCCGCGACCGGCACCGGCCTCACCGAAACCGTGCGCGACGTGCTCGCCGGCCTGACGCCGCGCGAAGCGAAAGTGCTGCGCATGCGTTTCGGCATCGACATGAACACCGACCACACGCTCGAGGAAGTCGGCAAGCAGTTCGACGTCACGCGCGAGCGCATCCGTCAGATCGAAGCGAAGGCGCTGCGCAAGCTGCGTCATCCGAGCCGCTCGGAACAGCTACGCTCGTTCCTCGATCTGGAATAAGCGTCGCGGAAAACGCTGTCGAAAACGCCCGCGATTGCGGGCGTTTTCGTTACACTTGCTGCATTGGGCCTGTAGCACAACGGTTAGTGCAGGAGACTCATAATCTCTTGGTTGCAGGTTCGAATCCTGCCGGGCCCATCATTCTCGCCTGTCCGCAGGCCCCTTCGGCAGATTCTTGTCCAGTATCGCCAGCAGGATCAGGCTGTAGGCGACCAGGCGGATCACGAACACGGTCACGCCATGTTCGCTGTACGAACCGGACCACATGCACAGCTGGCTGGCGCTTTCCAGGCCGAACGCTGCCGTGAAATACAGGAAGAAGCGGTCGCGCACGCGCCGGTAGAAACGCAGGAAAATAAGCGCCAGCACCAGGTTTGCGGTAGTCGTCGCGCCGAGCAGGAAGTCGATGATCATTTCACTCATCCGCCAGCAGTAGCCCATAGATCAGCAGCAGCAACGCGATCAGCGTCAAGCCCAGGCGCCACGGCAGCAGGTCCACTTCAGTGAACACCAGCTTGTCGAGTACGAGCACGGTGTTGCTCAGGGTCAGCCCGCAAAAACACAGGCCGCTCCACCACAACACGCGCGAGCGCGTGCGCCGGTACGCGCGCAACAGCAGGAACGCCGACAGCAGCGAAGTCAGGGCACACAGCGCGTAGACGATTCCAGCAATCATTCACTCATCCTTGCGAAAGCGGAATGCATCGGCGAATTGCTCGGCCGCCGTGCTGGTCGCAGTGTGGATCAGGCGCGTGATCTCGACCAGATGGCGCGTGTACGCATCGGCGAGCAGATCGAGCAGCGACGCCAGCTCGACACTCTCGGGGCGATACGTGTACTGCCCGGTGCTGGCGTCCGCGACGAAGATGCGCATTTCGACCAGCTCACCGAGCAGTTGCCTGGCGCGCCGTTCGGGCAGATACAGCCGCGCGGCAAGGGCCGGCGCGTCCCAGCGTGACTGCGGATCGTGCCGAAGCAGCAGGATCGCCTCCACATGCGGAACTGTAAGCGAACTTGCCAGCAGATACCTGCGCAAGTTGTCCGGGATTGCATTCCCTGCCATCGCCACTCCGAATTACGGCACCATGCTGGCGCGATCGGTTGGCAGGGTCAAGATGGCCGCAAAAGTTGCGGCCGCTCTGGGGAGAGAGCGGCCGCGGGATGCCGCCCGTCTGCTGGGGGACAGAGGGAAGGGCAGCAGGCGCATCTTCGCAGGCGCGTGTTAAATCCGGCCAAAAAAACACCGGTGCCGCCTAGACTTCGTCGACCTCGTGCAATATCAGGTTGAAGATGTGATCGCCGTCATGCAGCGGCATTTCTTCGAGGGTCCAGCCCCAGCGTTCGCAGACGCGACGGATCATGCTCAAGCCCAGCACACGGTCGCTCGCTTCGCCGCTGGAACTCGTTGCAGCGTGATGCGCAATGCGCACGGCGTTCGCGCTGACCTGCACGCGCAACACGCCGCCTTCCGCGAATTGCGTGACGGCACGCAGCAGATTGGCAATGATCACGCTGAGCACGCGTGACGGCGCGGCGACAGCGACGCCGCTCGTGCCTGCGTACTCCACGCGCAGATGCTTCTCGCGCAAAGCATCTGCGCGTTCGCGCAACACATTGCCGACGACCACTTCGAGGTCCGGCGTATGTCCTGTCGTGGCTTCGGCCTCGTCGCTGCGCGCGAGCACGAGCAGCGCGTCGAGCAGATCGCGCAGTTCGTCCGCGCCGCGCTGCATGCGCTTCAGGCGTGTTTCGCTGGCCTTGTCGGCACTGTCGAGCATCACCTCGATCGCACCGCGAATTACCGACAGGGGCGTGCGCAATTCGTGGCTGGCGTCGGCCGTGAATGCGCGTTCGCGGCGGACGTATTCGTAAAGTTTTTCCTGATAACGGTCGAATGCCTGCGCCAGCGCTCCGACTTCATCCACTGCAAAATCCGGCGCGAGCTTGGCGACGCCGCGACGCGAGGGCTCCAGTACTTCGACTTGCCGCGCCAGGCGCCGCACCGGCTCGATCGCGCGGCTCGCCCACAGCCAGCCGAGCCACGCCGAAAGACCGGTGCCGAGCAGCACGAGCGCGACAAGATCACGGAACAGACGCCGCTCACGCACGCTTTCCAGGCCGATGTCGAGAACGACGTACAGCCGCCCCGCAGTGGCTTCATACACCGCAACGTGGCGTTCGCCGTGCGCGTCGCGGATCTCGTGCAAACCCGGCGTCAAAACCGTGAGTTCAGCCGGCGGCGGCGCGCCGGTCAGCGTGCTGTAGACATGGAAATGCTTGGTGTGCGGCTGTGGCGTTCGCCCGTCGGCATTGAAACGTTCGTGCAGATAGTCGCCTTCCACGCGCAACATCTCGTTGACGAGGCGATGTACATAGGAATCGGAAAAATGAACTGCGGCGAGCGCCACACAGGTCGTGACGACAAAGCCGAGCGTAGCGAACATAATCGCTACGCGTGCACGCAAGCCGATCCGTGCACGCCAGAGCGACATCACGGGCGCGCGGGCGCCAACATCATTCATCCGCGTTCTCGGCGATGCGGTAGCCGAACCCATGCACAGTGTGCAGCAGGCGCCGCTCGAACGGGCGATCGATCACGCCGCGCAGCACTGACAAATGCGTGTGCAGTGTGGCGACGTCGCCGCCTGCTTCGCCCCACAGAGCGTTGGCGAGCTCGGCGTGGCGCACCAGATTCGGCGCATGCCGCATCAAGGTTTCCAGCAATGCGAAGCCCGCGCGTGTGAGCGTGAGGCGCTGCCCGCCGCGTTCGACGGTGAGATTGGCCGGATTGAGCACGAGATCGCCCACATGCAGGAGTTCGCCCTGCTGCAGCCGGCCGCGTCGATACAACGCGCGGATACGCGCTTCAAGCTCCTTCATCGCGAACGGCTTGACCACATAATCGTCGGCGCCTTGCGCGAAACCGGCGAGCTTGTCATCGAGCGTGTCGCGCGCCGTGAGCATCAGCACCGGCGTGTCGCGTTGCGCTTCTCGCAAGGCGCGGCACAGTTCGAGTCCGTCCAGTTTGGGCAGACCCAGATCGAGCACGATCACGTCGTAATTGCCGTCAAGCGCCATGCGCAGTCCGCGCGCGCCATCGGCAGCATGATCCATGACGAAGCCGCGATGCTCCAGGTAATCCCAGATGTTCGCGGCGATATCGCGCTGGTCTTCGATCAGCAGAATGCGCAGCATGAGTTGTGTCGGCGGAGTGGGCATGAAAGCCTGACGCGGACAGCGTTAAAGATTGCCGAATTCCCGGGCCGGCGCAGTCGGCTCGTCCAGCATCGCGGCGAAGGCGCGTGCAAAAGTATGCACATCTCCGGGCCAGCGCGCCGACACATAATTGTCGTCACGCAGCACAAACGCCGGTCGCTCGTCATGCAGAGAGTCGCGAACCAGGCCGCTGGCCTTGCGCCAACGATGCGGCGCGTTCGCCGGCACATCGCGGAAATCCGCGGGACTTGCCAGCATGCGCGTGACCTCCGCCTGCACGCCCCAATAACCCGGAGGATCGCCCGGGCCCTCGCGATACGTGCGGTAATAGTCGCGATCCCACCAGCGCCCTGCGTAGCGCGACAGCAGCCATGCCGAGCGCTCCAGTTTCCAGGTCAGCGCCGTCGTCTTGCGACCGTACAGCACGGACCGCCCGGTACGCGGCGAAATGCTGCGCGCTGCCAGCACGACACCGTGACAGATCGCCGCGACCGGTTTGCCGGCGTCGAAGAACTCCGCGACGATGCCTTGCAAGCAAGTGCTTTCCAGATATTCGCGCATGCCTTGGTCGTGTCCACCGGCCAGCAGCAGCGCATCAAAATCGGCGCTGCGCAATTGCGCATACGGCAGCGGCGCAAGAAACCGCGGATCTGCATTCATGGCCCGATACGCAGCACGCGCGTTGCGGTCAGCCCGTAAGATCAGCCCGACAAGTTTTACTTCACGCAATGGCGCAAGGCGGCTCCAGAAATCCAGACCGATGCCACTGAGCATGACCGGATCGGCGGCGGCGGGGCGCCCGTCGGGCGTGGCGAAGCATATGTCGTGACCGGCATCGAGCAGGATTTTCCAGCTCAGCGCCGCTTCGCTCGGATCGAAGCCTGCACGCGGAAGCGGCATCAGAATTTTCGACATTTCCAATCACGCCTTTCCGCGCCGGGCGGCTACCGCGCCAAGTCGCTCCGCTTGAGCGAATAGTGAGGGCGACGCCGCTCGCTTGCCGCGAGCCATAACCCGAGCGAAGCTGAAATCAGCGCGGGAGCAAAGAATAGAAATTGGCCGACGGAAAAATTGCCGTGAGCGAAGACCGTTGCAAGCACTATGGTGGCGCTTGCAGCGGCCAACACAGCCACGGACAAACTTGCCAGCAAACGGAAGCGGATAGTAAGGCCACCGAGCACAAGCAGAACAAGCGAGATCAAACTAACGAGCAACCCCCAAGGCAGCAGCCAAGCAGCGGTATCGAGCAGCACGCCAAAAAAACCCAGCCATGAGCCACTTGCGACGGCAGTGCCGAAAAGGAGAAACGCAGCGGCGAGTGCCACGGCCGGCAAGACCAGCACGACGTTTATGACATGCAGCAGTGCGCGCATGGATGCGGTCGAACGCCTGACTCAAGCGGCGATTGCCGCGATGCGAGCAGTCTAACGCAAGCCCGGTGTGCGCGCTCCCGCTGCAGCGATCAGTAGCGCCGCAATATTCAGATCTCCAGATCGACCGTTTGCCCGACAGGCAACGCTTGCCACTGCCGATCGAGTTCGCAGATCAAATCGCGAACCGCCAAAATGTCTTCCACTTTTACCGCGAGTGGCGGACACTGACGAGCACGGCAGGTGACCTGATACAGTTCGAGCATGTCCGCAGGCGAGCTGGTTCCACCAGACCAGGCGTCTCCCTGGAACACTTCTACCAGGCGCTCCACGCCATCGCTTTCCGCTTCGGAGCGCATCTGGAAATTGGCCGCTTCGCCGTCGCGAATCCGACTCAGAAAGCCACGCTTCGCCAACGCGCTTTCCACCGCATAATGCACCATGTCGTGCGGAATTATGCGCTGCTTCGGACAGCCCACGACTTCCGTCCCGTCGCGGCGGTGGACCAGCATCTGATCGAATTTTCCACTGCCTTTGGTAAACGAGAGCCTCATGGTTCAGCCTTGGACGCGCGGCCGTCGCCGCAACAGCCAAATAGTTTACTGCTACTTCATCGGTGTTGCGCTTGAGTGGATGGTTAGCCAACGCTTGAGCTAAGCGGCGGCTGCCGCACTGGCTAATATTCTAATGCAACCCATCCGCGGCGGTCCGCCTGAGCGAATAGTCAGGTTGCAACAGTATCTTTTCATAGGGGTAGCATTGCAACAAGCCAGCGCGTAACGTCGCTGCCCCGCTCGATTGGTAGCCCAAGGCTTCATAGAACTGGCGTGCCAAGGCCGTACTCTGCAGGTGCACGACGCGCAATCCCCATAGTGCGGCTTTTTCTTCGAGAGAAGCGTGGATTGCTTTTCCAACGCCCTGCCGTTGCGCGCCCGGGGCGACAAAAAACAGGCGAACTTCGCCGCCGCGATGAAGCAACCCCACTCCGGACAAATTCTCGTTCAGCCCAGCGACCACGCAAAAGTTGTTAGTGTTGGAGATCCAGGATACGAACTGCTGAGGCGTCTTGTTCTCAAGCCATTTGGCCAACGTATATGGATCGTTGCGATGGTCCATCGTGCACGACTGCCTAATCGATTCGCGGACCACTTCGATAACCGCCTCTGCATCGGCAGAGGATGCTTCACGTACAGTAATCATTCGTTCTGCACCCTAAACGTTTGAGTTAAGCGGCTGGCGCCGCACCGGGTAACAGTCTACCGCAACCCATCCGCAGCGGCCCGCTTGAGCGAGTAGTTAGCCAGCTGCACGATCACGATTCAGTACAGCCTTCCACGGATCAGACTCAACAATCTTCATGGTCATGACAGGTAAATCAATGGATTCCGCCTCGCCTGGCTGAGTCCATTTCAGGCCATTGTCCAATCGCAATATGTCCGATTTCTCCACTGCTATGAAGCAGCGCACCTCTTCAACTTCACTCAGGTAGTAACCATAACCTTTTCGCTGCAGCCAAATTTCGAAGTACTTCTCTTTGTCTTCCTTCAGCAGCGTAGCAAATCTTCCGTTGCTGAGCTTCAATCCAGCGCAACGGTACCTTTCTCTCGGTTTATTGCGTTTCTTACTGTACGTGATGTATCGGACCCTTGGGTTTGCACACACGCGACTGCAGATTGCATCAAAATCGGCTAGGCAGTACGCCGCCGGCGCAACAAACCCATCAGGTATGTCACGATCATCGACGCACTCCGCAGAAAGTTTCATGGGGCTAACGCTTGAACTAAGCGGCGGCCGCCGCAATTCTTAACAGTCTACCGCAACCAACCCGCAGCTCGTCCGCTTGAATGAATAGTTAGACGCCAGCGGCGCGCGCCCCCGCAGCAAGGGTGAGAAAGTTTGCTGAAAAGGTAGAGAATTTCTCTGCATTACAAACAGGACAAAGTTTGCCAGACCCTTTACCACTCAAAAGCATGATTCCATTACCGCATTGCTTGCACCTGACGCCTATACGGCCCAGATCATCGCTAGGCGTAAACCAAAGACAGGCGGTGTTTGGAAGTTGCGCAGAAAGCCATGCAAATTCTTGCCACGGGAAGAAATTGCCGACACCAAGCCAGCGAAGGTTCTTTAGCGTGCCCAATGCTCGTAACGAGTTGTCTCGTGTATGAATGGAGCCAAGATGCAGCCAGCGCAGACGACTGAGTTTGGCAAGCGGTGCGAACGAGGTAACTGTGTGGTGACGACCCTCTGCTCCGGTAAAGCCTAGCCCGTCTAAGTTGCTCAGAACTTGCAAAGGAGTAAGGTCGGAAATAGTTTTCAGGTTATCCAGTTCGAGCCAGTTGAGCTGAACCAGCTTCGAGATTGGCGTTAGGTCGGTTATTGCGGGAGAACTGCCAATATGCACGTATTTGAGTGCTCTTGCCGCTCTTAGCGAAGTGAGAGAATTAATACTGCTCCATTTGACATAGAGTCCTTCGAGGTCACGTACATTACAAGCCGCCTCGAATAGATCTTGCGATACCTTTGACGTAAACCAAATGTGTCGCACACCCTCAAGGGTGGGTAGAAACTGGCACCAGCGCTCGACCAGCTGCTTTTGCGCACGGGCGGAGAGATTCGTTTGAGTGGGTGCAATGCAGAGACGATTGCCCCCACTGAAGTCGTCAGGCGAACGAATCGCCGGCGGTGCTGGGTTTAGCCGAAACGACCAATAGCCTGCCGCTGGGCCGAGCGGGAGTAATTGCACCCCCTCCAAAGCCGGGCGGGTGTCTTGCAATTTGGAGTGGAAGTCTTGCATTGCCTTAAGGATCGGGCCTAACGTTTGAGCGAATAGTTAGGCATCGCCATGGCCTGCTTCGTTCAACGTTGGGGCGAAGCCTTCCGGCTTTGTGACCGTCAGGAGGCCCTGCCGCTGCGCTGTTCGCAGTTGCGCTGTACCGATTTGAAACGCGGACGGCATCATGAAGTCAACGCGACACCCAGTGTTTCGATCAGTTGAGATGGCGAAATAGTAGTTTGGAATTCGCATGGGATCGCCCTCGCATACGCCAGCCAACTGCGCCAAAAACTTGAGGCGCTCCGACGGCGCAACATTGTCGCTGAATCGGAATTGCACGACCTCGGTGTACATGAAGATGCCTAACGCTTGAGCCAAGCGGCCGCTGCGGCAATGACCAGTAGTCTACCTCAACCCATCCGCAATTGTCCGCTTGAGCGAATCGTTAGGCTGGTTCGTGGCGCAGCTCTTGGCAGTTTTCGGCGTTAAACCGGAAGTTGTACCGACCGGAAAGAGCATCGGGGAAGCGTCTTTTCCACCACTTAGCCGCCTCCGGACGTTCACGCTCCAGAACTTCAAAACCCTCCGCGGCACTTACAAGATAAGCCGGCATTGGCTGGTCAGGTAGTTGCCGCGAAAAGAGCCGAGCGACTAGCTTGCTGAAACTTAGCGCACGCCACGGGAGCTTGGCTGGCGGCACCAGAACGGGCTGCTCCTTACCCTCTAGCACAGGAAGCTCCAACCCAACCCATGCCTCTCTAACAAAATCCGGCTCGTCGCCGGGAAAAGAAGGTTTCAGGACACGAATTCGCATTAACCAGCCTAACGCTTGAGCCAAGCGGCCGCAGCGGCCGAGGTCGGCAAGATAATACCGCAAGCTCACCCGCGGCGATCCGACTTGAGCGAAAAGTTAGGTTTCAACTTGGAAGGTTTTGGCCAATACGCCACAGCACACCCGTGGGATCCGTGACGGGAAAATCTCGAATGCGCCACGGCCGATCTTCAGGGGGTTCGATTCGAATCTCGAATTGCTGCGCAACTCCAGACGCAAGGATGTGCCTGTACCAGTCATCGACGTTCTCGACCAGAAGGTGCATCATGAAATTATTTGCGTGCTCAGGCACAAAAAACCTCTGTAGCAAAAAGCTTGTTGAACCATAGCGCACATAAGCCAAGTCGTCCGAAGACCATGGAACTTCAAATCCGAGCGCGACATAAAAGGCTGTTGACTTAGCGAGATCGCGCGCCGGCACGAAAGCCTTCATCTCGATTGCAGCAAGGTTCACCAACATCTCCTTTTTGAGACCTAACGCTTGAGCTAGGCGGCCGCTGCCGCAGTGAGTAACATTCTACCGCAACCCATTCGCAGCTGTCCGCTTGAGCGAATAGTTAGCTGCCGTTGACAGTGACAGCTCGACATTGTACAATAATAAGTACAATAGGAGCCACCCAATGGACGCGATTACCTACAGTGCAGCACGAGCCAAACTGGCCGACACTATGGACCGTGTGTGCGATGAGCACGAGCCCATAATTATTACTCGCAACGGCCAGCAAGCGGTCGTGATGCTCTCACTCGACGATTTCAAATCTCTGGAAGAAACGTCTTATTTGCTGCGCAGTCCGAAGAATGCTCGGCGACTGCTAGAAAGCATTGCCGCACTCGAGTCCGGAAAAGGCAAGGCTCGGAGCTTGGCCAAGTGAAGCTAGTCTTCTCCGAGCAGGCTTGGGAAGACTATCTGTATTGGCAAAAGATAGACAAAAAGTTGCTGCAGCGAATCAATGAACTGATAAAAGAAATCACGCGAACGCCACACACCGGAACGGGAAAGCCTGAGCCACTCAAGCACGCCTTGTCGGGCTACTGGTCAAGACGCATCAATGACGAGCACAGGATTGTGTACAAGGGTGCTGATGGGTCGCTGTTGATCGCACAACTGAGATACCACTATTGAGGCAGCTAACGCTTGAGCTAAGCGGCTGCTGCCGCAGTGTCTAACGGTCTACCGCAACCGACCCGCAGCGGTCCGCTTGAGCGAATAGCCAGGGCGCAACTTCAGATCCTCGTGCTGCTTTGGAAGCGAAGAACGGCGATGCCAGCACAGCCAGTGAGCACCCCGGCTGCTACCATCCAATAGCCAATAGCTTGAGAGAGAAAGACGCCAATTAGCCAGCCGGCGATACCTAACATGAAGCCGATCATTGCTATGCGAAAACCGACCATTGCGCCAGAGTATCGTTCGGGATCGCGTTTGGGAGAGCGCACCATGAACCCGACGCAAACACCGATTAGGCCGAATACGGTTCCGCCAATTGCGGAAAGAAGAGGGCTCGCGCCTGTCACCTTAGCAAGAGAGAGACCCAAGGCGGCGCATATCGCCACGATGATAATCGATTGAGTCACGCTGACGATTGTGTTGCGATTCATTGCGCCCTAACGCTTGAGCTAAGCGGCCGCTGCCGCGATGAGTTGGATTCTACCGCAGCCCATCCGCAGCGGTCCGCTTGAGCGAATAGTTATGCGGCAATGTCGA
>Ga0207657_10008434_pt1 | contig 10458 bp, 9 predicted proteins | sample KBSC33metaG_FD_184316 | JGI IMG/M metagenome (GOLD analysis project Ga0207657, IMG submission 184316) | Corn rhizosphere microbial communities from Kellogg Biological Station, Michigan, USA - KBS C3-3 metaG (SPAdes) (version 2) | ecosystem: Host-associated > Plants > Roots > Rhizosphere > Soil ... | reverse complement strand
GTGGCTGGCGGAACATGTCGCGGACTATGCCGGGCCGCTCAGGGTCGAGCAGTTCAAGGGCGGCCAGTCCAATCCGACCTACAAGCTGATCACGCCGTCGCGCTCCTATGTGCTGCGGCGCAAGCCGCCGGGCAGGCTGTTGCCCGGCGCGCACGCGGTCGACCGCGAATATCGGGTGATCACCGCTTTGGGCGGCCAGGGCTTTCCGGTCGCGCGCAGCTATGGCCTGTGCCCCGACGAGACCGTGATCGGCACGCCTTTCTATGTGATGGAGATGGTCGACGGGCGGATCTTCTGGGATCCCGCCTTCCCCGAGGTGGGCCGCGAGCAGCGCCCGGCCTATTTCGACGCGATGAACGCCGTCATCGCCGCCCTCCACCGGATCGATCCGGAGGCGGCGGGCCTCGGCGACTACGGCAAGCCTGGCAATTATTTCGCCCGCCAGATCGCCCGCTGGTCGAAGCAATATCGCGAGGACGTCGAGGCCGGGCGGGTCGCGGCGATGGACCGGCTGGCCGACTGGCTGCCCGGCAACATCCCGCCCGACGAGCCGGGGCCAAGGATCATCCACGGCGACTTCCGCTGCGACAACATGGTCTTTGACGCGCACCAGCCGAGGGTGCTGGCGGTGCTCGACTGGGAATTGTCGACGCTTGGCCATCCGCTCGCCGATTTCTCCTACCATCTGATGATGTACCGGATGCCCGACGCGCTCGCCGGGCGCGACCTGGCCGCGCTCAACATCCCGAGCGAGGCCGAGTATGTCGCCGCTTATTGCCGGCGGACCGGCCGCGCGGGCATCGCCGACATGGACTTCTACATGGCGTTCAACCTGTTCCGCCTCGCCGGCATCGTCCACGGCATCAAGGGCAGGCTGGTCCGCGGCACCGCCGCTTCCGCCCATGCCGCCGAGATGGCGGCCCGGCTCGAGCCGCTCGCCGACCTCGCCTGGGCGCAGGCGGTGAAGGCGGGGGCGCGCTAAGATCAGAGTCATTCCGGCGAAGGCCGGGACCCACGAACACAGGCTTGGTGCTTTAGGCGCCGACGTCGGTGTTCATGGGTTCCGGCCTTCGCCGGAATGACTCGGTTCGGTCTGTTCAGCCCCATCCTTTCCCCCTACCCTGCCGCCACCAGGCGGGGGACCCGATGGCTGAGGAAGGCGGCGGCTGGACGAAGAGGCTGAGGCGGTCGGTCGGCCAGATCGGGCCGGTGCGGCTGCTCGCCACCCTGCTGTTCCTCGCCGCCGGGCTCTACGTCGCCCGCTTCAACGCCGATATCCCGCTGTCGAGCGACGCCGAGCGGGCGCTCTACGACTGGCGCTTCACCCGCTCCGCGGCGCGCGTCCTCCAGCAGGACGACCGCATCGTCCTCGTCACCTACAATGACGAGACTCTGCAGCAGCTCGGCAAGCGCTCGCCGCTCGACCGGCGCATGCTCGCCCGGGCGCTGCGCGCGATCGACGCGATGGGCGCGCGCGCGATCGGCATCGACATCCTGATCGACCAGGCCCAGCCCGAGGATGCCGAGCTCATCGAGACCTTCCGATCCTTGCACACGCCGACCTTCCTCGCCTTCGGCCGGGCGAGCTCGAACGAAGCGCAGATCGCCTATTGGCAGGAGCAGTTCATGCGCCGCTTCATCGGCCAGGTCTCCTCGGGCCCGGTCAGGCCGACCAGCATCAAGATGGAGCCCGACCCCAATGACGGCGTGATCCGGCGCTGGCCGATCGAGCGGGCCGGGCTGCCGCCGCTCTTCTCCAACGCCCTCGCCGGCCCGATCCACCCCGAATTCCGCAGCTACACGCGCAGCATCGACTATCGCATCCCCGGCACCTCGGAGAACGACGAGATCCCGATCTTCACCAATTTCCCGATCCAGTTCGTCACCCAGGTCGGCGAGGGGCTGCGGCCGATGTTCGAGGGCCGCTACGTGCTGATCGGCGGCGATATCAACGATCTTGACGATTACGAGACGCCGATGACCCGCTTCACCGGCCGGATGATGAAGGGGCTCGAAGTCCATGCTCACATGCTCGCCCAGCAGCTCGACGGGCGGATGCCGCGGGCGATCCCGGGCTGGATCCTGTGGGCGGCGGCGGTCCTTTCCGTCCTGCTCGGCGCGCTCACCAGCGCGCTCGAGCTGCGCGGCTGGCGGCTGATCCTCGCCCTTGCCGTCCAGCTTGCGGTGGTCGCCTGGCTGCCCTTCCAGCTCCAGGCGGGGGGCATCGACACGATCGACCTGCCGGCGGTGGGCTGGGCCGTCGGCTGGCTGTTCGCCTTCGTCGGCGTCGGCGCGGCGGCGCGCGCGGTCGGCTCCGAGCAGCGCCGCTTCGCCCAGTCCGCGCTCGGCAAATATCTGCCCGCCGACGTCGCCCGGGAGATCATGCGCAATCCCGAGCGGCTCGGACTCAAAGGCGAGCAGACCCGGATCTACGCCCTGTTCACCGATCTCGAAGGCTTCACCAAGCTCTCCCACGCGATCACGCCGGAGACGCTGTCGCGGCTCCTGAACCGCTATCTCGACCTGATGAGCGACATCGTCCTCAAGCATGGCGGCACGCTCGACAAGTTCGTCGGCGATGCGCTCGTCACCTTCTGGGGCGCGCCGATCGCGCGGCCCGACGACGCCGACCGCGCGATCCGCGCCGGGATGGAGATGTACCGCTGCGGCGAGGAATTCCGCCGCATAGCCAAGGACATTGGCGGCGACGAGGTGCCGCCGATCGGAGTCACCCGCGTCGGCCTCCACCGCGGCGAGGCGGTGGTCGGCAATTTCGGCGGCGAGGGCCGCATCCAATATACCGCGCTGGGCGACGCGATGAACTGCGCCGCGCGGCTGGAATCGGCGAACAAGGCGCTGAAGACGACGATGCTGGTCAGCGACGAGACCAAGCGGGAATCCTCGCTCGACGTGTTCCGCCCGATGGGCCGGATCGTGCTTTCCGGCCGGGCGACGCCGGTCGAGGTGTGGGAGCCCGTACCCGACATGGACGAAGCCCTGCGCCTCCGGCTGAACGCGCTCTGGCGGGCGTTCGACGGCGGCGATGCGGACGCGCTCGTTCAGCTCGAGGCCATCGCCGCCGACCATAAGGAAGATGCGGGCCTGCAATATTTCGTCTATAGGATCCGCGAGGTTGGTCCGGGAGGTCATTTTGTCTTGGGATCGAAATAAGCTCGGGCGCGCGACGCTCGCCGCCCTGCTCGCCGCCGGCGCCGCTTCGGCCGCCGCCAACGTCCTCGTCGTGCGCTCGGCCGGGCCCTCGGCAAGGGCCTATCCCGCCGGCCGCTCGCTGCCCGACAATGCCCGAATCACCCTCCAGGCCGGCGACAGCCTCGTCATCCTCGGCGCCACCGGCACCCGCACCTTCCGTGGCCCCGGCACCTTCTCGCCGAGCGCCGCGGTCCAGGCCGGGCCGCGCACGCTCGCCGCAAGCGACGGCCGCCGCGCCCGCATCGGCGCGGTGCGCAACGCCGGCATCGTCCCGAGGAGTCCGACCATCTGGCATGTCGACGTGACCCAGAGCGGCACCATCTGCCTCGCCGGGACCAGCAACGTCATGCTCTGGCGGCCCGACGCGGGCGTGCCGACGACGCTCACCATCACTCCGCCGGGCGGCCGGCCGCGGACCGCCCAATGGCCGGCGGGGCAGGCGACTCTCGCCTGGCCGTCCGGCCTGCCGATCGTCAACGGCGGCGCCTACAGCTTCAGCCAGGCGGGAGTGGCGGTGCCGGCGCAGATCACCTTCCGGACGCTCGGCTCCGAGCCGACCAACCTCCAGGCGGTCGCCGCCGCCCTGATCGAGAATGGCTGCCAGGAGCAATTGGAGGTGCTGGTCGAAACCCAGCCCGACCTCTCGCGGCCGGCCGGATAGATGAGTGAGGAATCCTCCTCGCCATCCTAGGTTATCTAACAGTTAGGTTGACATTTAACATCGCTAGTGTTAAATACGCATCCTAATGTTAGACGAAGCTGAAAAGCTCGATGCGCAAGCGGCCGAAGCCGAGGCATATATCCTTTCGGCGTTCGGCGAGCGGCTGACGCTCGACCCTGTCGCGCCGCCCGGCCTGCCGCATTTCCTGCTCGACCGCTACCGCTTGTGGCAAGGGACTCTGATCGGCCAGCCCTTGCTAGTCGCCGCATGGAAGAATTGGCGGCCCGGCATGGGCTTCACCACCGATTTCACGAAACATCGCGAGGTCCTGCGCCGCAACCTCGGCGACCAGCCCGTCATCCTGCTCCTCGACCACGCGCCGGCGGCCATCCGGCGCCAGATGGTCGAGCGCCGGATCGGTTTCCTGGCGCCCGGCAGCCAGCTCTACATTCCTGAGGTCTTTCTCGACTGGCGCGAGCGTGGCGCGCGCGCACGTCCACAACCAGCCGAGCGGATCGCGCCGACCGCGCAGCTTATCCTGGTGGCGGCGCTTCTCGGTGAGACGCTCGAGGACGCCAACCTGACCGAGCTCGCTGGCCGGTTCGAGGTCGCGATCATGAGCATGACCAGGGCGCTGGACGAGCTGGAGATGCTGCAGATCGTCAAGGCCCGGCATGTCGGCCGGCAGCGTCGCATGCACCTGCTCCTCGAAGGCAGGGAACTCTGGGAGCGCGTGAAGGACCGGCTGCAGTCGCCGGTCCGCAAGCTGCGCACTATCCACGGCATCCTCGACGACACGATCGCGCCGCGAGCGGGAGAAAGCGCGCTCGCGCACTACACGATGCTCGTGGCTCCGCGCGTCGCGCGTCGCGCGATTGCCGCGGCGCGCTGGAAGCAGATAGAAGCGCAACTGGACAATCTAGCCCGCGCGGGGTTCGACGACGAGCGCACCGAGCTCGAGACCTGGAGGTACGACCCGGCCGTGCTGGCACGAGGCGGCGTCGTCGATCCCCTCTCGCTCTATCTCAGCATGCGGCACGAAGCCGACGAGCGCGTCGCGCAGGCGGCCGAGAAACTCCTGGAGCCGTTTGGATGGTCGTAGGAATAGATCGGTTTCGCGCGCATTTCGCGGGGCACGATCACCAATATGTGCTGATCGGTGGAGCGGCATGCGAGCTCGTCATGACCGATGTCGGCCTCGATTTCCGCGCAACCAAGGATCTCGACATCGTCCTCATCGTCGAGGCGCTCGACCTGGCCTTTTCGGAGCTTTTCTGGGCGTTCGCCGAGGAAGGAGAATATCAGATCAGGGAACGAAGCGAAGGCGAACGCATGCTCTACCAGTTTCAGAAGCCGGCGAAGCCGGACTATCCCGCAATGCTCGAACTCTTCTCGCGCGCGCCCAAAGGCCTTGTCGTCGCGGAGGGCAGCCAGCTGACTCTGCTGCCGATCGACGAGGAGGCGGCTAGCCTTTCCGCGATCCTCCTCGACGAGGAATATTATCGGTTCCTTCAGTCCATGGTTCGGATGATGGACGGCATACCGGTCCTTGGCGAGGCCGCGATCATCCCGTTCAAGGCCAAGGCTTGGCTCGATCTCAGCCAGCGGCGCGCCGACGGCGAGAAGGTCGACGAGCGGGACGTCAAGAAGCAGCGCAATGATGTCGCGCGCCTGCTGCAGGTGCTGCCCGCCGGCGCGCGCTACGACCTGCCCGACCAGGTCAGGGGCGACATGGCGGCGTTCGCCGGCGCGCTCGAAGATGACGGCGCGTTCGACCCCCGACTGTTCCAGGTCAACATGACCCGCGAGACAGTGATCGAGCGTCTTAAAACCGCCTACGGTCTCTGAGCCCCACGCAACGCCCGCGACCCCCTGTTCGCCGCGCCGCGAGGAACGTCGATGCGGCTAGCCGACGATGCGGATCTGGTCGGCGTCGGTGACCGCGACGTGGGTCTGGTAATAATAGAGGCCGGTCGGCCGGTGGAAATTGTCGAAGATGCCAATCCGGGTCCGCCGCGCGGCGCCGCGCACCGCGATCGTGCGGCCGCGCAGCCGGGCCTCGGGGGCACCGCCGAAGCGGTGCGCCAGCTGCTGCGCCGCCCAAGGCGAGATCGCGATCGAGAGATTGCGCTGATCGCGATAATCCGCCTCGGAGTTGAGGTAGATGCGCGGGCCGACACGGCCGGTCGCGGTGACGTGCATCACGAAGGTGCCGGGCACGGCGCCGGGCGCCGCATCGGCGGCGGCGAAGATCGCCTCGCGCGGCGCCATCGGCGCAGGCGAAGCGGCAAGCGACAGCGCGGCCAGGGCAAGGACGGAAAGAGATTTGATCATCGCCTCGCTTTGACAAAATAATAAAGCGAACGCAAGGGCTTGACCAAATTGATCGCGCTTGCGAATTCTTGCCCCGGGGGTTTCAACGGGATCGGGCGCGCTTATATGACGGGCTTGATCGGTGGGGAGAATGTCATGCGTGGGCTGTTGCTGTTCGCTTTGCTGGCCGGCGCGGCGCCGTCGCTGGCGCAGGCGCAGGGTCAAAGCGGCGACGAGCCGACGATCGTCGTCACCGGCCAGCGGCTCCAGGACTTCCGCGACGCCCTGCGCCGCTGCCTCGAGCGCCGCTGCCCGACCAACGAGGACGCCGACGCCACCCTGGCGCTGGCCGAGGCCCTGTTCCTCAACGGCGAGTATCACGAGGCGCGCGACGCCGTGCAGGCCTCGCTCCGCCGCAACCGGGGCCAGGCGCGCGGCTTCCCCGAGCCGGTCTCCGACCTCTATCGCGCCCATGCCCGGCTGTCGCGCCATCTCGGCCTCGATACCGACGCGCGCCGCTCCAGCTACGGCATCCTCGAGGCGCTGCGCGAGGGCATCCCGCAGGAGGATTACCGCCATTTCACCGCCCGGCTCGAGCTCAGCGAGAATCTGATGCAGTCGGGCAATTACACCGGCGCCCGGCGCGCGCTGGTCGAGCTCGCCCGGGTCGCCCGCGAGGCCGGCCGCGAGGACATCGCCACCATCGCCGAGCTGCGCATGCTGTGGTTCGACAACATCGCCCGGCCCGAAGGCGACGCCCGGGCGCGGCTGATCCTGATGTCGCGCGAAACCGCGCCGGCGCAGCGGATGCGGGCGACCGGCGCCAAGCTGCTGCTCGCCCGCATCTACCGCCACGAGGGCCATGCCGACCGCGCCGACGCCTTGCTCGCCGAGATCGGCCGAAGCAACGCCTCCGCGACCCGCCGCCGGCTGATCGATTCGCCCGCCTACCAGCTCCAGGTGCAGGACCCGAACAATATCGGCGAGACCTCGGGCCAGGACATGAACATCGCCAACGTCAATACCCGCAGGTCCGACAATTTCGAGGACAAATGGCTCGACGTCGGCTTCTGGGTGCTGCCCAACGGCCGCGTCTCGGGGCTCGAAGTGCTGCGCCACATGAACAATACCGACTGGGCCAACCCGTTGCTCGAATCGATCCGCGGCCGGCTCTATTCGGCAGGGCCCGAGGCGACCTACCGGATCGAGCGCTACACCTATACCGCGCCTTATGAGCGGGTCACCGGCAGCAACATCCCGCAGCGCTCGCGCCGCGCCCGGGTCGAATATCTCGACCTGTCGACCGGCGAGGCCCCGGGCGCGGCGACGCCGCCGCCGGCGGAGGGCTCGCCGTCCAACTAGGCCCTGGCAGGAGACGAAGATGCTGATTGCGCTGTTGATCGCCGCCTCCGCCTCCGCCCAGCCGCCGGCGCGGCCCGATCAGACCCAGCCGACGATCGTCGTTACCGGCCCGCGCATCCAGGACTATCGCGATCGCCTCGCCCGATGCCTCGCCCGGCACTGCCCGACCAATGAGGATGCCGACGCGACGCTGGCGCTCGCCGAAGCTTTGTTCCTCGACGGCGAATATCGCGAGAGCCGCGACATCCTCCAGGCCTCGCTGCGGCGCAACCGCGGCCAGGCGCGGGCCTATCCCGAGCCGGTCTCGGACCTCTATCGCGCCCATGCCCGGCTGTCGCGCCACCTCGGCTTCGCCGACGACACCCGCCGCTCGACCTACGGGATCCTGAGCGCGCTGCAGGAGGGCCTTCCGCAGGAGGATCACCGCCACTTCACCGCGCGGTTCGAGCTCGCCGAGCATCTGATCCAGTCCGGCAACATCGTCAGCGCGCGGCGCGAGCTGGCGCGGCTGATCGAGGTCGCGCGAGCCGCGGGGCGCGACGACGTCGTCGCGCTCGCCGAGCTGCGCGGCCTGTGGTTCGACTATATCTCCGGCCGTGCCGGCGAGGAGGGCACGCGCAGCGAAGACGCCCGCCGGCGGCTCGGCCAGCTCGCGCAATCGACCGATGCGGCGCAGCGGATGCGCGCGATCGGCGCCACCATCCTGCTCGCCCGGATCGACCGCATCGAAGGCCGCGGCGCGAGCGCCGACGCGCGGCTCGCCGGGCTCGGCCGGAGCGAGGCCGCCCGCAGCGCACGGCGATTGCTCTTCTCGCCGCCTTACCAGCTCGCCGAGCATCAGATCGAGCCGATCAGCGGCGCGACCAGCCTCAGGGACCTGATCCAGTTCAGCAGCGGCCACGGCCAGATTCCTGATACGTTCGAGCATAAATGGATCGACGTCGGCTTCTGGGTGATGCCGGACGGCAGCGTCTCCGGCCTCGAAATCCTGCGCCGCGGCGAAAATCCGGACTGGGCCGATCCGCTGCTCGCCTCGATCCGCGGCCGCCGCTACAGCGCCGCCGCCGAGCCCAGCTCCTTGGCTTCCATCTCGTCGAGGGCCGACTCGGAGGCGTCGGAGAGCTCGATGGCCGAGGCCATGACGGCATCTGGGGTCGTGGCGTGCGGCGACCCATTTCTCGGCCCCGGCCATCGCAGGGAGCGGAACCAGCTGATCTTCCTGGCCATGGATTGACAACAAGGACACAGCGACCGGGCGCCGGAGTGCCCGGCGGAAGTCACGGCCAGTGGCGCGGAAGTTGTTGCGGACGAACATCCGCTGATACTCCAAGGCACAGTGCGGGCTGGGCCACAGCATCAAGGCGTCTCGGTAGTGCCGAGCTTCGGCGGCCGTGAGGAACCCGGCTCCATCGGCAGCCCAACCGCGGAGCAGTTCCTCGATATAGAGCCCGTCGTCGGCCATGATCCGCCGCTCCGGGAACAGCGGTATCTGAAAGAACGCCAGGGTCGTGAGGCTCGTACGCCACGGAAAGGCCAGCGGATGTGGGGCGGCGACGCTGATAACCGCACGGACCGGCCCTGGCGCGTACGCCATAGTCGCCCACGCCGCCATGCCGCCCCAGTCGTGCCCGACCACCACACCGTTGGAGAATCCCAGACTCTTGATCACTCCGGTGACATCGAGTGCGGTCGTCTGAGGGTCGTAACCTCGCGGGGTCTTGTCGCTGGCCCCGTAGCCGCGCAGGTCCATGGCGGCCGCACTGAATCCGGCCGCGTCAAGCGCCGGCAACTGGTGGCGCCACGCCCACCAGAACTCTCCAAATCCATGCAAAAGCACGACGAGCGGACGCTGGGGACTGAATTGCTCGCCGACCGCGACATGGAAGCGAATCCCGTTGGCCGCGATGTCGCGATGCCGCCATGGCCCATCAAGCAAGATGTCGCGTACCCCGGCGCCTGCCATGTGCGCGGATCGGGAGTTCCGGCTGGTCGCCGCCGCAGATGATCAGGTGATGGCCTTGGCCGGCGGGACGACCTCGCCTTCGATCTGTGGCGCGCTCGCCGCAGCAAGTGCAGTTTGCGCCGCACCCTGGACCTCGCTCATCGTCTGGTTGGCTTGGGCGATGGTGCGCTCCGGTGGCTTGATCCTCTTGACGATCACGTACCCGGTCCCGGCGAGGATGCCGGCGAGCAGCAAGAGTGCGCCGCCAACGATCAAGAAGGCGAGCCATGCCGCGAGGCCCGCTGCTACGAGACCGAAGGCCGCAGCGAAATAGAGAATGATGGTCGCCGAGATCCCGAAGTATCCAGCGGCTCCGAACAGCCCAGCGCCGGTGCCGCCCAACTTCGCCGCGGGCACGAGCTCGGCCTTGGCCAGCTCGATCTGGTCCTGCACCAGTAACTTCACGTCGTCGGTGATGTTCTTGATGATGTCCCCGACTGCAAGATCAGCCACGTCCGCTCCTCTCGTCAACCGTGAGCCTACCGACCTTGGGTCATGCGTTCTCCGAATGGCGCCTTCGCGAGCTCAATGCGACGAGCCGGCACGTGGCCGCCTTCGTAGTCCTCCTTGATCAAGTTCAGCCGCGAGTCTGCTGAATTCAGGGTCTGTACCGGACTGTCCGCTGTGTCTAGTGTGGTCGCGGGAGGGCGCTATGTCGGTTGCCGGTGGCTGTCTGATTCGGGAGGCCGATCCCGGCTTCGATGATGATGCTGTCGCAGCGTTGATGGTCGACTATCTGACTTGGGCCATTGAGCGGCTCGCCAGCGTGTACGGAGTCGATGAGCCGCCGACACATCCATCGCTAGTTAGGGCCGGACTGTCGAATTACCGTCCGCCGTTCGGGAAACTGCTTCTGGCCGAGTGCGACGGACGCCCCGTGGGCGTCGGCGCGATCCGAACGCTGAGGTCT
>Ga0207657_10008431_pt1 | contig 10459 bp, 5 predicted proteins | sample KBSC33metaG_FD_184316 | JGI IMG/M metagenome (GOLD analysis project Ga0207657, IMG submission 184316) | Corn rhizosphere microbial communities from Kellogg Biological Station, Michigan, USA - KBS C3-3 metaG (SPAdes) (version 2) | ecosystem: Host-associated > Plants > Roots > Rhizosphere > Soil ... | reverse complement strand
GGCCCTCCCCTGCGTTACCGTCCGAGACAGCAGGTGCGGGTTTCCCGCTTAATGTCCTGCCTAGACGGGGAATGGAATTTTGCCCGCTCGCGGTTCGCCGTGTCGGGACTGCCGCTCTCCATGAAGACAGCGGCCGGCGCCATGCCCCATCGACGGAGAATTGGCCATGCGGGTCCGCCCGCAGGGTCGCTTTGAACCGGGCCGTTCGCCGTCAGGCGTGCGGTCCACAACGTGGAGAATGGCATGGATCGTGGTCAAAAGGCCGCAGCCGTCGCCGAGCTCAAGCAGACCTTCTCCGAGGTCGGCGTGGTGGTCGTCACCCGCAACCTCGGCCTGACCGTCGCCCAGTCGACGCAGCTCAGGACGAAGATGCGTGAGGCCGGCGCCAGCTATAAGGTCTCGAAGAACAAGCTTGCCAAGATCGCGCTGGATGGCACCGACTATCTCTCGCTGGGCGATATGCTCACGGGTCCGGTCGGTCTCGCCACTTCCATCGACCCGGTCGCCGCCGCCAAGGTGGTGGTCGACTTCGCCAAGACGACCGACAAGATCGAGATCGTTGGTGGCGCGATGGGTGCGACGGCTCTCAACGTCGAAGGCGTGAAGGCTCTGGCCACATTGCCGTCGCTGGATGAACTGCGTGCGAAGATCGTCGGCCTGATTCAGGCTCCGGCGCAAAAGCTCGCCAGCATCACCCAGGCGCCGGCCGGCCAGCTGGCTCGCGTGTTTGGCGCCTATGGGGCCAAGGAAGCCGCTTGACCCACGGCCGTCACCCCAGCGAACGCTGGGGTCTCGTGCCGCCGGGCGAACACTTGTTGATGGATACCCCAGCTTTCGCTGGGGTGACGAACTTTAGATTTGGAGAATACAAATGGCAGACCTGAACGCGCTGGTTGACCAGCTGAGCGAACTGACCGTCCTCGAGGCCGCTGAGCTCTCGAAGCTGCTCGAAGAGAAGTGGGGCGTTTCCGCCGCCGCCGCGGTTGCGGTTGCGGGCCCGGCCGCCGGCGGCGCCGGTGGCGGCGCTCCGGCCGAAGAGGCCAAGACCGAATTCGACGTCATCCTGACCGGCGACGGCGGCAAGAAGATCAACGTCATCAAGGAGGTCCGCGCGATCACCGGTCTCGGCCTGACCGAAGCCAAGACGCTGGTCGAGTCGGCTCCGAAGGCCGTCAAGGAAGGCGTGAGCAAGGACGAGGCCGAGAAGGTCAAGAAGCAGCTTGAAGAAGCCGGCGCGACCGTCGAGCTGAAGTAAGCCGCAGTTGGGGAGACGGGCCAAACTGGCCCGCACCCCAACAAGGCCGGCCGGCGCGAGCCTCGGCTCGCGTCCGACGTCACGAGATTTACTCTCGTGACGGCCAGCAGAAAGAAAGGGCGGTCCCAGCGATGGGGCCGCCCTTTTTCTGTTGTAGGTTCTTCACCCCTCTCCTTCAGGGTAGGGGGTGGCACATATCCGTCTCACCGAGCACATCGCCAGTGGACAGGCCCCACCCCAACCCCTCCCCTGAAGGGGAGGGGCTTATCGCCTCCGAGCAGCCAGCCGATCTAACGTCATGCCGGGCTCGTCCCGGCATCCACCGTGCCGTACTCCCCTCGGCTCTTGGTGACGCGGCACGGTGGACCTCGGGGACGAGTCCGGGGTGAAGGCCAGCGCTGCAAAACCACGCTTCCCCGGCGTAGGCCGGGGCCCAGTCGCAACGCGATCGCGGCGGCGGGATGCCGTCGCGAGTTTATCGAAACTGGACCCCGGCCTTCGCCGGGGAGACGTATATTCTTTGGGTTGCCCCCTGGGTTACGCCACGCGGCGCTCCGCCACCTTCGGGTGCATGCGCGGTTCGCCGTCGAGGCGGAACGGGGCGAGCTTGGCCCCTTCCCCACGGTTGATGCCGATCATGTGCGCGGCGGTCGCGGTGCCGGGCGCGCCGACATTCTCGCCCCAGCGATATTCGGCCTTCATCGCCAACACCGGCACGAACCACGGCTTGCCGTCGATCGTCATGACGTTGAGGTTGGCGCGCGGCAGCATCGCGGTGCCCGACAGCTCGACCTGACCGCCCGCGTGGATCTCGAACGGCGCGACTACCGGCTGTTCGACCGGGTTGGTGAAGATCGTCTGCAGATCGGCGGCCTGGCGCGCGCTGGCGCTGGTCATATAGATGCCGAAGCGGACGTCGCGGGCATTGCCGCCGCCGGTATTGCGGATGACGATACGATATTCGATCGCCGCGCTCATCGACGGATCGGTGCCGGCGCGCTCGGGGATCAGGACGATCTCAAGCTCGGGCTTCAATTCCTCGAGCGAGCGGACCGGGGCTTGCGGCGCGCGGACGGTGACCAGGCCGGCGGGAAGCGGCGGCGCGGGCGGCTGCGGTGCGGGCTGCAGCCCTTCGGCGATGCGCCGCAGCGGCACCGTCAGCAGGCCGGATGGCGCTGCCGGTGCCGGTGCCGGCGCTGGTTCGGGAGCCGGCGCCGGCGCGGGAGCCGCAGCACGGGGAGCCGGACGCGGGGGCGCGACGGGCTGCGCGACCGGGGCGGCGACCTCCTCCTCGTAATATTCCTCCTCGCGACGGCGCCGGCCGAACAGGAACCAGCCCGCGGCGAGCAAGGCCAGGACCGCCACGCCGATCGCGACCAATGTGCCGGACGACCAGCCGCTCGATGGCTGCTCGGCGGGCGCCGAAGCGGTCGCGGTCGGTAGGGGGCTCGGCGCCGGCTCGGGCATCGCGGTGGCCGCCGGGGTCGGCGCGCCGGTGACGGCGGGTGGCGTAACGGTCGTCGACACGGGCGTCGGCGTCGCTTGCGGTGCGGGCGTGCCCGTCCGCGGCGTCGCGCGAGGGGTCGGGCTGGCCGTCGGCGTAGCGGTACCGGGCCGCGTCGTCGTGACCGGCGGCGGCGTCACCGTCGCGCTGGGTGTCGGCGCCGGCGTTGGCGTCGGCGCGACGGTCGGGATCGGCGTCGGCCGGCTGAACGGCGCGACGATCGGTCCCGAGGGCGGCGGCGTGGGCGTCGGCTTTGGCTTGGGCGGGAGGCTGAAGCCGCCGAGATCGGGGATCGATTGCGGGGGCGTGCTATCCGTCGATTGCGCGGCCGCGATCCCCGGCAGCACCGCCGCCCCCGCGAGCAACATGCCCGCGCGCTTCATTAGAGCGTGACGACGTGGGTTTGCCCCGCCGTGACGCTCAAGTCCAAAACCCCTCATCGACCCCATCAATTGCACGATCTAGCTGAACCTCCGCCGACCAAGCGGCGAAAAAGTCCCCCTAGCGCATCAATTGCGGCGGCGCGAGCGGCACGACCGGCAGCCACACCGCGCTCGGCGTCTTTCCGCCACGCATGATCGTCACCGTCGCCTTCTGATAGTCCGACTTCTTCGCGTAGAAGATGTTGGGGACATATTTCTGCGGGTTGCGGTCGTAGAGCGGGAACAAGGTCGATTGTACCTGGATCATGATGCGGTGGCCGGGCTGGAAGACGTGGTTCACCGCGGGCAGGCGGAACTTGTATTCCTGCACCTTGTCCGCCGGGATCGGCGACGGATTGGCGAAGCTGTCGCGATAGCGGCCGCGGAAAATGTCCAGGCTGATCGCCAGCTGATAGCCGCCCATCTTGGGATCGGTGGCATTCTCCGCCGGGAAGACGTCGATCACCTTGACCACGAAATCGCCATCGGTGCCGGTGGTCTTGGCGAACAGGTCGGCCATCGGCACGCCCGACACGCGGACCGGCTGGTCGAGCACGGGGCTTTCGTAGCTCAGCACGTCGGGCCGGCCATCATAGGAGCGCTGGTCCTGGACCAGCCAGTCGCCCCAGCGGCCGTCGTTGAAATTGACCGGGCGCGGCAGGTGCGGGACCGGCTTGGCCGGATCGGAGACATAGCTGTCGCCGCCCTCCCCGCTCTTGTCGAAGCCCAGGCCGTCGTCACCCTGCATGTAGATCGGCTTGAGCGGCGACGGGCAGCCGGTCTCGCACGCCAGCGGCCAGGCATTGAAGCGGTCCCAATGGTTCTCGCCGGTATTGTAGATCGTCGCCGCCGGTACGCTGACCGCCGGGCCGTCCTTCAGATAATGATTGAAGAACGGCAGGATCATGTCCTCGCGATATTGCGCGGCGGTGTCGCCATTCCACTTGAACGGGCCGAGCTCGTAACCGACGCGGTTGATCTGGCTGTGGCGCCACGGCCCCATCACGATGAAGTTGTTGCCGGCCTTGCCCGCCTTCACCAGCGCTTCATAGCTGTGGATCGCGCCCCACATATCTTCCTGGTCCCACAGCCCCTGTTCCCAGATCGTCGGCACGTCGGACGGGTTCTTGGCGAGCAATTTGTCGAGCGCCTGGTCCGACCAGAATTCGTCATAGGCCGGGTGCATCGACATGCGGTTCCAATAGGGCAATTGGTCGTAACCCGATTTCTTCGCCCATTCGCCGGCCGAGCCGACCTCGCGAAAATTGTCGTAATCGTCGTAACCGCCGGTCGGCGGCGCCTTGCCGGCGCCCTTATAGCCGGTCTGCGAGCCCAGCCAGGCGATGTTGGCGAGGCGGAAGGCGCCGTAATGGAACCAGTCGTCGCCCATCCAGCCGTCGACCATCGGGCTTTGCGGCGCCGCGACCTTCAGCGCGGGGTGCGGATGGAGCAGCGCCATCACGACGGTCAAGCCTTCGTAGGACGATCCGATCATGCCGACCTTGCCGTTCGATTGCGGCAGGTTCGCCTTGTTCACCAGCCAGTCGATCGTGTCATAGGCATCGGTCGTATGGTCGACCTTGGTATCGTTGAGCGGGCCGACCGGCGGACGCGTCGTGACATAGCCGCCTTCCGATCCGTATTTGCCGCGAATGTCCTGATAGACGCGGATATAGCCGTTCCTGACGAAGATCTCGTCGGCGAGCGGCAAGGTGTTGAGCATCGACGCGCTGTCGGCGCGCTTGGCACGGCTGGCGGCATCATATGGCGTGCGGGTCAGCACGATCGGCGCGTTGGTCGCCCCTTTGGGAATGACGATGACGGTGTAGAGCTTGGTCCCGTCGCGCATCGGGATCATGACTTCGCGCTTGATGTAATCGGCATTGGCGTCGACCGGCGGCTTGAATTTTTCCGGAATGTCGGTGCCGTTGGGCGGCCACATCGGAGCCTTTTGCGCCAGCGCCGGAGTGAATGCGAGAGCGACCAGAGGCAACAACGCCAGCTTCTTCATCATGCGACCGAGTCTCCTTGGGAGGGTTGCAGCGTCCTAGGACGCTATGGCACTGGGAAGCAAATCGAATCCATCGTGGATCCATCTCCGTCGCTCCAACGAAAACGCCCGCCCCGGATGGTCCGGGACGGGCGCCATCGTGCCTGAGGGAGCGTCAGGCGTGTTGCGGTTCGCCGCGCAGTTCGGCGCCGACATTGTCGTGCATCGACGCGCGGCTGAGTTCGAGCGGCTCGAGGCCCGGCCCGCCTTCTTCCGGAGTCACGCCGACCACGAACGAGGCGGAGGTGCGGCCTTCGCTGCCGTCTTCGAGCGTGTAGCGCGCGTCGGCGACGATGATCGGCCGGATCGTGTCGGGCAAATTCTCTCCCATGTCCGACTTGAGCAGCGCGAGCGTGGCGTCGATGCGCTTGCCCTCGCCGGGCTTGATCGTGACCGGATCGGTGGTCGCGTCGGCCGGCGGATCGATCAGCAGGCGCTCCATTTCCGACCCGTTGGGATCGCTCGACAACAGGAAGGTCGAGATACGGACGTCACGGGCGGGAACGGTTCCCGAATTCCCCACGGTCAGTTCGATTTCGACCAGGGCTTCGTCGACATTGGTACCGGCACGTACCGGGCGCATGGAAAATTCGAGCCAGGGGCGTTCGGCGACCGGCGCGGTGCCGGCGGTGAGTTGCGCAACTTCGTCGGCCGGCGGCGTCGACATCTCGACCGTATCCGGGGCAGCGACGATCGGCTCAGCCGTTTCCGCCGACACCGGCGCCGCACGACGCAGATATTCGGGTTCCTTGCGCGGCGGGGCCTTGGCGACGGGTACCGGCTCGATCACCGGCGCGACGGCGACCGGCTCGGGCTGCGGCTCGACATAGGTGTCCTCGACATAGGCCGGCTCATAATCATATTCGCGACGACGGCCGCGCATCGCCAGCGCCGCGCCGAGAATGACCGCGAGCAACGCGATGCCGCCGGCCACCCATGCCCAGATCGGCACCTCGGTCGTGGTCGTGTCGGACTGGGTCGACGTCGTGTCGGCGGCAGGTGCCGCCGGTTCCGCGACCGGCGCAGCGGCGGGTGCCGGAGTCGGGGCCAAGGCGGTAGTGTCCGCGGGCGGCGTCACCAGTGCCGGCGCGGGAGCGGCGGCTTGCGGCGCCGGGGCCGGCGCCGCCTCGGGAGCCGGGGCTGGAGCCGATCGCGCCGCCGAGGCGTTCCGCGTGTGCGTCACCGTCCGGCTGGTCCGCGTCGCGGTGCGGGTCGTGGTGGCACGCGGCGCGGGCGTCGCTGCGGGTTCGTCGGCGGTCGACGCGGCCGGCGGCGTGCCGTCGGGCACGGTCCGCACGACCGGCGGGATCGGCACCGTCGCGGTTGCCGGCGGCGTGACGATGGCCGGTTGCGCGGGCGTGGTCTGTGGCGTCGTATCCTGCGCGAATACGGGGGTTGAGACGAGCGCTGTGGCGACCAGCAGGGGCGCCAGTGCGCGGGCTTTGCGGGGGGCAAATTGCTGTTTCATGACGCTGCCAAAATGAATGGAACCCGCCCCCGGTTCCTCATTTCGTCGCCGTCCGACCGAGCGATTTTTCGCGACGAGCCGAGCAACCCGCTGAATCGATTACATAAAATAAGGACAATGTTGTATTTACTTTTTCAAGCCCGTGGCGCCGGCAATGGCCATCGGCTGGCATGACGTCGAGACCTTGACCGTCGACAATGCCTGAACATCGACTCCGAAAAAATCCGCGCGGCGGTTTGACACTCTCCAACACGCTACCTATATCGCGCTCCTCACCACAGCTTTCGGGAAATGACACGGAGTCGCGCACCGGGTCGATCGAATTGGAAGCTGTCGGTTCACACGACGCTGGAAGCTGCCCGTCCACGGCCGGAAACGGAAGTTGGATGAGCGGCTTTTTTGCGTCGCGATGCGTGCCCGCCTCGGGGATCCGGGGCACGAATTTTAAGCTGACGAGGCAAACACCCACATGGCGACCAAAGCGATCGAAGGCACCGCAAAGCGGCGCATCCGCAAGGTTTTCGGCAACATCCACGAAGTGGTGCAGATGCCGAACCTGATCGAGGTTCAGCGCGAATCCTACGAACAGTTCCTGCGCAGCGATCCGTCGATCGGCTACGTGTCGGGCCTGGAAAAGACCCTGCGCTCGGTCTTCCCGATCCGCGATTTCGCCGGCACCGCCGAGCTCGACTTCGTCAATTACGAGCTCGAGCCGCCCAAGTTCGACACCGACGAATGCCGCCAGCGCGGCATCACCTATGCGGCGCCGATGCGCGTTACGTTGCGCCTGATCGTGTTCGAAGTGGATCCCGATACGGAGGCCCGCTCGGTGCTCGATATCAAGGAGCAGGACGTCTACATGGGCGACATGCCGCTCATGACCGAGAACGGCACCTTCATCGTCAATGGTACCGAGCGCGTCATCGTCAGCCAGATGCACCGGTCGCCGGGCGTGCTGTTCGACCATGACCGCGGCAAGACCCATGCCTCGGGCAAGTATCTGTTCGCGGCGCGCGTAATCCCGTATCGCGGCTCGTGGCTCGATTTCGAGTTCGACGCCAAGGACATCGTCAACGTCCGTATCGACCGCAAGCGCAAGCTGCCGGTCACGGCGCTGCTTTATGCGCTGGGCCTGACGTCCGAGGACATCCTCAACTATTTCTACAACCGCGTGACCTTCGTCCGCGGCCCGAACGGCTGGCAGATTCCGTTCCAGCCGGAAAATTGGCGCGGCGCGAAGCCGATGTTCGACATCGTCGACGCCAAGTCGGGTGAAGTGATCTTCCCGGCTGGCCAGAAGGTTTCCCCGCGCGCCGCCAACAAGGCGCAAAAGGACGGCCTCGAGACGCTGCTCATCCCGACCGAGGAAATCTTCGGCCGCTATTCGGCCTACGATCTGATCAACGAAGCGACCGGCGAGATCTATATCGAGGCGGGTGACGAATTCGCCCCCGAGAATCTCGAAAAGCTCGACGCCGCCGGGATCGACCGCGTCGAACTGCTCGACATCGACCATGTGTCGACCGGACCGTGGATCCGCAACACGCTCAAGGCCGACAAGGCCGAAGAGCGCGAGCAGGCGCTGTCGGACATCTATCGCGTGATGCGCCCCGGCGAACCGCCGACGCTCGAGACCGCGGAGTCGCTATTCGCGGGTCTGTTCTTCGATCCGGAGCGCTATGACCTGTCGGCCGTCGGTCGCGTCAAGCTCAACATGCGCCTCGACCTGGATGCCGAGGACACGGTCACGACTCTACGCACCGAGGACATCCTCGCGGTGGTCAAGACCCTGGTCGACTTGAAGGACGGCAAGGGCGAGATCGACGATATCGACAATCTCGGCAACCGCCGCGTGCGGTCGGTGGGCGAGCTGCTCGAAAACCAGTATCGCGTCGGCCTGTTGCGCATGGAGCGTGCGGTCAAGGAGCGGATGAGCTCGGTCGACGTGTCGACCGTCATGCCCAACGACCTGATCAACGCCAAGCCCGCGGTCGCCGCGGTGCGCGAGTTCTTCGGCTCGTCGCAGCTGTCGCAGTTCATGGACCAGACCAACCCGCTGTCCGAAGTGACGCACAAGCGTCGCGTTTCGGCGCTCGGGCCGGGCGGCCTCACTCGCGAGCGCGCGGGTTTCGAGGTCCGCGACGTCCATCCGACCCATTATGGCCGCATCTGCCCGATCGAAACGCCGGAAGGCCCGAACATCGGTCTGATCAACAGCCTGGCGTCGTTCAGCCGCGTCAACAAATACGGCTTCATCGAGACGCCGTACCGCAAGGTCATCGACAACAAGGTGACGACCGACGTCGTCTATCTGTCGGCGATGGAAGAGGCCAAGCACACGATCGCGCAGGCCAACGCCGAGACGGATGCCGACGGCAAGCTGACCGAGGAGCTGGTCTCCGCGCGTCAGGCCGGCGAATTCCTGATGGCGCTCCCTGAGAACATCACGCTGATGGACGTGAGTCCCAAGCAGCTCGTGTCGGTCGCGGCGTCGCTCATTCCGTTCCTGGAAAACGACGACGCCAACCGCGCGCTGATGGGATCGAACATGCAGCGCCAGGCAGTGCCGCTGGTCCGTGCCGAGGCGCCGTTCGTCGGCACCGGCATGGAAGAGACGGTGGCGCGGGACTCTGGTGCGGCGATCGCCGCCAAGCGTGCGGGCATCGTCGACCAGGTCGATGCTACCCGTATCGTGATCCGGGCGACCGGTGAGGTCGAGGCCGGCAAGTCGGGCGTCGACATCTACACGCTGATGAAGTTCCAGCGCTCGAACCAGAATACCTGCATCAACCAGCGTCCGCTGGTGAAGGTAGGCGACGTGGTCAACACCGGCGACGTGATCGCCGACGGCCCGTCGACCGAGTTCGGCGAGCTGGCGCTGGGCCGCAACGCGCTCGTCGCGTTCATGCCGTGGAACGGCTATAACTATGAGGACTCGATCCTCATCAGCGAGCGTATCGTCAAGGACGACGTCTTCACCTCGATCCATATCGAGGAATTCGAAGTCATGGCGCGCGACACCAAGCTCGGGCCGGAGGACATCACCCGCGACATCCCGAACGTCGGCGAGGAAGCGCTTCGCAACCTCGACGAGGCCGGCATCGTCTATATCGGTGCCGAGGTCGAGCCGGGCGACATCCTGGTCGGCAAGATCACGCCGAAGGGCGAAAGCCCGATGACGCCGGAAGAAAAGCTGCTCCGCGCGATCTTCGGTGAGAAGGCGTCGGACGTTCGTGACACCTCGCTGCGTCTGCCCCCGGGCGTCGCCGGCACGGTGGTCGAGGTCCGCGTGTTCAATCGCCACGGCATCGACAAGGACGAGCGCGCGATGGCGATCGAGCGCGAAGAGATCGAGCGCCTGAAGAAGGACTCGGACGACGAGCGCACGATCCTCAACCGCGCGACCTGGTCGCGCCTGCGCGAAATGCTGATCGGTCAGGTCGCCACGGCGACGCCGAAGGGCCTCAAGAAGGGCTCGGAGATCGATCAGGACCTGCTCGACAGCGTCGACCGCCACGAATGGTGGAAGTTCGCGGTCCAGGACGACAAGGTCCAGTCGGACCTCGAAGCGGTCAAGGGTCAGTATGATGACGCGGTGAAGCTCATCAAGGACAAGTTCGAAGACCGCCGCGAGAAGCTGGAGCGGGGCGACGAGCTGCCGCCTGGCGTGCTCAAGATGGTCAAGGTCTTCGTCGCGGTGAAGCGCAAGCTGCAGCCGGGCGACAAGATGGCCGGCCGTCACGGCAACAAGGGCGTCATC
>Ga0207657_10008428_pt1 | contig 10461 bp, 9 predicted proteins | sample KBSC33metaG_FD_184316 | JGI IMG/M metagenome (GOLD analysis project Ga0207657, IMG submission 184316) | Corn rhizosphere microbial communities from Kellogg Biological Station, Michigan, USA - KBS C3-3 metaG (SPAdes) (version 2) | ecosystem: Host-associated > Plants > Roots > Rhizosphere > Soil ... | reverse complement strand
GCGGAGAGGGTCGCCTTCATGCCTGGAGAGGACGCCCGGTGCCGGCCGATCCTTCCACCAGCAGCGGCGCGTGGTCGGACAGCGTCGCGCGTTCGAGCACCCGTGCGGCCGCGGCCGGCGCCCAGCCGCGGGCGAGGACATGGTCGACGCCGTGGGCGCCCAGCGCGACGAGGCCGGTGCCGGGATCGCGGACGTTGAGGTCGCCGCCGAGGATCAGCGATGGCGCGTCGCTCCAGGCCGCCAGCGCGCGCGCCACGTCGGCCTGCGCGCGGCGCTCCGAGCCGACCTGCGCGTGGAGGTTGACCACCCACGTGCCGTCGGCGAGCCGCACGCCGTGGGCCACGCGGCGCTCGGGCCACACGCGCAGCCGAACCGCGCGCTGCTCGGTGATCGCGTGCGGCGCGCGGACGAGGATCGCATTGGCGCCGCCGCCGTTGGACTTGATCAGGTCGGGCCGCCGCTCCGCGACCCAGCGCCGCAGCGGCAGCAGCGCGTTGCGCGACGTGAGGACCGAGGCAACCTGGGCGCCGCACGCGGCGGCCAGCGGGCCGGGCCACCACGGCGGCACCTCCTGGAGCAGCGCGACGTCCCACTCCCACCCGGCCAGCGCGGCCGCAAACCGGTCATGCAGGTCGCGCCCGGCCGGCGGCACCGCACGGCCGTGAAACAGGTTCCAGGTCAGGATTCGCACGCCGACTAGCCTCTTCTCCTTGACGCGGCACTTTCTCACCGGCGAGGAGCTCGAGCCCGGCGACCTGCGCGCGCTGCTCGACCGCGCCGCCGAGCTCAAGGCCGCGCCGCGCTCGTCGGACGCCCTCGCCGACAAGGTCATCGCGCTGCTGTTCGAGAAGCCGTCGACCCGCACGCGGCTGTCGTTCGAGGCCGGCGTCGTCGAGCTCGGCGGCCACCCGATGGTCCTGCGCCCCGGCGAGCTGCAGCTCGAGCGCGGCGAGTCGGTCAAGGACACCGCGCGCATCCTCTCCCGCCACGCCGCCGCGGTCGGCGTCCGCACCGGGCCGCACGCGCTGCTCGAGGAGCTCGCGGCCGAGGGCTCGATCCCGGTGTTCAACATGCTGACCGCCGAGCACCACCCGGCCCAGGCGCTCGCGGACCTGCAGACCCTGCAGGAGACGTTCGGCCGGCTCGAGGGCCTGCGGCTCGCCTACGTCGGCGACGGCAACAACGTCGCGCGCTCGCTGGCCATCGCGGGCGAGCGCGCCGGCGTCGAGGTGGTCGTCGCCTCGCCCGAGGGCTACGAGCTGGCCGGCGACGCCCACGGCGCCCGGCTCGTCCGCGACCCGGCCGAGGCGGTCGAGGGCGCGCACGCGGTCTACACCGACGTCTGGGTCAGCATGGGCGACGAGGAGACCGCGGACGCGCGCCGCGCCGCGCTCGCGCCCTATCGCGTCGACGACGCGCTGCTCGACAGCGCGGCCGATGGCGCGATCGCGCTGCACTGCCTGCCCGCGCACCCGGGCGAGGAGATCACCGCCGAGGTGCTCTACGGCAGCCGGCAGCGCATCTGGGACCAGGCGGAGAACCGCCGGCACGCCCAGAAGGCGCTGCTCGAGTGGCTGCTCAGCTGACTCGGATGGAACGCCCGACGTTGCCCTGATCGTCGACCGCGCGCAGCTCGGTCGCGTGGTCGGGCAGGTCGATCGTCTGCGTGGCACCGGCCGCGACGGGCGTTCCGGCCACCTTCGCCCACTTGCCCTCGGCGCGGACCTCGTAGTGGTCGACCGTCCCGCACATCAGGTCGTCGCCCGGCGCGGTGAACGTCACCTTGGCGCCGTCGACCTTCGCGTCCATCGGCGTCCCGGGCAGGATCGCGTCGCGGGTGTAGAAGCCGGAGTTGGCGTTGTCGTGATGGAAGCGCGGCCACGAGGCCGGCGAGCACGCTGGTGCGGCGGTGTCGAACGCGAAGACCGTTCCCGAGCGCGTGATGCTCACGACCGTCTTGTGCGCGGTCGCGTCGGTGTCGAGCGTCCCGAAGGAGCCGATCTCGGGCGTGCTGACCGTCCAGTCGCCGGTGAGCTTCGGCCAGGCGGCGCTCGCGGGCGCGCCGGCCGTGTTGAACGCCTGCAGGTCCAGCGACGCGGTGCCGGCGACGACCTCCTGGCCGGGCAGCCCGTCGATGTCGGCGATCACCGGGCCGGTCAGGAACGAGAGGTCGTTCTGCTCGGCGGGCCAGCCGGGGCGGACCTGGCCGGTCGCCGGATCCCACGCAGACGTGAAGTCCTGGCTGCCCGCCTGGTAGTCGGGCGCGATCAGGTCGACGGCGCGCAGCAGGCCGGCGGCGGGCGCGACGAACGACGGATCGGGTCCGCCGAGGTCGCCCCACGCGGGCAGGCCGACGGCCGGGAAGATCGGGTGATCGGTCTGGCCGGCGCCCGCGGTGGCGTCGGTCGCGAGCGCCACGTCCTTGCCGTCCGGCGCGCCGTAGCAGGACGTGCCGTCGCCGTTGAAGATGTAGGCGAGGCCGGCGCCCGGCGTCACACCGACCTTGACGCCCTTGCCGCCGCTCGGGCAGGTCACGTCGGCGAGCACGGGACTGCCGTTGATGCCCTCGCCGACGTCGGGCAGCAGCTCGGCGTCGAGCAGGCCGACCTTGACCGGCCAGCCCGGCAGGAACGGATGGCCGTCGGCGTTGCCGGTGTTCTTGACCGCGTAGACGCGGCCGTTGGCGGGGTGCAGAAGCGCGTTGCCGGTGGCGTTGACGATCGCGGTGGCCGACGTCGTGTTCGCGTAGGAGCCGTTGAAGCCGCCGTCCTCGCCGGCCAGGTACTCCTCGTTGGAGCCGACGATGATGTCCGGCTTGCCGTCGCCGTTGATGTCGCCCACGGCCGGCGTGTCGATCAGCTTGCCCTGGTTCTCGGGCGTGACGCCCTTCTTGAGCGTGACGTTGTCGGTCTGCGTGTCGACGCTGCCGATCATCGCCGGGTCCTCGATGAGGACCGGGAACCCGTCGACCGGCGTGCCGTCGGCGTGCCAGGCGTAGAGGTGGCGGTCGAGGCTCGCCGCGATGATCTCGGGCGAGCCGTCGCCGTCGAGGTCGGCAACCACCGGCGAGGCGACGAAGCCGTGCTCGATGCGGTCGGCGTGCCCGTTGCGGACGTTGACGAACGGCTGCAGCGGCTTGCCCGAGAAGCGCTCCTCGGAGTGCAGCGTGAGCACGCGCTGGCCCTTGGCGTTCCACGCGTAGAGCCGGCCGTCGATGTCCCCCGCGATGAGCTCGGGGATGCCGTCGTGGTTGAGGTCGGCGGCGGCGACCGAGCCGAGGATGGCGCCGCCGGGCGGTGCCGGCACGTCGCCGTCGGCGAACGCCTTCTCGCCGAGGTGCAGCGGCATCGGGTCGCCGTGCGCCGGGAAGCCCGGCAGCTCGGTGCCGTCGCGGCGCAGGGCGTGGACCTCGCCGTCGGAGGTGCCGAAGACCAGCTCGTTGCGGTTGTCGCCGTCGAGGTCGACGAGCAGCGGCGACGAGGCGCCGTCGGTCGTCATCTGCCGCGGCCACCCGGGCAGCAGGTCGGAGTCCTTGTGCAGGTAGAGCTCGCGGCGGTCCTCGCCGCGCAGGGGCTGCGCCCCGGTCGCGGTCACGACGACCTTGACGGTGAACGCGTAGGGCTCGGTGTTCGGCCGTCCGTTCGAGGTCTGGGCGAGCCCGCCGTTCTCGTTGCCGGTGAAGGCGTTGCTCAGCGCAGAGGTCTGCGGCGGGTAGTAGCTCTGCAGCTGCGCGGTCGAGATCGAGCCGAGCAGCTGGTTGGCCGCGGTGGCCGAGTCGTGCACGGTCTTGCCGTCGCAGAAGCCGCCGTCGACCGCGTGGAAGTCGCCCAGCGCGGAGCTGTCGCCGTAGCCGCCGGAGGAGACGTCGCTGCCGTTGTTGGGATCGACGCCGGGGGCGACGTAGACGGCGCAGGTGTAGCCCGGCGCGCGGTCGGCCGCGACGCGCCCGCGGATGTCGACCGTCGGCTTCGACGGGTCCATCTGGGTGAACCAGTCCGGCGACTCGATCGACGCCTCCGGCGGGATGCGGCCGGTCGCCGCGTCGTGCACGGCGGCGTAGGCATTGAGCCGGCCGTAGCCGTAGAACTGGTCGAAGCCCTTGCGCGACGGATACGGCTTGGTGTCGACGACCGGCGAGAGCTCAACGCGCTTGCTCGGCGCGTTGAGGTTCGGGTCGGTGCAGTGCGGCGCCGGGCACGAGACCTCGGAGTCGGCGAAGTCGACGTCGTCGGCGGTGCCCTGGAAGAGCTGGCGGACCTCGTTGGGCGTGATGTGCTCGCCGGCGTTCTTCGCGGCGCTGTAGATCAGCCCGACGACGCCGGCGCTGCGGCCGGTCGCCTCCGAGGAGCAGCGGCTCGACGGCACGCTGACCGTGAGCTTGGCGGAGAAGTTCGAGCAGCCGTCGAACTGCAGGTAGCTGCGCGGCTGCGGGCTGAAGACCTGGTCGTAGGCGCTGACCGAGTTGACCAGGATCGTGTGCGGCAGGATGCCCGGCTGGTTGTGGTGCTGGGCGGCCTCATCGGCGGCGGAGGCGACGACCGTCACGCCGTGGTCGTAGGCGTAGTCGATCGCGTTGCGCGCGAGCGTCGAGTTGTTGACCGTGCCGAGCGCCTCCTGGACGATCGAGACGCCGTTGTCGGTCGCGTAGAGCGTGGCCTGCGCGAAGCGGTTGACGTCGGCGACGAACGACTCGCCGACGCGCAGCGGCAGGACGGTGCAGTTCGGGCACGTGCCGACGTCGCCGCCGTTGTTGGCCTCGCCGGTCGAGTCCTTCGCCTCGCCGGTGCCGTGGTCGTACTGCACGTCGTCGAACGGGTCGTTGTCGTTGTCGACGAAGTCCCAGCCGGCGATGTCGTCGACGAAGCCGTTGTGGTCTGCGTCGGTGCCGTCGGAGAACGCGATCAGCAGGTCCTGCGGTGTGAGCACGCCGGGCGGGCCCATGCGGCGCGGGTCGTTGAGGTTCACGCGCGGGTCGCTCGCGTAGTCGTCGACGTCGACCACACCGTCGCCGTTGCAGTCGTAGCCCGCGCACTCGCTGCCGTCGGCGTGCTCGGGCTTGGGCAGCTCGCCGGTGTTCAGCCGGACCTTGTTGCGCAGGTCGTTGATCTCGCCGGGGTTGTTCCACTCGATGCCGGAGTCGAGCACGGCGATCGTGACGTCGGGCCGGCCGGTCGTCACGTTGAAGGCGGTGTGGACCGGCGCGCCGCTGAACGGGTCGGTCGCGTACGTGTCGGTGACCGCGTCGCCGCGCACGCCGCCGAGCTCCTGCGGGTCGTTGCGGATCGCCTCGTTCTGCTGGTCGGTCACAGCCGGCTCACCGCCCGCGTTGCCGCAGTCGGCCACGTTGGGCTCGGGCGTCGCCGCGCCCTTCCACGTGCCGCAGTCGACCTCGGAGGGCGCGCCGGTGTGCTGTGCGTTCTGGCCGGGGACCGTGTGCCACGTCGACGGGTCGCCGGGATCGCCGGCGCCGACCCACGGGAACGAGGCTGCCGCCGGGGTCGCGGCGAGCGCGACGGCGGCAAGTGCGGGCAGGGCGAAGCGGCGCATGCCCCCAGAACGACGAGGCCCGCGAAAGCTTGCGGTGCGCTGCGGGTAGCCTCGGGGTCCATGCCGGCCGCCAAGAAGCCCGCGCAGCGCAAGAGCAAGGCGAGCGCGCGGGCCGCGATCTCCGACGCGTCGCTGCTCGAGTCGCTCGCCCAGCTGCGCGAGACGCTGACGCGCGGCGTCGTGCTCACGCGCGACCGCATCAACGAGACGCTCGAGGACGCCGTGCGCCGCGGGCGCATGACGCGCGACGATGCCGAGGAGCTCGCCGCCAACCTCGTCGGCATCGGCCGCCGCCAGGCGCAGGAGCTGCTCAACGACGTCGAGCAGCTGCTCGGCAACAGCCGGCGCCGCACCTCCGAGCGCACCGACGCGCTCGTCCGCCAGGTCGACAAGGCGCGCCGCGCCGCCGGGCTGGGACCGACGTTCCCGATCCTCGGCTACGACGACCTCACGGCCGCCCAAGTCGCTGAGCGGCTCGCCGATCTCGAGCCCGCCGACCTGCGCAAGGTCCGCGACCACGAGCGCCGCAACGCGAACCGCAAGTCGGTGCTGACGGCGATCGAGCGCGCGCTGCGATGACCGAGACCGCGACGCGCCCCGCCCAGGGCGCGACGGTCGAGGTGACGATCGACTCCCTCGCCCACGGCGGCGCCGGCGTCGGCAGGCTCGACGGCTACGTGCTGTTCGTCCGCGACGCCGTGCCGGGCGACCGCGTCAGCGCGGTGATCACCAAGCGCAAGCGCGCGTACGCCGAGGCGCGGACGGTCGAGCTGCTCGAGCCGAGCCCCGAGCGCATCGCGCCGGTCGCCGACCATCCCGGCGCGCCGTGGCAGGTGCTGCCCTACGAGCGCCAGCTGGCGATCAAGGCCGAGCAGGTCGAGGACGCGCTGCGCCGCATCGGCAAGCTCGACGGGTTCGCGATGGAGCCGATCGTCGCCGCCGACGAGCAGTGGCGCTACCGCAACAAGGTCGAGTTCTCGTTCGGGACGTCCGACGACGGCGAGCTCGTCTGCGGCTTCCACGCTCCGGGCAGCTGGGAGGAGATCGTCGACGTCGAGGACTGCCGGCTCGTCTCCGACCGGGTCAACGAGCTGCGCCGCGCCGTGCTCGCCTTCGCCCGCGAACGCGGCCTGTCGGCCTGGGACCGCCGCACGCAGGAGGGCTTCCTGCGCAATCTCGTCATCCGCGAGGGCCGCCGCACCGGCCAGCTCCAGGTGCGGCTCGTGACGTCGTCCGGCGCCCTGGACACCGACGGCTTCCCCGAGGCCGACGGCGTGTACTGGACGCAGGCGGCGGGCGTCGCCGAGACCACCGACGGCGGGATGACCGAGCACGTCTCCGGCGCGCCGGTCCTCGAGGAGGAGCTGGGCGGCCTGCGCTTCGGGATCTCCCCGGACGCGTTCTTCCAGACGAACACCGACATGGCCGAGCGCCTCTACGGCATCGCCGCCGAGTACGCCGAGCTGCGCGGCTGGGATCGCGTGTTCGACCTCTATTGCGGCATCGGGACGATCGGCCTGACGCTCGCCGCGCGCGCGGGCGAGGTGTGGGGCGTCGAGGTCGTCGAGGAGGCGGTCGCCGACGCGATCGCGAACGCCCGGCGCAACGAGATCTCCAACGCGCAGTTCTTCGCCGGCGACGTGCGCCTGGCGATGCGCGAGCTCGTCGAGCGGGCGAGCCGGCCGGACGTGCTCGTCGTCGACCCGCCGCGGGCGGGCCTCTCGCAGAAGGTCGTCCGCCGCGTCATCGAGGCGGGCCCGAAGCGCATCGTCTACGTGTCCTGCAACCCGACGACGCTGGCGCCCAACGCGGCGCAGCTCGCGGAGGCCGGGTACGCGCTGCGCAAGGTGCGGCCGGTCGACATGTTCCCCCAGACGCCTCACGTCGAGTGCGTCGCGGTGCTGGAGCGGTCATGAGAGCGGTGACGATCAAGGGCGGCGGCGAGCTCGTCGTCGCGGAGCACCCCGATCCGCAGCCGGGCGCCGGCGAGGTGCTGGTGCGCGTGCAGGCGGCGGGGCTCAACGGCGCGGACATGCTCCAGCGCAAGGGCGGCTACCCGGCGCCGCCGGGGTCGCCCCAGGACATTCCAGGGCTCGAGCTGGCCGGCGAGGTCGCCGCGCTCGGCCCGGACGCGACCCGGTTCGAGGTCGGCGACCGCGTGATGGCGATCGCCGGCGGGGGCGGGCAGGCCGAGCTGATCGCGCTGCACGAGCGTCAGCTGATGCCCGTGCCCGAGAACCTCTCGTGGCCCGAGGCCGGCGGTGTGCCCGAGGTCTTCACCACGGCCCACGACGCGATCTTCACGCAGTGCGGCCTGCGCTCCGGCGAGCGGCTGCTCGTCCACGGCGCGGCGGGCGGCGTGGGCACCGCGGCGGTGCAGCTCGGCCGCGCGGCGGGCGCGCACGTGACCGCGACCGTCCGCAATGCCGACCTGCGCGACGGCGTTGCCGGCCTCGGCGCCCACGAGGTCATCGCGCCCGAGGGCTTCGAAGAGCACGGCCCCTTCGACGTCGTCCTCGAGCTCGTCGGCGCCCCGAACCTGCCCGCGAACCTCCAGGCGCTGAACACCGGCGGGCGGATCGTCGTGATCGGCGTCGGCGCCGGCTTCAAGGCCGAGCTCAACCTGCTCGCGCTGATGGGCAAGCGCGGCTCGATCCACGCGTCGACGCTGCGCCCGCGGCCGCTGGAGGGCAAGGCGGCGACCGCTCGCGCCATGGAGCGCTCGGTGCTCCCGCTGCTCGAGCGCGGGGACGTGAAGGTGCCGGTCGCCGCGACGTTCGCGCTCGACGACGCCGAGGCCGCCTACGACCGCTTCGCGGCCGGCGGCAAGCTCGGCAAAGTCGTTCTAACGATGCCCGGAGGGCCATCGTCCGGGTAAAGCGCGGGGCAGGATGCCCCGCGGAGGTGACCCCTTGTCTAGAGGCCCTCTTCGGAGATCGCCTCTTCCTCGCTGAGCGGCACCTGCTCGGCGGCGTGGATGGCGCAGAGGTTCGGCCCGCCGCTCTCGAGCACGGCGGCCTGCTCGGCCTCGGTCAGCTTCGCGCCGCACTCCTGGCAGGTGTCCTCGGCGCTCTCCAGGGTGTGCTCTTCGAGGTCCATGCTCAAAAACTACCCCGCGTCGCCGTGCCTGAACATCGCCGCGAGCCGGTCCAGGTTCGGCAGCCAGTAGCCCACGGCCATCAGCGGCAGCGCGGGCAGCGCGCGGTCGGTCGTCACCGAGAGGACGACGGTCAGCAGCAGCCCCCCGACCATGCCGACCGCCGTGGCGCGGCGGCGCAGGCCGAAGCGCTTGGCCCACACCGCGAACATCGCCAGGAAGATCGCGTCGGTCAGGCCGAGGCGCGACCCGGCGCCCGGCGCGCCGCCCCAGGCCGGCAGGTCGAACGTCAGCTCCGCGGCGCCGCGCGGGTCGCCGTGCAGCAGGCGCGAGCTCGGGCCGCTGGCCACGCTCCAGGCGTCGACGAGCGCCACGAAGACCGGGATCGCCAGCGCCACCGACGGTGCGGCGAGCGCGCCGCCCAGCAGCGTCCCCAGCGATGCGGCCGCGAGCGCCTCGAACGTCGAGACGCTCGCCTTCGCCCCGGCGGCGTCCATGCCGGCGACGAGCAGCGCGGTCCCGCCGAACAGGAGCACGAGCGCGAGCAGCTCGCGGTCGAAGTCGGCGACCGCAAGCACGATGACGCTGATCAGCGCGATGCCGATGCCGCCCGCGACCAGCACGGCCGCGTCGCCGGTGCCGAGGCCCGGCAGGTCCCCGGCGACCAGGAAGTAGGTCACCGCGAGCGCGCTGGCGCCTAGTAGGGCGGCAGGTCCGCGTACCACTCGCCGAGGGCCTTGAAGGCCGACCAGAACTCGCGCTTGGTGGCCTCCTCGTCGAGGGAGTCGTCGATGTTCGGGACCACCAGCGCCTCGACGGACGGGGTCAGCTGCTGCACGACGCCGGGGCGGTTCTCGACCGGGCGCGCGAGCGGCAGCCCGAGGTCGTTGAGGACGACGAGGGCGTCCTCGCCCATGACGACGACCATCCGCGGCTGGACGATCGCGAGCTCCTCGACCAGCCGCCCGACGCAGGCCGGGTCGGCGAGCGACGGATCCGAGACGGGGCACTTGACGCACAGCGTCCCGTAGACGGCGAGCGGGTCGATGCCCAGCCGCTTGAGGGACTTCATCAGCGCGGAGCCGCTGCGGCCGTAGAACGCCACGCCCTCCTCGACCTCCGAGGCCTTCGGCGCGTACTTGAGCAGCACGATGTCGGCCTGCGGATGCCCCGAGCCGAGCACCGGCACGCGGTTGCCCCGGGGGCACAGCTCGCACGACTGCAGCTCGCGCGTGAGCGCGTTGAGCTCGCGGATGGCGCGCTCCAGGTACTTCTCGCGGATCTCGTCGTCGGTCGCGGGCATGGGTGCCACGGGTTTCGACGGCCCCCGTGGCGCTCCCTCGCCCTGCATCAGGCCTTGCGGGTCGCTCGCCGCACGCGGCGGTCGCGCCGGGCTTTTCTCGCGCCCGGCGGGGTCGCCTTGGTCTCCAGGAACTTCAGCGCCTGCACGTAGAGCAGGCTCGAAGGTTTCGTAACTATGTCCGCGGAGCGCAGCGACTCGAGGAACTCCTCGGGACCGTCGAAGTCGGGCATGCGGATCCGCACGCTGCCGAGGCCCTGGGCGACGTGCGAGTCGCTGCCCGCCGCGGCGACGATCCGGTACTTGCGGGCGAAGCGCTCGGCCTCCTCGTTGAACGAGCCGATCGCCACGCGCGGGTTGTAGATCTCGATCGCGTCGACGTCGTCGATGATCGTCAGCAGGTGCTCGTAGTCGGGCACGGAGTGCATGCGGTCGAACGGGTGCGGCACGTAGACCAGCCCGCCCTGGCGCTTGATCTCGGCGACCGTCTCGGCCAGCGACATCCCGCGCGGGATCT
>Ga0207657_10008425_pt1 | contig 10465 bp, 9 predicted proteins | sample KBSC33metaG_FD_184316 | JGI IMG/M metagenome (GOLD analysis project Ga0207657, IMG submission 184316) | Corn rhizosphere microbial communities from Kellogg Biological Station, Michigan, USA - KBS C3-3 metaG (SPAdes) (version 2) | ecosystem: Host-associated > Plants > Roots > Rhizosphere > Soil ... | reverse complement strand
GCGGAGCGGCTCGACCGGGTGGTGCTCTCCCCGCTCGCGCACCGGCTGGGCACGGCGCCGGAGCTGGTCCTCGGGCCGACCACGGTGCTGCACTCGGTGCCCTGGTCGCTGCTGCCGACGGTGGCCGGCCGGCCGGTCAGCGTGGTGCCGTCGGCGGCGTGGTGGGCCCGCGCTGCCGAGCGGCCCCGGGACCCGGCACCACAGCGGGTGACGCTGGTCGCCGGTCCGGGCGTGCCGGCCGGCGAGGCCGAGGTGCGGGAGCTGGCCGACGGCTACCCCGGTCCGGCGGTGCTGACCGGACCGGCCGCGACGGTCGACGCGGTCACCGCCGCGCTGGACGGGGCCGGGCTCGCGCACATCGCGGCGCACGGCAACTTCCGCGCCGACCAGCCGCTGCTGTCCTCGCTCCGGCTCGCCGACGGCCCGCTCACCGGGTATGACCTGGAGCGGCTGACCAGCGCCCCCCGGCTGATCATGCTCGCCTCGTGCAGCACGGCGATGGCCGAGGTCAGGCCCGGTGACGAGCTGATGGGTTTCGCCGCCGCGCTGCTGGCCCAGGGCACCGGCGCGGTGGTGGCGCCGCTGCTGCCGGTGCCGGACGAGGCGACCCGGCTGGCCGCGCACGCCGTGCACCGCGCGCTGCGCACCGGGGCCGGCCCGGCGGCGGCGCTGGCCGCGGCGGCGGAGACCGACCGCTACACCTCGGCCGCGTTCCTGTGCCTGGGCGCGGGTTAGCTGGGGCACGATGGAGTGGTGATCCCGCTCCAGCTCGCCCGCCGGCTGGTCGCGGCCGGGCTGGTCTGGGTGCCCGCGCCGGGCGACCGGTTCTGCATCCCCGACCGGGGCATGGACGACGACGTGTTCGTGCTGTCCACGATGACCATCGAGGTGCACGACCTGCCGGGCCGGACGGTCATCGGCTTCAACGGCACCACCGAGTGGGCGCTCGACGACGTGGACAAGGACGCCGCGCTGTGGCTGCCCCGGGAGGACCAGCTGCGGGCGGCGCTCGGCGACGCGTTCCGCCGGCTGGAGCGGGCCGGCGATCGCTGGCGGGTGGTGGCGACGATCTGGGACGAACCGGTCGAGTTCACCGCCGCCGACCCCGAGGCCGCGTACGGGGAGGCGCTGCTGCACCTGCTCGCGGCGGGTCCGGTCACCCCGGGCTGGCCGAAATGATCCGTACGGGGTTGGCTGTTCGGCGTGGACATGGAGCAGGGCAACGGCGAGCGCAACGCGCCGCCTTCGGTGCTGGTGATCTTCGGCGCCTCCGGTGACCTGACCCGGCGCAAGCTGGTGCCGGCGCTGGAGAGCCTGGCCTCGGCCGGCCGGCTGCCGGCGCGGTCGGCGGTGGTCGGGGTCGGCCGGACCCCGATGAGCGACGGCGAGTTCCGCACCAAGGTGCTCGACGGCGGCACCTCGGTGCAGCCGGCGCTCACCGACGGCTACCGCTACCTGGCCGGCGGCTACGACGACCCGGACACCTACCGCCGGCTGACCGCCCTGCTCGACCAGCTGGACGCCGACCGCGGCACGGCCGGAAACCGGGTGTTCTACCTGTCCACGCCGCCGGAGGCGTTCGAGCCGATCGTGACCGGCCTCGGCGCCGCCGGCCTGTCCTGCGGGCACTGCCGGGTGGTGATCGAGAAGCCGTACGGGACCGACGAGCGGACCGCCGAGCAGCTCGACGCGACCGTGCACGCGCACTTCGACGAGCCCCAGGTGTTCCGGATCGACCACTACCTCGGCAAGGACACCGTGCAGAACGTGCTGGCGCTGCGGTTCGCCAACGCGGTCTTCGAGCCGATCTGGAACCGCACCTGGGTCGACCACGTGCAGATCACGGTGGCCGAGACGCTCGGCGTCGGCACCCGCGGCAGCTTCTACGAGAGCGCCGGCGCCACCAGGGACATCCTGCAGAACCACGTGCTGCAGGTGCTGGCCCTGGCGCTGATGGAGCCGCCGACGTCGTTCGTGGCCGAGGCGGTCCGCAACGAGAAGGTCAAGCTGCTGCAGTCGATCCGGCTGCCGGCCGCGGCCGAGATCGACCGGATCGCGGTGCGCGGGCAGTACACCCGCGGCGGCACCCGGGAGGAGCTGATGGCCGGCTACCGGGAGGAGCCCGGGGTCGACCCGCTCTCGCAGACCGAGACGTACGCGGCGCTGCGCCTGGACGTGGACAACTGGCGCTGGGCCGGGGTGCCGTTCTACCTGCGTACGGGCAAGCGGCTGCCGCGCCGGGTGACCGAGGTGGCGCTGCAGTTCTCCCGGCCGCCGCACCTGCCGATCTCGGCCCGCGACGCGACCGAGCTGGACGCCGACGCGCTGGTGCTGCGGATCCAGCCGGACGAGGGGATCGAGCTGCGGTTCGGGGCCAAGGTGCCCGGGCACAGCTTCCGCGTCCGCACCGCGTCCATGCAGTTCTCGTACGGGGAGTCGTTCCGCGAGGAGTCACCCGAGGCGTACGAGCGGCTGCTGCTGGACGCGCTGATCGGCGACCCGACCCTGTTCATCCGTTCGGACGAGGTGCTGCAGTGCTGGCGCATCATCGACCCGGTGATCCAGCACTGGTCCACCGACCCGAAGCGGATCCCGACGTACGAGGCCGGGTCGTGGGGTCCGGACGAGGCCGACCGCCTGCTGGAGCGCGACGGCCGGGCCTGGCGCAACACCTGACCGCGCGCTCGGCCGGGTAGACCCCGGCGCGTCGACCCGCCCGAGGCGCGGGCGACCGACAGCTGGCCGGCGTCTGAAGGTGCACTCGCCGGTGACCGGGCGGGCCGGGGTGGACCGCGCCGGGGGCCGGGAATTGTCGGTACGGGGTGGTTACCTCGCGGCCATGACACTCGCCGACGACTTCCGCCGACTGCACGCCGAGGGCGTGCTGGTCCTGCCCAACGCCTGGGACGCCGCCTCCGCCCGCCTGGTCGAGCGGGCCGGCGCCGCCGCGGTCGCCACCACCAGCGGCGCCGTGGCCTGGAGCCTCGGCGTGCCGGACGGCGACCGGCTGCCGCTTGAGCTGCTCGCCGGGGCGCTCGAGCGGATCGCGGCCGCGGTCGCGGTGCCGGTCACCGCCGACGTCGAGTCCGGCGGCCCGGACGTGGCCGAGACCGTGCGGGCGGTGCTTGCCGCCGGCGCCGTCGGGATCAACATCGAGGACGGCGGCGGCGCGGTCGAGCTGCACCGCGACCGGGTGGCGGCCGCGCGCGAGGCCGGCGGGCGGGACCTGTTCGTCAACGCCCGCATCGACGTCTACCTGTTCGGCATCGGTGACCCCGAGGGTCGCGCGGCCGAGACGATCTCCCGCGCCGGCGTCTACGCGGAGGCCGGCGCGGACGGGATCTTCGTGCCCGGGGTGACCGACCTCGACCTGCTCCGGACGCTGGTGGCCGAGATCCCGCTGCCGGTCAACGTGCTCACCGGGCCGCACGCGCCGACCGTCGACGAGTTCGCCGCGGTCGGGGTGCGGCGGGTCAGCGTGGGCACCGGCCTGGCCCAGGCGGCCTACGCGGCGGCCGACCGGGCCGCCCGCGAGCTGCTCGCCACCGGGACCTACCGGGCGCTCGAGGACGCCCTCACCTACGGCGAGCTGCAGAAACTACTCGATTAGGGCGTGCCATACCGGTCAGGCCAGGCAGGCCCGCACGCCGCCCTGGGCGCCCTGGTTGAACGCGCTGATCCGCTGTCGCGCGTCGCCGTGGTCGCTCTCGTTCGTCCACGGGTAGTCGTCGGCGACCGCGGCCAGCGTCTCCTGCAGCTCCTGGGTGTCCCCGCGCTCGAACCGCAGCAGGCCGCGCTCGGCCGCCCCGAACAGGGTCGCGCCGGCGAAGCAGTCGGCCTGCAGCTCGGCGGCGACCGAGACCTGGTCGGCGCGCAGCCGGGCCTGGATCGCGTGCCCCCACTCGTGCGCGATGATCAGGTACACCCAGGCGTCGCCGATCCGCTCGTAGCCGGCGGCCATGAGGTTCTCGTCCCAGGCGAGGAAGTCCTGCGACGGGCAGTAGAACGCGTTGAACGGCACCGACGGCTGGCCGCCGCAGCTCGGCCCGTCCTCGCCGACGTACCCGCCGAGCACCCGGGGCGGCCGGTACGACTGGCGGAAGTCGTCGGGGAACGTCTCCCGCCAGTACGCGTCGGTCGCGCTGACGGCGCCGCGCTCGTCCTCGTCCAGGTCGGCGCGGTTGACCGAGTCGATCGGACTGTCCGTGCCGCTGCTGCCGCTGCCGCCGCCGCTGCTGCCGCCGCCGCTGTCGACGGCGATGGCGCAGCCACCCAGCAGCACGGCCGCGAGCAGCGCGAGCAGCGCGCGGAACACCCGGCCGCCGCGGCGGTGGACAGGGCGCAGGGCGCCGCGCGGATGCATGCCGTCTTCAGTACCCGGGCTCGCTGTGCGCAGACCCTGAATCCGGATAGCGGAGACGACGCCGGCCCGGAACAAACGGGCCGACGGCGGGGTCGAGGATCTAGGCAGCCCGTTCCCCGACGGAGAGGACACCGATGAGCCGGCGCGGCTGGGTCCTGTTCGCGACCATGTCGGTGATCTGGGGCATCCCCTACCTGATGATCAAGGTGGCGGTCGAGGAGCTGGCCCCGTCGACGCTGGTGCTGCTGCGGTGCGGGATCGCGACCGTGCTGCTGCTGCCGATCGCGCTGTTCCGGGGCCAGATCCGGCCGCTGCTGCCGCGCTGGAAGCCGCTGCTGTTCTACACGGCGGTGGAGATCTGCGGGCCGTGGCTGCTGCTCGGGTTCGCCGAGCAGCGCCTGTCCAGCTCGCTGACCGGACTGCTCATCGCCGGCGTGCCGCTGGTCGGCGCGCTGCTGGCCCGGTTCGGGCCGGACCGGGAGCGGCTCGGCGGCCGCCGGCTGACCGGACTGCTGGTCGGCCTGGCCGGGGTCGGCGCGCTGGTCGGGTTCGAGGCCGGCGCCGGCGACGCCCGGGCGATCGTCGCGGTCGCGCTGACCGTGCTCGGCTACGCGCTGGGCCCGGCGATCCTCAGCCGCTCGCTGGCCGACCTGCCGTCGCTGGGGGTCGTCGCCGCCTCGCTGGCGATCGCGGCCGTGGTCTACCTGCCGGCCGGCATCCTGGAGGCGCCGCATGCCTGGCCGTCGGCGCGGGTGACGCTGGCCGTGCTCGGCCTGGCGGTGATCTGCACGGCCGTCGCGTTCCTGGTCTTCTTCCAGCTCGTCGCCGAGGTCGGGCCGGCCCGGTCGACGGTGATCACGTACGTGAACCCAGCCGTCGCGGTGCTGCTCGGCGTGTTGATCCTGGACGAGGCGTTCACCGCGGCGACCGCCGTCGGGTTCGTGCTCATCCTGGCCGGCTCGGTGCTGGCCACCTCGCGCAAGGCGCCGGTCGAGCCGGCCGTCGCGCTGGCCCCGGAGGCGGCCCGGACCGCCCCCTGACCAGCACGGGTCAGCTCGGCGACGGGGTCGCGCTGGACGGCGAGACGCTCGGCTCCGGCGGCGCCGACGTGGTGGTCGCGGGCGCGGCCGAGTCGCTGGTCGCGCCGCTCGACGGGGACGGTGCGGGCGGCGGCGTCGTCGTGCTGGACGGCGTCGTCGCCGGCGGGGTGCTGCTCGGCGGCGGGGCCGGTGCGCTGCTGTGCGGCTCGCTGCTCGTCGGAGCCGGCGTGGTCGGGTCCGGCGCGGCCGAGGAGGTGGCCGGAGAACCGGTGCCGGACGTCGAGCCGCTGGGCTGCTGGCTGCCGGCCGGGCTGCTGCCGCCGGACGCGCTGCTTGCCGCCGCCGTGCTCCCCGGCGAGGTGCTCCCCGGTGACGTGGTGTCCGGCGAGGTGGTGTCCGGCGACGTGCCGCCCGGCGCGCTGGTCCCCGGGGAGGTGGAGCCGCCCGGTGAGGTCGTCCCCGGCGACGTTGTGCCCGGTGACGCGCTGCCCGGCGAGGTGCTGCCCGGTGACGTGCTGCCCGGCGAGGTGCTGCCCGGTGCGCTGGTCCCCGGGGTGCCGTCCGCCGACATGGTGCCGGCCTGCGGCGACGCTCCGGACGGGTGCTGGATCCGCGGCCGCGGGTCGGGCGGCGACAGCACCGGCGGTGGCGGCGACCCGTCCCGCATCGCGTCGCCGACCGGCGTGATCCCGGTGCCAGGCACCCCGACGGGCACCGGCGGCAGCGCCGCGGTCGCCGGCCCGGTGGCGACCCGGACCGCCCCGGCATACCCGCTCAGCCACATCGTGGTGACCTCGACGAACTCGCCCGGCTGCGGGGACTGCACGATCTTGCCGTCGCCCAGGTAGAGCGCGACGTGGTGCACGGTCGACAGGTCGCTCGGGTCGTATGCCCAGAACAGCAGGTCACCGGGCAGCAGGTCGGGCAGGTCGACCGCCTTGCCGACCCGCGCCTGCTCCCGGGAGGTGCGCGGCAGCGCGATCCCGGCCATCGCGTACGAGCGCTGCACGAGGCCGGAGCAGTCGTACGAGTCGGGCCCGGTCGCGCCCCACACGTACGGCTTGCCGACCTGGGCCAGCGCATACCGGATCGCGACCGAGACGGCCTGCGGCGCGGCCAGCGTGGTGCCCTGGCCGAGCGCGGACCGCGGGATGGGCAGGGACGTCGGCGACGCCGGCGGTGCCGGCGCGGCGGTCGCGGTGCGGCTGACGATCGAGGTCGCGGCAGCCTTCGCGGTGGCCGCCCGGCGGTCCTTCTCCCGGTTCAGCAACAGGTCGAGGGAGCGGCGCTGCTCCGCCGGGTCGCGCACGGTCCAGCCCGGCCAGTCGAGCCCGGTGCCCTCCGGTTGGGCGGCCAGCCGGACGACGGTCGGTGCGGGCCGGTGGTCGGACGTGGCGGAGCCGAGCACCGCCATTGTGCCGACCGATATGGCGCCGACCGCGGTCCAGCGGCAGATCGCGCACCAGCCGGGGAACCCGAAGCTGCGCTGCAAAGGCCTTCCCTCCGTCCGGTCCGTCCCTTCCTGATCCTGCCTGACGTTTCACGGGATGGCACGGGTTCCATCCCGACGTGGTTCGAAAGGACTACGTTCGCACGACCATCACCAGCGCGGGGTGAAATCCCCGTCAGGAACCGGCGGCGGTGCCAGGCCGGGGTGTGCCGGACCGGCACCTGGACCGGGTCCGCGAAGCTGGTGCGATAGTTCGCCTACTCCACCTAGCGAGGGAGTTGACGCACATGGGAGTCACGCTCGGCTACAACCAGTACGGCAAGGCGGAGACCCGGGTCGTGCGGGTCTACCGCGACGCGGACCCCCACGAGCTCGTCGACTACAACGTGAGCGTCGCCCTCTCCGGCGACTTCGCCGAGGTCTACCTGACCGGGGACAACGCGAACTGCCTGACCACGGACGCGACGAAGAACACCGTCTACGCCTTCGCGGCGGAGCACGGCGAGCAGGCCCGCCAGCCGGAGTCGTTCGGGCTCGCGCTGGCCCGGCACTTCGTCGAGGACGTCGAGCCGGTCCGGCGGGCGCGGGTCAGCGTGGAGATGTACCCGTGGGTCCGGCTCCAGCAGGCCGGCGCGCCGCACCCGCACGCGTTCGCCCGCGACGGCAGCCACCTGCGCACCGCCGGCGTCACCTGCGAGGCCGGCCGCGTCTGGGTCGTGTCCGGGGTGCGCGAGCTGGTCCTGCTCAAGACCACGGACTCGGAGTTCCACGACTTCCTGCGCGACCGCTACACGACGCTGGCGCCGACCGACGATCGCATCATGGCGACCTCGGTGACGGCGCAGTGGTGGCACACGGACACCGACGTCGACTGGTCGAAGTCGCACGCGGCCGTGCTCACGACGATGACCGAGGTGTTCGCCGGCCACCACAGCCTCGCCCTGCAGCAGACCCTGTACGCGATGGGTGCCGCGGTGCTCGAGGAGCATCAGGGCATCGCCGAGATGCGCTTCTCGCTGCCCAACAAGCACCACTTCGCCGTGGACCTGAGCCCGTTCGGGCTGGACAACCCCAACGAGGTCTTCCACGCCGACGACCGCCCGTACGGCCTCATCGAGGGGACCGTGCGGCGCGAGGGCGCGCCGGACCCCGGGCCCGCATTCGACCCGGGCCAGGGCTGGTAGGAAGAGCCGTGTCCGTCATCGCCCGACCCTCGACCCTGCAGGACGCCTTCGACGCGCTGGACGCCCTCCCGGACGCGCACCTGCTCGCCGGCGGCACCGACTTCATGGTGGAGGTCAACTTCGGCCACCGCCGGCCGCCGGCGGTCGTCGCCATCCGCCGGGTGCCGCAGCTGCAGGGCTACGAGATCCGTGCCGACGAGGTGGACATCGGGGCCGCGGTCACCTGGACGACGATCGAGCGCGAGCTCGCCGGCGAGCTGCCCGCGCTCGCCGCCGCGGCCCGCACCGTCGGCTCGCCGCAGATGCGCAACGCCGCCACCATCGGCGGCAACATCGCCACCGCGAGCCCGGCCGGCGACGGGCTGCCGGTGCTGCTGGCCGCCGACGCCACGGTGGTGCTGGCCAGCCGGCAGGGGGAGCGCACGGTGCCCTTCGCCGAGTTCGTCACCGGCGTCAAGCGCACGGTCCTGCGGCCGGGCGAGATCATCACCAGGGTGCGGGTGCCGCGACTGACCGGGCCGCAGGAGTTCCTCAAGGTCGGCACCCGCAACGCGATGGTGATCTCGATCTGCTGCGCCGCGCTGCTGGTCGACCGGGTCGGCCGCACCGTACGGATCGGGCTCGGCTCGGTCGCGCCGACGCCGGTCCGGGCGCCGGAGGCCGAGTCTTACATCGCCGCGGAGATCGACTGGGACGCGCTCTGGGCGCCGCCGGAGTCGGTCGCCCGCTTCGGCGAGCTGGTGCGGGACGCGGTCCGGCCGATCACCGACCACCGCGGCACCGCTGCGTACCGTTCCCGTGCGGTGCAGGTCATCGCCACCCGTGCGCTGGAGAGGAGCCTGGCGTGAGTGACCCGGACGGCGGCCGCGGGGTGAGCGACGCCCTGCACGATCCGACGACGGCCGACAGTCGCGGCGGCCAGGGCTATCCGCGCTCGGACGGAGACCGGGACCTTCCGCTGGAGACCTACGTCCTGTCGGTGAACGACCGCGACCTGCCGGTCGACGACGCCTGGGTCGGGGAGAGCCTGCTCTACGTGCTGCGCGAGCGGCTCGGCCAGCCCGGTTCGAAGAACGCCTGCGAGCAGGGCGAGTGCGGGTCCTGCTCGGTGCTGATGGACGGTGCGGTGGTCGCCTCCTGCTGCGTGCTCGCGGCCGACGCGGTCGGCTCGGCGATCACCACGGTCGAGGGCCTCACCGGCGAGGGTGAGCTGTCCGACGTGCAGCGGGCCTTCATCGACCAGGGCGCGGTGCAGTGCGGCTTCTGCATCCCCGGCATGATCGTCGCGCTCACCGACCTGCTCGACCGCAGTCCCGGGGCGAGCGAGCTGGAGATGCGCGAGGCGATCTCGGGCAACCTGTGCCGCTGCACCGGCTACGGGCGCATCTTCGCGGCGTTCCGCCAGGTCCAGCAGGAGCGTGCCGATGCCCGCGCCTAGCCTGCCGGCCACCTTCACCCGCCGTCGCCGGGCGCCGGGCCTCGGCGAGAGCGTGCTGCGCCCGGACGCGCCGCCGAAGGTCAGGGGCGAGTTCGCGTTCTCCTCCGACCTGTACGTGGACGGCATGGTCTGGGGCAAGACGCTGCGCAGCCCGCACCCGCACGCGCGCATCCTGCGGATCGACATCACCGGCGCACTCGCCATGCCGGGCGTGCACGCCGTCGTGACGCAGGACGACCTGTGGGGCTCCCGCACGTACGGCCTGGAGCACCACGACCAGCCGGTGTTCGCCGACAGCGTCGTGCGGTTCCACGGCGAGCCGATCGCCGCGGTCGCCGCCGACCACCCGGAGCTCGCCGCCCGCGCCTGCGCCGCGATCGAGGTCGAGTACGAGGTGCTCGAGCCGCTGGTGGACGCCGAGGCGGCGATCACGGCGCCGCCGATCCACCCGGACGGCAACGTGTTCCGGCACATCCGGCTGCGCCACGGCGACCCGGAGGCCACCGGCGACGTGGTCGTCGAGGGCACGTACCAGGTGGGCATGCAGGACCAGGCCTTCCTCGGCCCGGAGTCGGGGCTGGCCGTGCCGAGCGAGGACGGCGGGGTCGAGCTGTTCGTGGCGACCCAGTGGCTGCACGTCGACCGCGACCAGATCGCGGCCTGCCTCAACCTGCCCCGGGAGAAGGTCAGGCTCTCCCTCGCCGGCACCGGCGGCGCCTTCGGCGGCCGCGAGGACGTGTCCATGCAGATCCACGCCTGCCTGCTGGCGCTCGTCACCCGCCGGCCGGTCAAGATGGTCTACTCCCGCGAGGAGTCCTTCTTCGGCCACGTCCACCGGCACCCGGCGACGCTCTGGTTCCGGCACCACGCCCGGCGCGACGGCACGCTGGTCGCCGTCGAGTCCCGGATGGTCTTCGACGGCGGCGCCTACACGTCGTCGAGCACCGCGGTCATCGCCAACGCGACCTGCTTCGCCGCCGGCCCGTACCG
>Ga0207657_10008424_pt1 | contig 10466 bp, 9 predicted proteins | sample KBSC33metaG_FD_184316 | JGI IMG/M metagenome (GOLD analysis project Ga0207657, IMG submission 184316) | Corn rhizosphere microbial communities from Kellogg Biological Station, Michigan, USA - KBS C3-3 metaG (SPAdes) (version 2) | ecosystem: Host-associated > Plants > Roots > Rhizosphere > Soil ... | reverse complement strand
CTTCAGCGAGTTCGACGAAATACCGATCGGTGCAGCCTCGATTGCCCAGGTGCACCGGGCGGTCACGACTGACGGACGTGAGGTCGCCGTCAAGGTACTGCGGCCTGGTATCGAAGAAGAATTCGCCAGGGCGATCGAGACCTACGAATGGGCAGCTGCGCATGCCGAACGCATGGGCGGCGAACTGCAGCGTCTTCGCCCGCGCCTGGTGGTCGCCCAATTTGGGCAGTGGACCGCCCGCGAGCTTGACCTCCAGCGAGAGGGCGCCTCGGCCTCGGAGCTTAGGGAAAACATGGTGGCGGAACCCAGCTACCATGTACCGGAAATCGACTGGCGCAGGACCGCCCGCCGGGTCCTGACGCTCGAATGGCTCGACGGGATCAAGCTCAATGACCGCGAGGCCTTGATCGAGGCGGGTCACGATTGCGAGGCGCTTGCCGCCACCTTGGTGCGCGCCTTCCTGCGGCAGGCGGTCGTCGACGGCTTTTTCCACGCCGACCTCCATCACGGAAACCTGTTCGCTTTGCCTGATGGCCGAATCGCCGCGATCGATTTCGGGATCATGGGGCGGATCGACCGCAGGGCGCGCGTGTGGCTTGCCGAAATCCTTTTCGGCCTCATCACCGGCGACTATCGCCGGGTCGCCGAAATCCACTTCGAGGCTCAGTACGTTCCGGCGCACCACAGCGTCGAAGAGTTCGCGACGGCGCTTCGCGCCGCCGGCGAGCCGATCCGCGGCCTTCCCGTCAAGGACATTTCCGTCGGACGGATGCTCGAAAGCCTGTTCTCGATCACTCGCGACTTCGACATGCCGACTCAGCCGCACCTGCTGCTGCTGCAGAAGACGATGGTGATGAACGAGGGCGTCGCAACCGCGCTCGACCCCGACATCAACATGTGGGAGGCAGCCGAGCCGTTCCTGAGGGAATGGATGCGATCCGAGCTCGGCCCCGAGGCTTATTATGCCGACCGGATCATCGATATCATTCGCGCCGTGAAGAAGCTTCCCGAACTGATCCACCGGATCGACCAATATTATCCGCCGGCGGGAGGAGCACCCCCGCCGCCGCCTCTGCCGGAAATCGAGGCGGCCGAGCATCGCAATTGGCTCGGCTACGTGATTGCGGGGATCATTGGCGCACTTGTTAGCGCGGCTTCGATGCTGCTTGCGCGGTGAAGGGGAATCGATAGCGTGACGGGCGAACTATGCGGGGGGTTTCAATGCTTCGATTCGCGCTTGCGCTCGCATTCGCCGTACCGCTCGCCGCCGGCGCTCCCGTGATTGCTGCCGAAGCGCCCGCGTCGACCCACCAGCGGCTGGTGAGCCTTTTCTCCGAATGGCGCGCATTCAACCACCCGTCGATCGTTCGCGGCCGCCCCGACTATGGCCCGGCCGCTATGGCCGCCAAGGCTGCCGGGCTGAACTCCTTCAAGCAGCGTTTGGCGGCGATCGACACGAGCGGCTGGAGTGCGTCGCAAAAGGGCGATTACCGCTACGTGGAGGCCGAGATGAACGGCCTCGACTTTTTCTTGAGGGTCCTAAAGCCCTGGGCTCGCGATCCGGGTTTCTACCAGACCATTTTCCCCGAGATGAGCGATGTGCCAGCCCACGAGGGGCCGTCGGCCGAGCCGAACATCGATCTGTTCCGATACAGCTGGCCGTTGAGCAAGGCAGACGATGCGCGTCTCACCGAGCTCATAGGCGCAGTCCCGACGCTTCTTGCCGACGCCAAGGTCAACCTGGCCCAAAGCGATGCGCATGACCTGTGGGCCTACGGTGACCGCGCCTTCACGGGCCAGGCCAAGGCCCTGGCCGATCTCGAAGCCGGGACTCTAACGCTCAACGATCTCGAAGGCCGGCGGACGGTGTCGCTCAACGGCGCTTCGCCACGGCTGAAAGCGGCCGTGCGCGCGGCCCGGCTGGCGAGCGAGGACTTCGCAGCCTGGGTCAGGACCGAGGCCCCCAAACGCACCGGTCCGTCCGGCGTCGGTAAGGACAATTACAACTGGTGGCTCAAGCACGTGCTGCTGAGCCCGCTCGATTTCGACCAGCAGGTCGTCCTGCTCCAGCGGGAACTCGACCGGTCGCTGGCGTCGCTTCGGCTCGAGGAAGTTCGCAACAGTGCGGCGCCCCCGATCCCGGAGCTCACCGACCCCGCCGCCTACAAGCGAATGGCGCTGGCGAGGGAGGAACGAATCTATCGCTTGTTGGTCGACGGCGGCTTCATCGAAGACCGCCCCTATTACCGCTCCGCCTTGTTCGGTCAGCTTGGCGATTATACCCCGCCGGCCGAGCGCAATTTCTTCACCCACGTGACCGCGCTCGATCCCCTGCCCCTATCGAGCCATCAGTTCCACTGGATCGAGCTAGCGCGCCTTCGGCACGAACCCCATCCGAGCCCGATCCGCGACACTCCGCCTTTATTCAACATCTATGCCGAGCGATCTGAAGGACTGGCAACGGCCATGGAGGAGATCCTGATGCAGGCGGGCCTCTATGACGATGAGCCGCATGGGCGCGAGCTAGTTTGGATCATGGTCGCTAACCGCGCCGCCCGCGGCCTCGCGTCGCTTCGAGTCCAGGCTAATGAGATCGGTTTGGACGAGGCCGCTCGTTTCCACGCCGGCTGGACCCCGCGCGGCTGGTCTGACGCCAGCAGTGCCTTGGTCGGCTTCGAACAGCTCATCTATCTGCGCCAACCTGGCTACGGCCCGAGCTACATCGTGGGCAAAGCCTCGTTCGACCGTCTTCTCGCGCTCGCCTCGCACAAGGCGGAGATCGAGCATCGGCCGTTCGTGGCGCGCGACGCCTTCGCCTCGATCTGGGCTTCGGGGATCGTTCCGCCGGCGATCATTGAGGACGAGTTCCTGTCGGCGCCCCACTAGGGAACTCGACTTTGGACCCGCGCCGGGGCTAAGCGGCGCGCCATGGCGAAGGTGCTCTTGATCGTCGGTGGCGGGATCGCGGCCTACAAGTCGCTGGAGCTCGTGCGCCTGCTGAAGAAGGCCGGGCATGAGGTGACGCCCGTCCTCACCAAAGGCGGCGAGCATTTTGTCACCGCGATGAGTCTCGGCGCGCTCGCCGAAGCCGAAGTCCACACTTCGCTGTGGGAGCTCAAGGACGAAGTCGAGATCGGCCATATTCAGCTCAGCCGCGCGGCGGACTTCGTGCTGGTTTGCCCGGCGACCGCCGACCTGCTCGCGAAAATGGCGGCGGGGATCGCCGACGACCTCGCGACCACCCTTCTGCTCGCGACGGACAAGCCGGTCGTCGTCGCTCCGGCGATGAACGTGCGCATGTGGCTCCACTCGGCCACCGAACGCAACGTCCAGCAGCTCAAGGCCGACGGCGTTAAGATTATCGAACCGGCCGAGGGCGAGATGGCGTGCGGCGAGTTCGGGCCTGGGCGTTTGCCGGAGCCGCAGGACATCATGGATTGGCTGAATTCGAATGGGCTGCTGACCAGCAAGTGAGCCTCGCCGGCAAGCACATCCTCGTCACGGCCGGACCCACATGGGAGCCGATCGACCCGGTGCGGGTGATTGCCAACCGCTCGTCGGGCCGGCAGGGCTTTGCCATTGCCGCCGCGGCCGCGGCGGCAGGAGCACGAGTGACCTTGGTCGCTGGCCCGGTCGCGCTCGAAACTCCCCCCGTCGTCGATCGCATCGATGTCGAAACTGCCGAGCAAATGGCGGACGCCGTCATGACGTCACTTCCGGCCGATGCGGCGATCCTCGTCGCCGCCGTCGCCGACTGGCGCGTCGACCCCTCGGCGACGAAACTTAAGAAGGGCGCGGGTCCGCCCAAGCTGAAGTTCGTTCCGACACGCGACATCCTTGCCGAACTGGGCGCGAGCGAGCAGCGACCTCGGCTGCTCATCGGGTTCGCCGCCGAGACCGAACTCGTGGTCGAGCATGCGATCGCCAAGCAAATCGCCAAGCGTGCCGACTGGATCGTAGCCAACGATGTTTCCGGTGACGTGATGGGTGGCCCTCGAAACCGCGTCCACCTCATCACCAGTGAGGGAATAGAAGACTGGCCGGAAGCCGCAAAGGAAGACATCGCTCGCCATCTGGTCGCCCGCATTGCACAGGAGCTCGAATGACCGTCCGAATCCGCCTGACCCGTCTTCCGCATGGGGAAGGCTTGCCCCTGCCGAGTTACGCCACGTCCGGGGCGGCGGGCATGGATGTCGTCGCGGCGGAGGACCTCGACCTGATGCCCGGGCAGAGGCACGCGGTCGCGACGGGCTTCAAAGTCGCAATCCCCGAAGGCTACGAAATCCAGGTCCGGCCGCGATCCGGGCTCGCGCTGAAGCATGGGATCACGGTCCCCAACACGCCGGGGACGATCGACAGCGATTATCGCGGCGAATTGAAGGTCATCGTCATCAACCATGGCGACCAGGCCTTTCCGATCCGGCGCGGCGAGCGGATCGCGCAGCTGGTTCCGGCGGCCGTGACCCAGGCCGAGTTCGATGAGGTCGAGGAGCTGTGCGAGACCGAGCGCGGCGCGGGCGGGTTCGGCTCGACCGGCGGCCATGGCTCTCTCTGACGAGGAGCTCGACCGGTACGCGCGGCACATTGTCCTGCCGCAGGTCGGCGGCGTCGGTCAGAACAAGCTCAAAGCGGCGAAGGTCGCGGTCGTCGGTGCCGGCGGGATCGGTAGCGCGGTCATTCCAGCGCTTGCCGGCGCGGGTATCGGCGAGCTGACGATCATCGATGACGATGTGGTCGAGCTTGTGAACCTGCACCGCCAACCGCTCTTCGCCGAAGCCGACGCCGGAAAGCCCAAGGCCGAGCTCGCGGCAGCCTTTGCGCAACGGCTCAACCGTTTCGTCGAGGCTCGAGCGATGCGCGAACGGATCGATAATGCCAACGCGTCTTCACTGCTTTCCGGCCACGACCTGGTCGTCGACGGAAGCGATAATTTCGCAACCCGGCTCGCGGTAAGCGACGCCTGCGTCGCGCTCGGCGTTCCCCTCGTCTCCGCGGCGGCCGTCCAGTTCCAGGGCCAGGTCGGGTTGTTCCGCTCACGGCCTTGCTACCGCTGCTTCGTCGGCGATGCGTTCGACGCCGAGGATTGCGACAATTGTGCGGAGCTGGGGGTGCTAGGCGCGCTGACCGGAACGGCTGGAAGCTTCGCCGCTCTGCTGGCGATCAACACGATCGTCGGGATCGGGAACGATCCAGTCGGCAGGGTCTATCTGTTCGACGGGGAAAAACTCGAATGGCGGCCGATCCGGATCCCGCCGGATCCAGCGTGCAAGGCGTGCGGAGGGGGCGCCTAGCGCCGCTTGCGGCCGCGCTTCTGTGACGGGCCCTTCGCGGCCTTGGCGTCGATCCATTCGACCGCTTGATCGAAGGTGACGGTCTTGGGGTCCGCGTTCTTGGGCAGGGTCGCGTGGGTTGTTCCGTCGCTGACATACGGGCCGTAACGGCCGGCCATCACCTTGACCTCCTTGTCGCTCGCCGGGTGCTTTCCAAGCACCGCGATCGGCTCACGCGAAGCGTTGCGCTGTCGCCCGCCGCCCGACGCTGCATCGGCCAGCTTTGAAACGGCGGCGTTCATGCCGGTTTCGAACACCTCGGCGGTCGAATTGAGCTTCGCGTACTTGCCGTCGTGCGCCAGGTACGGCCCATAACGCCCGATCGAAGCGGTGATCGGCTTGCCCGTCTCTGGATGCGGGCCGATTTCGCGAGGAAGCGACAACAGCCGCTCCGCAATCTCCGCCGTTACGTCTTCCAGCGGCACGTCCTTGGGGATCGAGGCGCGCTTGTCCCCGCGCTCGACATAGGGACCGAACCGCCCGGTCTTGAGTGCAATCCCGTCACCAAGCTCCGTCGGACCTTCGGCTTGCGCCTGGTCGCCACCCTGGCCGAACTTCTGCGTGTACTTGCAATCCGGATAGTTGGAGCACGCGACAAAGGCTCCGAACCGGCCGCCGCGCAGCGAAAGCCGGCCGTTCCCGCACTGCGGGCAGATGCGCGGGTCGCTTCCATCCTCGCGAGGCGGATAGAGCCAGGGCGCGAGGAACTCGTCGAGCGCTTGGGTGATCTCGCTCGGCTTCTGGTCCATGACCTCGCCGGCCTTCGGCTTGAAGTCGCGCCAAAACTCGTCGAGGAGTTTCTGCCAGTCGAGGCGGCCGCCCGAGACGTCGTCCAGCTCTTCCTCCAGCTCGGCGGTATAATCGTAGCTGACGTATCGCTCGAAGAAGCGCTCGAGGAAGGCGGTCACCAGGCGCCCACTTTCCTCAGGGACAAATCGCCCCTTCTCGACCCGCACATATTCGCGATCCTTCAGGGTCTGAAGGATCGAGGCATAAGTGGACGGCCGGCCGATCCCGAGCTCCTCGAGCCGTTTGACCAGGCTCGCCTCGGAATAACGCGGCGGCGGCTGGGTGAAGGACTGGGTGGCGTCAACCCCCGTCTTTGCCGGTACGTCGCCTTGGCTGAGAGCGGGCATGCGCGCGCCTTCTTCGTCCTGCGGGTCGTCGCGGCCCTCGTCGTAAAGCGCGAGAAAGCGGGGGAAGAGAGTGACCTGGCCGGTGGCACGAAGCACGGCCCTGCCGGCGCCGTCGGTCAGCTCGACCGTCGTCCGCTCGAGCCGCGCCGAAGCCATCTGGCTGGCGAGGGCGCGATTGTAGACCAGCTCGTAGAGGCGCGCGTGATCGCCCGAGGCCGCGCGATCCCGGTCGAAATCGGTCGGACGGATCGCCTCGTGAGCTTCCTGCGCATTCTTGATCTTGCTCTGATACTGGCGCGGCCGGTCGGGGACGTAGCCGGCGTCGTAACGGCTGGCGATCGCCCGGCGGGCGGCGCTGATCGCTTCGGGCGCCATGTCGATCCCGTCGGTCCGCATGTAGGTGATGAGGCCCTGCTCATAGAGCGCCTGCGCCACGCGCATCGTGTGGCTCGCCGCAAAACCGAGCTTGCGTGCCGCCTCCTGCTGCAGCGTCGAGGTCGTGAACGGCGGCGGTGGGTTCTTCGCGAAGGGCTTGGTCTCGACCGACGAGACGGTGAACCGGCCAGCCTCGACCACGCCTTTGGCGGCATCGGCGTCGCCGCGGTTGCCGATCGTCAGCCGCTCGATCTTCTTGCCGTCGAGCTGAGCTAGCCGCGCGGTGAAGTCCTGCCCATCCTTTTCGAAGGTCGCGCTGATCGACCAATATTCTTGGGGCTTAAAGACCTCGATCTCGCGCTCACGATCGACGATCAGTCGCAGCGCGACCGACTGGACGCGGCCCGCGGATTTCGCACCCGGAAGCTTGCGCCACAAGATCGGCGAGAGCGTGAATCCGACGAGATAGTCGAGCGCCCGTCGCGCCCTGTAGGCGTCGATCAAATCCTCATCGAGGGCGCGCGGATTGCGCATCGCCTCGGTCACCGCCGAGTTGGTGATCGCGTTGAAGGTGACTCGCTGGACTTTGGCAGGGAGCGCCTTCTTCTGCCGGAGCACCTCCTGGACATGCCAGCTGATCGCCTCTCCCTCCCGGTCCGGGTCGGTGGCCAGGATCAAGGTGTCGGCATTCTTCGCCTCGTCGGCGATCGCGCGCATTTGCTTCGATCGATCGGGCGAGATCTGCCATTCCATCGCGAACCCATGCTCCGGATCGACCGAGCCGTCCTTGGGCGGCAGGTCGCGAACATGTCCGAGCGAAGCGAGCACGCGGTGCCCGCTCCCCAGATATTTCTCGATGGTCTTCGCCTTGGCCGGCGATTCGACGACGACAAGCTTCACGAGTGTCCCTCACGCATACGCGTAAAGGTGGGGTCGCAGGATTCCACTCGTCAAGCGGGGCGCAGGCTGACCTTGCCGCCCGCGTGGCGGTCGAGCCTGCCGGCGAGGTCCAGCTCGAGAAGCGCCATCTGCACGGCCCCCGACGGCGCGCCGGACAGCCGGATGATCTCGTCGACGGGAACCGGCGACGGTCCAAGCAACTCCTCGACTGATCCCAGCGCATCATCTCCGCTGAGGTCCGCGGGGGAGTCATAAGACGCCGAAATGCCGCGGACGCTTGATGCTGGGAGCCGGATTGCCTCGACCACGTCGGCTGCATTCTGGATCAGCGTTGCGCCGTCGCGGATTAGCTGGTTGCAGCCCTGGGCGCGCGGATCGAGCGGCGAGCCCGGCACCGCCATCACCTCGCGCCCCGCTTCCGCGGCCAGTCGTGCGGTGATCAGCGATCCTGACTTCGGCGCGGCCTCGACGACGACCGTTCCGGCGCTGATCCCGGCGATGATCCGATTGCGGTACGGGAAGTGGCGCGCACGCGGCTCGGTTCCGGGCGGCATCTCGGCGATCACCAACCCGCGTTCGTAAAGCGCCTTCTGCCGCGACTCATTCTCCGGAGGATAAAAAACATCTACTCCGCCCGCGACGATGCCGATGGTCCCGGTTTCGAGCGCACCATCATGGGCCGCGCTGTCGATTCCGCGAGCGAGGCCCGACACGACCACCAGGTCGTTCTGGCCGAGATCGTAGGCCAGCCCACGCGCGAAACGGCACGCCGCGGCCGACGCATTGCGTGCGCCGACGATGGCGGTGCCCACTTTGTCGAGAAGATTGAGATTGCCCTTGGCGGTGAGCAGGGGCGGCGCATCCTCCAGTTCGGCAAGCAGGCGAGGGTAAAGTCCCTGCCCCAGCGCCAGGAACTTCGCGCCATGCTTCTCGACCCTGGCGATCTCGCGCTCGGCATCGTCGCGGCCGAACAGCCTGGGCGATGTACCGCCGCCTCGCCGGGCGAGGTCGGGCACCGCCGCAAGCGCAGCGGACGGAGTTCCGAACCGGGCGATCAACTGGCGATAAGTGACTGGCCCGATGCCGGGAGTCCGGACCAGCCTCAGCCGGTCGACGAGGTCTTGGATCCTATGCGTGGCTCGGTTCCTTTCTTCAGGCGAAGGATATTTTCGCGGTGCTTCCAGAGGACGAGCACGGCGAAGCCGAGCAACAACGGCAAAAGAGATGAGTGAAGCAGGAAGGCGGCGATCGGCGCGCTGATAGCCGCCGTCATTCCGGCGACAGAGGAGACCCGGATTACCACGAGCAACGACAACCAAATAGCTGCATAGACGGCGGCAGCGACCGGCAACAACGGGATAAGAACCCCGAGGAGGGTCGCTACTCCCTTCCCACCCCTGAACTTGAGCCAGACCGGGTAGAGATGCCCGATCATCGCTCCCGCGGCCGCATAGCGCTCCGCGAGATCGTTGAGCGGGTCGCTGAAGAGCTGGCGCGCGATCAGGACCGCGGCCGTTGCTTTCAAGCAGTCGAGGATGAGGGTCGCCGCGGCGAGCGGCTTGCTTCCGGTCCGCAGGACATTGGTCGCGCCGATATTGCCGGAGCCGACCTTTCGAATGTCGCCCCTTCCCGAGGCCCAGGTCAGCAGCAATCCGAACGGGATCGATCCGAGCGCGTAGCCGATCAGCAGCGACAGGATCATCTCGCGGGACATCGGCAAGGTGGTAGCAAACCGGTACGGCGGCGCAACTTGCGACCGGTCGCGGTCCACGCCACAGAGCAGCTGTGAACCCCGCGTCGCCCATCCTCTTCTTCGATTCCGGCGTCGGCGGGCTGTCGGTGCTCGCCCCGACCCGCGAACTGCTGCCTGATGCGCCAATCGTCTATGCAGCGGACAGCGCCGGTTTCCCCTATGGCAAGCGCAGCGAGGCCGAAATCGCGATCCGTGTGCCGGCGTTGCTGGGACGTCTCGTCGAGCGATTTCACCCGCGGCTCGTGGTGATCGCGTGCAACACTGCATCGACCATCGCGCTTGAACATGCCCGCTCGGCGCTGGATCTGCCTGTCGTGGGCACGGTCCCGGCGATCAAGCCGGCCGCCGAGCTGTCGAAAACGCGAGTCATCGGCGTGCTTGGGACGGAAGCGACCGTCCGCCAGCCCTATGTCGACGACCTTGCCGCCAAATTCGCCGCCGACTGCACCTTGATCCGCCACGGCTCACCCGAGCTGGTCGAGCTGGCCGAGGCCAAGCTGGCCGGAGATGAAATCAGCATGGAGGCCGTCAAAGCCGCGGCGCGGCCGATGTTCGATGCTGCGAATGGCGACCGGATCGATACCGTCGTTCTCGCTTGCACCCATTTTCCATTGCTCGACGACGAGCTTCGGGCCGCCTTCCCGAGCGTGACCTATGTTCACGGAGGCCCCGGAATCGCCCGCCGCATCGCCTGGCTGACGCGCGAGCAAGCCTGGCCGGCCGAGCCCGTCGCCGGGATTGCCGTCTTCACGGCTCCCCCGCGCGAGCCACTGCTTGGCGCGCTCGCCGGCTACGGTCTCCTGGAAGTCCAGATTCTCTAGCTAGTTGCGAGTCGTTCTCAATGGCCTTGACGTCAGCGCCTAGTTAAAGGGCGGCGCGAGCGAGGTACGGCGTTGGACTACAACCGCATCTTTGAGGAAGCGATCGACCGGCTTCATGACGAGGGCCGCTATCGCGTGTTCATCGACATCC
>Ga0207657_10008421_pt1 | contig 10468 bp, 6 predicted proteins | sample KBSC33metaG_FD_184316 | JGI IMG/M metagenome (GOLD analysis project Ga0207657, IMG submission 184316) | Corn rhizosphere microbial communities from Kellogg Biological Station, Michigan, USA - KBS C3-3 metaG (SPAdes) (version 2) | ecosystem: Host-associated > Plants > Roots > Rhizosphere > Soil ... | reverse complement strand
CGTCATTCCCGCGAGCTCGTCATTCCCGCGAGCTCGTCATTCCCGCGAGCTCGTCATTCCCGCGAGCTCGTCATTCCCGCGAGCTCGTCATTCCCGCGAAAGCGGGAATCCATCTGTTGCCGACCCATTCCAGCCATCATCACGCTCGAAGATCGATAACATGGATTCCCGCTTTCGCGGGAATGACGAATTGCTCAACGCTCCTATCCGCGTGCGATCTGCGCCCGGAGCTGCTCTTCGTGCTCTCTCAGATCAGGCGTGAATTCATCACCGAAATCCTCGGCTTCGGCCACCTGTCGGATCTCGACCTCCGCATCATCGAACGGCGCCCGCCGTAGCCACGCTATCGCTTCATCCCTCGACTTCACCTGCCAGATCCAGAAGCCTGCAACCAGCTCCTTGGTCTCGGTGAATGGCCCGTCGATGACCGTAGTCTTGCCCTTCGCGAACTTCACGCGGGCGCCCTTCGCACTGGAGAGAAGCCCGTCACCCGCCAGCATTACCCCGGCTTTCACGAGCTCTTCGTTGAACGCACCCATCCTTGCCAGCATCTCACGGGTCGGCATCACGCCAGCCTCGGACTCCCTGGTCGCCTTTACGATGATCATGAATCGCATTGTCCCGATCTCCTGTTGTTTGTTTGTGTGCTCTACATACACGTCGGGCGAGGGGCGCGAGAATCGACACAGGGTTCGCGCGAGCCCGGCCAGGGATTTCGAACGATCGTTCGATAAGTATCTACCTCTATAAGAGAGGCGCGATCGGAAGGCGCACCCGCGCCTCGCAGCCCTGCCCGTCGATCAGTGCAAGGCTGCCACCATGCGCCTCGGCGATCTGGCGGCTCAGGACCAGCCCTATTCCGGATCCGCCCGGCTTTGTCGTAAAGAACGGGACGAAGAGATTGGCGGTCTCCGGGAGGCCGAATCCTTCATCGCGTATCGATATCTCGACGAACGGCTCATCGATGCTCCAGGCGACCGTCACCCCGCCGCCGGTCTCGAGCGACGCATCGGCTGCGTTGCGGATGAGGTTGATGAGCATCTGATCCAGCTGATCCGCATCGGCGTCTATCGTGAGCTGTGGACCGGCCTCGACGTCGATGCGAACGCGGGTTTCCATCTGGACCATGCGGCCAATCCATGCCGCGACGTCGACCGGCGCTCGCGTCGGCGCCGGCATTCGCGCAAGCAGCGTGTACGACGCCATGAAGCGCGCAAGCGCCGCCGATCTGCCCCCAATCACTTCCAGCCCGCGATCGAGATCCTCTTCCCAATCGTTCGCGCGCGGCGTTCGCCTGACGTGTTCGCGAAGTGTTGCGGAGAGCGACTGAATCGGCGCGAGAGAGTTGTTGATCTCGTGGCCGAGCACGCGCAGCAATCGTTGCCAAGCGCTGCGCTCTTCATCGCGCAGTGCGCGGCTCAGATCAGCCAGGACCACAAGCCGGTGCGGGAGCCCGCCCTGCCGAAAAGTCGTCCTGCGCAGTTGCCACCGATTCTCACCCGGAACGAACTCGGCTTCGAACGCTCTGTCCGGATCGCCAACGAGACAGTCGGCGAGTCCGAGTGCAGTCGCCGAGCGCCCGATGGCGCGCTCGGAGGGCAAGTGGATGAGTCGCTCACCAGCGCGGTTTACGAGGCGCAGGATGTCCTCGTCATCAAACACGAACACCGCGACGTTGATCTCGCGCATCACCGTTCGTGCAAGGGCAGATGCGTCCAGCGCGGTGAGCCGCTGAGTGCGAAGTATCGCACCGAGTCTGTTGAACTCGAGCAGCGCGAGGCCGAGTGCGTCGCTGGTGCTCTCGCCGCGTGCGCGCACGGAGAAGTCACCTTCACGCAGAGCGGCCGCTAGATTGGACACGGTTCGAAGCGGATGGATCACGTAGGCGCGGAGCGCAGCAGCAATCGCAAGCGAGACGAGCGCGGTCACCAGGGTGAGTATGACGCGTGCGCCGAGCGAATAGCCGCTCGTCCAGAGCAGCACGAGCGCCAGCGACATGCCAGGTATTGCGACGGCGATTGCGAGCAACAGGACGCGCCGTTCGAAATGCACGGCGCCGCGTTCAGATCCGATCAGCCTGTCGTCAGAGGCCATGGGCCGACATGCGCCGGTAGAGCGCACTGCGGCTGATGCCCAGCGCCCTGGCCGCGTGGCTCACGTTCCCATCGAAGCGGGCCAATGCCTTCTCTATGAGCGTGCGCTCGGCTTCGCTCAGCGTCAGCTCTTCGAGTGGTTGTGCGCTGCCCGAGCCGCGTTCGTTCAACGCAAGATCGGACGTGCGCACGACGTCGCCGTTCGCGAGAAGGACCGCGCGCTCGATGGTATGTTCCAGCTCTCTGATGTTGCCGGGCCAGAGATGATCCATGAGGGCCTGCATCGCTGCCGGATCGAAGCCCGCGAGCTGTTTGCTGTAACGCGTGGACTGGCGTTTCAGAAAGTGCGCTGCGAGCGCCGGGATATCTTCACGTCGCTCGCGCAGCGGCGGCAGCTTCAGCTCGATGGTATTGAGACGAAAGAGCAGATCTTCACGAAAGCGACCCGCGGATACTTCCTTGTGCGGATCGACGTTCGTCGCGGAGAGCACGCGCACGTCGACGACTTTCGGGCGCGACGATCCGACGCGCTCCACTTCGCGCGTCTGCAGCACGCGCAACAACTTGGACTGAAGATTGAGCGGGACGTTTGCCACTTCGTCGAGGAACAACGTCCCGCCGTCGGCAAGCTCGAAGCGTCCGGCGCGATCGGCTCTCGCGTCCGTGAACGATCCCTTGACGTGACCGAACAGCTCGCTCTCGAAGACTCCGTCGGACAGCCCGCCCATGTTGACGGCGACGAATGCGGAGCGCGCACGTGGTGATGCGGCGTGCAGCCAGCGTGCGACCACTTCCTTTCCCGTTCCGTGCTCGCCCGTTATCAGCACGTTCGCGTCCGACGGAGCAACGCGCTCCATGAGATCGAGGATCGGCCGCATGCGCGGTGACGTGGCGATCAGTTCCGGCATGCCGGTCCGCTTGAGTGCGCGGTTCTCGCGCTCCAGCTGGCGTCCCGCGCGAACAGCTTTGCCGAGCTCGAGCTGGGTGTTGATCGTGGTAAGGAGACGCGTGTTATCCCACGGCTTCTCGATGTAGTCGGAGGCACCGTGACGAATCGCGTCGACCGCGCCGTTGACACTTCCCCACGCTGTCATGACGATGATGGGGAGCGAATCGTCGATCTCCTTTATGCGGGCGAGCACGCTCAGCCCTTCGCGCCCCGATGTCGTGTCGCGCGTGTAGTTGAGGTCCATGAGAACCACGTCGAGCGGCTTGCTCTCGACGGCCGCAATGATGCCGGCAACGGAACGCGCGGTCTCGATGCTGTAGCCGGCGCCCTTGAGCAGGAGGCGCAGGGCCTCGATGATGTCCGGCTGGTCGTCAGCTACGAGGATGGTGGGCATTCAGTATCTGGCGGCGTTGGTTCGTTGTCTGAATATACGGCAATTACCCACCCGGCAAATCCGCGTTGCGGCTTCTACGCCATCACCGCAACGGCCGCCCCACGGCGCTCTCCAGTACCGCGAAAGCCTTGTGATAGTTGTAGATCGCATTGATGTGGTCGGTTTCAGCCTGGGCATACGCCGTTCGCGACGTCGATAGGTCGATGAAGGTGGAAAGGCCAACCGCATACTCGTTCTGCACGAAGTCCAGCTCCTGACGTGCCTTGGCAGCGTTTTTCTCCTGAAGGTCGACGGTCTGCTGCGCGGTCTGGAGCGACAGATACGCCGCCGTTATGTCGGCATTCAGCGCCAGCTCGCTCGACTTCACCTTGTAGCGGGCGTTCTCGCGGGCGACCTGTGACTCCTGCAGACGCTGTTCGCGTGCGAAGCCATCGAAGATGGGGAGTGAGATCTGCGCCGATACGCTGTGTGGTGCGGGTGTAAACGAGAAAGGGAACTGCGCGTTCTGCGCCCGCAGCTGTGCGGCCTGCGCATCGGTGAACTGGATCGTGCTGCACTGCGCGAGCGTGTTCGGGAGGCCGACGGCCTGGCGTACCTCCTGGGTCGCGATGCAGCTGGATCTTGCGTTGGCCGTACTCGCCTGTGCCTGATTCACGAGAAAGTTTGGATCGCGATATTGATACGTGTAACCGCCGATTCCGGTGCTCAGTGTCAGCGTCGGAGTGTATTCCGTCTTCTCGCGATCGACGGTTAGATCTGCAACGTGTTCGCGCGCTCTCAGCGCGACTACGCCGGGATTCTGGCGATGCGCGAGTGCGAGGATGGTATCGAGTGCCGGCAATGGGTCACCGACTTTCAAATTGCTGACGAGTTGGACGTTCTGCGGCTGGGGCACGCCCATTTGCTGGAAGAGTCGCAGTTTGTCGATCTCGTTCTGATTGCGCGCATTGAGCAGCGCGACCTGCTGCTGGCTGAGCGCCACTTCGGCGCGCCGCACGTCGAGCAGCGTTCCCGTGCCGACCTGCGATCGTGCCTGAGCCAATTCCAACTGGGCCCTGGCGTTTGCCACGAGCGAATCCTGTAGCTCGGCCTGCGCCAGACTCTGGAGGGCGGTCAGGTAGTCCTGCTTGACAGTCGCGGTGAGACTTTCGGATGCGCCAGCGATGTCAGCATCCACAGCCGCACTGTTCGCACGCTGCACTTTCGGAGTGATGAACGTCGCGGCGTTGATGCGGTAGTTGAGTCCAATCTGGTACTGAGACTGCATGACGTCGCTACTGGAGCTCAACGACACACCGTTGAAGAACTGCTGGCCCCCCTGCTGGTACTGGCCGGATAGCGACGCGCTGAGTTGCGGAAGCAGCGCGCCGTACGCGCTTCGTAATTCCACCGAGGCATTGCGACGATTGTTACGGGTCGCGAGGAAGTCGGGGTTGTTTCGATGAGCCAGCGTAACCGCCTGATCCATCGTCAACGTGGTCGGCGACGCGTCGGGCAGCTGGGTGCGGCCTGTCGTTGGGATCTGCGCACTGGCGCTGGCAGGTGCGGCGAACGTACAGACGAGTATCGTGCGAGCTATGACTCTATTCATTGCGAAGAGCGATTACAGGATCCACCTGGGTCGCGCGGCGAGCGGGCACATACGACGCGACCACCGACACGAGGGCGAGCACGGCGACGCTTGCTGCATACGTCATCGGATCGGTCGGCGTGACGCCGAACAACAAACTGCGCATGAGTCTTGTGAGCACGATCGCGCCGACGAGTCCGATGCCGATTCCGATCAGCGTCAGCTTCGCACCGCCCTGAACTACCAGATTTCGTACATCGGACGGCTGCGCGCCGAGCGCCATTCGAATGCCGAACTCTCGAGTGCGCTGAAGCACGCCGTAGGATGTAACGCCGTATATGCCAATGCACGCCAGCAGCAGCCCCACGGCTCCGAACATGCCGAACAGCATCATGCTCAACCTGCCGTTGGCGAGCGATTCCGATACGAGCGCGTCCATCGTTTCCAGCTTCGCGATTGGCTGGTTGGGATCGACCGATCGCACAACGTTGCGCAGTGGAGCCTCGAGCAACGCCGGATCGCCCGATGCGCGGACGACGATTGTCATTCCCGAGTACGGGAATTGTGCCAGAGGACGATAGATCTCCATGTACGGATCCTTGCCCGCTCCCGCGTCGTGCACGTCGCTGGCAACGCCCACGATCCGGACATGTGTATCTCCATCCCACTCATAATCGATGTACTGGCCGACCGGATTCTGATTTGGCCAGTACGTCCGTGCAAGCGTCTCACCGATGATCGCTACCTCAGGTCTGCCGGCGATGTCGGCGTCAGTGAAGGATCGGCCGGCCTTGATCGTCGTCCCGATCGCGCGGAAGTATCCCGGGGTCACCGCTCGCATGTCGCCCGTCGGCTCCTGGCCTTTCGGCGGCCTTGGCCGTCCGGCGACTGCAAACCCTGTGGCTGACCGCAGTCCGGTCAGCGGCAGGTAGCTGATGGAGCCAACCGATTTCACACCGGGTAACTTCGCAATCCGGGATTCCACTTCATTGAAGAACGCGACGCGCGTCGTATCATTGCTGTAGGTCGCGTTCGGAAGCGCGATTTCCGCCATGAGAGCATGATCGGGCTCGATGCCCAGGTTCACGCTATTCAACTGGGAGAACGATCGCATCATCAGTCCGGCGCCAGCGAGCAGTACGATCGCCAGCGACATTTCGGCGATGACGAGCGCGCCGCGCACTCGTGCGCTGGCCCGACCTGCCCCGGTTCCGGTCCGCCCTCCTTCGCGCAGCGAATCCTGCAGCTCCACTTGCGAGACGGTCCGCGCCGGTGACAGTCCGAATGCGATTCCGGTCAGCACCGCAATGACCAGCGTGAAGGCGAGGACTCGCCAGTCGATTGCAACGTCGGAGATCGATGGTATGGGGAACGTGCTTGGAACCAGCGCAACGATTGCGCGGATGCCAAATAGCGCGAGACCGATCCCGATCAGCGACGCGACAACCGAGAGCACCACTCCTTCGGTCAACAGTTGCCGCACCAGTCGTGCGGGAGTTGCGCCGAGTGACGCACGGATTGCGAACTCCTTCTGACGATTGCTTGCTCGCGCAAGCATCAAGTTCGCGACATTTACGCACGCTATCAGCAGCAGGAATCCGACCGCTCCCGACAGCACGAGCAATCCCGTACGTACGTCACCCACGAGCGCTTCCCGCAGCGGCTGCGCGTTCGCCGTCCAGTTGGCGTCGAGTTGCGGGACATCACGAGTTCTCCGTTCGGCGATCGTCTGGATCTCGCTGTTGGCCTGCTCGACGGTGACGCCAGGCTCGAGACGCGCTGCAACGTGCAGGTATCGTCCGCCGAAAGTGCGAGCGGAGTCGTCGAACTGCATCGGTGCCCATACCTTCACCGGATCGAAGAAACGAAAGTCCTTCGGCATCACGCCAAGCACAGTGAAGCTCTCACCGTCGAGCCGGAACGGACTACCGATCACATCTGCACGACCACCGAAATATTGCTGCCAGAAGTCGTAGCTGATGACCGCCAGCCGCGGGCCGTTTCGTACATCCTCGTCACGAGTGTACGTGCGACCGAGGACGGGCCTGACGCCAAGGACGGCAAACGTCGCCGCCGAGGCGTGACGAATGGGCACCGAGACGGGATCTCGGCCTCCGCCGCTCACGGCACCCTGCTGGTCAAACCATGCACCCATGGCGCGGAACGACTTTGCATCGTCCTGCCACGCGAGAAAATTCGCCGGACTCACCACGTTGTGTGGAGAGACACTCTTGGACAGATTGTGCTCCCACAGCATCACGATGCGATCCGGCTGCGGATACGGCAACGCGCGGAGCAGGACCGTGTTGACTACTGAGAAGATAGCGGTGTTCGCACCGACACCTATGGCGAGGGCGAGTATGGCAACGATGGTGAACGTGCGGCTCCGCGCGAGGCCGCGAATCGCGTAGCGGGTGTCATTGAGCAGAGTACTCATGGCACACAACTGATTACGTCCATTATTCGAATCTCAGACTTGCAGTAGGATCCAAAGCAACATCGGCATCACGCGACGCCGAAACCGCTCTCGCGCAGCTCGCGCTGGTCCGTAGCCGCGCGCTCGCCCTGCTCCTCTTCCACGATCCGTCCATCGAACAGGTGCACCGAGCGATCCGCATGTCGCGCGAAGCGCGGATCGTGGGTCACCATGCAGATCGTGGCGCCGTTGCTGTGCAGTTCGCCCAGGAGCTCCATGATTGCCTCGCCATTCGCCGAGTCGAGGTTTCCCGTCGGCTCGTCGGCGAGAAGAATGAGCGGATCGCCCGACACTGCGCGTGCAACGGCGACGCGTTGTTGCTGACCACCTGACAGTTGCGCCGGATAGTGGTTGGTTCGATGCGACATCCCGACCCGTTCGAGCGCAGCATTCACTCGCTGCCTGCGTTCGTCCGATGGCATTCCACGATACGTGAGTGGCAGCTCCACATTCTCGTAGACCGTGAGATCACCGATCAGATTGAACGCCTGGAAGATGAAGCCGATCCGCTGGTTGCGAACGTCCGCTCGCTGCGATCGGCTCAGGGATTCGACCGGCTGGCCTCCGAGCAGATACACGCCCTGTGTAGGCGAGTCGAGCAGGCCGAGTATCGATAGGAGGGTGGTCTTGCCGCCACCGGATGGACCCGCGATCGCCACGTATTCGCCTTCCAGAATGTCGAGCTGAATGCCGGAGAGCGCGTGCGTCTCGAGCTCGTCGGTGTAGTAGACCTTGGTCACCCCGTCGAGCTTGATCAGCGATTGAGCGTTGGTAGTCGCGGAAGGTGACGTCGCAGCTGCGGTGGTTTTGTCTGTCATGGTGCTCTCAGGTCGTGGATAGTTATGACTCATTCACTTCTCAGTGCCAGTACCGGATCTATACGCGTCGCACGATGAGCCGGTATCAGGCTCGCCAGCATCGCGACGGCCGCGAAGATCAGCAACACGATCGCGAACGTACCGGGATCCGTTGCGCTGATTCCGAACAACAGAGTCTGCAATGCGTGTGTCAGCAGCGGCGTTGCCAGCACGCCTGCGATGAGACCGAGCGCCACGACTCGCATCGAGTTGCGCACAATCAATCCTCGCACTTGCGCGGGCTGCGCACCCAGCGCCATGCGGATGCCCATTTCACGCGTACGCTGCACGACCTGGTACGATACCACGCCGTATATGCCGATTGCCGCGAGCACCAGCGCGACTACAGCGAAGAAGCTGAGCACCGACGTGCTGAATTTGCGTCCTGCGACCGAGCCCGACATGCGCGCATCCATGGTCAGGAACGTCGCTGGGACGCCACGTTGCTTGAGGATGGCGCGCAGCGCCGGAACGAGTGATTCCGGCGGGACCGTGCTCCGCACCACGAGCGAAGCGTATCGCGCCTTGAACGGACGCTGGAGCGGATTTACGAAGATGGCCGGTGTCGCCGGCGCTGTCAGGCTCGCTTCGTGAATGTCGCCGACGACTCCGACGATGGTGACCCAGCGATCTGCACCATAGATCCAGTCGTCGTTGGCCAGATTGCGAACGCGCCTTCCGACTGGATTCACGCCCGGGAAGAACTCTTTCGCGAACGTCTCGTTCACCACCGCCACATCCTGAGCGCCGGCTCGGTCCCTGTCGTCGAACAGTCGCCCGCTCTTGAGCGGGATCTTCAATGCCCGGAAATACCCGCTGGTCGCGATTCCATAATCGGTGTAGCTCTTCGCCTTGCCGACGCCTTCGATCTCGAAGCCACCGTTCTCAGCCGAGCCGGTCAGCGGGATATGGTGGGTCATCCCGGCCTCCTGTACGCCGGCCAACCGGGTCAGCTGAGGAAGCATCTGATCGTAGAACGTTGCGACCGAAGTCGTATCCGGATAGTTCGCCTCTGGTAGCGCGATATCCGCGGTGAGCACGTGATCGGTGTGAAAGCCAGGATCGATGCTTGCCACCTTGGCGAAGCTGCGGACGAGCAACCCGCAACCAACGAGCAACAGCAACGCCATTGCCACCTCGGTCGCGACGAGCAGTCCCCATATCCGTCCGCGACCGCCAACGTCGCCACGCGTCACCAGATCCTGGGTGATGCTCACACTCGACGTGCGGAGCGCTGGAAACAGGCTGGACACGACCGCCGCGAGAATTCCAACCGCGAGCGCGAACGTGACCACTCTTCCGTCCAGACCAATGTCACCGGTTTGCGGCAGCGCGCCGGGCGGCGCGAGCAGCTGCATCATCTTGAGCACGGACGCCGCGAGCGCCAGTCCGGCCACGGCGCCAAGCATCGCCAGTAGCAAACCTTCGGTGGTAAGCTGGCGCAGCATTCTCGCACGCTTTGCGCCGAGTGCGGCACGAATCGCTATCTCGCCACGCCGCGCAGCACCAGCGGCAAGCAGCGTGCTCGCGACGTTCGTGCATGCAACGAGGAGTACGAGCGCAGCCGCGCCGAGCAACAGCAGCAGCGGACTTCGCACAGACCCGACGAGATCGTCATGCAGCGTCTTGACGCTGAAGCCGTAGGCATCCATCCCCGTGCCATACGTACCCTTGAGACGCTTGTAGATGAGATCGAGGTCGCTCTGCGCCTGCGAGACCGTCACGCCATCCCGAAGTCGTGCGACGACCTGAAGGTTGTGAGCCGTTCTCGTTGGCCCAAGATCCAACGCGTCCGGAATCCACACTTCAGTAGCATCCGGGAAGTGAAACCCCCTGGGCATTACACCAACGATCTGGTAACTGGTACCTTCTATTTTGAGCGTGTGACCATCGAGGTTGGTCGCGCTGCCCAGATGATCGCGCCAGTAATCGGAACTCACCAGCGCTGCTGCTGGCCCTCCCTGCGATGTTTCCTCGCGCGTGAAGGAACGACCCATTACTGGGCTCACGCGCATTACCGGAATGAAATCCGTCGAGACGTGGGCGACTCCGGCGAGCACTGGTTCGCTTCCGCCCACCACTGTGGTTTGCCAGTCGCCGTAAAACGCAATTCTGCTGAAGCTTCGACT
>Ga0207657_10008419_pt1 | contig 10471 bp, 12 predicted proteins | sample KBSC33metaG_FD_184316 | JGI IMG/M metagenome (GOLD analysis project Ga0207657, IMG submission 184316) | Corn rhizosphere microbial communities from Kellogg Biological Station, Michigan, USA - KBS C3-3 metaG (SPAdes) (version 2) | ecosystem: Host-associated > Plants > Roots > Rhizosphere > Soil ... | reverse complement strand
GGGCTGGACAGGCCGAGACGCGCACTCGTCCGCATGAGCGTTCGCATGACCCGTTTTGGCGCCTTCCGACGGCCGCAGCGTCGCCTAGGCTCTGCTCTGTGAAGGAGCTGCTTTTGGCTTGGTACCAGGCGAACGGGCGCGATCTCCCCTGGCGCAAAACCCGCGATCCATACGCGATTTTGTGCTCAGAAATCATGCTGCAGCAGACGCAGGTCGACCGGGTCGTCCCGCGCTTCGAGGCCTGGCTCGAGCGCTGGCCGACCGTCGAGTCGCTCGCCCGCGCGTCCGTCGCCGACGTGATCGTCGCCTGGCAGGGGCTCGGGTACAACCGGCGCGCCGTCAGCCTGCACCGCGCCGCACAGCTCGTCGCCGAGGGCGGCTGGCCCGACGATCTCACGACGCTGCCGGGCGTCGGGCCGTATACCGCCGCGGCGGTCGGCAACTTCGCGTTCGGGCGCGACGTGTTGCCGGTCGACACGAACGTGCGCCGGGTCCAGGAGCGCACCGGCGAGCCGTTCGACGGATCGTGCGCGCAGGCGCTCTTCGATCTCGGCGCGACCGTGTGCCTCGGGCGCATTCCCCGCTGCGGCGACTGCCCGCTCGCCGTGGCCTGTCCATCGCGCGGGCGACGCTACGAGCCGCTGCGCAGGCAGTCGCGGTTCGAGGGATCGTTCCGCCAGCGGCGTGCAGCCGCGTTGCGCGAGATCGCCGCGGGCGCGGGGTCGTCCGACGGCGAGGCGCTCGTCTCGCTCGAGCGCGACGGGCTCGTCGTCCTGCGCGACGGCGTCGCGTCGCTACCGGTCTAACCTGTGCCGGAGCCAGACGTTCGGCTCGTAGTAGACGCCGATGTCGGCGTCGCGGTCGATCGCGACCGTCGCCAGGCCGTGCGGGAAGACGTACACGCCGCTCGCCGGGAAGGGTAACTCCGTCCACTCCTCCCACTCGGCGACCGTGCCGCTGATCCGGAGCGACCTCGGCTCCGGCCGCATCAGCTCGGCGCCGAGCCGCACGTGCACCCGGATCCACGGGTCGAACGGCTGACCGTCTGCGCGGGCCCAGTGCGCGTACTCGCCGATCGGCGCGAGCGGATAGCGCTCCTTCCAGCTCGGGCGTACGCAGGCGAGCAGATCCGAGTAGCCGTGGCGCCGGCCGACCTCGCCCATCAGCTCGAGCAGCGTCGTCGCGAGGCCGCCGCCCCGATGCCGCGGCCAGATCTCCGCCGCCATCGCGCAGAGCGCCGTCTTCGGCTCGGCCCCGAAGGCGAGGTCGAAGATCCCGTCGATGCCGTGCGGCAGACCGACCTCCGTCCCGTCCCACGGGATCGCCACGGTATGGCCCTCGGCAACGAGCTCGTCCGCCTCCTCGTCGTAGAGGACGAACTGCAGCTCCGGATGGTCGACCCGCATGCTGCGCCAGTGCAGGTTGACGACGTCGCCGTGCCGGTTGTACTCCGGCCAGACCTCGTCGCCGCCTTCCGCCGCGCGCTCGGCGAGGTCGGGCCGCTCCGCATGCGTGAAGACCGAGTAGCTCACGCTCGTTCGAGCAGCGCGACGGCGTGCGCCGCGAGGCCCTCGCCGCGCCCGGTGAAGCCGAGGTGGTCGGTCGTCGTCGCACGGACGTTCACCTCGCCGCCGAGCGCCTCCGAGAGCACGCGGCGCATCTCGTCGCGGTGTGGCGCGATCCTGGGCTCCTGGCCGACGAGCACGCAGTCCGCGTTCACGAGCCTCCAGCCCGCCGCCTGGACTCCGCGATACGCCTCGCGCAGCAGCTCGACGCTGTCGGCGCCGCGGTAGCGCTCGTCGTCCGAGGGAAAGAGCGCGCCGATGTCGCCGAGCCCGGCGGCCCCGAGCAGCGCATCGGCGAGCGCGTGCGCGAGCACGTCGCCGTCGGAGTGGCCCGCGAGCCCACGCGGGTGGTCGATGCGGACGCCGCCGAGCACGAGCGGCACGCCGTCCTCGAGCGCGTGGGCGTCCACGCCGATCCCGACGCGAAGGGTCACGGCAGCACGTCCGGAAGCTCGTCGAGCGAGACGATGCGTATCGCAGCCGCAGGCGGCGTCTGCAGGTACCCCCACGGGCCGCGCCTGATGTGCACGCCGACCATCCCGGCCTCGATCGCCGGGCCGACGTCGTTGTCCACGCGGTCGCCCACGTAGGCGATCCTCGCAGCATCGACACCGGCAAGCTCGACGACTCGTGCGAAGAACGCGGGGTCCGGCTTGTGCACGCCCCAGCTCGCGGACGAGCCGACGGCGTCGACCCGCCCCCGCAGGTCCTCCTCGACGAACGCCGGCGTGTTTCCCGACGCGCAGACCCGGTAGCCGGCGGCACGCAGCCGTGCGATGCAGGGCAGCGCGTCCGGGTACCAGTCCTCGAGCGTCCAGGTCCCTTCCGGGTGCTCGATCCCGAGGATGCTCCACACCTCGTTGTGCTGCTCGCCCCGCGCGATCAGCGCGCCCAGGACTCCCATCAGCGTGAACGGGGTGACGCCGCCGTTCTGCGCGGCGCGCGTCCACATCTGCGTCTCGTCGACGAGCGTCTCGCCGACGTCGAAAACCACTGCCTCTACAGCCACGATTCCACCTGGGCGAGGTCGGCGCGCGTCGTCACCTTCAGCAGCCGCTCGTCGCCGGGCACCACCTTGACCCGTCCGCCGTTCGCCTCGACGAGCGACGCGCAATCGGAGCCCTCGCCGGTCGCGATCGCCGCGCGGAGCACCGGGGCGAGGAATGCCTGCGGCGTCTGGACGGCGACGAGCTCGGAGCGCGTCAGGGTCTCCGCGACCACGCCGCCCGGAGCCCGCTTGACGGTATCGGTCACGGCGAGGCCGGGCACCGCGCCGTCGAACCCCTCGTCGAGCGCGTCGAGCACGCGTCCGATCACCTCGTCGGGCAGCAGCGGTCGCGCGGCATCGTGCACGAGGATCGCCGTGGCGTCGGCGGGCACCTCGGCGACGCCCGCACGCACGGATTGCGTGCGCGTCTCGCCGCCGGTCACGCACGCCGAGACCTTGGACGTGCCGAGCTCCTCGGCGAGCAGGATCGCCGGCTCCTCCCAGTCCTCAGGCACCACGATCACAACCGCGTCGACCCGGTCGGACTCGTCGAGGCGACGGAGCGGCTCCGCGAGCAGGGGAAGCCCGCCGAGGCGGACGAACGCCTTCGGCCGTTGCTCCCCGAGCCGCTCCCCCCGCCCTGCGGCGACGAGGACGGCCCAGACGGTCACCGCGCTGCTGCGGTCTTCTTCTTCGCGGCCGGCTTCTTGGCCGTCGCGGTCTTCTTCGCGGCAGCCGCCGCCTTCGGCTTCGCGGTCACGGCCTTCTTTGCGACGGCGGGCACCTTCTTCGCCGGAGCCGCCGCCTTGCGCTCGGCGGGCGCCTTCGCGGGCTTCGGCTTCGCGCCCTCGGTCAGCGTCAGCTCGAGCCACTCGAGCGCCTCGTCCTCGCTCATGTTCTTCGCATACATCAGCTCGGAGGCGAGGATCTTCTTCGCCTTCACGTACATCTGCTTCTCGCCGGTCGAGAGCCCCTTCTCGCCGTCGCGGAGCGCGAGGTTGCGAACGACCTCGGCGAGCTCGTAGATGTCGCCGGTCTTCATCTTGTCGCGGTTGTGCTTGAAGCGGCGGTTCCAGTTCTTCGGCATCTCGGTGCCGCCGGAGGTGAGGTACTTGACGACCTTCTTCACTGCCTCCTCGTCGATCACCTTGCGCAGGCCGACGCGCTCCGCGTTCTCCGCGGGAACGTTCACGGTCATGTCGTTGTGAAGGATCTTGATCGTCAGGTACTCGCGCTTCTCGCCCAGCACCTCGCGCTTCTCGCGCTTGACGACCGTCCCTGCTCCGTGGTGCGGATACACCACCTTGTCGCCGACCTTGTACAAGCTCTCGCCTCCGGTTCCGTCTGTAGTCGCGAAAGTGCCGGCGGCCCTGTCAGGCTCCACCGGCGATGACCACAGGATAGCAGAAACCCTGCAAATCCGCCGTTTTTGGGCAAAATGCCTGCTAGGACGAAGAATCGGCGAGGGCCGCCGCGAGCGCCCGCCTGAGGGTCTCGATCTCGGGGCCGATCACCGTCTTGCTGCCGAAGCGCCGGCACTCCTCGAGCCGCCGTCCCGCCTGCGCCGCGGCCCGGAGCCTGCCGGTCAGGCCGATCTCGCCGAACGCCGTCAGGCCCTCTCGCACCGGGACGCCCTTGGCCGCCGACGCGATCGCGAGCGCGATCCCGAGGTCTGCCCCCGGCTCGTCGATCCGCACGCCGCCGGCGACGTTCACGAAGACGTCCGCTCCCCCGAGCGGCAGCCCGGCATGGCGCGAGAGCACGGCGACGATCATCGCGAGGCGCTTCGGGTCGACCCCCGTGCCGACGCGGCGTGGCATCGCGAGGTCGGTCGGGGCGACAAGGGACTGAACCTCGAGGAGGAGCGGCCTCGTGCCCTCGAGCGTGCACGTGACGGCCGCGCCGACCTCGCCACCGTGGGTGTGCCCGAAGACCTCGGACGGGTCGGGGACGCCGACGAGCCCGCCGCCGGTCATCTCGAAGACACCGAGCTCGTTCGTCGAGCCGAACCGGTTCTTCACCGCACGCAGGATGCGGTGGGCGTGGTAGCGGTCGCCCTCGAACTGGAGGACGCAGTCGACGAGGTGCTCGAGCACGCGTGGGCCGGCGACGGAGCCGTCCTTCGTCACGTGCCCGACGAGGAACGTCGCGACACCGTTCTCCTTCGAGACGCGCAGCAGCCGGCCGGCCGCCTCGCGCACCTGCGAGACGGAGCCCGGCGCCGACCCGATCTCCTGCGACCAGAGCGTCTGCACCGAGTCGATCACGCAGACGGCGGGCCTCTCTCGTTCCAGCGTCTCGCAGACCGCCTCGAGCTCGGTCTCCGCCAGGATCTCGACGTCGTCGCAGCCGCCGAGCCGCGCGGCGCGGAGCTTCACCTGAGCCACGGACTCCTCCCCGGTGACGAGGAGCGCGCGGCGGTCGCGCGAGATCGCCCCGAGCGCGGCCAGGAGCAGGGTCGACTTGCCGATGCCGGGCTCGCCGCCGACGAGGACGAGCGACGCCGGCACGAGGCCGCCGCCGAGCACCCGGTCGAGCTCGGCGACGCCGGTCGGGATGCGCTCCGACTCCTCGGCGACGACGTCGACGAGGCGGAGCACCGGGCGGCGCTCGGCGAGCGGCTTCGGCCCCCGGGCCGGCACCGACTCGGCCGCCATCGTGCCGAACTCGCCGCAGCCGGGACAGCGCCCGAGCCAGCGGCCGGAGGCCGTCCCGCACTCGGTGCACACGTGCTGGACTGCCGCCGCCTTGGCCACGGAGCCACGGTACTCGCAGGGCCCGACGGCGCACGTGCCGGCTTCGGAACAAACCAGAAACGAAACCGGGACGCCCGCCTCCAGTACCTTCTCGTGGATGCCGCGCCGCAAGCTCCGCTCGCAGGGCGAGGTCGTCGAGCGTTGCCGGACGCTCCGCGACGAGGTGCGCTCCGCGCTCGCGCAGCTGCCGGCCGACGCCGAGACCGCCGAGGTGGTCGACGCGGTCTGGCGCGGCGAGGCGCTCGGGACGCTCCTCTGGGCGCTCCAGCTCGCCGAGCTCCCGCCCTACGACGAGCCGTTCGACGCAGGCAGCGTCGCCGCCGTCGACCCGGAGGCGGGAGAGCTGCGGGAGGACGAGGAGATCGAGCTCGAGCGCGACTCGGCCCGGCTCTGGCACTGGCGTGCGCGGACGTCCGACCTGCAGAGCGCGGGCACGGTCGAGCTGCCAGCCCGCTTCGCGACCTTCGACCAGCTGATCGCGGCGACGGCGATGCGAGGCTACGAGCAGGGCCTCCTCCCGCCGCCGATCCGCGGGGACTTCCGCGCGTTCGGCAAGGTCTATCGCCATCTGACACCGGTGGAGCTCGCCGAGGCGCATTCCCTGGCGGCCGAGCGGCATCATGCGCTCACCTGGCTGTGCGGCGCCGGCACGTCCTGGGACGACGTTCCACTCGACACGTGATATCGACTTCTCTATTGTCAACCCCATGAGCGAACGCATCGATGCCTACGCCGACCTGATCGTCCGCGTCGGCGCCAACGTGCAGCCGGGCCAGACGGTCTACGTCAACGCACTCGTCGAGCACGCGCCCCTTGCCCGTGCGGTCGCGACCGCCGGATACGCGGCGGGAGCGCGGCTCGTCGACGTCCGCTACGTCGACAACCACCTGCGCCGGTCCTTCATCGAGCATGCCTCCGACGACGACCTGACCGAGACGACGACGTGGCAGATGGCCCGCACCGAGGCGCTCGCCGACGGCGGCGCGCTGATCATGATCTCGGGCGACCCGGAGCCGGAGCTCCTCGCCGACCTCGACCAGGAACGCGTCGGGAAGGCGCGCCCGATCGACGCGGTGAAACGCCAGCTCAGGGCACAGAACGAACGGGCGGTGAACTGGACGATCGCCGCGTACCCGACCGAGGGCCAGGCGGCGCAGGTCTTCGGCGAGCCGGACGTTGAGCGCCTCTGGGAGGCAGTCGCCCACTCCGTGCGCCTGGACGAGCCCGACCCGGTCGCCGCCTGGCGCGAGCACGTCGCACGCCTCCTGGCGCGCTGCACGCAGCTCGACGAGCACGCGTTCGACGCCGTCCATTTCAGCGGGCCGGGCACCGACCTGACGGTCGGCTTGATCCCGGGCTCGCGCTGGACCGGCGGAGGGATCACGACGGCGGCCGGCATCCAGCACGTGCCGAACCTGCCCACCGAGGAGGTCTTCAACTGCCCCGACTGGCGTCGCACCGAGGGAGTCGTGCGGTCGACCCGTCCGCTGCAGCTCGGCGGCACGATCGTGCGCGACCTCGAGCTGCGCTTCGAAGGCGGCGACGCGGTCGAGGTGCGGGCGTCGACGGGCGCGGACGCGGTTCGCGGACAGATGAACGTCGACGAGTTCGGCAAACGTCTCGGCGAGATCGCGATCGTCGATGGCGAGTCGCGCGTCGGCCAGACCGGGATCACGTTCTTCGACACGCTCTTCGACGAGAACGCGACCTGCCACGTCGCCTACGGCTCCGCGGTCGCGTTCGGGATCGACGGGATCGACGGGCTCTCCCCGGACGAGCTGCGCGACCGCGGGATCAACGTCTCGTCCGTGCACACGGACTTCATGATCGGAGGGCCGGAGGTGGCTGTCGACGGCATCACCGCGGACGGCAAGGCCGTCCCGATCCTGCGGGAAGACGCATGGCAGCTCTGACGCCGGACGAGCGGCTCGCGCGGTACGCCGAGCTGACGGTGCGCGTCGGCGCGAACGTCCAGCAGGGGCAGACCGTCTTCCTGCTCACCCAGATCGACCACGCGCCGCTTGCGCGGGCGATCGCCACCGCCTCGTACGAAGCGGGAGCGCGGTACGTCGACGTGCAGTATCGCGACCAGCACGTGCGCAAGGCGATGATCGAGCTCGGCCCCGACGAGGCGCTCGACCACACGCCCGAGTGGCTGAAGACGCTCTGGCACGCCGCGGAGGGCAACGCGTTGATCGCGACGACGGGCGATCCCGAGCCGGAGCTCCTGGCCGATCTCGACGGCGAACGGGTCGGACGTGCGCGGATGAAGGAGCTGAACGAGATCATGCGCGCGCAGATGGTGGCGCGCACCGTCAACTGGACCGGCGTCGCGTATCCGAATGACGGCTGGGCGGCGAAGGTGTTCGGCGAGGCGGACGTCGAGCGGCTGTGGGAGGCGGTCGCCTTCTGCACCCGGCTCGACGAGGCGGATCCCGTCGCCGCGTGGCGCGACCACATGGCCGAGCTGGAAATGCGCGCCGCGACGCTGACCGAGCTCCGGTTCGACGCGATCCGCTACACCGGGCCCGGCACCGACTTCACGGTCGGGCTGCTCGACAACGCGCGCTGGATGTCCGCGCTCTTCCACACCGCGTCCGGGATCGAATACGTGCCGAACATGCCGACCGAGGAGATCTTCACGACACCCGATTGCCGTCGCGCGGAGGGCACCCTTCGCTCGACGCAACCGCTTGCCCTGCTCGGCGACGTGATCGAAGGCCTGGAGCTGACGGTGAAGGACGGGAAGATCGTCGACGTCCAGGCGGACAGGGGCGCCGACCTGGTCCGCGGCCAGATCGCGAGCGACGACCGCGCCGCGTACTTCGGCGAGCTCGCGCTCGTCGACGGCGGCTCACGCGTCGGCAAGACCGGGATCACGTTCTTCGACACGCTGTTCGACGAGAACGCGACCTGCCACGTCGCCTACGGCTTCGGCATCCCGGAGGTGTTCGACGGCGAGCCCGGAGAGGGCATGAACGTCTCGTCCGTGCACACGGACTTCATGATCGGCGGGCCCGAGCTGAACGTGGACGGGCTCACCTCCGACGGCAGGTCGGTGCCGATCCTGCGGGAGGATCGATGGCAGCTGCCGGGCTGACGCACGCCGAGCGCCTGAAGCGGTACGCCGAGCTTGCGGTGCGGGTCGGCGCGAACGTCCAGGAGGGACAGCTCGTCGAGGTGCTCGGCCGGGTCGAGCATGCCCCCGTCGTGCGCGCCGTCGCCGCCGCCGCCTACCGGGCCGGCGCGCGCTACGTCGACGTCTACTACTCCGACCAGCACCTTCGGCGGGCGCTGATCGAGCACGCGGCAGAGGACGTCCTCTCGTGGACGCCGCCCTGGCTCCTCGAGCGCGCGAGGCACATCGGCGACGAGCGCGCGGCCGTGGTCGCGCTCACCGGCGATGCGGAGCCCGAGCTGCTCGCAGATCTGCCGGGCGAGCGCGTCGGCAAGGCGCGGATGCTCGAGCTCGCCGAGGAGAACAACCGCCAGATCAACGAGCAGCTGAACAACTGGACGGTGGTCGGCGTCCCCAACGAGGGCTGGTCGAAGCAGATGTTCGGCGAGGCCGACGCGGAGCGCCTCTGGGAGCTCGTCGAGTTCTGCGTCCGCCTCGACGAGGACGACCCGGTCCAGGCGTGGCGCGAGCACGTCGCGCGGATCGGCCGGCGCGCGCGCGAGCTGAACGAGCTGAAGGTGGATGCCCTGCACTTCACCGGGCCCGGCACGGACCTGAGGATCGGCCTCCTTCCGGAGTCACGCTGGCAGGGCTGCGAGTCGGAGACAGCCGAGGGACTCGCCTACGTGGCGAACATGCCGACCGAGGAGGTCTTCACCACCCCGGACCTGCGCCGCACCGAGGGCGTCGTCCGCTCGACGCGGCCACTGGCGCTGTACGGGCAGATCGTGAAGGGGCTCGAGGTGCGGTTCGAGGGCGGCCGGATCGTCGACGTCACGGCGGACGAGGGCGCGGACGTCGTCCGCGGCCAGCTGAAGACCGACGAGCACGCGCCGTTCCTCGGCGAGGTCGCGCTGGTTGACGGCACGTCGCGCATCGGCAAGACGGGCATGACGTTCTTCGACACGCTCTTCGACGAGAACGCGACCTGCCACGTCGCCTACGGCAGCGCGTACGCGGAAGCTGTCGAGGGCGGCGTCATCGACGGCGTCAACGTCTCGACCGTCCACACCGACTTCATGATCGGCGGCCCCGAGATCGCGGTCGACGCGCAGACGGCCGACGGAACCGTCGTGCCGCTCCTGCGCGACGACGTCTGGCTGCTGGACTAACGGGGGGTTGACCAAGATACATCGGACTCCTATGGTTCGCAGGTCCAGCTCGTGACCAAAGGAGAAACGGTGAAGAAGTTCCTCGGGGCGCTCGCGATCGCGGCGGCGCTCGCCATTCCGGCCGCGGCGTCTGCCGACAACAACGCGGGCGCCTGCGGTGCGTCGCACGGCGCGTTTGCGAACGTGAACGGCAACTTCGGCTTCCTCGGCGAGGCCGGCGGTACGCCCGGCTACCACAACGGTGCGGTGGGCCAGGACCCGGGCGCGACGGGCTCCAACAACAGCAACAGCAGCTGCAACGGCTGAGCGGCTGCTCTCCTGCCCTCTCCAGCGATGGAGAGGGCAGGAGCGCATGTGCGCCGAGCACGCAACGCACTGAACCTCGAGCTGCGCTCAAACTGCGCAGCAGACGCGTGTCCAGAACAGACATGTCCAGGGGACAGTCCCCGGGACATGTCCCGGACGGACATGTCGCAGCGAAGCCGCGAACCAAGGTCGAGCGTGCCGGCCGCGGCGGAATCAGGTTCAGCGGCCGCGTGTCCAAAACGGACATGTCCAGGGGACTGTCCCCGGGACATGGCCCGGAGGGACATGTCCCGGGACGCTCGAATGACGACGACCGGGGTCCGAAGCCGACGAAATGACCGTAGAAGTAGCGACGGCGGGGCGCCAACACGCCCCGCCGTCTGCGTTCCGCGCTTGCTACCCCGTTACTTCAGGCAGAGCGCAGCCAGGTCGACCGAGTAGGTCGAGTTGAAGGTGAAGCACCCGACCTTCGACGACACGAGGATCCGGTCGTTGAAGTTGTTGCGGGGTGCCCAGGGCGGGTTCTTGAGCATCATGTTGACGTCCAGGTTCCCGTAGGCCTTGTA
>Ga0207657_10008418_pt1 | contig 10471 bp, 10 predicted proteins | sample KBSC33metaG_FD_184316 | JGI IMG/M metagenome (GOLD analysis project Ga0207657, IMG submission 184316) | Corn rhizosphere microbial communities from Kellogg Biological Station, Michigan, USA - KBS C3-3 metaG (SPAdes) (version 2) | ecosystem: Host-associated > Plants > Roots > Rhizosphere > Soil ... | reverse complement strand
CTGCAGATGCGGCGCATGGAGATAACGCTCGGCGATTTCTTCGGCGAGGCTGCCATGTTCTTCGTCTGCTTCCGAGTGCACCGTGAAAAATCGCACATTCTCCGGGGTCATCTTGTACTTCTGGATAAAACCATTTCCGAGCGCCGCCGCGGCCGGACCAAACGTGCCTTCGGCGCCGATTTGAATCGACATGACGACAAACCATGGCAGCGTATGGATGATCAATTCGACATAATAGAGATGAGCCGCGGTGGACGGCAGGAGCTCTGCGTTTTCGAGTTGGTTCCGTGTGACCCCAATGGATTCCGCGAAGCGAATCGCGAGCTCGTTATGGCCGGCACTGCCGGTATCCATACCGCGCGTTTCTTCTTCGACGACACCCCAAAGCTTCTGCGCGATCTCAGGATCATTGCAGGCCAGATAACGCAGCATGGCAATGCGTGGGACGACGGCGCGAAATTGATAATCCTGAACCGTCCAGGTGCGAATTTGATCCATGGTGGCGGTGCCGTTGCATACGGCTTTCAAGAAGGGATGCTTGATACGGATCTTGGGAAACGCCTGGATGTCTTTTTTCAGTTGCTGCACGAATTGCGCAGACGTCATGTTACTGTCCTCCTAAAAATGATTTCATGCTGGTGGAGTAATGGAGTGGTGGAGTGATGGCTGAAACAACACTCCAGTACTCCAACATTCCTTCATTCCAATTCTATTGTCTTTCTCCGAGCCGGCTCACGTAATACTCCCACCCGCGCATCGGAAAGCGCTGATCCTCGTTGTAAACCTTCAGTTCTTCGGCACTCAGGTATTTAGGCTCGCCGTGCAAAAGCGCAAGATGGTTCCACTCGCCGAGCATGGCGAGGCGGGTAGTGCGCTCGATGACCTGCTCGACGCTTTCTCCGACGACAGCGTCACCGTGGGCACGCATCAAAACCGCCGGAGCCTTGCCGAGCGCTGCGGCCAATTCAGTACCGCGTTCGACGGTGCGCACCAAACCCACGCCTTGATAAACCGGCGGACCGTCAGCGGAGAGAAATTTTCCGTAGTGGTGCATGGGTTTGAGCTTGATCGGCAAAACGCTAAAGATCGTGCTCCATTTCGAGTGAGTATGGGCGACGCTGACGATTTCCGGCCGCGCTTTAAGAATACAGGAATGGATCGGCCACTCGTTGGGCGGTGTTTTGGCGCCGTCCAAATAATTCCCATCGAGATCTTGCATGATCAGTCGATCGCGAGTGACACAGCCAGGGCTGACATTGGCGATGGTAACGAAAGCGTTCGCGCCCGGGACGCGCACGCTGATGTGGCCGTATCCGTCGGTGACGCCTTCATGATCCAGGATGTGGCATGCGGTAATAAGTTTTTCGGTCAACTCTTTTAATTCGGAAGAATCGATCTTTGGCACGTCTTTGCGATTGCCGGTCATGACTACCCCTTGATGGGAAATCAGTCTCTCTGTTCGGCGAATCTATGCGTCGATATTGGGGCTGTCAAGCAGAGTGTCGCTCGCGGATGCGACTGAGATAATATTCCCACGGTCGCGCGGGGAATGATCGATCGGCGGCGAAGGTCCCCAACTCCTCTTGGCTTAGATACAACGGCTCGCCATGAGCGACGGCCATGTGTGCCAGCTCGCCCAGAAAGGCAAGTTGAAGCGTGCGCAAAATTGCTTGCTCAAGGCTCGCTCCAATCACCGCATCGCCGTGGGCGCGGAGCAAAACTGCCGCGCTGTCTTGCAGAGTCCTAGCCAGTGCTTCACCGCGCTCGACGGTACCGATGAGCCCGGCCGCCGGATAGATCGGCGGGCCTTTGGGGGGCAGAAACTTTGCGTACATGTGAATCGGTGGCAAGCCGCCGCGCAAAACGCTGAAAAGCGAGCTCCATCTGGAGTGGGTGTGACAGACGCTCATCACGTCGGGACGCGCCTTGAAGATGCAGGCGTGGATCGGCCACTCGTACGGTGGAGTATTCTGGCCGCCAAGATATTGGCCATTGAGATCAAGCATAACGAGCCGCTTCAGCGTAGCACACCCGGGGCTCACGGCGGCGATCGTGATAAACGCTTCGGTTCCGGGCACGCGTATGCTGACGTGGCCGAATCCGTCAGTGATGCCTTCGCGATCGAGAATATGGCAGCCGTCGACCACTTTTTGCTTGAGCTCTCGAAGGTTTTCCGAGTCGAAGGCCGGAGTTTCTGAGCCAGATAGCGCCATTTATTTCTCCTGATTCATGAACTTCTGAGGTTGTAAGTTTACAATGACGATGTGTCAAGCTGAGAAATGACTTGACAGTTTCATGCTGCGCGGTTAATACCGATAACTATCCACACTCGACTGATCATTGGACTGTTTACTTTCTAAATTTCTGTAAACCACAGGAGTTTTTCTCAGCGGACTTCATGCGAGCACCGAAACAAACCGACGCTGTCCTTCACTGCCATCCCGAGACTTTGTGCTCCGCCGTCGCGAGCCTCACCACAGCCATTACCTGGCTGCCCGGGAAATTTCTTAATTTCGTCTATACGGTCAAGGGAGCCATAGGCCGGCTGCGGCTTCCGCCTTTTGAGTCACTTCGGCGCGGGGACTCCTTATGGCAGCGGACTTGTTTTGAAGCGTTTATCGGCGCAAAAAACGACGCCGAGTATTACGAATTCAATTTTTCTCCCTCGGGAGAATGGGCAGCCTACGCGTTTCGCGCTTATCGCGATGGTTCGGCTTATACGAGCGACGGCTTCGAACCGAAAATCGTTGCCGCGCGCGGCGAAGATATTTTCGAGCTTAGTGCGGCCATAGACTTGGATCGCTTTCCCGAACTCAGGGGCGAAGTTCAATTGTGTGTCGGAATTTCGACAGTGATCGAAACTCTCGACGGATCGCTTTCCTACTGGGCGCTCAGACATCCGCCGGGCAGGCCCGACTTTCATCACTCGGAAAGTTTTGCACTGGAACTCGAACCCGTGGTCCGGGACGCCAGCGCGCGCGATCCGAGCCACGCATGAAGTTTGGCATCGATCGAGTTCTCGAAAACCCGGAGATTCGCAAGCCATTGCGAAAAAAGCGGGTCGGCTTGCTTGCCCATCCCGCGTCGGTCACCCGGGAATTAATTCATTCCCTCGATGCCTTAGCAGCGCTTCCCGACATCACGTTAACCGCTGCCTTTGGTCCGCAGCATGGGCTCCGCGGCGACAAGCAGGACAATATGGTCGAATCGCCGGATTTTCATGATCCGGTGCACAGGATTCCGGTTTTTAGTTTGTACGGCGATGTGCGCCGGCCCACTGCGACAATGATGGACAGCTTCGATGTGCTGCTTGTCGACCTTCAGGATCTCGGCTGCCGGATTTATACCTTTGTTACAACACTTCTTTATGTGCTCGAAGCAGCGGCTCAACATAAAAAGATAGTCTGGATACTCGATCGGCCGAATCCGGTGGGGCGTCCAGTCGAAGGCCTTCGGCTTCGCGCCGGCTGGGAGAGCTTCGTAGGTGCGGCAGCCCTCCCGATGCGCCATGGTCTGACTCTGGGCGAGCTAACCAATTGGTTCGTCGGCACACTGAAACTCGATGTGGAATATCAGATTGTCGAGCTAGAAGATTGGAAACCGGAAGAGGGGCCGGGATTTGGATGGCCCGTGGGCGAACGCGCTTGGGTCAACCCGAGCCCGAACGCGGCCAATTTGTCGATGGCGCGCTGCTACGGCGGAACCGTTATGTTCGAAGGCACGACCCTATCGGAAGGGCGAGGGACAACCCGCCCGCTGGAACTATTTGGCGCTCCGGATGTCGAGCCGCGCCGCGTGCTTGCAAAGATGAACGCGCTGAACCCTGAATGGATGCGCGGTTGTCGTTTACGCGAGTGCCGGTTCGAGCCGACATTTCACAAACACGCGGGCAAGCTGTGCGCCGGCATTCAAGTGCATGTTGATGATTCGAGCTATGATCACGACCAGTTTCGGCCGTGGCGCCTGATTGCTCTCGCATGCAAGGCGCTGCGCGCGCTTTATCCCAGTTACGAACTCTGGCGCAATTTCACCTATGAATATGAGCGCGACCGTCTTGCCATCGATGTGATCAACGGCAGCCCTTTGCTCCGGGAGTGGGTCGATGACGGTGATGCTGCTCCTGCCGATCTGGAGAATCTCGCGAAGCTCGACGAGCGGTCGTGGCGCGAAGAGCGGGAACCGTTTTTGTTGTATCGCTAGTCAATCCAAGAGTGATCTCAGTCGGTTGGGCCCGGACTCAGTCGAGCAGGCTACTTCGGAAAGATTTCTCCCCTCCGGTCGAGGTGACGAGCTAGGTGCTCGTGTGCCGCGGGTCAAATTACCGCGAACTGTAGCTGTAGCCCGGCTGCAGCTTAGGAATCCGGGTTTTCTTCTACATCTTGCTAGTCGAGTTGCCCCATTTTGGGATATAGCAATTGCCAGCGCTCGTTGCCGGTACTTGTTTTTAGGCTTCCGATTACTCTTTCATAGGCTGGGTCACGGTATACGATGCCTGCCCGGCGCAGCAGCGGCGAGATTTTCTCCGGCTGAAATCGAGTAATTTGCGCATAGGTCCATTTTCTTTCGCCCGTGGCGAATGGCACCAGCCAATCCAAAGCTCGCCGAATGCTGCGTTGGTCATCGCTACGAGGACTCCAGAGATCAATGCTCAACTTCCCTGCAATAGAAGCCGCATCGAACAACGCTTGGAGATTGAAAAGAGAGTAATCCCACGCTCGCGTGCGTGTCAGCTCGCGGGGTTGACGGCCATCCGCTTCAACCTGTGCGATGATGCGCTTACGGTGAAACTCGCTCAGGAGGTTTTTCGCGAGCTCGTCGCGTGCTGCGTAGATCGCGAGCGCGGCGACCTGAACGTCGTACCAGGTGCCGTGATTGTTCTCCGCTCTCGCTTCCGCCCTGCCTTCCGGACTTTCGAGGAGCCAGCTGAGATATTCTTTGTTCCAGTGTTGCCACTGTTGACGGTCGCGGGCTAGCCATGCTTTCGAATCCTCGAGCAGCGAGACGAAATCGATAAGCTCCGCAAGCTCATGGGTCTCGATGATACCGGCGCCGCGGCCGGTGTTTCGTCCGGGCACGGCTTGCGCGTATTTCAGGTGCGGGTTCATCTTGGTCGCTGGATTTAAAAACCATACGCGCAAAAGTTCTGCCGCATGCGCAGCATAATCCTCACGCTCAGTAAAAAAATAGCCGAGCGCAAGGGTCTGCACGGTCTGGATCATGTTTTCGAGCCGCCGGCGATCGGAGCTCTCATCGCGGTCGGGGTTCACTTGACCGTCGCGGCGGACGAAGGGAAGTCGGTTCGGCGTCGCAGGATTCGGCCACCAGTACGGGGCGATGCTTATGTAATCATGTTTGTCGCCCGTGGGTGGCGAGAGATTTTTTTCGGTTACGGATGGAGGCTTTACATTGAGCGCCCGCGCCTCGGCCTTAAGTTTGGTCAATGCCGGGTCAAGAGCCGGATCACGATTCTGCAGCCGTTCTTTTGTTCGGATCAAGCCGTTCGCATCCAAAATCAGCAGGTGCGGTAATCCAGCGGCCATCGAGCGACTCTCAATCACGACAACGACGATGACGGCGAGCAAAGGAGCTGTCAGCATCAGCCAAATTTGCTCGACCCGAACCGGTCGTAAAAGAGACATGACGTTCCGCCTAGTGCGCAGCGGTCAAGCCAAGCGTTACGATGCGCTGAATTAAATGAGTATAGTTCAGGCCTGCTTTGTCTGCAGATTGGGCAAATTCATCGTCGCGATCGAGATTGGGGTTAGGATTGGCTTCAAGGATGACGATCTCGCCTTCCGGCGTCACGCGAAGATCGATGCGTCCGTAGCCGCGAATGCGCAGAGCTCGGTACACCGCTTTGCAGATCTTCACGATGCGCTGGTGAATGCCGTCGGCGAACGGCTCGGCGAAGACGTTCTGAATTCCCCAACGCTTGCGATAAGCGTCATCCCATTTGGCTTTGAACGTCGAGAATTTCGGCTGGCCCTCGGGAACTTCCGTAAAGATGACTTCACGAAAGGGAAATACCCGCAAGCGGTCGTTGCCGAGAAGGCTCACGTAAATTTCTCTGCCGTCGATATATTCCTCGACGAGCGCAGTCTGATTCATCTTCTCATGAATGAAGTGAACGCGCTCCTCGAAGGCCTCGTCAGACTCCACAAAAGAATCGAGGGAAATTCCATAGGAGGCTTCTTCTTCAGCCGGCTTGATAAAAAGTGGAAATTTCAGCCGGGTGGGACGCTTGATTGCCGCTCCGGGAGAGAACACGGCGAAGTTGGGCACGCGAATTTTGTGGTAGGCGAGAAGCTCCTTGGCCATGCCTTTATTTTTGCAAAGGGTCAGTCCGGTGGGGCTCGAGCCCGTGTAGGGCACGCCCAGCATCTCCAGCAGACCGGCGACGTTCCGATCATAAGCCGAAACGGCGTTGAAATGTTCGGTGAGATTGAAAACTAGGTCGGGCGGATTGTTCTTGATTTCATCGATGATCATGCCCGGCTCGTCGTAAACACCGATGGTTCGGACATCGTGGCCGAGTTTTTTTAGAGCATCGATGACATGGGCTTCCGCGGCCCAGTCATCGTCGGTTTGCAATTGCTTGGTGAAATCCTGATTGGCCGGTGGCGTGCCGGCGGTATCGAACAACACCAGGACTCTATGCCGCTTGCGCCCTTGGACCATGTCAAGAGTCTTTAAATTTGCCCGTAAGCCGGTAATGACAGGCGAGTGTTGCCAGATAGGCGGCGATTTCCACGGCCGCCGACGGCGCTTTCAGCCGCAGATCAAGCTCGGTGCAGCGATCGGTCAGTTCTCGCAACAAACGATTGATCGTGAATTTGGGCTCGCCGGTCCAGGCGGAGACCGCGCTTAGAATCAGCTTGGCCGAGCGCCGCAAAAACACCGAAGCGCGCTCCCCGTTGGGCGCCGCGTCGGCGTCTACGAAAAGTTTTTTCAGATCGGCATCGAAAAAATCTGGAAACTCCTGAGCATAAATTCGCCGGCGCCGTTTGTAATGAGCTTCCAGTCGGGAGCGAAGACGAGAAGCATCGCTGATGCGAGCCTTGGATAAAACCACCGGCGGCCTGCCGGCAAGCTTGTGCATCAGCTCATCGACATATTCGAGTTTCTGCAAAGCTTTCCAACCGCGATACTGCTGGCGCCAGTCGAGATCGGGCGTCAGCCAGATCGCAACGGTCTCGGCGAAATCCTCCTCCGGATGGCTTTGCGCGTAGTAGCCTTCCAAGTGGCGCACGAACCGGCGGCTATAAGGTTGAGCGCGAAAGCTTTCCGAATACTCGAGTGAAGCGGGTCCGAACATCTTTTGCCATTGTCTGTCTTTCTCCAGCAGGTAAGCATGGTTGAGGACGTGTCCCATCTCATGACGCAGCAGTCGCATGCACCAGGACTCGGTGCCGCCCTCGACCTCCATCATCATTTTTTCTTCGAGCTTTTTCAGTCGCGGGTGCGCAAGATAAAACGGAATAGCGATGGTGGTGCTGCCTTCGGGACAAAACCACTCGTCGCCGAGATAGCACAGCGGTTTTACCGCAATACCCTTTGCGGCGAGCTCGGCATAGAATTTGTCGATGCGCGACTCGAGCTCGGTGCCCGCGATTTTGAGCTTCAAATCACAGATCCGCATCTGCAACAGTTGTTCGTCGCTCATGCTGACGATATCAGGCGTATCCGGCGCTTTCGCCGGCGCTGGTTTGTCGCTGAGTTCTTGCGCATCCATGGAGTCTGTCAAAAAGTATTAGAGTGCTGAGTGATGGAGTATTGGGATTATGGATTTGTATGCTTCGCCGTTTGAATCCGCAGTAAATCGTCAGGGCGCAACGGGGCCCGGTTCTCGCTCACTCGCACTCCTCGGCATTTCGAGGAGCGAATGCGACGAGAAATCTTACCATCCGCTGTTTACCTTACGTCGCGAGCATCACTTTGCCGAAGTGTTCGCGGCCTTCGAGATAGCGCTGCGCGGCGCGAGTTTCCGCCAGCGGGAAGGTCTTATCGATAACCACTCTAAATTTTCTATCGTTGACGAGTTTTAGAATCTCGTCGAGTTGTTTGAAGTCCTCGGGCTTGTCCTTCAAGTAATTGGTGATTGAGAATCGTGTCGCTTTACGACCTTCAGTCAACGCCGGCGGTTTCTCCGGAATCGCTCCAAATGCGCCGCCGATGGAAACCAGCCGGCCTCCCGGCGCGAGTGCCTGCAAGCTTTTTTGGTACACGTCGCCGCCGATCATCTCGAATACGACATCCACGCCACGCCCGCCGGTTACGCGCATGACCTCCGGCAAAAAATCATGTTGCGAGACATCGATCGTTATATCGGCGCCGAGCTCCCGGAGCCGGCGCGCTTTTTCTTCGCTGCCTGTGGTTGCGATCACTTTTGCATTCCAGTGTTTGGCAATTTGAATGGCCGCCGTACCGACGCCGCTGCTACCGCCCTGCACGAGCATCCATTCACCGGCTTTGAGATTGCCATCGGTTTTGAGACCGAACCAAGCAGTCAAATAGGTGGTGGGGACGGCAGCAGCCTCTCTCGTCGTCAGACCGCTGGGAATCGGCCGGACTTCCGTAACTTTTGCGATCACGTATTCGGCGTATCCGCCGAGGCTTGGATATGCCACGACGCGCTCCCCCAGGGTAAATCCGCTTACACCGGGGCCAATTTTCTCGATCGTGCCTGCAAGCTCGCGTCCGGGTATGACCGGCAGCTGATCGGGAGAGATGCGGTAAGCGCCTTTGCGTAAGCTCAGATCGGCGCGGTTGAGCGAAGCGGCTTCTACCTTGATTAGAATTTCGCCAGCTTTGGGTTCCCCCACTGGCACGTCTTCGTATTGCAGAACATCTTCGGTCGGGCCGAAATTATGAATGCGAATGGCTTTCATGAGTTCGCCTCCTTCTCAAATCGCTTGAAAAGAGCCTAGGCAAGCTGGCGTAATCTGTCAATGGAAGGCAAATTCGCGCGTGGTGTGGGTGAATTATTATCCCGGCCAAAAGCTTAGTAAGCCAGATCGAAGTTTGCCGGTCGAACGCCTGCGCTCACGTTTCCAGAATCAACGTCACGGGACCATCGTTCACGAGCGCAATTTTCATATGTGCTCGAAATTCGCCCATTGCCACTTCCAGTCCTGTCTGACGGAGCCGCTGGACGAAGTATTCATACAAGTATTTTGCAGGTTCCGGAGCCGCGGCGGCGCTGAACGAGGGGCGGTTGCCTTTACGGCACTCGCCATAAAGCGTGAATTGTGACACCACAAGCAGCTCGCCGTTGATGTCTCGAACCGCGCGATTCATTTTACCCTGCTCGTCCTCGAAAATCCGAAGACTGCTGATCTTGGACGCGAGAAATTCGGCATCCTTTTCGCCATCATTGACGCCGATGCCGAGAAGAATACATAAACCCGGGCCGATGCTGCTGACGATTTCATCGCGGACCGAAACGCGAGCTTCCGTTACCCTTTGAATCACGGCTCGCATAGCCGATTCAACAACCTCCGAAAAGCTCTAGGAGAAATCTTACGAAGCAATCTGCAAGGATCACCTGGCATTGCGCCGAGTGTTAACAAACAGGCGCACTAACAACAAGCCGCGAATTATAGCGACCAGCTTTCACGCGGTTGGAATCTCCTGGGCGGCGCAGTCGCATCAAAGCGCAGCGCGCATCTGGCGTGCGGAGCGATCGCTGGAAATCGCAGTGCTGTATTCCGAGGCACGATCTGCTAGTTTGAGGGGCCATGTATCCAATTCTCTTTCAATTCGGCCCGCTGACAATTTACAGTTTCGGTGCGTTCATGGCGCTGGCGGCGCTGTCGGCGGCTTGGGTCGTTCATGCCGAGCTCAAGCGGCGCGGCTACAATACCGAACTGGCATCGACCATGGTGTTTGCTGCCGCCATTGGCGGACTTCTCGGCGCGCGTCTTCTTTTCATTATCGAGGAATGGAACAATTTTCTCGCGGCGCCCATGAATTACATCCTCACCGGCGCCGGATTTACCTGGTACGGTGGTTTTTTGGGCGGCGTTATCGCGGTTTCCTGGGTGATCAAAAAAAACAAGATCCCGTGGCTGGTGGGGGCCGACATTGCGGCGCCGGCGCTTGCGCTCGCTTATGGTGTCGGCCGCATCGGCTGTCATGTCGCTGGCGATGGAGATTGGGGCAAGGTCACCGATGTACCCTGGGGTGTAGCATATACACGGGCGATCATCGGCTGGGTCGATCCCAACACTGGCATCCCGTATCCGCTGGGGGTCCGGGTGCATCCGACGCCGATCTATGAGTTTATCGAAGGCGTGATCGTCTTCGGCATACTCTGGTCGTTGCGCAAGCGCAATTATGCGCCGGGAATCATAGCGTGGCTGTATCTGATTCTCGGCGGGATGGCGCGCTTTGCTGTCGAGTTTTGGCGCATCAATCCTCCCCTTGCATTCGGTCTCAGCGAAGCGCAGTGGTTCAGCCTTATCTTAATGAC
>Ga0207657_10008417_pt1 | contig 10471 bp, 7 predicted proteins | sample KBSC33metaG_FD_184316 | JGI IMG/M metagenome (GOLD analysis project Ga0207657, IMG submission 184316) | Corn rhizosphere microbial communities from Kellogg Biological Station, Michigan, USA - KBS C3-3 metaG (SPAdes) (version 2) | ecosystem: Host-associated > Plants > Roots > Rhizosphere > Soil ... | reverse complement strand
AGGCCCGCGGCCGGAATGATTTTACCGAGCTTGCCGACGCCGTCTCAGGCGCCGCCGGCGGCGAGGCTCGCGCCGGACGAGTGGTTCCGGATCAGTCGCCGACCCGGCGCAGATTCCTCATCGGCTCCGGCGCCGCAGCCGTGCTGGCCGCAGGCGCAGGCGCAGGCGGGCTCTACTTCATGCGCAACAGGCGCGACGGACAGGCCATCCCGCCCGAAGTCGCGCCGCTGCTCGAACAGGCCAAGCAGCTCGCCAATCAGAACACCCGCGAAGGGCAATATCAGGCCATCGGCCTCTATCAGCGCGCCACCCAGATCGCGCCCAACTTCGCCGACGGCTGGGGCTGGCTCGGCTATGCTTACGGCGTCATCTCCCACTATCGCGAACGGCCCGAAGCGCTCGTCGCGCGCAGCAAGGCCGAGGCCGCCGGCCGCCGGGCGCTGGAACTCGATCCCAACAGCGACATGGGCGAGCTGGCGCTGGCCGTCGCATTTCCGTTCGTCGGTTTCTGGGCGCAGCGCGAACGCCACTTGCTCAAGGCGCTGGCGTCCAACCCAAATGACGACGTGCTGCTCATCATGGGAACGGTGCTTCAGTTCGACGGGCGACCGACAGAAGCGATTCCTTATTATCAAAAGCTCAAGCACCAGCCGCTGACGCCGGCCGAATACACCAATTACGTTCGCGCCTTGTGGAGCGCCGGGCGGCTCGCCGAGCTCGATCAGGCGATCGCCGATTCCGCCGCGCTCTATCCGACCCAGGCATCACTGTGGTTCACGCGGGCCGAGCTCGCCATGTACGCGGGGCAGGTCAACGCGTTGAACGCGCTGGTCGACGACCCGCAATCGCGGCCGAGCAGCGTAACCGAACCGGTTATTGCGGGATTGAAGCGCTTGGCCGCCGCGGTGCAGAGCCGCGATCCCGCCGAAGCCGCTGCCCTCGGCGCCGAAAGCGTGGCGCGGGCGCGGAAGTCGGCACTCCAGGCCGAAAATGGAATCCGCGCGGCAAGCGCGCTCGGCCGCCTCGACGACGCGTTCACGATTGCCGACGCTTATTTTTTCAGCCGCGGCTTCGCCGTGCCCGACTTCCCCTCCTCCAAAGGCGTCTCGCCGGAGCAGCGGCAGACGCGCCTGCTGTTCGAACCGGTGACCAAGCCGCTGCGCGCCGATGCCCGCTTCGAGAAGCTGGTCAAGGATCTCGGCTACGACAACTACTGGCGGCAGTCGGGACATCCGCCCGACTACCGCCACATTCCAGGTCTGTGACGCAGCGCCCTTCGGCGCTTAGACGACATGCTCCGAATGGCCGTAAACGACGATGGTCATGTAGCCGTCGCGGGGGCTCGCCTTGGCGTCGCCCGCGCCCGCTTCGAACTTTTCGGCGGCCGCGTCTGCACAGCCATATTGCGGAGTCACCGCGCCCGACGTCGCGACGATCCGGCAATGCTTGACCGCGCCGCGGGCGTCGATCGCCAGCGCCATGACCTGCCCGCCGAGCAGGGTCTCGCCGGCCGCGAGCGTCTGGGTCTGCGGAGTCACGCCGGGCGTGAAGCGCCGTTCGAACGTGATGCGTGAAATCTGGTCCTTGCCGCCTGACTCGCCGCCGGCCGCGCTGGCGCCGAGCAGCTTCGCGTTGGCGCCGCCTTCGGTCGAGCAATCCTCGCCGGTCGTCGGCTGCAGGCTCGTCTCGTAACGGCAGCTATGGGTCGTTCCGTCGTCGCTGACGGTGACCGTGACCTTCTCCCACCAGCTATTGGCGGAGGTCAGGGTTGCGGGGGACTGGGCGGCGCCCAGGGACTGGGCGGATGTGGCGGCCAACGCCAAAGCAGCAATCGCGCGGATCACGTTTCACTCCTTCGCACCCGCCGCTCCAACGACCCGATCGCCGCTGCCACCTGAAGCCCCAAACGGGCAGATGAGGATTTATATCCGTCCGCTCATCGCAACGCCCGCGCCCCGTCGCGCCCGTCCCAATCCGGACCAGTCGCGACCCCACCTCGTCATCCCGGCCTCGAGCCGGGACCCAGCTTGTTCTCCTGATTGGATGGAATCTCGGAAGACCCAGCGGCAGACTCACCCGTCGCCAACGCCAGCGCGGGCCGCGCACAAAAATAAGAGCCGGCATTGCTGCCAGCCCGCGTTGCCCAAACGAAATGGGGGCCGGCATTGCTGCCAGCCCCCAATGCGCCGAGCGAAGGATCTGCCGGTGTTCGTAACCTGATCAAAACCCGAAGGCCCCGACCCGCTCTCGATCCTGGCTCACCAGCTCAGGCGTCGCTTCCCATTGAACAGCTCCCTCTAGGAGGAGCCCGTCCGATCTGCCGTCCAGCTCGCCCAAAGGCTCCCTGATCGTCTGATCTGACCGGCCTGCTGAAACCGAAGTCCCAGCGAAAACCGCCCGATGTTCCGCGGCCCTTCTTGGGAAAACCTCTCTCGCGTCCCGCTTTGCTCACCTCGATTCCGAAGAACCTCGGGAGCCGCGTCGCGCGACAGGAAGATTTTCTCTTCCGGCGCCTCATACCAGCTGGCCTCAATCGAAATCCGAAGATTTCTCTCACTGCCTGCCGGCGGAGATCGGACCTTTGGTCACCTGCCGCTTCCGCCAACCCTTGCGGGTTCTTGTCAGAGGCCGGAACCGCCGTCCCGATCACCTGATGACAATGCACCTCGCCGCCGAGTCGCGGAAGCGGAATCTTCAGCACGCGGCCTGTGGATAACGAGGATAGTGGTAACAACCGTTTCCCGCCGTTCACACGGCATCGGTCAGTTGCCGTTTCGTTCCCTTTTCCCTACTTCGGCCAAGTGCCTGAATCTCCAGCGCTGAATCCCGAGCCTGCCTATCTGCAGGGGCTCAATGCGCCCCAGCGCGAAGCCGTCCTCACCACGGAGGGCCCGGTGCTCGTTCTGGCCGGCGCGGGCACGGGCAAGACCGCCGCGCTGACCGCCCGCCTCGCCCATTTGATCGCGACTCGGAAGGCCTGGCCGAGCCAGATTCTCGCCGTCACCTTCACCAACAAGGCTGCGCGGGAAATGAAGGAGCGCGTCAGCAAGATCAGCGGCGGCGCGATCGAGGGCATGCCGTGGCTCGGCACCTTCCACTCGGTCGCCGCGCGCATGCTCCGCAGCCATGCCGAGCTGGTCGGCCTGCAATCGAACTTCACCATCCTCGACACCGACGATCAGCTCCGCGTCCTCAAGCAGCTCATCCAAGCCGCCAACCTCGACGAGAAGCGCTGGCCCGCCCGCCAGCTTGCCGGCCTCATTGATCGCTGGAAGAACCGCGGCTGGACTCCGGCACAGATCGACGCCGGCGAGTCCGAAGCTTTCGCCGCCGGCCGCGGCGCCGATCTCTACGCCCAATATCAGGCGCGCTTGCGCACCCTAAACGCCTGCGACTTCGGCGACCTCCTGCTCCACATGCTGGTCATCTTCCGCACCCATCCCGACGTGCTGGAACGGTACCGCGAGCGCTTCCTCTATATCCTCGTCGACGAATATCAGGACACCAATCAGGGCCAGTACGAATGGCTGCGCCTGCTTGCCGAGCCGCGCCGTAACCTGTGCTGCGTCGGCGACGACGATCAGTCGATCTATTCGTGGCGCGGCGCGGAGGTCGCCAACATCCTTCGCTTCGAAAAAGACTTCGCCGGCGCGACGATCATCCGGCTCGAACAGAACTACCGCTCGACCAGCCACATCCTCGCCGCCGCCGACGGCCTGATTGCCCACAATGCGGGCCGGCTAGGCAAGACGCTATGGACCGATGCCGGTGACGGCGAGAAGGTCCGCGTCATCGGTGTCTGGGATGGCCCTGAGGAAGCGCGCCGCGTCGGCGAGGAAGCGGAATCGCACATGCGCTCGGGCGGCTCGCTCGACGACATTGCCATCCTCGTTCGCGCTCAATTCCAGACCCGCGAGTTCGAAGAGCGATTCATCGCCATTGGCCTGTCCTATCAAATCATTGGCGGCTTTCGCTTCTACGAGCGCGCCGAGATCCGCGACGCCATCGCTTATCTCCGCCTGATCGCGCAGCCCGCCGACGACCTGGCCTTCGAACGGATCGTCAATCAGCCCAAGCGCGGCCTCGGGGACAAAGCCGTCGCGACCATCCATCGCCACGCCCGCGCCACGCAGCAGCCGCTGTTGCTCGCGTCGGCCGCCTTGCTCGACAGCGACGAGCTGACGCCGCAAGCGCGCCGGTCGCTTGGCAATTTCGTCGCCGACGTCGCACGCTGGCGCCAGATATCGAGCGAACTGCCGCATGCCGAGCTTGCCCGCATCCTGCTCGACGAGAGTGGCTACACCGCGATGCTCCAGGCCGACCGTTCGGCCGAGAGCGCCGGCCGGCTCGAGAACCTCGCCGAGCTCACGCGCGCGATGGAAGAATATGAATCGCTCGGCGCGTTTCTCGAGCACGTCAGCCTGGTCATGGAGAATGACGAGTCCCGCCAGGGCGAGCGGGTCACCATCATGACCATCCACGCCGCCAAGGGCCTGGAGTTCGACATCGTCTACCTCGCCGGCTGGGAAGAAGGCGTCTTCCCGTCGCAGCGTTCCCTCGACGAAGGAGGTCTCGCCAGCCTCGAGGAGGAACGACGCCTCGCCTACGTCGCCATTACCCGCGCACGCCGCCGCGCGACCATTTTCCACGCCGCCAACCGCCGCATCTACGGCCAGTGGACGAGCAGCATCCCCTCGCGCTTCGTCGCCGAACTGCCCAAGCCGCACATCGAGGAAGAAACGACGATGACCGGCGGCGAGAGCCTGTGGCGAGCCCAATGGTCGGAACGCGCCGACCCGTTCGCGCATCTCGGTCCGGCCCAGTCGATGCGTGCCTCGACCCGTGGTCCCGGCTGGCAACGTGCCTCGCGGGGCACCTTCAATGCCGAGCCCCAGCGCGTCATCGAAGCCCGCGCTTCCGCGGTCTCGCTCGGCAATCAGGGCCGCACCGACCTTGCCCTCGGGCAGCGCGTTTTTCACGGAAAGTTCGGCTACGGAATCATCGCCGCGATCGAAGGCAACAAGCTCGAAATCGACTTCGAGCACGCCGGCCGCAAGAAGGTCCTCGATAGCTTCGTCAACGCGGGCTGAGTTCAGCCTCACCGATTGAAAACGGCTGAGTCGCGGAACCCGAATCGGGCGCGATGCATTTTACCGCCAAAGTCAACAAGTAAATTCAGGTGTGTAAAATGAAGCGTATGGCCGTTGCGCTCGCGCTGGCGAGTTCGTGTGTTTTAGGTCTTGGTATGGCGTCTCCGGCGCTGGCGCTGGAGACCCCGGAAGCTAGGATGGAAGCTACTGACGCGGCAAGCCAGGCCCGTGTCGATATGATGGAGGCCTTCGGTCCCAACTTCCTGAAGCCGGGCCAATATGTCTGGCGCGACGTTCCGGCATCGGCCGGGGAAGAGCATGTGGTGATCAGCCTCGGCGACCAGATGGCTTACCTTTACCGTGGCGACGAGATCGTTGCCGCTTCCACCATCTCCAGCGGCAAGCTCGGCAAGGACACGCCGGTGGGTATTTTCTCGGTGCTCGACAAGCGCCCGATGTACCGCTCGAAGAAGTACGACAATGCGCCGATGCCCTGGATGCAGCGCATCGATCAGTACGGGATCGCGCTCCACGCCGGCTACAATCCGGGCGAGCCCGCCAGCCACGGCTGCGTCAGGCTGCCCAGCGCCTTCGCCAAGAAGCTCTATTCGGTCACCGACCTCGGCACGCCGATCTACATCGGGGCTTAGCCGCTGTCCGCGAGCGGGACTCGGGCGCGAGCGGCCGTTTGAACTTAGCTTCGCCGAGTGCGTTGTGGAATTCAGGTGGGTTCGGAAGAGCCTGAAACAGAATCGAGCTTAAAAATGAAAATCCGGATGCTGGCCGGGGCCGCGATTGCGGCGCTGACGGTCGTGGCTGTGCCTGCGAATGCCGCCAACACCCCTGAGATGCCTGGCCTGGCGGTTGCCAACGCGCCGTCGGACGGTGCGATCAACAACTTCTACGCGTCGCGCAACGGTGCAGCCTTGTGGTCGCCCGCCGCCGCCACCGCGCTGATCGCAACCCTCGAGCGCGCTTCGCTCGACGGCATGGCGAGCGGCCCGGCCATCGCCGCGCAAGCCCGCGCGCTGATGGCTCGCGCCAACGCCGGCGATGTCGCCGCGCGTGGTGAAGCCGACCGCCTCCTGTCCTCCGCGTGGGTGCAATATGTCCAGGCCCTGCGCACCCCGCCCGCTGGAATGACCTATGCCGACCAGTGGGTGGCCCCACGTGTGCTGTCGCCCGGCACGATCCTTGCCCAGGCGGCCGCGGCACCGTCGCTTGCCGCGCACGTTCGCCAGGTGTCCGCCGTCAACCCGCTCTACGCCCGTCTGCGCGATGCCGCCTGGTCGGCCGCCCAGGCCAATGGCGGACAAGTTGATCCGCGCATCCTCGCCAGCCTCGACCGGGTGCGCGACGTGCCCCCGCAGGGCCGCTACGTGATGGTCGATACCGGCGGCGCGCATCTGTACATGATCGATGACGGCAACATCGTCGATTCGATGAAGGTCATCGTCGGCAAGGCCGATCCAACGACGCAAACGCCGATGATCGCCAGCACCATCTATTATGCGACCCTCAATCCCTACTGGCACGTGTCGGGCGAAATCCTGCGCTCGACGATTGCGCCCAACGTCCTTTCGATGGGCACCGGATATCTGAAGTCACGCGGCTATCAGGTGATGGCTGCTGATGGCAGCGATGCCCCGCTCGAGCCGACCAAGGTCGACTGGCGCGCGGTCGCAGCGGGGCGCGAGACCGTTCGCGTGCGTCAGCTGCCTGGGCCGGCGAACTCGATGGGCCAGATCAAGATCCCGTTCCCCAACGGCTCAGACCTCTATCTTCACGACACGCCGAACAAGGATCTGTTCTCCGCGGACGACCGCAATCTCAGCCACGGCTGCATTCGCCTTGAAGATGCGCAGCGCCTCGGCCGCTGGCTGATGGGCCGCGATCCAAAGGCGGCGTCGCACGACCCCGAGCAGAATGTCCTGCTGCCGGCGCCGGTGCCGATCTACCTCACCTACCTCACGGCACAGGTGAACGGCGACCAGATCAGCTTCATCGACGACGTCTACGGCCGCGACCGGCAGGTCGCCGCGCTGCGCTAGTTCGCGCGGCTGCCTTGCGCAGCCGCATTCGGATCAACCGCCGGCCGCGTCGCTTCATATTGCCGCCACTCGCTGACCTCAGCCCGCTGCTCGTCGGATAGATTGGACTCCCACTGGGCCTGGGCCTCGCCGGGCGTCACGCCGAAATCGGCCGCCGCGCCCTGCTCGATCTGGTTGGCGAGCTGCTGCAACAATGGCTTGGCGGTGAGGTTCAGGATCCAGTCCGGCGCATAGGCCAGCCGTGCCTTGCTCGTCCCCGCAAGGGCGGTCCGAAGCACCGCTTGGTCTCCGTCGAGCTTGGCAATGATCAGCGTCTCATTGCCATTATCCCGCGGCTGAAAGGTAAAGTCGGCGCGCGCGCCCTCTTTGCCATTGAAGGACAAGGTGACGAGCAAATGCCGGTCAGTCTCGCGGTCCACCTTCAGCTCGTAAGGAATGGGCGTACCGCCGTCGAAAAACGTCATGCCGCTCGGCCGAACGTTGCCGATCGCCTGCGATACGCCACTGTAGGTGTCGCTCGGGCTCTTGTGGACGATTTGCTCCACGTCGCTGCCGTAGAGGCTTCCCGCGAGATAGCCCGCGCCAAGCAGGACCGGCCCAATGACGAACTTCAACATACCCGGCGATTTAGGTCAGCGAGGCTAAAGTTCGCTTAATCTAGCGGACTTCCGCCACCGGCTGGATGATCGCGCAGGCGATCTTGGCGCCGCTGTTGCCCGCCGGCTGACTGACATAATCGTCGGCATTGGCGTGGATCATGATCGACGACCCGTCCGCATCCAGCAACTGAGCCATGCTGGCCTTGGGCAGCACCACCGTCTCCTGCAGAATGCCGTTCGCGGCGACCGTGACGTTGGGCATGTCGCCGTCATGCGGACCCTTCGGGTTGTTCATCCCGTGCTCGCGGCCGCTGGGGTTCCAGTGAGTCCCCGCGGTCGAGAAATCCGGCGGATCGCAACGGCCGATCGGATGAACGTGGATGCCATGGACGCCATGGGGAAGACCGCGCGCATCGATGCGAAAGCTGACCCCGCCAGCCGTCTGCCAGGCGCGGGCGGTGCCGATCGCCTGTCCGCTCGCATTGATCAGCGTCATCGGCGCACCGCCCCTGGGCTCGTCGGTGACGCAGGCGGAGAGCACCACCGCGGCGAGCAAGGGAATGAATGATTTGCGCATAAGCTCGCTCCTTTTTCCGTCATCCCGGACTTGATCCGGGACCCGCCTTCTTCGACTTCGCCGCAAAACAGGCGGGTGCCGGTCAAGCCCGGCGTGACGATTATTGTTCCGCCGCGTCCACTTTCACCAGCAAGGCATCGACCTGCACCTGCGTTCCCGCGACCGCATTTAACTCCACCACGGTGCCGTCAAACGGCGCAACCAGGCCATGCTCCATCTTCATCGCTTCCAACGTCAGCAAGCGTTGTCCTTTGACAACCTTATCGCCATTCGAAACGTCTACCGACGTCACCTTCCCTGGCATCGGCGCGACGATCTCTCCGTCGTGAATGCCGCGCGACGAGCCGTCGCCGAAGCGGGGCGGCGTGAACAGGAACGGCTGCGCATCCTTGAAGACCAGCGCGCCGCCGTCGAACGCCATGCTGAAGCCTGATGCCTCAGTGCATTGCTCGAGATCGAGCGTCCGCCGCTCGCCGCCATGCTGCAGGACGATGTGCGAATTGTCCGGCGCGTTGAGGCGGAAGCCCATGTTCTGGCTCCATGGCCCCGCACCAGGCTCCTCCATCGGCGCATAATATGGCGCAAAGCTTTGCAGCGCGGCGAGCTTCCATTCGGTCTCACCCGCTTCCGGCGCCGCCGTCAGCGCATCGCCGCGGCTCGCAATCAGCGACGTCGTCACCTCGCCGGTCTGGAAATCCGCATCCTGCAGGCAAGCGAGCAGAAAGGCGGCGTTGGTTTTTACCGGCCAGATGCGCAACCCGTACAAGGACGCCGCCAGGTTCATCACCGCTCCCGCCCGGTCCTCGCCGGTGGCGACCAGCTTGGCGATCATCGGATCGTAATAGGGACTGATGGCGTCGCCCTGCTCGACTCCGGTTTCGACCCGCACGATCTCGTCCGGGAACTCCGCGACCTCGAGCCGCCCGACACTCGGCAGAAACCCGTTGGCGGGGTCCTCGGCGTAGAGCCGCGCTTCCATCGCCCAACCTGAAATGCTGAGCTCGTCCTGCGTCAGCGGCAGCGCCTCTCCGGACGCCGCGCGGAGCTGCCATTCGACCAGATCCTGCCCGGTGATCTCCTCGGTCACGGGATGCTCGACCTGGAGCCGCGTGTTCATTTCCATGAACCAGATGCGATCGGCGCGGAGGCCCTCGGACGCGTCGGCGATGAACTCGATCGTCCCCGCACCTTCGTAGTTCACCGCCTGGGCAGCACGCACCGCCGCGCCGCACACCGCCGCGCGCGTCTCCTCGTCCATGCCCGGCGCCGGCGCTTCCTCGATCACCTTCTGGTGGCGGCGCTGGAGCGAGCAGTCGCGTTCGAACAGGTGGACGACATTGCCGTGGCTGTCGCCGAACACCTGCACCTCGATGTGGCGGGGCGAGAGGATGTATTTCTCGATCAGCACGCGGTCGTCGCCGAAGCTCGACGCGGCTTCGCGCTTGGCGCTGTTCAAAGCATCGTCGAACTGCGCGGGATCGTCGACCCGGCGCATGCCCTTGCCGCCGCCACCCGCAACCGCCTTGATCAGCACCGGATAGCCGACCTTGCCCGCTTCAGACTTGAGATGCGCGGGGTCCTGGTTCTCGCCAAGATAGCCGGGCGTCACCGGCACGCCCGCCTCGTCCATCAGCTTCTTCGCCGCGTCCTTCAGGCCCATCGCGCGAATGCTCGCCGGCTTGGGCCCGACCCAGATCAGTCCCGCGTCGATTACCGCCTGCGCGAAGTCGGCATTCTCCGACAGGAAGCCGTAGCCAGGGTGGATCGCCTCCGCGCCCGTGTCCTTCGCCGCCGCGATGATCTTGTCACCGACGAGATAACTTTCGCGCGCCTCGGACGGTCCGATGTGCACGGCTTCGTCGGCTTCACGCACATGCAGAGCGTTAGCATCGGCATCCGAATAAACCGCGACCGTCCGCACGCCCATTTCCCGCGCCGTCCGGATAATGCGGCAAGCGATCTCGCCGCGATTGGCGATTAGTAACGAGGAGATCACCGCGTGCAGCCGGCCGTACGGGAGGAAAAAGTGATGTTCATGATTTTCCAGGCACCGTCTTGCCTGATCAGATCGAAATGGTCAGTGCCGCAACTTGCGATTTTCCCGCCGATTTCGACTGTGAACGGCGCCCATACCATCGCCACGTTGCCATCGAT
>Ga0207657_10008415_pt1 | contig 10472 bp, 9 predicted proteins | sample KBSC33metaG_FD_184316 | JGI IMG/M metagenome (GOLD analysis project Ga0207657, IMG submission 184316) | Corn rhizosphere microbial communities from Kellogg Biological Station, Michigan, USA - KBS C3-3 metaG (SPAdes) (version 2) | ecosystem: Host-associated > Plants > Roots > Rhizosphere > Soil ... | reverse complement strand
GCAATACATGAAGGGCGTGCAGCGCATCGTCGCCAGCATTTTCGATATGCCGCCCGAGAACGTCACGGCGATCTGTCCGTATGTCGGCGGCGGCTTCGGCTCGAAGGGCTCCGTGTGGTCGCACGTCGTGCTGGCGGCGATGGCGGCGAAGCAGCTGGGGCGTCCCGTGAAACTGTCGCTGGACCGCAACCAGATGTTCGGCCCGGTCGGCACCCGCCCGAACACCGAACAGCGCATGCGCATGGCGGCGCTGCCGGACGGGCGCATGACGGCGTCCGGCCACGACACGATCGCCTACACGTCGATGATCGAGGACTGGATCGAGCCATGCGGTCTCGTCACGCGCATGATGTACGAAAGCCCGAACCAGGAAACGTCGCACCGGCTGGCGCGGATGAACCTGGGCACGCCGACGTTCATGCGCGCGCCCGGGGAAGCCACCGGCTCGTATGCCCAGGAATGCGCCATCGACGAGCTTGCTTACGAGCTGCAGATGGACCCGCTGGACCTGCGCCTGAAAAACTACACGGAACGCGACCCCGGCAAGAACCTGCCGTTCTCGAGCAAGTCGCTGCGCCAGTGCTACGACATCGGCGCCGAGCGCTTCGGCTGGCGCGAACGCAACCCGCAGCCACGCTCGATGCGTCGGGGCGACAAGCTGGTCGGCTGGGGCATGGCGACGGCGAGTTATCCGACCAATCGTTCGGCGGCGGAATGTTCCGCGACCCTGATGCCGGACGGTACGGCGCTGTTCCGCTCGGGCACCCAGGACCTCGGCACGGGGACGTACACCGTGATGACGCAGGTCGCGGCGGATGCGCTGGGTGTGCCGGTCGGGCACGTACGTTTCGAACTGGGCAATTCGCAGATGCCCGAGGCACCCGTCTCGGGCGGATCGACGACGGTGGCCAGCGTGGCGCCGGCCGTGCAGGCGGCAGGCAAGGCGCTGCGCCTGAAGCTGCTGGGCATCGCCGCCGCGGATCAGCGATCCCCGCTGTTCGGCGCGACGGCCGACCAGGTGGGCGTGGATGCGACGACGGATGGCGGCGAGCTCTATTTGCTGGCCGACCCGGCCAGGCGCGAGCCCATGCAGGCGATCGCCGCCCGCCACGGCGCGCCGGTCGAAGCAACGGCGAAGGCGGAGCCCGGCGACGAGAAGAAGAAGTATTCGATGCATGCGTTCGGCGCCGTCTTCGTCGAGGTGACTGTGGACGAGGACCTGGGCGAGATCCGCGTGCCGCGCGTGGTCGGCGTCTATGGTGTCGGCAAGCTGATGAACGAGAAGACGGGGTACAGCCAGCTGATGGGCGGCATCGTCTGGGGCATCGGCCTGGCGCTGTTCGAGGAAACGCTGATCGACAAGCGGGAAGGCCGCGCGGTGAACGGCAACCTGGCCGAATACCACGTGCCGACGAATGCCGACATCCAGGCGATCGACGTGCAGATCGTGGACGAGGACGACCCGCACGTGAACCCGCTGGGCGCCAAGGGGATCGGAGAGATCGGCATCACGGGTGTCGGCGCCGCGATCGCGAATGCGGTCTTCCACGCGACGGGCAGGCGGGTGCGCGATCTGCCGATCACGCTGGACAAGTTATTGTAGGGGGCCGGGCCGTTGCGGTGAACCGGGAAACGCAACGGCTTGCACGAGTGCCCGGCCCGCCTTTCCGGTTACGGCGCCGAATCGACGACGCGGGTCAACGCCTCGAAACTGGGCAGATTGATGCCATCCACCAGGGCAGCCTCGTATTCTCCGCGCACATCGTCGAGAATCATGTTGTATTGCTCGATGGTTTCCTGGAGCTCGTATTGATCGTCGACCTGCTCGTCGCTCAGGTTGTCTTCGGGGATCGCTTCCAGTTCGCGCAATTCCCGCTTCATGGCCGCGACCTTACCGGACAATAAAGAAATAAAGACCGCCAGGTCTTTTTCGCTAATATTCGGCATGATGCTTCCTATTCTTTGAAATAAAGGCTCGAACGTTTTTGCTCGACCGATTGGGCGATCGCGGAACGCGCCATGTTGTCCAGGGCGCCCTGGTAGGCGGTTTTCGTCATCGCATTCCGGCAGCGTATGGAGTAGTGGGATTTGTCGCTGCCGGTTTGTACCACATCCAGTCCGGCCGGTACCTCGGTCCCTTTCGGCAGCAGGAAGTAGTACCAGAGCCCGTATCCAAACTTGCCGGCCGCATTACTCAGAGAAACGCCTTCGCTCGCCTTGACGAACGACCTGCCGTTGGACGGGTTGACGTCATCGACGCCCCGGATCCATGTTTCGTGATTCCTGGTGAACGTCGTCACGTCCGGCTCCCGGAAACTATTGTCTTTCCGGATGAATCCTTCGTAGTCCGGGTAAAGGGTACCCGCACCGTTGTCGCTTGCATGGCTCGTCGCGATATCGTCAGGTTTTCTGCGATTACGTTTGCATGAACGAAACAAGTCCAGATCCAGGCTGGCCATCGTCGTCTCCTCGTCCGCACTCCAATGAATATGCAAGCGGGGATATGCAGCCTGCTTGCGCATTTTGAACAACACCTGAACAGCCGGTCGATTATAGTTCTGCCGGCCATTCGTGTCTCATCCATGTGCAAACTGTGTCATCGCTCATGAGCTCTGTCGTGGTCGGAGCCGTGCGCCGCATGCGTGTTTTCCCACCCCCCGCCCAGCGCCAGGAACAATTGCACCTGATCCGCCGCCAGCTGCGCATCCGACGCCGCCAGCACGCTTTCGGCGCTGGCCAGGGTGCGGTCGGCGTCGAGCTGGGACAGGAAGTCGGTGCGGCCGAACTGATATAACTTGGCCGACTGGCGCGCCGCGAGCGCGCTCTGGTCGCGTGCGGCGCGCAGGGCCGCGTTGCGGTCGAGCTCGCGGGCGTAGACGGTCAGCGCGCTCTCCGTCTCGCGCAGCGCGTTCAGCACGACGGCATCGAAGCGGGCCAGCGCGCCGGCCGTATTGGCCTTGGCCTGGGCGATGTGGGAGCGGGCCGAGCTCGTGGCCGGCAGGCTCCACGAGATCAGCGGACCCAGGCTGAACTTCCACGTGTTCGCATCGCCGAACTGGTTCATCATGCCGATCGCGCCGACCGATGCGCCCAGGTTGATGTTCGGGTACAGCTCGGCCGTCGCCACGCCGATGCGCGCGGTCGCGCCCGCGAGCTGGCGTTCGGCCTGGCGGATGTCCGGACGGCGGCGCAGCAGGGCGGCGCCATCGCCGACCGGGACCGTCGCGGCGACACGCGGCGGCGTGGCACATTGTGCGACCTCGGCCGGGAACTGGCTCGGCACTTCACCGGTCAAAACAGCCAGACGGTACAGCGCCGTCCGGCGGCGCGCCTCCAGCGGTGGCAGGTTGGCGCGCAACTGGTCGAGCTGGGCCTGGGCACGGGTGGTGTCGATCGCAATGCCGCGGCCGCGCTGGACGCGTTCGGTCGTGAGCTTCACGAATTTCTGCTGCAGATCGACCGAGTCCTGCGCCACTTTCAGCTGATAGCCGGCCGAGCACGCTTCCGCATAGGCGCGGGTCGTGTCGGCCGCGACGATGACGTGGGTCAGGTCGCTGGCGGCCTGTGCGGCTTCGACGTCCGCTTCCGACGCCTCGACGGCGCGGCGGATGCGGCCCCACAGGTCGAGCGTATAGCCGATCTTGATGTCGGCATCGTACAGGCCGTCGGTGGGCAGCTGTTCCGGGATGCCCAGCTGCGCGCCGGCGATGCGGCCGTACAGCGGGGCGGCGCTCATCTCGACTTCGGGGCGCTTCTTTTCCTCGACCTCTTCCAGCACGCCATGCGCGCGCTGGAGGTTGGCGGCAGCCACGCGCAGGTCGGCGTTGTTGGCGAACGCCTTGGCGACCAGCTTGTCGAGCAGCGGGTCCTGGTACAGGCGCCACCAGTCGGCCGGCAGCGGGTCGGACTTGAAGGGTTGCTCGGTCGCGCCCATGAACGGGGCGTTGGCCGCGTCGCGCTTCACGACGGCCTCCTTCGGCACGTGGTAGTCGGGGCCGACCGTGGTACAGGCGGCCAGCGCCGCCGCCATCAGCGACAGCGTGAATGCCTTGCCGGCTGCTTTCCTGGCTGCTTTCCTGGCGTCAGAGCGGTACAGGTTCATGATCGTTGCTTCGATGCGTGGAGGTTGGTCGCGGGCGCCGCCGCCACGGCCCGTGCCGGCGCGGCCGGGGCGCGCGTCGGCGATGGTGTCGGCGCCGGCAGCACCTTGACGGTCGCCGTCTGGCCCGCGACGAGGCGCACATTGGCCGGTACCGGGTCGAGGGCGATGCGCACCGGGATGCGCTGGGCCAGGCGGACCCAGTTGAAGGTCGGGTTCACGTTCGGCAGCATGTTGGCGCCGGTGCTGCGGTCGCGGTCGGCGATGCCTTCGGCAAAGCTTTCGACGCGGCCGTGGATCGGCTGGCGCGTGCCCATCAAGGTGACGTCGACCGGGTCGCCGAGCTGGATGCCGGGCAGCTTCGTCTCTTCGAAATAGCCCTCGACATAGAACGAGCCGCTGTCGACGACCGCCATCACCGGGTGCGCCGCGGTGGCGTAGGCGCCTTCGCGCAGGTCGAGGTTCGTCACGATGCCGTTCACGGTCGAGACGACGTGCGTGCGCTCGAGGTTCAGCTTCGCCGTGTCGCGGTTGACGATCGCTTGCGCCAGCGCGGCTCTCGCCTGGTCGGTGCGGGTCTGGCCTTGCTCCCGGGTTTCCTGCGACACGAGGTCGTCGAGCTGGGTGTTGCGCTTGTTCTCGCGCAGCGCCTGGGCCAGCGCGGCTTCCGCCGCCGTCACCTGGGCCTCGGACTGGCGCAGGGCCAGTTCGAAGCGCGCGCGATCGATCTCGAACAGCGGCTCGCCGGCCTTCACCTGCTGGTTGTCGTGCACGTGGACCTTCGTCACCTGGCCGGTCACGTCGGGCGCGACCTGCACGACATAGGCTTTGACGCGGCCGTCGCGCGTCCACGGTTCGACTTCGTAATGGCGCCACAGCTGCCAGCCCGCATAGACCGCGCCCGCGGTCACCACCGCCGTGATACTTACCCGGCCAATTGTCGACAAAATAGTTTTCATAGCCATCTCAGGACCAGTTACGTGTGGTGTACGTCAGTGCGCCGAGCACGATGACGAACAGGGAAAAATCGAACAGGGCCGGGTGCCAGACCAGGCGGTAGAAGCCGGTCTTTGCCAGGACGAGGCTGAACAGCCGCGCGACCACCAGTGCCGCCAGCGTGAGCAGCAGGAGCGGAGGAACGTAGAGGCCGTAGATGCTGACTTCGCCGATCATCGGATCTCCTTTCAGATTGCAGGGACGAGGGACGGCGCATACGGCGCCGCCTTGGGGAACAGGTCGCGGCGCATGCCGGTGAGCGCGGCAAGCGCTTCGCGCCGGGCGTCGCCACGCTGGGCACCGTCGCGTTCGCCCGCGCAGATGGCGCGCAGGGCGTTGTCGAGCGAGTCCAGCAGGCTGCGCTCGCAGCCGGCGTCGACCGTCGGACGCAGCGCGAAATGGCGCGACAGCTGCTTCATCAACGGGCCGACGGCCGCTTCGCCGCGGCCCAGACGGGCGCGCACGCTTTGCAGCAAGGTCATGTTCAAGCCGATACGAAGGTCGCGCAGCGCGTCGACGGCCTGCAGGTCCTGGTCCTTGCCGGCCAGCGCCAGGCGCGGCGTCAGCATGCCGACGCGGTCGACCATCCTCGCCGAGAATTCCGGCAGCGACGGCACCCGCTTGCCGTTGCCCAGCTGCGCCAGCTCGCTCCAGCCGGCCTTCAGCAGGCGGCGCGCGGTCCAGCCGGCGCCGACGCGGCGGAACACGCTCGTGGTGACGGCGGCGGCGACATAGCCGACGACCTGCGCCAGCGTGCTGTTCACGAACGACACCATGTCGGCATTGTGCGTGTCGATCATCGCCAGGGTGCCGCAGATGCCGAACAGGAAGGGCATGGCGCGGCCGAACGTCGCCGGCCGGGCCAGCAGCACGCCCAGTACGAGGAAGGTGGGCGCGCATGCCAGCATGAACGTCTCGAAATTATGCACGGCCGGCAGGATGCCCAGCAGGTACAGGGCCGACAGCGGGATCGAATAGATCGAGTACCACATGAAGCTCTTGATGAACGGGACCGGATCGTCCTGCGTGGAGAAGAAGCAGCACAGCACGGCCGTCATCATCGGCGCGGCGGCGCCGGAAGGCCAGCCGGTCAGGATCCAGAACGCGCAGCAGACCAGCACGGCGACCATGGCGGCGAACGCAGACAGCAGGGCCATGCCGCGGTCCAGGTGTAGCGCGCTCACCGGCACGCCGGGCAGGTGGCGCACGGCGTCGGGCAGGGTGCCGTGCACGCCGGCGTCGATGTGCTGGCGCAGGGTGCGCGTCTCGACGCAGATCTCGATCAGGCGGCGCAGGCGCGCGGCCAGGTTCACCTCGATCATGCCGGTCCAGCCGAGCGTGTCGTCCACCGCGGGTTCGAGTGCATCGATGCGCTGGCGCAGCACGGCGCCCCGGGCGTCGAGCGACACATCCTTGGCGCTCTCGGTCAGGGCGACGACGTCCTGCAGCAGCGCGCTCCAGCGTGCCGACACCTCCGTGGCGCCGAGGTCGCGCAGCGCCGTCAGGCGGTCTTCGATGCCGGACACGATGGGCACGAACGCGGCCAGGCGTTCCTGCAGCGCGTTCACGGCCTTCTCGGTCCAGCGCACCCGCGACGTGTCGAACGGCAGGTGGGTGGTCATCAGGCGCATCTCCGTGATGTCGCCTGCGAGCTTGCGGCGGTCGGCGGCCGCGCGGACGTCGCCGGCCGGATTCAGGGCGTCGCGGATCCAGTGCTGGGCGTCGCGCACGGCGTGGTCGAGGCGGGCCAGCAGCATCGGACCGAACGGCTGCGGCAGCACGAGGCTGTGGACGACGGTGGCGCAGGTGATCCCGAGCAGGATCTCCTCGACGCGGGCGAGGGCGATGTCGAAGATGGCGCCCGGCTCGTTCACGGCGGGGAAGGCGATGAGGCCGGCGGTATAGCCGCCCAGCATCAGCATGTACGAGCGCGGGGTGCGGTCGAGCAGGGAAAAATACAGGCAGCCGGCGATCCACAGGGCGAGCGCCAGCGACAGCAGTTCAGGCGAGTTGATCAGGCGGGGCACGAGGAACGTCACCATGATGGCACCGAGGACGGTGCCACCCGCGCGGAACAGGCCCTTGGAGCGGGTCGGCCCGGCGAACGGTGCGGCGCAGATGTACGCCGTCATCATTGCCCAAAACGGTCGCGGCAGTCCGATGTGCATCGATATATATACCGAGAGCATCGCTGCCGCGAATGACTTGACGGAGAACAGCGCCTCCGCGCGCGTGACGAACTTCATGCGGTCTTGCGTTCGTCGGTGGCCTCGGCCTGGACGTTTACGATGGCGGCCGGCAGGCCGGACAGCACGCGCAGCGTCGCCTCGACGTCGGCCGGATCGAAGGCACCGAACAGCTTGCGGCGGAAGGGCGTCAACGCCTGGTCCATCAGGGCGGCCGTTTTCAGGCCCTCGTCGGTCAGGCGCAGGATCTTGGCGCGGCGGTCTTGCGGATCGTCATGGCGCTCCACGAGGCCGGACCCGATCAGGTGGTCGACGATGCGCACGAGCGACGACGCTTCCAGGCTCAGCGTCTCGGCCAGGATGCCCGGCCGCACGCCACCGTCGCCGAAGCGGCTGATGACCAGCACCGGCAGGCCGGTCGCCTGGGACAGGCCGAAATCGGACGCGACCTTGTCGGCGGCGGCACGGTAGGCGCGCGAGGCATGGGTCAGCGCGGCGGTGAGACTGCTCAGGGTCTGGTCGGTAAGGCGCATGTTGGTTTGCGTAAATACTTCGCTTGTCTACTGTTGATATGCGAAAGTTTAGCATGCGAAGTATTTTCGTTCAAGGCGCCACCGGTGGTGGGTGTTGGACGGGGAAGACGAATTGCGTTTACGGCGCGATGCGATGCAAATCCGCTGGTGCGACGAACTCGGTGGCGCAACCCTGCGCACGCAAGGCCTCGATCGTCGCATAGCCCCAGTGCACGGCCCCGAACGCCACACCGGCCTTGCGTGCGGCCTGGGCATCGGTGGCCTGGTCGCCGATGTAGAGGGCATCGGCCGGGGCCACGCCGCAGGCCTTGAGCACGGCACGGATGCGGCTCGCCTTGCCGAACACGGACATGCCGCAATCGAAGCGCTGGATCAGTCCTGCCAGTTCCGGTCCCAGCACCGTGCGTACGTTGTGCTCGGAGTTCGACGAGACGACGCTCAGGGCCACGCCGCACGCATGCAGGTGCCGCAGCGCGTCCGCGATGCCGTCGAACAGGGGGATCGCGTGGGCACTCTCCTTCATCATGTCCATGAACGTCCTGGAAGCCAGCGGCAGTTTCCAGCGCGGCATGCCGACGTGATCCATCATCTCGCGCACGCTGTAGTGGCGCAGCTCGCTTGCGCGCTCGACGTCGATGCGGCGGAAAGCGTGGCGGTCGGCGATCGTGTTGAAGACGCTGAGGAAGAAGGGGATGGAATCGGCCAGCGTCCCGTCGAAGTCGAAGATGGCGAGGCGGTAGGTCATCGGCGTGGCCGGATGCGTGCATGAGTCGGTCATGCCGGCATCATCGCACAGGCAACGCGTCCATTCCTCACAGCGCGTTTTTGCACAGCTGCCTGATCAAGCGTGCACATTGTTTTGCGCTTGCACATCGGCTGGCCTTAACTAATCTGATCCGAGTCAACCTTCGTGGTTGCCCAGCCTCCGCGGCATCGCCGCTGTGTCACGATTCCCAAAACAATAACTGGAGACGATATGACGATCCTGATCAAGGCAAGGCAACTTGCCGCCATCCTTCTTGCGTTGATCGGTACCAGCGCCTTCGCGGCGGTCGTCGCGCTGCCGAAGTACAACGTGAGCGTGAACGAGGTGTCGGTGTCCGGCTTCTCGTCCGGCGCCCAGATGGCCGTGCAGATGCATTTCGCTTACTCGAAGACGATCAGGAAAGGGGCGGGCGTCATCGCCGGCGGGCCGTATTACTGTTCGCAGGGCGTCGTTGCGATCTCGGTCGGCCCGTGCATGGCCAATACGGGCAAGCGCGACGTGCCCTACCTGGTCTCGGTGGTGAACACGTGGTCGGGCAATGGCTATATCGACCCGACCGGCAATATGGTCGCATCGAAGGTGTACCTGCTGTCGGGGACGATCGATTCCACGGTGCGCCAGCCGGTCATGGACGACCTCAAAACGATGTATGCCAATTACCTCCCGGCGGCCAATATCTACTACAAGAACAATCTCGCGGCCCAGCATTCGGTGCCGACGGATTTCTTCGGCAATGGCTGCGCCATCAACGGCCTCCCGTACGTCGACAACTGTAACTTCGATACGGCGGGCGAGATCCTGAAATGGATTTACGGGCCGCTGAATCCGAAGAACACGGGCACGCTCGCCGGCATCTTCATCAACTTCGACCAGTCCGTTTTCTGGGGTAATTTCAACCCGTACTTCTACAGCATGGACAGCACCGGTTACGCCTACGTACCGGCGTCCTGCGCTTCAGGACAGGCTTGTCGGCTGCACGTGGCCCTGCACGGCTGCCTGCAAAGCGCCTCCGTCGTCGGCGACGCCTTTTACCGCAACGCCGGCTATAACCGCTGGGCCGATACGAACAACATCATCGTGCTGTATCCGCAAACGATCGTCACCACGAACAATCCGGGCGGCTGCTGGGACTGGTGGGGTTATGAAGACGTGAATTTCCCGGCCAAGAGCGGCGGGCAGATGATCGCCATCAAGACCATGATCGACAGGATCGTCAGCGGCAACGCGGCGGCCCCGTTCACGTGCAGCCACTGGTATGCCAGCAATGTGGCTCACGTGTCCGCCGGGCGGGCGTATATCGGCGCGGACGGGCAGGTGTATGCGAAGAATTCGAATCAGTATCTGGGCTATTACCTGTTCACGGCTTATACGGATGTGAGGCAGACGTCGGCGGGGTATTACGCGTATGGGAGTTGTTCCTGAAGCACCCTTATGAAAATCGAATGGCTTGAATCATCCGCAAAACACTTTTGAGGACATTCTCTCCGAAACTGATTTGCATCTTTGTGTAACAGGTCTTACGAGGTGTAATGCGTGGTCCCGCCCGATTCAGCTCGGCTATGATGGCCGCCCGCTCAGCTGTTTCGGCAACAAGGTTGCTCAGTTGACACTGGGCAACCTTGAATGGCAGGGCTTGTACATGAGAGATACGGGAGTCTCCGGACCGAACGCAGCGGTCCAAAAACAATTTGGTTTGATCAACCTCTTGAAGGCTGGCGCGGCGCAACTGATCGTCCTGCACCACCTCGCGTTCTACGGCCCGATGGCCGATGCCGCGCGGCCGCTGATGCCGTCGATGATCGACTGGCTCGACCACAACGGCCGCATCGCCGTCCAGGCCTTCCTCGTCATCAGCGGCTTCCTCGTCGCGAAATCGCTGTCGCCCGCCGGCC
>Ga0207657_10008414_pt1 | contig 10473 bp, 5 predicted proteins | sample KBSC33metaG_FD_184316 | JGI IMG/M metagenome (GOLD analysis project Ga0207657, IMG submission 184316) | Corn rhizosphere microbial communities from Kellogg Biological Station, Michigan, USA - KBS C3-3 metaG (SPAdes) (version 2) | ecosystem: Host-associated > Plants > Roots > Rhizosphere > Soil ... | reverse complement strand
CTTGAGTTGGGAAGCGGACCAGCCGTACTTTCCGGCAATGACGAGCTGGCGATCTGCGCGGACCGACGCGGGCAGTGCGTCGTAGGCTTCGAGCAGGCCACCGACGTTCTTGCGCGGCTGCAGACTTCCTACAAACAGAAAATACCCGGGACGAAGCGCGAAGCGTTGCATCGTCGCGCGCACGAGCTCGGGGGACGGTGCGTCGAACCAAAATTCGTCCACTCCGAGGGGGACGACGCGGATCCGCGTCTCGGACAGCTGATAGTGTTCGACCAATTCTCCGACCGCAGCATGCGAGATGGCGATTACCAGATCGGCCGACCCCGCGCTCCGGCGCAGCAACCAGTTTTTGGTCCGGCGTAACCGCGGATTCGCCCAGTCCGGACGAGCCAGCGGAACGGCATCATGCAGCGTCGCTACGACCGGCGTCGCCTTCAGCCGTGGTATCAAATAGTCGGTGGCGTGGTAAATATCGACCCCTCGCTCCACCCGACCGGCAAACGGCATCGCGCAACCGGAGATCGCGGTCCAGCCGATGCCGACATCCAGAGGGAAGCGGAATGCAAGGTCCGCGCGCTCCGGACGCACGAGGCCTGCGCCTCGGCGGACCCTTGTGCCGATACGCCTGGTCGCGACACCTATCTGTCGAAGCCCGCCTTCGAGTCCCTGTGTGTACACGCCGATGCCGTCGATCCTCTTATCGACGATGCGGGGCTCAAGTACGTTGCTGCTCAGGCCGACGATGAGGCGCGTGGTGGTGCTCATTGAGCTGCAGTTTAGCCGATGTAGCTATACCGATTTCGGCGACGTAGACGCTCCCGCGACTTGCCTCCAGGTGCGCATCGATCCGAGAATTGCCCCCGGACCATTCCCTTTCTCGAGCGGCTCGCGCGGCGCACAAAAGCACGCGTCGAGATCGTCGTTCGAACGTCGAATCAGCGCGCTCGCATCTATCCCGTCCCGCAGTAATCACAGTAGACGTCCGCGTTGCAGCGAGTTGCCGACGCTCCTTGCGACGCGCCTCGGCTCGCCCTTTTGCGCTGAAATTCGGCGGGATACGCGCCAGCTGCGGTAACCTCTCGCATCGCCCTTTGGCATGTCCGCTCATTGATGCGCATCGTCCTCGTCCACGATTGGCTCGACACCTGGGGCGGCGGCGAGAACGTGCTCGCCGCGCTGGTCGCGCTCTATCCGGAAGCCGAATTGTTCGCGCTGGTCGACTTTCTTTCTGATGCGCATCGCGCAAGGCTCGGACGCAAACCGATTCGCACGTCGTTCATCCAGCGACTTCCGTTGGCGCGGCGGCACTTCCGGAAGTACTTCCCGCTGATGCCGCAGGCTGTCGAGCGATTCGACTTGTCGCCCTATGAGCTGGTGATCTCAAGCTCGCACGCGGTCGCGAAGGGCGTTCGCACCCAATCGGGCCAGCTGCACATTTGCCTCTGTCATTCGCCAGCGCGTTATGCCTGGGACCTCGAGCAGCAATATCTGGCGCAGACTGGGCTCGACCGGGGAGCGCTGGGCTGGCTCGCCCGTCTGCAGCTCGCGCGATTCCGTCGCTGGGACGTGCGTGCCTCGGCCCGCGTCGACCGCTTTGTCGCGATCTCGCAGTACATTGCCCAGCGCATACGCAACTGCTACGGACGCGACGCCGATGTCATCTATCCGCCGGTCGACATTCCCGCGGTCCAGGTCGACGGGCCGCCGCGGGAATCGTTCTATCTCACCGTGTCGCGCCTCGTGCCTTACAAGCGGATCGATCTGCTGGTGCAGGCCTTCGCTGCGATGCCGGAGCGGCAACTGGTCGTCGCCGGCGACGGGCCCGAGATGAAAAAGCTGGCTCGGCTCGCGACTCCCAACATCCGGCTGCTCGGCGCCGTCGACGACGCGCACCGCGACCGATTGCTGCGCACGGCCAAAGCGTTCGTGTTCGCCGCCGACGAGGACTTCGGTATCGCGCCGCTCGAGGCGCAGGCCCTGGGAACGCCGGTGATAGCGTTCGGCCACGGCGGCAGCGCCGAAACGATCCGCGGCCTCGATGCCCCGGCGCCGACCGGCGTGCTGTTCGCCGAGCAGTCGGCTGCGTCGATCGGGGCGGCGATTACGCAGTTCGAAGCCTCCGCGCAACGCATCACTGCCGCGGCCTGCCGCGCCAATGCCGAACGCTTCTCGCGCCAGACCTTCAACCGGCGCTTCTCGGCGTATGTGACCGCTGCGCTCGCGCAGCATCGGTCCCGGCCGCCCGCCTGACTCCCGCGATGTTCGCTCCGCGCAATCTGCTCAAGAGCAACGCCACGACCTTCGATCGGCTGCTGCGCATCGCCGACCCGCTGGTCATCGTCATCGTCGGATGGCTCGTTCATCTGACCTACCTCGGCAGCGCCGTCCTGCCGCCCAACTACTGGGTCGCGTTGCTCGGCGCCGCGCTGCTCAGCGTCATCGTGTTCCCCGAGACCGGGCTCTATCGGTCGCGGCGTGGCGCGAGCCTTGCCGACGACTTGCGCGCGCTCACTTACGGCTGGTCGGTCGTCGTAGCCATTGGCATTTCGATCGCCTTCCTCGCCAAGACCAGCGACTCGTATTCGCGTGTCTGGGTCGCCGCGTCGGCAACGGCGGGCCTGCTGGCCCATGCCGGGATGCGCGTCGCGTTGCGGCTGGCGCTGCGCTGGCTGCGCCGGCGCGGCTACAACCTGCGCCACGTGAGCATCGTCGGCGCGGGCGAGCTGGCCGCGGAAGTCGTCAGGCGCCTGCGCCAGGCACCGTGGAGCGGATTTATCGTTCACGCGCTCTATGACGACGCGCCCGCACTCGCCGGCGCCTTGATCGAAGGGGTGCCGGTGCGCGGCCCGATCGCCCAGCTCGGCCGCGATCTCGACACCGGCGGCATCGACCAGGTGTGGATCGCGCTCCCGTTGCGCGACGAGGACCAGATCCGCCGCGTGGCCGCCGAGCTGCGCGGCCATTCGGTCCAGATACGATATGTGCCGGACATTTTCGGCTTCGAATTGCTGCGGCACAGCTTTTCCGAAATTGCCGGCATGCCGGTCATCGGCCTCAGCGATACGCCGATCGAAGGCATGGCCCGCATGCTGAAGGCCGCCGAAGACTACGTGCTGGGCGCTTTTCTGCTGTTGCTCTCCTCGCCGCTGTTCGTCGTCATCGCTTTCGCCATCCTCGCCACGTCGGGCGCACCGGTCTTCTACCGTCAGACGCGGGTCACGTCGAACGGGCGCCCGTTCACGATGCTCAAGTTCCGGACGCTGCCCGTCAACGCCGAAGCGCAAAGCGGCCCGGTCTGGTCGGCGCCCGATGCGACGCGCAGCAAGGGCCTGGGCCGGATGCTGCGCCGTTACAGCCTCGACGAGCTGCCGCAATTGATCAACGTGCTCTCGGGCGACATGTCTCTGGTGGGGCCCAGGCCGGAGCGGCCCGAATTCATCGCGCAGTTCCGCAAGGAAGTGCCCGGCTACATGCAGAAACACCTGGTCAAGGCCGGCATCACCGGATGGGCGCAGGTCAACGATCTGCGCGGGAGCAGCGACCTCGCCAAGCGGATACAATACGACCTGTATTACATCGACAACTGGTCGTTGTGGTTCGATCTGCGAATTCTTGCGTTGACCGTCATGCACATCTTTCGCAGTCGCAACGCCTATTAGGGCCATTCTCGCCGCTTGACCTATCCCGCCGCCGAGTCGGCTCCGCAAACGATCGCCGCGCCGGCAGCCCCGCCTCCTTCGCCCCCGCGCGCGATGCTGGTGGGAGCCTCGCTTTTCGCCGTCAGCGCGTTACTGTGCATCGTCGGCTACCTCTTCGTTTCGGTGCCTGGCAACTGGTTCGGCAGCTCGCCGACCTTGCGCTGGACGGCGGCAGAGCTCGCCGTCACGCAAGGCAGCGGACAGGCGAGCGCCGAGGGGCTTCGTGTCAGCGCCAGCGGCGCGCAAGGCATTGCCATCGTCTCGATCCAGACATCGTTCCGGTCGGCCGGGTACGCGGCAGTCGCATGGGACACGGCCGATGTCCCCGATGACCTCGCCGCGGCGCTGGTCTGGCGCAACGATTACGAGCCCGGGCGCCGTTTCACCCGTCCGCTGACCGTCGAGGCCAGGCGCCTGCTTCCGATCACGCTTGCCGACGATCCCAATTGGATCGGCAAGATCAACGGTCTCGCCCTCATCGTCCGCGGCGATCTGTCGCAGCCGATGCTGATCCGAGGCGTCGAGGCCAAGCCGATGACCGCCGCGCAGGTCCTGCACGATCGTGTCCGCGAATGGCTGGCCTTCGAGCCCTGGAGCGGCGGATCGATCAACAGCCGCAACGGCGGAGCCGACGCGCAGGATCTGCCTTTGCCTTTCGCGCTGGCGGCGATCGTCGGTGTGGCTTTGATCATTTACGCCGCCCTGGCACGTTGGCGTCCGCAAACGGTCGGTCCGTTCCGGCCGCTGATCGCCGGCGGCCTGTTCGTTTGCGCGTGGTTCCTTCTCGATGTTCCGTGGCAGTGGAACCTTGCGCGCGAGGCGCGGGCGACCTTCAAGCAATACGCCGGCAAGCCATGGCGTGAGCGCCATCTCGCCGCCGAGGACGGCCCCTTGTTCGCCTTCATCGAACAGGCGCGGGCGAGGCTTCCGCCGCCGCCGGTGCGCGTGTTCATGGCCGCGGACGCGCTGTATTTTCGAGATCGCGGCGCCTACCACCTGTATCCGTACAACGTCTATTTCGATCCGTACCGGAACACGATGCCGGATGCGGCGAAGCTGCGCAGCGGCGACTATCTGGTCGTGTTCAGGCGCAAGGGCGTGCAGTTCGATCCGGCCCAGAAGAAGCTGCGCTGGGACGGCGGCCAGCCGGTGGACGCCGAGATTCTGTTCGCCGAAGGCGGCGGCGCCGTGTTCGCCATCCATTAGATGGAATACCTGTCGCTGACCGCCGGGCTGATGCTGCCGTGGCTGCTGGGCCTCGCGCTGCTGGCGGCGCTCGGCTGGCCGCGCGGCGATTCCGCCGGGAGGGCGGCGCTGCGCGCCGGGTTCGGTTACTGCATCGGCACGCTGCTGTTGACGTTGTGGATGCGCCTGTTGAGCGCCGTCGGCGTCCCCTTTGGCTGGCTTTCGATCGGACTGCCGCTCGCGATGGCCGCCGCCGCGCTGGCGGCGCTCGCACTGCGCGCCGGACGCATCGCTCCAGTCGATCTGCGCGCTATGCCCGGCTCGCTGCTCCGGCCGCCGCTGCCGCGCTGGCAACGTGTCGTCTGGATCGGGTTGATCGCCTGGCTGGCGCTGCGCTTTCTTCTGCTGGCCGCCGATGTCGCCTGGCAACCGCTTTATCCGTGGGACGCGTGGGTGCAGTGGGCAACCAAGGCCCGCGTCTGGTACGAGCTGGGGCGCATTGCCCCGTTTGTGCGCGCCGAGCAGTGGTTCGCGAGCCCGGGCGGCGTCTATTTCGATGCTGCGCCCAATTATCCGGCGACGATCCCGCTGCTGCAGGTCTGGAGCTGTGTTGCGCTCGGCCGCTGGGACGATTCGGCGATGAACTGGCCGTGGCTGCTGCTGCTGATCTCGCTGACCTGCGCGGTCTACGGCGCGCTGCGCGGCGAAGGCCTGGCCCCGCTGGCGGCGCTGGTCGCAGCGTACCTCGTCGCATCGCTGCCCCTGCTCGACACGCACGCGGCCCTCGCCGGATACGCCGATCTCCCGATGGCCGCCGTCTACACGCTGGCGGCGCTCGCTTTCTATCGCTGGGCGATGCGACGCGATCCGCTCGACGCGGCGCTCGCGCTCGGACTCGCACTGTGCTGTCCGCTGATCAAGATTCCCGGGCTGGTCTGGGCGCTGACGCTTTTGCCCGGCGTCGTCGTCGCGCTGCTGCCGCGGCGCGGACTGCAGGTCGTCGGCATCGCGTACGCGCTGGGACTGTTCGCGCTGCTTGCGATGGCTCGCACCAATGTCGTCATCCTCGGCTACCGGCTGCATGCCGATTTCGATCCCGGATGGCGCGCATTCTGGGATGCATACCTCTTGTCCAGCAGCTGGAATCTCCTCTGGTACGGCGCGGTCGTGCTGGCGATCGTCGGCGCGCGGCGCTTGGGTCGACCGCGGCTCGCGCCGCTGTCCGTCGTCGTCGGCACCGGCACCGCCTTCCTGCTGTTCGTCACCTGGTTCACCAACGCATCGGCCTGGATACTCGAGCTCACGACGCTGAACCGCGCGACGCTGCACCTGGCGCCGCTGCTTGTCGTTTTCGGCGCGCTGCTCTGGCGGGAGCTTGCCGGCGACGCGCAGGCCGCCGCCACGATCGCGCCTGCCGCTGCCTAAAGCTGCCACCGCAGCACATTGCCGATGCTCGATCTGCCCGGAGTCACGCTTTGCTGCATCGATACCGCCAACCATGCGCTGGCGGCGCGGGCGCTGCGCCGGTCGGCGGCCGGGATCAGGTTTGGCCGCACGCTCTTTCTAACCGATCGCGACGCCGACGAGCCAGGCATCGAAGTCCGCACGATCGCTGCGCTCGCCTCGCGCGACGATTACTCGCGCTTCGTGCTGGCATCGCTGCTCGATCACGTCGCTACCCCGCACGTCCTGCTGGTGCAATGGGACGGCTACGCGCTGAACCCGGCGGCCTGGCGCAGCGACTTCCTCGATTGCGATTACATCGGCGCCAAGTGGTTCTGGGCGCCGGAGGGCCAGCGGGTCGGCAACGGCGGATTTTCGCTGCGCTCGCGCCGGCTGCTCGAAGCCCTGCGCGATCCGCGCATCGTGCTCACCGAGGCCGAGGATGTGACGATCTGCCGGACCTTCCGGGCATTGCTCGAGCGCGAGCACGCGATCCGCTTCGCGACCGAGAAGCTCGCCGACCAGTTCGCGTTCGAAGCCGCATACCCGATCGGCCTGCCATTCGGATTTCACGGCCTGTACAATTTCTGCCGCGTCGTGCCCGAAGACGAGCTGACCGCGCTGGTCGTGCATTTCACGCCGGCGATCGCGCGCTCGCCCCAGCTTGCGCAACTGGGACGCAATTGCCTGGCGCTCGGCCAGTGGCGTGCCGCCGCCGCAATCTTTGCGCGCATTCTGGAAGACGATCCGGCCAGCGGCATCGCGGCAACGGGCCTTGCGACCGCGCGTAACCGTCTGGCTGCGACACCGGCGGCGGGAAGGAACGATCCGTGTCCCTGCGGCAGCGGCAAGCGCTACAAGAACTGCCACGGCGCGCTGGCTGCGAATGTGCCGCAGTCGGGCGCGCCGGACCTGCCGCCTGCGGCCGCGCTGGATCTACGCGTCCAGCAGGCGATCGCATTGCATCAGCAGGGTGACACCGCCACCGCCGAGCGGATCTACCGGGAGGCGCTGGCCGTCCAGCCCGCGCATCCGCTGGCGCAGCATTTCCTTGGCGTGATCCTCTACCAGCGCCAGGACGTCGCGGCGGCGCTGCCGCTGCTGCAACGCTCGGTCGAGGCGGTTCCCGCCGAGCCCGAGTTCCACAACAACCTGGGACTGGCCCTGGCCGCGGGCGAGCGCGAGCAGGAAGCCATCGCCTCCTTCCGCGCGGCACTCGCGCTCAAGGCGGGGCACGCGGTCGCCTGGAACAATCTCGGGCTCGCGCTGCAATCGATCAACGACGTCGACGGCGCCATCGCTGCGTTCCGGCGCGCGATCGCGCTCCAGCCCGACTTCGAGCACGCGCACTGGAATCTCGCGCTGGCGCTGTTGCTCGACGGGCAGTACGCCGAAGGCTGGCGCGAATACGAGTCGCGGTTCGCGCTGCCCGAGCTCGGCAAGGACCGGCACGCCTTTGCCGGCCCGGCGTGGGATGGCGCATCGCCGGCAGGCAAGACTTTGCTGCTCTATACCGAGCAGGGTCTGGGCGATGCCTTGCAATTCGCCCGCTTCGTCGCTCCGCTGGCAAGAGCCGGCGCGCGCTGCATCGTCTACTGTCCGCAGTCGCTCGCGCCTTTGCTCGCCACCGCGCCGGGCGTCGCGCAGACGGTCAGCGACCCGGCTCCGCTGCCGCATTACGACGCCCATCTGCCGCTGCTGTCGCTCCCCAGGATTCTCGGCACGACGGCCGAGGCGATACCGGCGGATGTGCCGTACGTCGCCGTCGCGCCCGAGCGCCGCGCCGCGGTGCGCTCGTCGCTTCACGCCTCGCCGCAGCGGCTCAACGTCGGTATCGTCTGGACCGGCAACCCGGCCAATCCGAGCAACCGGATCCGGTCGGTGCCGCTCGACGCGCTCGATCCCTTGTTCGAGGTCGAAGGCATCGACTGGTATTCGCTGCAACAAGGACGCACAACTCCCGATTTCAGTCCGGCCGCGCGCAAAGCTCGCCTGCGGCCGCTGCCCGCCGGCTGGTCGCTGGTCGATACTGCCGCATTGGTCTCGGAGCTCGATCTGGTGATCAGCGTGTGCACCAGCATTGCGCACCTGTCCGGCGCGCTCGGACGACCGACATGGACGATGCTCGCCTGCGCCGCCGACTGGCGGTGGCTGCAGGACCGCGCCGACAGCCCGTGGTACCCGACGATGCGCCTGTTCCGGCAGCCGCATCCGCGCGACTGGAGCGCAGTCGCTCGATCGATCGCTTTCGAGCTGCGCGCGCTCGTTTCGGCGCTACGGTGAACAGGCAATGAAGGCCCGACCGATCCCGCGGACGACACCGTGACCGAGACCGCTGCCGGCGCGGCATTGCGCGAGGCGCGGGCTGCCTGGCAACGCGGCGACGCAAACGCTGCCGTATCGCACAGCCGCCGCGCGGTCGAGCTCGACCAAGGCGATGGGCGCGCCTGGACGATGCTGGGCGTCGCACTTCGCCAGCGCGACCCGGCGGAGGCCGAGGCGGCGCTGCGCCGCGCTGCGGTAATCGGACCGCGCGATCCCGACGCGCACTTCCACCTGGGCAACCTGTTGCGCGAACAGGGACGTGCCGCGGCGGCGATCGAATCGTACGAGCGGGCACTCGCACTCGCTCCCGACCATCCGAGCCTGCTCAACAATTACGGACTCGCGCTCGACGCAAACGGCGCGGGCGAACGCGCGCAGGCGACTTATCGTCGGATACTGGAGGCGCGACCCGACCACCGCCAGGCGCTGCGCAACCTCGCGCATTCGCTTTGCTCGGCGCGCCGCTTCAGCGAGGCCGCCCTGCATTGTGCGCACTATCTGACGCTGCATCCGGAGGGCGATGCCCGCGTGTGGATCGATCAAGGCATCTGCCAGCACGCCGCCGGCGACGACGTCGCCGCTGAAGCGAGCTTTCGCCGCGCGCTGGCGCTCGCGCCCGGCGATGCGGTGGCGCAGACCAACCTGGCGTCGGTCTTGATCGACCGCGGCGATTTCGAAGCGGCCGAGGCGCCGCTCGCCGGTGCCGTCGCCGACGATCCCAACTTCCTGTACGCCGCTGCGCTGCTCGCGTATTGCCGTCAGCATCTTTGCGCCTGGGACGGCCTGGCTGCGCTGCACGCCCGTGTCGTGCGCGGCATCGAGCAGGAGGAGAACGCGCTGGTCAACGCTTTCGCCGCGCTGTCGGTCCCGATGTCTGCCGCCCATCAGCTGCGCGCCGCGCGCCGCTGGGCGCAAAGCCTCGCACCCTCCGACTCCGTCGCCGCGCCAACGCCACGCGCGCGCGCCTCGCCCTTGCGGCTGGGTTATGTCTCGTCCGACTTTCGCACTCATGCCGTTGCGTTCCTGGCGACCGAGCTTTGGGAGCGCCACGATCGCGCCCGATTCGAAACGCGCGCTTATTCGATCGCGCCGCCGGAAGACTCGCCGCTCGGCCACCGCGTCGCCGCCGCGTTCAGCCGCTTCATCGATTGCAGCGCCGAGGACGCCGACGCTATGGCGCAGCGGATTCGCGCCGATGATATCGACATCCTGATCGATCTCAACGGCTATACGACGCATGCGCGAAGCGAAATCTTTGCCCAGCGTCCGGCGCCGGTGCAGATCAACTGGCTAGGATATCTCGGCACGCTGGGGGCGCCCTGGTACGACTATGTGATCACCGATCGCTTCGTCACCCCCGAGGACCAGCAGGCGTTTTTCACCGAGCGCTTTCTGCCGATGCCGCATTGCTGTGCGCCCAGCGACACCCGGCGGGTGGCCGCGGCGGTTCCCTCGCGCGAGGCTTGCGGCCTGCCGGCGCAAGGCTTCGTATTCGCCTGCTTCAATGCGCCGTACAAAATTCTTCCACCGGTGTTCGACGTGTGGATGCGCCTGCTGGGCGCTGTCCCGGGCAGCACGCTCTGGCTCGCGCAGCAAGGCGTGGCGCGCGATCACCTGCAGCAGGAAGCGGCCGCCCGCGGCATCGACCCGGAGCGGCTGACATTTGCCGCGCGGCTGCCGCCGGAACGGCATCTGGCACGCCATGCGCACGTCGATCTGTTCATCGACACGCTTCCGTACAATGCGGGGACGACGGCGAACGATGCGCTGTTCATGGGGGTGCCGGTGCTGACCTGCAGCGGCGAGACGATGGCCTCGCGCA
>Ga0207657_10008408_pt1 | contig 10476 bp, 6 predicted proteins | sample KBSC33metaG_FD_184316 | JGI IMG/M metagenome (GOLD analysis project Ga0207657, IMG submission 184316) | Corn rhizosphere microbial communities from Kellogg Biological Station, Michigan, USA - KBS C3-3 metaG (SPAdes) (version 2) | ecosystem: Host-associated > Plants > Roots > Rhizosphere > Soil ... | reverse complement strand
CCGACAACGACGGCGACACCGCCACCGACAGCCAGACGATCGGCATTGGAGCCAACCTCCAGTTCGCCGACGACGGTCCCACCGTCAGCGGCGTGAGCGGTGCAAGCAGCATCACGTTCGACGAAACCAGCGTCGGCGACATCACCGGTTGGCCTGCGGTTGGAGTGACAAGCGCGGCTGCAATGATCTCGGCGACCGTGGCAACGGGTGCCGACACTCCGGCGACGACGACCTATGGTCTTGCTCTTGCGGGTGGAGTGAGCTCGCTCGGAAGCGGCCTTCAGACCGCGCAGGGCGATCATGCGATCACGCTCGTCCAGATCGACGGCGACACTGTCGAGGGGCAGTATCAGGATGGCGGGACCCAGACAGCGTTCACCATCCAGATGAACTCTAACGGCACGGTCACCTACACTCAGAACGTTCCGCTCGAGCATAGCGACGACGGAAACACCGCGACCGCATATAACGACACGAACACGCCGATCACCTTCGACGGGCTCGTCCTTGGGACCATCACCGTCACCGACTCTGACGGCGACACGGCAAGCGGTTCGGCCAACATCGGCGACCATATCACCGTCTTCGACGATGGCCCGAGCGCGATCGACCCTGACTCGATCGTCACCACCGACGCGGCTCAGTCGACGATCACCGCAAGCCTCGACATCGTCGACAACAATGTCATCGACAATTTCGGCGCGGACGGTCCGGGGTCGATCACCTTCGCGAACATCACGAACGGGATGGATTCGGGCCTGACCTCAGGAGGTGCAACGCACCATATCACTTACTGGTTGTCGGGTGACGGGCAGACCCTGGAAGGCCGTTCCGACAGCACGACCGGAACCGACGGAACGCTCGTCTTCACGGTCCATATCGACCAGTCGACGTCGCAATATGACTACACCCAGTCCGGAATGATCGACAACGGCTCGGGCATTTCCTTCAACAGCCTGACCAGCACGCACGCCGGCAATGTGAATTACGCCGGTGTCGGCGCCGACGTCACGCCTGTGGGCGGACCGGATGCCGATCTCATCATCTCGGGCACGACCAGCACCAATACGAGCGGTTCCGTAAACACCGACAATGACTCGATCGGAATTGCCAACCAGTCGGTCGATGCCGGCGAGAGCGCCCGAATGGATTTCGTGACGGGGCTCACCAGCGGCGCTGCGACACCCACGGGATTCGATTTTAGCGGGCGCATCGAGACCACCGGATTCATCGGGGCGATCCCGCAGGTGCAGGGCAACCAGGCGACGACCGTAAGCTTCACGGTCTATGCGCTTGAATCGACGGTCACAGGATCGGGCACTCCGGACAGCAATCCGGTCGGCGGCTTTGCCGGAGACACGATTGTCCATGTCACCAGCGTTTACGTCCAGGATTATCTGACCGGGAACACGGCGACCCTGGATGTCAGCGGCTTTTCGGACGGGCAAACCGCAGCGGTCGGATTTGGGGTCTCCGCGACCTATCATTCCGATGGATCCGTCACCTTCTCGGGTGTCCAGGAGGGCGACCATTATGGAGTCACGACCGGATCCAACTTCAACGCGGTCGTGGTTCACGATGTTGCTGGAAGCTTCGATCTGGGCGTGTTCTCGCTGACCCAGACCAACCTCGGCAGCCCGATCCATCTCGCCTACGACCTCCAGGTCACCGACAGCGATGGCGACTACACTACCGTTCCGGGCGGCATCGACATCACTCTCAACCCCGCGGGCGGATCGACGACCACCACCGCGACGACTCTGTCCACCCTGTCGACGGAAGCAACGACCTTGAGCACGGGCAGCACGCTGCTGGCGTCCAATGACAATAGCGGCGGACAGAAGGGGGCCGGGCAGCAGACCTACGGCAACAACACCCTCATATTCGGGGCGGTTGCTGCCGCGGGTCTGATGTCGCAGCAGGCTGCTGCATCGGACACTTCGCATGGCCAGACCCACCAGGTCTCGACCGGCGAGGAGAGCCTCGTCGGCGGCGCGGCAACGCAGCAGACCCAGCTTGCCTCGAGCGATGACAGTCACGTCCAGTCGATTACCGGCGAGACGAACACGGCGGTCTCCGGCGTGCAGCAGCCGCAAGACAGCTCGCACCAGTCGGACGACACGCAGTCGCTGAGCCTTGATGGCAGCGATCACGGACCGGCGAGCGCTCCAACAGCGCTTCCGCAGGGAACCGACATGCCGTCGCACGCTGACCCGGTTCCAGCGCAGGCCGTTGCGGCGGCAGCGGTGGCCATGCCCTCGGCAGAGCAGATCGCAGCGCTTGCGACCGGTGCCAAGGGCGTTGCGGGCGACCAGCACTCGCAGGTCGAGGGCGGAGTCGAGCACAATCAGGTTGTCGCCAAGGTTCTTGCCGACTCGCTCGCCGGCGGCGGCGGCCACGGCTCGGCGATCGATGCCGTTCTCAACAATCTGCCGAGTCATGACGGCGCACATGCGGCGCTCGAGGCCTTGGCAACCCATGGCGCTGCGAATGTGCCGGCTTGGGACGTAGGGGGAATAGCATCTTTCGCTGCGGCGCATCCCGTGTTCACGATGGAGACGATGATGCTTCATCCGGACGCGCCGCCCGCAGCTCATGGCTGATTTTGCGTCGATGAACTGAAATCCGGGACGCAGGTGCACCGCGTCCCGGGAAAGAGAGCAGGGGGTTACAATGAAGAGTAAACACTGGAGCATCATTATCCCGGGGGCGGTGCTGCTGAGCGCGACCCCTGCGAGCGCAATCGATCTTCGGCAGGCGGTTCAGTCCGCATTGACGACCAATCCGCAGATCCACCAGGCAATCGCCAACCGAGTTGCCACGCAGGAAGAGCGCGTGCAGGCCGAGGGCCTCTATTATCCGCGCATTTCGGTCGAGGCTTCCGGAGGCGTTCGGGACCTTCGCAACCCGACCCGCCGCAGTCTCGGAATCGCCAGCCATGTCCTGAATCCGCTCGAAGCCGATCTCATTGTCGACCAGCTGGTGTTCGACAGCGGCGGCCGTGAAGCCGAAATCCGCCGCCAGGCGGCGCGCACGGACGCTGCCGCGGCACGCGTCGAGGAACGCTCCGAGTTCGTCGCTCTGAACGTCTCTCGGGCCTATATCGATTATCTCCTCCAGGAGCGCCTAGTCGCGATCGCGCAGGACAATGTCGCGTTCCACGAGAAGCTGGCCGCGGACCTTCGCGAAGGCGTGTCCAAGGGATCGATCAGCATCGCCGACGAGCAGCAGGCCGAGGAACGGCTCCAGGCCGCTCGCGCAAAGGTTACGCAGGCCCGCGAAGATCTCGACACCGCGGCGATCGAGTTCCAGGCAATCGCCGGTACTCCGATCGACTCCGCTTCGATGCCGCCGGATCTGTCGCAGGCGCTTCCGGCGAACGTGAATGACGCGCAATATCAGGCACGCGAGAGCAATCCTCTTGTCCAGGAAGCCCTTGCCGATCTGTCGGCTGCACGCGAGAATATCACTGCGGCCAAGGCGAAACTGGGGCCGCGATTCAGCATCGAGGCCCGTGCCCGCGCCGGTCATGACATCGACGGCTTCGAGGGCCGCACGACCGATCTGCAGGCTCTCGGCGTCGTTCGCTGGGACATTTTCACCGGCGGGATCAACCAGGCGAATGTCCGCGAGCAGCAGGGGCGCGCGGACGAAGCGCACGGACGGCTGTTCGAGCAGACCCGCCAGGCTGAGCAGGACGCTCGAAGCGCCTGGAGCCGGCTGACCAACCAGACCGCTCTGACCACCGAGCTCGAGACTCAGAGCCGGATTTCCGACGATCTGCTGCTTTCCTATCGCGAGCAGTTCAACGTCGGACGACGGTCTCTGCTCGACGTCCTCGACGCTCAGAACTCCCGGTACAATGTCCAGGCACAGGTCGAGACCGCGCGTCTTGCCAAGCTCTATGCGCAGTACAGGGTACTCGCGGCGACCAACAAGCTGGTCGATGCGCTCGGAGTGAAAATTGCGACTGCCGGCTACGGCGGCGAACGGGCGCGATACCGGGTCAATCCGATTCCGCCCGCGGACCTCATGGAGAACAACCTGTCGGCTCCGCCGATGGGACCGCCGGTTCCGGTGGGCGGCACGCCAGCAGGCGCCACCCCTGGCGAGACCATCACCAATCCGACGGGAACGCCGGATCAGACCACTCCGCCTCCGGCCGAAACTCCGGGACGGTAAGAGCATGGGGGACGGGCATTGAGTTTCATGAATTGGCTCGAATCTGCGCCTTCGCGTGAGATCGATCCCGTCCTCGAGTGCATTAGCTATATCGCCCGGGAAGCGGACCGGCCGTCCGCGGCCGTCCTGATCTGCGCGGGGCTGGCGCTCAGTCCCGAGGGCCAGCTGCCGTTTCACCAGATCGACCCGGCGCTCGACCAGATCGGGATGCGCGGCGAGACGCTGGCGAGGCGGCTGCGTTCCTGGCCGGCCCGCAAATGCCCGGCGATCCTCGAGCTTCACGACGGCCGCGCCGTCGTCCTACTCGACGTCAAGGACGCTGACGGGCTTGTCTACGCACCGGGCATGGGCGCTCCGACCTGGATCGCTCTTCGCGAGCTCGAGCCGGTGTATGCCGGCCGGGCGGTCGTGGTCGAGGCCGACCCGACACAGGAACGCGAAGCCGAGCGGCCATGGGACAAGGCCCGAAGGACCCACTGGTTCTGGTCCGAGGTGTGGAAGGTGCGGCGCGAATTCTGGCCGGTCCTTCTCGCCGCATTCCTCGTCAACATGCTAGCTCTTGCGCTGCCGCTGTTCACGATGAACGTCTACGACCGTGTCATTCCGAACAAGGCGATCTCGACCCTTTGGGTCCTCGCCATCGGAGTGGCGCTGGCATTTTCCCTGGACTTCATCTTGCGCATCGCCCGGGCACAGGTGATCGACGACATCGGGCGAAAGCTGGATTCGAAGCTGTCGCAGAAGCTGTTCGAAAAGGTGATGAACCTGCCGATGAGCGATCGCCAGGGGAGCACCGGAGCGTTTGCGAAGAGGGTCTCCGAATATGAGCTCGTCCGCGACTTCTTCGCGTCGACGAGCGTCGTGCTTCTTGTCGACGTGACCTTCGTCGTCCTGTTCCTCGGCCTGATCCTGGTCCTGGCGGGATGGCTGGTCCTGGTTCCGATGGGAATCATGGCGATGATGTTCGTCGCCGGAATGAGCCTTCAGCGGGCAATGGGGCAGGCCGCGGTCGAGGCGCAGGCCGACTCCAGCCTGCAGCATTCGGTTCTCGTCGAATCGATCTCGGGCGCCGAGACTCTGAAAGCGGCGAGGGCGGAAGGGCAGATGCTCGGCCGCTGGAAGCGCTATTCCGAAATGACCGCCCGCACCCAGGAGCGGATGCGGCGACTGACCGCAATCGCGGTGAACCTGGCCAGCGTCTCGCAGCAGCTGATCAGCGTCTGCCTTCTGATCGGCGGCTTCTACCGATTCAACGCCGGCGAAATGTCGATGGGCGCAATCATCGCAATCGTGATGCTTGCAGGCCGCTCGCTTCAGCCCGTCGGGCAGCTTGCCTTCCTGATCACCCGTCAGCGGCAGGCCTTTGCGACCCTCAACTCTCTCCAGCGGATGATGGAGGTCACCGACGAGCGCCAGTCGGCGATGCGGTCGATGGTACCCGAGATCTGCGCCGGAAAGATCCAGCTGGCGAACGTCTCGTTCCGTTATCCAGGTGCCGGCCGCAATTCCCTCTCCGACATCAACCTGTCCATCAATCCCGGCGAACGCATCGGAATCATCGGACGCGTTGCGTCCGGCAAGTCGACGCTGGGACGGATCCTTTGCGGCCTTTACGTTCCCACCGAGGGCGAGATGATCATCGATGGCCTCGACAGCCGCCAATATCACCCGCACCAGCTTCGCGAGCAGTTCCGCTTCGTTGCGCAGGATGCGGATGTCTTCAGCGGCAGCGTTCGGGAGAATCTCAAGCTGGGTTCGGCCAAGGCTGACGATAGCCAGCTCGTCGACGCGGTCGTCCGCTCCGGAGCCGACATCTTCCTTTCGCGCGATGCCGCCGGCTTCGATCTCGATGTCGGCGAGAGGGGTGGCCGCCTGTCCGGAGGGCAGCGGGCGCTTCTGATCCTGGCCAGATCGCTTGTGACTCCATCGAAGATGCTCTTCCTCGACGAGCCGACCGGCTCGATGGACACCCAGACCGAGCTTTATTTCATCGAGCATCTCAAGAATGCGCTTGGAAAGCAGCAGAGTCTGGTTGTGGCCACCCACCGTCACAACATGCTCTCGATGCTCGACCGCCTGATCGTCATCGACGGCGGCCGAATCCTTGCCGATGGGCCGCGCGACGAGGTGCTCAAGCATCTGACTCAGCCCGCGAAGCCCAACGGGGAAGCGGCGTGAAGCTTCCGCTTATTGCAAAGCGCAGGCGCCCAAGGCTCGCCGCGGCGGGCGTTGCCGGAGCGAGCGCGACCGCGGCTGCAATCGGCGCGTGGATCGCGGTGTCGGGGCCGGCAACCGCCACTCCCGATCTGTCGCCGATCGCACCGACCAGGGCCGCGGCTCTCGTCGAGGCGACGAGCGGACGCGGACTCGAGCAGCTCCAGGCAGTCGGCAACGACGCCAAGATGATCAACGCCGCGCTGCCCTTCAGCGCGGCACCCGTTGCGGCGGCTCGCCCGTTCCTTTTCAGGGGAGATTCGACCGATCAGAAGCGGGCGCTGCTGTGCCTCACCCAGGCGGTCTATTACGAGGCCGGATTTGAACCGGTCGACGGCCGCCGGGCGGTCGCTCAAGTGGTTCTCAACCGGTTGCGCCACCCGGCTTTCCCCAAGTCGATCTGCGGCGTCGTGTACCAGGGCTCCAATTCGGGCGTTTGCCAGTTCACCTTCGTGTGCGACGGCGCCCTCGATCGTCGGCCCGAACCCGACGCCTGGCAGCAGGCACGCTCGATCGCCCAGGCCGCGCTCGCGGGCTATGTCGAGCGATCGGTTGGCGAGGCGACCCATTATCATGCCGATTATGTGGCTCCTCGGTGGGCCCCGTTGCTTGCAAAGGTCGCGCAGATCGGAACGCATATTTTCTATCGCTGGCCGGGGGCATGGGGGCAGCCGCAAGCGTTTTCCGGGCGCTATGTCGGCGAGCCTTCGGATCCGATGTCGCTTCGGCCCGCGAGGCTGATCCTCGCGCAGTCGGATCCAGCGGTCGCGGCCGTCGATTCGGGGCCACCCGTTCCGCGCGCTCCCAACGACGTCGGCGGCCTTCTGGACACGTCCAAGGGCTGGACCCTCAATATCCCCGATCCGCGCGAGACCCGGGGGGCATCCGCCCAGGTCCTTGCGTCCCAGGAATCGAAACCTGCTGCTGCGGTGGTCGTCGCGTCCGCCGCGCCGGCGATAACCGCAGCGCGATAGTGGAGTAGCAAGATGGCGACGCTGCCTTTTTTCGGGCCGATGCAGAAACCCCGCCGGCCGCTCACCGGAGCGCGCCTGGTCATTGTCGCATCCGCGAGCGCCTTTTTCCTGTTCCTGATCTGGGCCGCTCTGGCTCCGGTCGACGAGATCACTCGCGGGCAGGGGAGGGTGATCCCCTCGAGCAAGGTCCAGGTCATCCAGGCGGCGGCTCCGGCGACCTTGAGCGAGCTTCTCGTCCGCGGCGGCGAGCGGGTCCACAAGGGGCAGCTTCTCGCCAGGCTCGAAGATCCGCAGAGCAGCTCGGAGCTCGGGCAGATCCAGGCCGAGACGGATTCGCTTCAGGCACGCGCCGAACGGCTCCAGGCCGAAGCCAATGGCGGCACCATCGATTGCACCGGGCCGGAATGCAGCAACGAGATGGCGCTGAAGGCCGCTCGGAGGTCCGCTCTCCAGAGCAAGGTCGCGGGGCTGAACGCCTCGGCAGACCAGCACCGGCGGGAAGCGGGGGAAGCCGCAGCCACAATTTCCAGCCTTCAGAACAGCCTTGTACTTGCTCAAAAACAGGTCGGAATGCTGGAGCCTCTTGCGACCAAGAATATCGTTCCGCAGACCGAGCTTCTCGATGCGCGCCGCGAGGTCATCGATCTCCAGGGGCGGATTGCGGCAGCCCGCGAACAGCAGTCCAGGGCCCAGGCCGCAGTAAGGGAAGCGCTCGCCCAGACGAGCGAGGCGACCGCGACGTTCCGGCAGGATGCGCTCGACGAGCACAGCCAGGTCGCGACCAAGATCGCAGTCAACGAGCAGTCCCTTCGCGGCGCCGAAGGCAAGCTCAACCGCAACGAGCTTCGCTCGCCGGTCGACGGTGTCGTCAACGACGTCCAGGTGACGACGATCGGAGGGTTCGTTCAGGCGGGCCAGAAGGTGATGGAGGTCGTGCCGCTCGGCGACAAGCTCCTTGTCGAAACGCGAGTGATGCCCCGCGACATCGCCTTCATCAAGGTCGGCGACAAGGCGCTGGTGAAGGTCACCGCCTATGATTTCTCGATCTATGGCGGCCTTCAGGGGCGGGTGGTCCAGGTCTCAGCGGACTCGATCTACGACGAGGTGGAAAAGCAGGCCTATTTCAACGTGATCGTCGAAACCGACCGCAATTACCTGATGTTCGAGGGGCGGGAGCTGCCGATCACCCCCGGAATGATGTGCGATACCGAGATCATCACCGGAAGGAAGAGTGTCCTGACCTACCTGCTCAAGCCGGTTCTGAAGGCCAGGAGCGACGCGCTTCGCGAACGCTGACCTTCGCGGGCGGCCGCCGCGATCGTGTTCGCGATCGGCCGCTGATCGTTTGAGGCGACGGTAATCGGTGCAGCGACCCGGTAGCCATGGGTCCAGGTGCCGTTGGCCGAGAATGTCAGGATCGGGCGATAGTCGGAAACCGTCTCGCTATCGAGAAGCTCGTCCGTGCCGTTGTCCAGCACATACATGTGCCGGCCGGAGCGAACGACAGCCACTGCATGGTCCGCACGTCGCACCAGGTCCTTGAGGACGACCAGGTAGAGGTCGCGCTCGGAAAAGCCCGCCGACCGGAGCATCTCGATCTTCGCGATCGCATAATCCTCGCAATCGCCGCGGCCGCGGCCAAGCGTGCTGTTCGCCGTCGACCATACGTCGGGCCGCCCGTACTGAACCTCGTCGTCGGTAAAACGGACTCGCCGGTTCACATAACGGTTGACTGCATCGAGCCGAGTTTTCTCGTCCACCCCGCGAAGCGATGATGCATAATTTCCGGCGGCTCCGCCGACGCGGGCCCGATAGGCCCGCTGCCAGCGACCGTCGAGGCGCGTGTGTCCCACCTTCAAGGCAACCGTTCCGAAGATGTCGGGCTTGCCGCTGAAAACAGCCGGGGATTCGAGATTGCGCGGCATCGCCGCCAGATCTCCCGATCGGATCACTGCGTTCTGCACCCTGTACGAGGAGCTGAACAATCCGGGGGAGGCCGGCTGGAGCGGGTTGGTTCGAACCGGAGCGCCTTGTTCCGCAAGTATCGCGGCCAGCGCGCTCGGTGCGCCGATGATCGCCTCGCTCTTGGCGAAATAGCTGGAGGAAGCCGAATAGGATTCAGCGAGTGCCGGAGTCCCGGCCAGGGGCGCCGCAAGCGCAGCGGCAAAAAGGAGCTTTCGCGGAGTCGACATTCCACCGCTTTTGACGGCGGAAGACGAAATTATGGTTGAAATTCATGGTTACTGCGGCGTTAAACCTCCGATTTGGAACACTTTTTTCAGCGGCCGAGGAATCGCAGTTCCGAAGCGACGGCCTGGGCGGCGAACCTGGCGACGGGGCGCAGAGTCGGGCTTTCGCCCGTTCGGGCATAGCCGGTGTGGAGCTTCAGCGCTCGATCCACCACGGTCCGCTGCTGATCGAGATAGAGAGCGTTGAAATTGCCGGTCGCCAGAAGCGCGGTGAGCATCTGCTGATATTGTGCGGGAAGCACTGGAGACGGCAGCAAGTCGAGATATCGTCCGGCAAAGGACATCTGCGCGGAAATCGCCTGATGTTGCCGTTTGGATTCGAGAGCGAACGAACGGGCCCGCCCGCTTCCGCGCTGGAGGGCGATGTCGGCGGCTCGAATTTCGAAAAGGTCGATGGCCGTTGCCTCGGCGAAATAGCGCGATGCCGGAATGGCGGGTGTCGCCGGGGCTGCCTGTGGTGGCCGAGTTGCAGTGCCTGACGGCCTGACCGGCGGCTTTTCGCCGGTCGAGCAGCCATTCAGGCACAGCAGCAGGAGCAACGCCCCGCCCGCCCAGTGCCGAATCCGGTTCGGCTGAAGCGTCGCTGTCGGCGACGAAGGCCGGTTTCGCTGCGATGGAGTCGCGGTGGCAAGGGCCATCTCTATGGCTGCCGCGATCGAGAACCGGATGCCATCATTGTCGCCCCCCGGTGAGTCCGATGCCTACAGTCAAAACATCTATGCCATTCCTGGGCAATCGCAAGTCAATCAGCGATCGGAAGGACGACCCGCCAGAGGAGGCGGTGGACGCGCCGGGGCTCGAAACCTGGACCCCTGACAAGGGAATGGCACGAGGCCGATCCCGAGTTTCGGCTCTTG
>Ga0207657_10008407_pt1 | contig 10477 bp, 8 predicted proteins | sample KBSC33metaG_FD_184316 | JGI IMG/M metagenome (GOLD analysis project Ga0207657, IMG submission 184316) | Corn rhizosphere microbial communities from Kellogg Biological Station, Michigan, USA - KBS C3-3 metaG (SPAdes) (version 2) | ecosystem: Host-associated > Plants > Roots > Rhizosphere > Soil ... | reverse complement strand
CGAGCGATTCGAGGATCAAGGCCCCTGCCCCGTCGCCCATCACGAAGCCATCGCGCGTGGCGTCGAAGGGGCGGGAGGCGGTGGCGGGCGACTCGTTGCGCGTGGACAGCGCCTTCATCGCGGAGAATCCCGCGACGCCGATCTCGCAGATGGCCGCCTCGCTTCCGCCGCAGACGATGGCATCGGCCTGTCCGTCGCGAATGAGCAGCGCAGCGTCGGCGAGATTGTGATTGCCCGTCGCGCACGCAGTGACCACGGCGTGATTGGGCCCGCGCAGCCCGTACTCGATCGAGATGATTCCCGGAACCATGTCGGGAATCAGCATCGGAATGAAGAACGGCGATACGCGCTTCGGCCCGCCGCGGATGAACGCCGCGCTCTGCTCCTGGAAGGTCTGGATCCCGCCGATGCCGGAGCCGAAGACGACGCCGATGCGCTCGCGCTGTGATTCGCTGAGCGTGGCGGCGTCGAACCCCGCGTCGCGGAGCGCCTCGTCCGCCGCAGCGAGCGCGAAGTGGCACACGGGGTCGAGACGATTGGCGAGCTTGCGATCCATGAAGTCGCGCGCATCGAATCCCTTGATCTCGCACGCGAAGGTCGTGTCCTGCCCCGTCGTGTCGAAGCTGGTGATGGGCGCGGCGCCGCTCGTGCCCTCGAGCATGGCGCGCCAGAGCCCCGGCACCGAGAGCGCCAGCGGCGTGATGGCGCCGAGCCCGGTGATCACCACGCGATGACGCGGTGATTCCGTGAACGACGAATGCGACCGATCGGTGGGTTCCGGAGAATTCGCTGAGTCGCTGCGAGTCGGCATGGCTGCTCTCACAAGATGTTGACGGCCCGCGCCGCGAGCAGGGCGACGGTCGTGAGTGACATGATTGCCTGCACCATCATCATGAGCTTCGCCCAGCGCGAGAGCACCGGGACATCCGTCGGGGAGAACGCAGTGGCGGTGTAGAACGACAGCGCGAGATAATCCACGAACTGCGGCCGCCACTCCTCCACCTCGGCCATCGACTTGCCGTCGGTGCCGGGCGCGATGATCGCCATCTGCGGAAAGAGGAATGCCCCCGAGGTGTGGGCCGCCCTGATGTCGCGCGCGTTGGGGCCGCCCGCATCCACGCGCCAATACCACGCGGCGAACAGGATGACGTTCGTCACCCAGAGCACGGCCGCGGATTCGAGCAGCCGCTTCGCGATCTCCGCGTGCCGAGGCAGGGCGGAGATGAGCGTTCCGAGCGAGTAGATCTGGGCGACGGTCAACACGATCAGAATGGCGTAGCCGAAGAATTCATTGAGCCGCGGCTTCCGGATGTAGTGCGTGATGACGGCGGCCACGAGCAGCACGCCGACCAGAGTCGCCACGATCCACTGCGGCAGCACGTTGAGCGAGCGCGGCAGCGCGAACGGCATCGCCGCGGCTGCCAGCATCGCCAGCGCGGCCGTCCAGCGCGGCTCCGGGCGGATCTGTCGCTCGGCTTTCGGCTTCGTGGACGATTGCATGTAGCGGCGGTTGAAAAATGGTGAGCGCTCTCGTCAATCAATGCGATCATCGCGCCACGCGCTACCGCCGATCGACGGCCCCAATGCGCGCACGAAACCGGCGTCCGGGAACGTAGCTTTATCGATCGTCGTGGGCAGCGAACTCGTTCGGAGAATGTACGTGCCTCGAAAGATTACGCCGGTCATGCATGTCGCGCTCCTGCGGGGGATCAACGTGGGCAAGGCCAAGCGCGTGGCGATGTCCGAGCTTCGCGCGCTCTGCGAGTCGCTGGGCTACGGCGACGTGCAGACGCTTCTGAACAGCGGGAACATCGTGTTCTCGGCGCCGCGAGCCGACTCCAGGGCGGCGGCGCGCATCGAGAAGGAGATCGCGTCGCGACTCGGCGTCGACTCGCGCGTGCTGGTGATCACGGGCAGCGAGCTCGAAGCGATCGTGGCGGAGAATCCGCTGCCGGAGTGCGACGTGAGCCCCTCGCGCTTTCTCGTCACCGTGCTGGCGCGTGATGCGGACCGCGCGCGTCTCGAGCAGCTCGTGACGCAGAGCTGGGGGGCCGAGCGGATGCGCCTCGGCTCGCGCGCGGTGTACCTGTGGTGCGCGAACGGCATCAACGAGAGCAAGGCGGTGCTCGCGCTGGGCAAGGCGGTGGGGAGCGCCGGCACGAGCCGCAACTGGGCGACGATCAGGAAGCTGCAGGCGCTCACGCAACCCGATCCGGCGGCTCGAGCGTGAGCGGTGACGCGCGCGCGGACCGCACGCTGAACATTCTGGCGGTGTCGGGGAGCCTTCGCGCCGAATCGAGGAACCGGGCGCTGCTCGAGGCGGCGCAGCTCCTCGCTCCGGACGGAGTGCGGATCACGCTCGACTGGTCGCTCGCCACGCTGCCGCACTACAATCCCGATCTCGACACCCTCGACGGAGCGTCGATGCCGCCGGAGGCACGCCGCTGGCGCGAACGAGCGGGCGACGCGGATGGAATCCTCATCTCGAGTCCCGAATACGCGCATGGTGTGCCGGGTGTGCTCAAGAACGCGCTCGATTGGCTCGTGAGCAGCACGACTTTTCCCGGCAAGCCGGTGGCGCTTCTCGGCGCATCCGCGATCTCGGTGTTCGCGCCGGAGCAGCTGCGGGAGACGCTCACGACGATGAACGCGCGCTTCGTGTACGAGGCATCGATTGCGGTTCCCGTCTCCGGCGCGGCGGCGAGCGCGGCATCGATCGCGGCGGACCCCGAGCTCGCGCAGCTGCTGCGCGGCGCGCTCGAAACGTTCGTCAGCGCGATCCGGGATAGAGGCCAGGCCGAGCTATGACGTCTTCGAGTGCTCGGCCGCGAGCAGTGCGGACGCCGCACGCGCGCACTCCGCGAGCACCGCAGCACCGATGAAGAGCGCTCCTTCGGCGGCGTAGTAGCCGGGCGAGTGCGCCGCGATCACCCGGCCGCCGGGCTCGCGCGCGCCGATCCGCATGAAGCATCCGGGGATGCTTTCCATGTACACGGCGAAGTCCTCGCCGCCCATGTTGGTCGTCCCGAGCGGAACGAGCGCGGCGTCGCCGAGCACGCGCGTCACGGCGCTGGCGGCGATCGAGGCCATGGGCTCGGGATTCACGATGGGCGGCGTACCACCGCTGAGCGACGTCGTGGCGGTGGTGCCGTACGCCTTCGCGACATCGTTCACCGTGCGCACCAGCTCGCGCGTGAGCAGCGTGCGCGCGGCGACGGTCGTCGCGCGGATCGTTCCGGTGAGTCGCGCGCGGTCGGGAATGATGTTGGAGGCCGTGCCCGCGTTGATCGTTCCGACGGTGACCACGCCGGGCTGTGCGGGGTCGAGGCGCCTCGAGACCAGTGTCTGGAGCGCGGTCACGATCGCCGCTGCCGCGACGATGGGGTCGGCGGATTCGTGCGGGCGTGCGCCGTGGGCACCGGCGCCGAGGATCTCCACCTCGAACGAATCCGTGGATGCGGCGAGCGCACCCGCCTGCGCCACGACCTGCCCGACCTCGAATCTGCGATCGACGTGTCCGCCGAAGATCGCGGCGACGTTCGCGAGCACGCCACTCTCGACGACCGCGCGGGCCCCGTCGCCCACTTCCTCTGCCGGCTGAAAGACGACGAGCACGTCGCCCGTGGCGGGTTTTGCGAGCAGCAGATGCGCAGCGGCAACGGCCCACGACGCGTGCACGTCGTGCCCGCAGGCGTGCATCACGCCGGCATTCTCCGATGCGAAAGGAAGTCCGGTGCTCTCGGTGATCGGGAGCGCGTCGATGTCGCCGCGCAGCGCGACGACGGGCGCCGAGCGGTCGCGCCCCGGAACGCGCGCCACCAGCCCCGTGCCGGCGACGCGTACGACATCGGTGATCCCGAAGGACGCCAGCGCGGCGGCAAGCCTCGCGGCGGTCTCGCTCTCCTTCCACGAGAGCTCCGGATGCCGGTGCAGGTCGCGCCGCAGCTCGACGAGACGCCGGGCGTCGTCGAGCGAGAACTGGCTCTGGACGTCCGGTGGAACGACGAAGTCGGCGGCGCTCGTCGTCACGTGTTGCGAAGCACCTGCGTGCGTACGGTGAGATCGTCGATGCGCGCGACATTCACATCGACGCCGATGCCCGGCTTTTCGGTGGGCACTCCCACGATTCCGTCCGGGCTCATCGTCCACTCCGGCGTGACGACATCCTCAGTCCAGTACCGCGCGCTCGGACTCAGGTCGCCCGGGATCGTGAAGTTGGGGAGCGACGCGAGCGCCACGTTGTAGGCGCGCCCGACGCCACTCTCGAGCATGCCGCCGCACCACACGGGAATTCCGTTGTCCTTGCAGAGATCGTGGATCGCGCGCGATTGCTCGAATCCGCCCACTCGGCCGGGCTTGATGTTGATGATCCGCCCCGCGCCGACGGCGATCATGTCCTCCGCCTTCTCGACGCTCGTGATCGACTCGTCCAGGCAGATCGGCGTCTTGAGCACGCGTTGCAGCTGCGCATGCCGGATGATGTCGTCGAAGGCGAGTGGCTGCTCGATCATGATCAGATTGAAGGCGTCGAGCTCCTGCAGCCGATCGGTGTCGCGCAGCGTGAACGCGTTGTTGGCGTCCGCCATGAGTGGTGCGTCGGGGAACGCGCGGCGCACCGCGCCCACGAACTCGACATCGTGCCCGGGCTCGATCTTGAGCTTGATCTTGTGGTAGCCCTCGCGAATCGCGCGGCCCGCGCGCTCGACGAGCGCGTCGGGAGAGCTCTGAATGCCGATCGAGATGCCCGTCTCGATGCCGGTTCGCGTGCCGCCCAGCAGCCGGGACAGCGAGATGCCGTCGCGCTGCGCGCAGAGCGCCCAGGCACCCATCTCGATCGCGGCCTTCGCCATGTTGTGCCCGCGGAAGTTGTGCTCGAGCGCGGGGTGCACGTCCGACGGCTGCGCGAACGGAATGCCGAGCACGCGCGGCGCCACGTATTCGCTGATGGAGTACCACGCCGTGTCGATCGTCTCGGCCGTGTAGTTGGGCGTCTCGCCCGCAACGCACTCGCTCCACACCTCCGTGCCATCCGCGTCGCGGAGGCGGAGGAGCATGATGCGGCGTTCGGTTACGAGGCCGGACGAGATGCGAAACGGCTCCTTGAGCGGAAGTCGAATCTCGTGCAGGGTGATCTCTTCGAGCCGGATCATCGGGTGGCGTTCCGTGAGAGGATGTAGAAGTAGCGATCGTCGGGCGTGAGGTGCGAGAATCCCGAGACGCGGTAGTGGCGGTCCATGTAGTGCGTGAAGATGCGGCGCGTGCTTTCCCGCAGCGCCGCCGCGACGGAGATGTCGCGCGCGATCACCGCGTCGATGTCGCCGGGGACCTCGACGCGAACGACGTCCGCGTCGGGCAGCTCCGCGTCGGGTCCCGCGCGTCCGTCGCCGTTCGCGATCGGGGCTTCGCGGATGATGGGCTCCAGCGCCGCGTCGGATGGGGCGTTCGCTCCGCCATCCTTCGTGAGATCCCACGCGACGATGAAGCGATCGGTGCCCAGCCCGCTGTGGAGCGCGCTGTGCGTATCCGAGCCGTACATGTCGATGACATACTCGGTCGGGCGCGCGCCCAGCCGGACGATGTTGAGAAAGGCGTTCTTGGCGACGAGCGGGTCGTAGGTCCAGAACATCCGTTCGACGCCGAGCGGGCGGAGGAGCTCGCGCTGAAAGAGCTTGAGCCGGCGCCCGAGCCCCTTGTTTCTCGCATCGTGATGCACGGCGAGCATGTCGGACCAGTGAACCAGCTCTCCGTCCATGGATCCGATCATGCCGAAGACGAATCCGAGCAGGCGGCCGTCCGCATCGAACGCACCGGCCGTCACGCCGCCGATCTGCTGGGTGACCTTGAGGATGGTGGCGGGAACGGCCTCGGTGAAGTCTTCGCCCCAGATGGCGTGCTGCATGCGCACGCACGCGTCGTATTCCTCGTTGCTGCGGACGCGGCGGATGGTGATGCCGTCGGCGGACGCGGCGGGGCTCGTCATGTCGGAGCTCCGGGCCGGATCGGGGTGCGGGATGCTGGCGTCATCGCGACTGCTCGATTGGGGTGAATCCGGGAATGGTGGTATACCACATTGTATACCAAATCACCCGCCGCTGCAACCGCCTGCCGCGCGCTCACCGCGCGTCGTACGCCGCCGCCGCGATCTCGCCGAGCGCCTGCCCCACCACCGCCGTCGCCGCCGCCGGATCCGTCGACACCGACACGTTGTTCACGTACACCGCGAACGCCAGGTGCCGGTTGTCCGCCGTCGTGATGTAGCCCGCCAGCCCCTTCCCGGTGATCAGGAGCCGGCGATTCAGCGGATCGTACACCGCGAAGGTCCCGGTCTTCGCGAAGACGTGCCCCGCGGCCGGGGACGACGGCTGGATGTTCCAGAGCGTGCCGTCCTTCCCCAGGATCGGCAGCGCCCCGCGGAAGATCGCCGAATCCTTCTGCTGGCTCATGTACGCGAGATAGCTCACCATGAACGACGGCGAGAAGTGCGCATCGCCACCGGCGCCGTCCGCCTGCTGCGCTCCCGTGAGATCCAGCCCCGCGCGCTGCAGAAAATCGTGCTCGAGATCGAACCCGGTCTTCGCCGTGTCGCCGGGCGCCACGACGGCCTTGAGCACGCGCGGCGTCATGCTCGCGTGGAGGTTCTGGCTCACCTTGAGCGTGATCCGTACATCCTCCCGCAGCGGAAGCGACACGTGCTCGGCCACCACGTTCCCGGGCGTGTAGGATGCACGCAGCGACGTGAAGTCCACCGTGCCCGGCGCGCCCGTGTGCGCCACCTTCACCCCGTGCTCGCGAAGCGCTTCCGTGAACGTTACCTCCGCAAAGCGCGTTGGGTCCGGCACGCGGTACGCGTAGAGGATCGGCGGACTGCCCTGCGGCATCACGCCCGTCACCTTCACGGTACGGAGCCCGTTCGCATCCGCCGTGTCCTCCGCGAAGTCGATCGTGGGCGCCACGCCCGGTGCGCCGGTGCGGACGTCGTTCACGATGCGGACGTACGACGTGACCGGCGCCGGCGTTATCACGGCTGCGGCGCCGCCCGTGGCGCCCGGTTTGATCGTGAGATCGACGAGATTGTCGTTCACCACGATCGGCGACATCACCACGTCCGTCCCGAGCTCGCGATCTCCCGACTTGAAGAGCGTCGCGTCCACGAGCACGCGGCCGTCGATGCGCTTGATGCCGTGTGCCGCGACCTGTTCCGCCAGCCTGCGAATGATGAGGAGCGGATCGCCGGGAACCGCGTGCGTGTGCACATCGCCGTCGTACGCGTGATCCTCGTTCTCGAACGCGAGCGTGCCGTCGGGGCGCACGCGCGCGGAAAGATTCGGATCGCCACTCGCGACGAGCACGAGATCGCCGGCGAGCGTGCCGCTCCCGTCCACGCTGCCCGTGCGATAGACACGCGTGTGAAACCGGTAGTCCGAGCCCATGAGCTCGAGTGCCGTGCCCTCCGTGAGCAGCTTCGTCGTCGAGCCCGGAACGAACAGCTTCTCGGCGTTCAGCGTGTAGATCGGCCTGGAGGAGTCCAGTGAGTAGAACTCGATGCCGAACATCGCGCGCTTGAACTCCGGACGATCGACGATGCGCTGGATGCGCTGCGCCAGCTCGCCCTGGGACTGCGCGGGGAGCGCGGTTGCGGCGACTGTAGCGAGGGCGGCAGCGAGGACGCCGGCGCGGCCGAGCGGCCGGAGCGAGGTCGTGCGGCGAGCGGGGCGCATGGCTACCTGCGGGAGTGGAAAGTTGGTATTTGCTCTCGTGTACAACATTGTATGCCGTTTCGGGCAATGATGCCCCGCGGCCGGGGGGCACGCAAGGCGAAATCGCCCGCGTTGCGTACATCGGCAGACTCCGCCCGGCGAGCGGATGCGAGCCGCCTCGCGCCGCTCTGGCACGCTATACTTTCCGTCAACCCCGCTCACCCGGAATTCGATCATGGCTGCTCGCAGCGCAGTGAAGTCCGCGAAGCGATCCCTCGGCGGCAACACGGATGTGTCGCCGATTACGCGCGGTGATGGAGCGCTCGCGGTGTACCAGCAACTTCGCGAACGGATCGTCCGCGGTCGCCTCGCTCCCGGAAGCCGTCTCGTGGAACGGGAAGTCGCTGCGAGACTGGGCGTGAGCCGCACCCCCGTGCGGGCCGCGCTCGAGCGCCTGCGCCAGGAGGGCTACATCGTCGCCACCGGAAGCGCGCTCCTGGCGCGCGCGACGGTCGCGCCGCTCACCAACGACGACGCGCGCGAGATTCACATGATCGTGGCGCAGATCGAGGGTCTCGCCGCACGCGAGGCCGCAGGGAAGCCCAAGGCCGTTCGGCTGGTGATGACGCGCGACATGCGCCAGCTGAACGGACTCTTCTTCAAGGCGGCGCAGGTGCGCCTCCCGGACTCCGACCGACTGCACGATCTCGATGACGCGTTCCATCAGCGATACGTGGACGTCGGCGCCGGACCGCGGCTCCGCGCACTGCACAACGCCGTCAAGCCGCAGGCGGAGCGGTACGGGCGCATCTACACGAGCACGCTCGTGAGCGAGGTCGCGACCTCGGTGGCCGAGCACGAGGCGATCATCAAGGCGCTCGAGGCGGGCGACGCCGCGAAGGCCCAGCGCGCCGTGCAGACGAACTGGGAGAACGCGGCCGTGCGCCTCTCGAAGGTGATCAACGCCGTCGGCGAGCGCGGCGCCTGGTAGCACGCATCACCGCGTCGCCTCGGCCGCGCCGAGAAACTTCCGGTCGAAGTAGTCCGCCGTGGCACGATCCGCCGTGAGCCACGTGGCATGGCGGAGGAAGCCGTGAATCTCGTCCGGGAACACCAGCTCGTCGAACGACACGTGGTGATCGGCCAGCCGCCGCGCGAGATCCACCGTCTCGTGGAAGTGCACGTTGCGATCGTCGTCGCCCTGGATGAGCAGCACGGGACTCTTCCACGTGGCCATCGACGCGACGGGTGACGACTGCCACGCGACGTCGAGCGCCTGCTTGATGTCGCCCTTTTCGTAGTGCAGCTGCTGGTTCGTGAGCTCGGAGCCGAAGTCGGCGATCCAGTTGTGCACGCCGTGCAGGTCGACGCCCGCCTTGAAGACATCGGAGTTGCGCGCGAGCGCGAGCGCGGTGAGATAGCCGCCGTACGATCCGCCCCAGATCCCGATCTTCGACGCCTCGACCTCCGGCAGCGCGCGCAGATACGCCGCGCCTGCCTGCACGTCCTGGTATTCGGATGCTCCCCACGGACCCGCGTGCGGCGGGTTGTTGAAGTCGTGGCCGTAGCCGATGCCGAGCCGGTAGTTCACCGCGAGCACGACGTATCCGTGATTGGCGAGATACTGATTCACGGCGTACGCATTGGAGTAGTAGTCCATGTAGTGCCAGCCGAGCAGCATCTGACGCGGCGGCCCTCCATGCACGAAGATGATCCCCGGCTTCTTCGTCGCGCTCTGCATGCGCGCATCGTTGCCCGCGCGCTCGAACAGCTGCCCGTGGATCTCGGTTCCATCGGCTGCCCTGAACACCACGGACTTCGGAATCACGAGACCGGCGGTCGGAAAGGATTGCGGAATGATCTCCGGCGAGAGCGCGCGCGGCGTTCCGCCCGCGAGCGGCACGATCATCGGCAGCGGCGGGCGCTGCGCACCGGCACCGATGAAGGCGACGGTGCGACCGTCGCCCGAGATGGCGGGGTTCCATTCGAGGCCGTCGCCTGATGTGAGCGCCACGGGCGTGGCGCGATCGACGGGCACGCGGAAGAGATGCCGGCGATCGTAGTCTCCCTTCGTGGTGCCCGTGTTCGCGTTGTACACGATCGCCGAGCGATCCGGCGTCTCGCTCACGTACTCGGCCATGAACGCACCGGGCGTGAGCAGCGCGGGCGGGCCGCCGGATTCGGCGACGGAGTAGAGATGCGGCCACCCATCCATGTCGCTGAGGAAGATCAGCCGGTTGCCGGCAGCGAAGGCGAGATGCGTGTCGCCCGGGAACGAGCCCCGGAGCGTATTCGGGCTCTGCCACACGAGGTGGCCTGCGCCGGTGAGCGCATCCGCCGTCCAGATAGCCCAAGGATCGGGATGCAGATCGAGCAGTGTCTCGGGCGCGCCTCCGTTTCCCGGGCGACGCACGAACGCGATCCGCCTGCCGTCGGGCGACCACGCGGGCGCCATGTCGTTGGATGTCGACGGGGCGAGATAGAGGATCGGTGCGGAGTCCGAGGAGAAGACGCCGATGAAGCTGTGATCGCCGCGGTTCGTCACGAAGGCGAGCCGGTCGCCGGACGGCGACCACACGGGCGACGAGACCGTGCCGCGCGAGAAGAGGAGCGACTTGGCGGGCGCCGAGCCGTCGAGGGGGACGACGCTGAGCTGGTTGTCCTTGATGAAGACGACGCGATCCCCGCGGGGCGAGAGCACGGGTGCATCGCCGTCGGCGAGCAGCTTCGGAGCGCTGGCTGATGCCGCGCTGCCGAACGCGACGGCCCAGATCTGAATC
>Ga0207657_10008401_pt1 | contig 10482 bp, 8 predicted proteins | sample KBSC33metaG_FD_184316 | JGI IMG/M metagenome (GOLD analysis project Ga0207657, IMG submission 184316) | Corn rhizosphere microbial communities from Kellogg Biological Station, Michigan, USA - KBS C3-3 metaG (SPAdes) (version 2) | ecosystem: Host-associated > Plants > Roots > Rhizosphere > Soil ... | reverse complement strand
GGATCGCCGAGACGGAGTTCGCCGCCCAACCGCTCGAAATGGCGCACCATTCCCGCGACTAAACGGTTCGTCCCTCCGCGCGCGAACCAGACACCTCCGTCGAGCTCGAGCTTGTGGATCAAGGCATAGATCGCACTAGTCGTCATCGGATTGCCGCCGACGAGAAGTGTGTGGAAGGATAGCGCCTGCCTCAGCTTCTCATTGCGCACGAAGCTGGACACAATCGAATAGACTGAGCGCCACGCTTGATAGCGAGCCAACTGCGGCGCGGCGGTGAGCATCGACTTGAAGTCGAGGAAGGGCACTGCGCCGAGCTTCTCGTATCCTTCTGCGTAGACGCCTTCGGCATAACGCAGGAAGCGGCGATAGCCGACAACGTCAGTGGGCTCGAGCGCGGCTATCTGCGCCGCCAGCACGTCGTCGTCGTTGAGGTAATCAAAGGTGGTGCCGTCGGGCCAGGACAACCGATAGAAAGGTGTCACTGGGACGAGGTCGACGTCGCGCGCCATGTCGGCCCCGGTGAGTTCCCACAATTCCTTAAGACAGTCCGGGTCGGTAATCACCGTTGGGCCCGCGTCGAAGATATGCCCATCCTTCTCCCAGAAATAAGCGCGCCCACCGGGCTTGTCGCGCGCCTCGATGATCGTGGTTTGCACGCCTGCGGACTGCAGGCGGATCGCGAGCGCCAAGCCGCCAAAGCCGGAACCAATAATTACGGCCGTGCGCGTCATGCGGCACTCTTCAAAAGGGCGCCGATCGCGCGGCCAATCGAAACTGGCGGGCGACCGCTCAAGATGCGCAGCTTGTCGGTTGCCGCTAACTTTCCTGAATAGAACCGCGCGATCACCGCCGGCGGTAAGCGGTAGAAATGCTCCAGCACGCGGTAGGACTCGTCGGGCTCCACAGCGTGAAAGAGCATGCGGTTGAGCACGCGAAAGAAAGACCGATCCTGCCACAGTTTTTCAGCGCGGCGGCGGAATAGAGCGTGGAGAGCGGCGGCGCTGAAATCGCGCTGTTCGGCCAGCAGAGCCGCGTTAGCGACTGCATCGGGTAACGAATAGCTTGTCGTCGGGTGGAAGAAGCCCCCGCGCAATCCGATCCGAGGAAGGGTCTCGCCGCGCCAGAAAGTGTCCACTTCACCAGACAGCACAATGGGCAGAATTCCGCGTTCTTCCGAGGTGACCTTCGAAACGTTGTTAACCTGCCCGGCGACACTGGCGATGCGTCCGCGCAGCGCCTCATCATCGAGCACGGGCGACGCCGAATAGTAGGTGTCTTCGATCAGCAACTCGGTGTCGCTCAATGGCAATTGGTAGACGAACCGGTAGCCGTCGAGTTGCTGGACGGTCGCGTCCATGATCACCGGCCGCCTAACGCCATGCGGAGTGGCGAAGCGGTAGGTGCGGCCGACGAATTTCTGCATGCCCAATTCGAGCCCGCTCATCGATCCAGCCCCTCGCGCGTCGATCACGGCATCGGCGTCGAGCCTCTCGCCGCCATCAAGGACGAGCGACGTCGGGCTGACCGAATTTATGGCTCTGCCTAGCTTATACCGGTCCGCTCCCAGAATAGCGCGCATCGCGGCGTCGAGCGACGGGGATCGTATGCTGTTGTAGCCGATCGGAATCGTCCGCTGCCGTTTGGGGAAGCGCACCTCGTGATCGTCCCAGTGCGTAAGACCGACATCCTCGAGGATCCAGCGATCCTCCCGATTGACGTCGCTGTCGAAAAAGGACCAGATATGATTTCCGCCGAAGTTCTCATCCTGCTCGACCAAAATAATTTCGACGTCCATCCGACGCTTGGCGAGCGCCGTCGCAGCGAGGCAGCCGGCGAGTCCCCCGCCCGCAATTACTATGCGGGTCAAGCCGCGCTCCCGCTGTAGCTGTTGTTCAAGAAGCCAGTAGGTTGGTAAGCCCCTGAGCAATGAGAACGTTCTTTGCCCCGGTGATCGGCATGACGCTCGTCGTCGCAAACGCACCGCCGGCCAGCCTTGAAGTTGACGTCACCGGCCTGCGCGACGAGCGTGGCACGATCCACGCCTGCCTCACCCGCGCGCCTTCCCATTTTCCTAACTGTAAGAGCGATCCTGCGGCTCTGACCCAAACCATACCCGCCGGGACGCGAACGCTCACCTTCCGCGCAGTCCAGCCGGGAGACTATGCGATCGCAATTTTTCACGATGCCAATTCCAACCGGAAGCTCGACACCTTCATGGGTATTCCAAAAGAAGGCTTTGGATTTCGCGCAATCCGACAATCCGCTTCGGTGCGCCACGGTTCGATAAAGTCAGCATTAAAATCGGGCCCGGCTTCGCCCGCACGAGCGTGCATCTGCAATACCTCCTTTAGAGCATATCGTGTCTACCCGATGTCTCACTTAGCCTGACCATGGGGGACTAGTGCTGTTGGAGACAGATGCTCGAAGTGCGCCCCAATTCCGTTGCCCACGTCGGCGGGCGACACGTCGGCGGCGAAGGTCGCCCCGAAATCCGCTTGTTGATGGCAGCTCCGCGAGGCTTCTGCGCCGGCGTCCGACGCGCGATTGATGCGGTCCGCGACGCGCTGGCGAAACATGGTGCGCCGGTTTACGTGCGGAGGGCAATCGTTCACAATTTGGATGTCGTCCGCAGCCTGGAAGCCGCAGGTGCGATCTTCGTAGAGGAACTGGACGAAGTTCCCGAAGGCGCTGTCGTGCTATTTTCAGCACATGGCGTATCGCCTGCAGTGGCCGCTGATGCTCGGCGTCGGAGACACCTCGCTTACGATGCCGTATGCCCACTCGTTTCGAAGGTTCACCGCGAAGTCGAGCGGCATGAGCTCGCCGGGCGCCAGCTCGTGTTGATCGGACACGAGGACCATCCCGAAATCCAGGGCACGCTCGGCCACTTGAAAAAAGTCGAGGCTCGTGTCGTCAAAAGCCTCGAGGAGGTTGAAGCCCTCCAGTTCGATAGGGACGAGCCAACAGCGTATGCGATTCAGACTACTTACTCGGTCGACGACGCCAATGCGATCGTAAAGGCTCTGCGGGAGCGTTTCGCGGACCTCGTCGGGCCGCCGTCGAGCGACATCTGCTATGCCACTACCAACCGCCAAGCCGCGATCCGTGAGGTCGCTGCGCAGGCAGACGCCGTGATCGTCGCCGGCGAGCAGTTTTCGTCAAACGCCAACCGGCTCGCGGAGGTCGCCCGCACGCTTTGCCCGCATGTGCAGTTGGTCGCCAGCGCGGGCGAACTCAATTGGGCGGCTCTGCCACGAAGCGGAGTTATCGGCATGACTGCGGCCGCTTCCACACCGGAGACTGCGGTTCAGCAGATCATCGCTGCCCTGGCCGTCCGCTACCGACTGATTCTGGATGAAGTCGAGGCGCTGCGCGAGACTACGGTTTTCAGTCGAATGAAGCTCGCATGAGCAATCTGGCCATTCTTGCGGAGCGGGATTTACTCAAAGAATCACTTTTTCGGATTGCCACTGACATCGATCGGTTGTTTGACGGACTATTGCCCATTCCGCCCGATGCCAGCGCGCAATTGTTCCGAGCGATGCGCCACGCCGCGATAGGCGGAGGTAAGCGCCTACGGCCCCTCCTCGTGTCTGCCTCCGCCGACTTGTTTGCGGTTCCGCGCGACAGGTCGCTTCGCGCCGGCCTAGCGGTCGAATGCATCCATGTGCATTCGCTCATCCACGACGATCTGCCGTGCATGGATGACGATGACATTCGCCGCGGCAAGCCGACGGTGCATGTGGCGTTCGACGAAGCGACCGCCGTGCTTGCCGGTGATGCCCTACTTGCAATGGCCTTCGAGATTTTGGGCGACCCGGAAACCCATCCCGATGCGGAAGTTCGCTGCGAGCTCACGCGAGAGCTTGCGCACGCTGCTGGGGCTTTTGGCATGGCAGGTGGGCAAATGCTCGACCTGCGGCCGCTTCCGACCGCAGTCAACCTGGAGGCAGTGGCGCGACTGCAGCGCTTGAAGACAGGCGCGATTATCAACTGGGCGGTGGATGCAGGTGCCGTGCTTGGCGGCGCGTCTGCGGAGGATCGCGCCAGCCTGCGCGGCTATTCCCGAAGTCTCGGTCTGGCGTTTCAGATTGCCGACGACCTGCTCGACGTTGGCGGGGACGAAGAGGCAGTCGGCAAGCGGCTCCGTAAGGATGAGGCGGGTGGGAAAGAGAATTACGTTACGCTCCTCGGCGAAGATCGCGCGCGGCACCAGGCTGGAATGCTTGTCGATCAGGCGATCGAACATCTTTATTGCTTTGGTCCGGAGGCGGAACTTGCCGCAGCAATCGCTCGGTTCGCGATCACCCGCGATCGATGACCGCACCGCTAAGTTTACTCTATTTGAACCCAGATAGGATGTTAGCACCGCGTCGGCTTTCGACCCATTGCGGACCTTAGCAGCATGACTAAGCTTCGCTCCTTGTGCTGATTGCTCTCTTCGCTGTCGCCCTAGTCCAGAGCGCTCCTTCGGCGTCCCACATCAAAGACGACATTGCGAACCGACGCTTCATCCGGCTCCCAGGGCTTCCCGGACTAGCTGCTGCTCATCGCCTTCCAAGGCGTCAATGATTAGATCATCCACCGTGAAGCTCGACGGATGACGATTGTTTGCCGCAGTCCATGTAATGAACAGATTCGAAGCTTCATTGGCATTGGGAGCGACCACAGAGACTGGGTCTCCATCCTTTGGTCTTATTCGAAACAATTGCATTCGAGGTTCACCTCTTCATCGTTGCTGATGAACCATGGTTACAGTGAGACCCTGTTGGATGCGGGTGGCGAATGAATGACTTCGCTTGGATTTTGCGCCTGGTAGCGACCTTCGGCCGCTACCAGGCGCCGCCTCCACTTCGTTGCGGCACGCCCATTTTTTTGGACGTTTGGTTTGAAGCGTTCTGCTTCCATACCGCAGGATCACCGCGGCGTTGCTGCCGCGGTGTCCGACGGGTGTTCCCATCGGCAGGTGTCCAAGCATCTTGTGATCACAAGATCCACTTGCGCCATGGCTCCGCGCCCCACGACACCGGGACGCTTCAACGCCACGATGGCCTAGCTGTTCGGGACAGCCTTTTTAGGCGCGACCGCCTGGAGGGTGGTCGCGTTGGGGCGCCGCTGTAGCTTATCGTTGCGGTGGTAGTCCCAGGAATGAAGGTAATCGTGGTCACGCCGGAATGCTTCCTTCGCTCCGTAGGACGCAGCGCCTCGATCAATATTGTGCTGAATGACAAACGTCCCCGACCCATCGGTGATGGCAAGCCAGACTTTCTGCAGATGATCTGCCTAAGGAAGATGTAACCGATCACCCCATTGCGCCTCCGAAAAGTTGGCGAAACCATGAAGGTGCGGGTTGGTATCGAGCTTTTCGGGAAAGGCGACCATTCGTAGCCGATCATGTGAATTGCGAAGATGCACATGCTTCACTCCGAGCATGTAGCGGTCCGCTTCCAGACATAGCCGGCCGAACAGGCTCTTGAGCCTTGAGAAACTCATGTCGTGCCGATTTGGCTCGGTCGTAATCCCACTGGACGCAGCATCACGCGGCGCAAGGTTACGGCTTACCGAAGCGAAGTTGGAGCTGCAGCTCCACAAGAAGCAATCGACGCACTAGCCGCTCACCACCTGGAGTTCGGTAAAGCGTCCAGACCGCAGCCTACCGAACAAGCGCTCGTCGAAGACCTGATGGCCGACTGGGTTCGCTACCACCTTTCAACCCTCCAGGCAGCCGATCGCTACCTGGTGTCGGTGGACCATTGGACTACCTTCTTCGACGAAGAACGAAAAACGGGCCGGCTACCAGCCGCAACCACAGTTCGGCATTTGACGCCCCAGCTGCAAGCCCGCTTTCGCGATTGGCGATCAAAGAGCGGTGTCGGCGGCCACACGGTCTCTCGCGATGTCGCTGCCCTTCGTGGCGCGCTGACCTGGGCGTGGAAAAACCAGCGGATCGAGCACCCGCCCTTTATCGCCGATGTTCCCGCTCACCAGAAGGCGCCAGCGAGGGATCGAGTGCTTTCGATTAAGGAAGTCGCGGCGCTGGTGGAAGCATGTGCGGGGCGCGAAGATCGCGCTCATGTCCTGCTCTACATCATTCTTGCCTTGGGAACGGCTGGTCGGCCGGAAGCCATCCTGGAGCTCACAAGCGGCAATATCGATCTCAAGCGCGGTCTAATCGATCCTCGTCAACCTGGTCGGCAACATCCTCGAAAGCGCCGAGCGATCGTCCCGATTGCCGATGCCGTGAGACCATGGGTGACCGACGCAAACGGAAAGATCATTGTCTACCGCGTGCCCATCGCCGAGCGAAAGAAGGCTCCCGGCGGTCCCACGCACTTCACCCGCGAAACCAGCTGTATCAAGACGGCTTGGCAGGCGATCTGCAAGGACGCTGGCGTGATCGGAGCAACACCGAAGACTTTGCGCCACACCATGTTGACCTGGCTTGCCGAACGCGGCGTGCCCAAGGAGCAGCGTATGACCTTAGCTGGTCATTCGGCGCAGGATACGACCGCTAAGAACTACGAACATCTTTCGCCAGACTATCTGCGTGCTGCGATCGCGGAGATCGACGCTTATTTCAATGAGCTCGCGAAGCTGACGAAAGCTCACTTGCGATACAAGAATGATACGGGTTTGACAGAGCCCACGGCCGCTTGATGGAATTTTTACTTGTGTTTCAAGGGCTTGGGCTGGTGGAGCTGAGGGGAATCGAACCCCTGACCTCTGCAGTGCGATTGCAGCGCTCTCCCATCTGAGCTACAGCCCCGCGCCTTCCAGCCAGGCAGTGGGCCGATGGGATCGGACCCGCGAGGAAGCGGCTCCCTAGCCGCGATTTTCCGGCCTTGCAATCGCCCGACCCGCTTCGTGCCCGCCCCGTCGAATCAGATCCTTTCCGGCCCGTCACGACCGGAACGGCGCGCCATGACTGATCGTTTTGATCCTGTGCCCGGCCGCCCCCTTGGCCGGCCCTAAGTACAGGAGAGAATCATGGCCTACGACCGATACGACCGCGGCGACGACCGCCAGCGCTGGCGGGAGAGCGGCAGCCCTGGACGCCGCGACGAGCGTGGCTTCTTCGAGCGCGCCGGCGACGAGATTTCGTCCTGGTTCGGCGATGACGACGCCGACCGCCGCCGCCGCGACGACCAGATGCGCGACCAGCGCGAACGCGGCTACGGCGGCCGCGACCGCGATGACCGCCCACGCGATCACGAGCGCGACCGCGACTGGAACGACAATCGCGGCGTGTTCGCGCGCGGCGGATCGAGCGACCGGGACTACAACCGCAGCTGGTCGAGCGGCGGGATGCCGGGAAATGAGGATCGGTGGGAACGCGGCCGTCACGGCGATCGCGAGCCAAGTCCCGGCTATCGTCCGATGGCCGGTGACTATGGCCGGCATGAGTCGAGCCTGTGGTCGCGCGACGACTATCGCAGCACCAGCCGTGCCGGGACGAGCGACAAGTCCGACCGCTCGCGCCACGAGGCGGATCCGCATTACCGCAGCTGGCGCGATCGCCACATGAGCGAGCTCGATCGCGACTACGACGACTATCGCCGCGAGCACCAATCCAAGTTCGAAAGCGACTTCGGCAGCTGGCGCGAAAAACGTCAACAGAAGCGCGGCATGCTCGGCCAGATCCGCGAGCATATGGAAGTGGTCGGCAATGACGATCAGCATGTCGGGACGGTCGACAGGGTCGCCGGCGACCGCATCATCCTGACCAAGTCGGATCCGGAAAGCGGTGGCGCACATCACTCACTGAGCTGCTCGGACATCGACCGGGTCGAAGGCGATCGCGTGATGCTCGACTGCTCGGCCGATGAGGCGCGCAAGAACTGGCGCGACGAAAGCCGCAGCCGCGCGTTGTTCGAGCGAGAGGACCAGGGGGAGATGGGTCCGCGCATGCTCGATCGAAGCTTCGAGGGCACCTACCGCTAATCCAGGAGCTAGCTGAGCCTCCGTCCGGCGGAGGCTTACACGAGACCCGGCGGCGTCCCCTTCCGCCGGGTCTTTCGTGGGCGCGGCGCAACCCGTAAGGCGCGCGGGCACACGAGGAGATTGAACATGGCCCGTGCCTGGCACCTGAAGAGCCGCCCCAACGGCATGCCGACCCCCGACAATTTCGAACTGAAGGACATCCAGCTTCCGGAACTCGGCCAAGGCCAGGTTCGCGTGCGCAATCTCTGGCTGTCGGTCGATCCGTACATGCGCGGGCGAATGAACGACGTGAAGAGCTACGTGCCGCCGTTTGAGGTCGGCGCACCGCTCGAGGGCGGGGCGATCGGCGAAGTGATCGAAAGCGGGGCCGACGGTCTGCAGCCGGGCGATCTGATCCAGCATATGGCCGGTTGGCGCGACGAGGCGGTCGTCGATGCGCGCACCGCGCAGAAGCTGCCCGATCTGGGCGTGCCGCCGGAGATGTTTCTCGGCCTGCTCGGCGTCACCGGAACCACCGCTTATTTCGGTCTGCTCGATACCGCTGCCGCGAAGTCCGGGGACGTCGTGTTCGTCTCCGCCGCCGCCGGCGCGGTCGGCTCGGCTGTCGTGCAGATCGCCAAAGCCAAGGGCATGACCGTCATCGGCTCCGCCGGCGGACCGGAGAAGTGCGAATTCGTCCGCTCGCTCGGCGCGGATCAAGTCATCGACTACAAGGCTGGCCCGATCCTGAAAGGCCTGGCCGCAGCCGCGCCTGACGGCATCGACGTCTATTTCGACAATGTCGGCGGCGATCACCTCGACGCGGCGCTGGCCGTGGCGCGCCAGAATGCGCGGTTCGCGATCTGTGGGATGATCGACAGCTACAATGCCGCCGAGCCGATGAAGCTGCGCTTCATCCAGCGCATCATCGCCGCCCGGATCATGCTGAAAGGCTTCATCGTGTTCGACTATTTCCCGCGGATGGGGGAGTTCTACGGCGAGATGGGGCCGTGGGTTGCGGACGGGACGGTCAAGTCACGCGAAACTGTGGTGCACGGTCTGGACAGCACGCGGGATGCCTTCCTCGGCCTCTTCAAGGGCGAGAACACGGGGAAGATGCTCGTCCGGCTCTAGCCGTTGAACTTGCAGGCGGCGGGATCGCCGGACTGCAAGCCGGTCCGCAGTGCATTCATGCGCTGCGCCGACGTACCGTGGGTGAAGCTCTCGGGCACCACCACGCCCTGCGTCTGCTTCTGCAGCGTGTCGTCGCCGATGGCCTCGGCGGCGCGCATGCCTTCTTCGACGTCACCCGGCTCCATCGCGGGCTTGCCCTGCGGATCCTTGGCATTCGCCGCCCAAACCCCGGCGTAACAGTCAGCTTGGAGCTCGACCTTCACCTGCGTCGCATTGCCTTCAGCTTCGCTCGCGCGGGCCTGTGAATTGTGGGCCTGGTCTAGAGTGCCTTCGAGGTTCTGGATGTGATGCCCGACTTCGTGGGCCACGACATAATATTGCGCGAAGTCGCCCGGCGCGCCGAACCGGCGGGTGAGCTCGGTGAAGAACGCGGGGTCGATGTAGATGCGCTGGTCGTTCGGGCAGTAGAAAGGTCCCATGGCCGCCTGCCCGGCCCCGCAGGCCGTCTGCGTGCCGCCCGTATAAGCGACGAGCCGGGGCGGCGTGTAGCGCTGACCCGCGCGGTTGAAGATTTGGCCCCAGACATCGTTGGTCGAGGCGACCGCGCTCGACAAAAGATGGCGCTGATCCGGCGTGAGCGTGGACTGACCGTTGGGCGCACTGCTGGTCGTCGTTGGTCCCGACGGAATCAGGCCGCCACCGCCACCGCCGATCTGCGTCAGCACACAATAACCGAGCAGCAGGACGAGGACGCCGACAATCCCGAAGCGGCTGGCGACCAGCGGCAGCAGGCAGCCGAGCGCATTGCCGCCACCACCGCCAAATCCAAAGCCCCCGCCGCTCTGACCAGTGCGGTCGTCGAAATTGTCGCCACCGTCGCCTAACCGCATTGCCAACCCTCCTGTAGCACAGCCGTAATGCTTGGGCGCGGCAGCGGTTGCAATCGGCCATCATCGCGGCAAGGGATCGCCACAAAGGAGATCATTGGATGCTGCTCGAAGGCAAAGTCGCACTCGTTACCGGCTCGACGTCGGGCATCGGCCTGGCCATTGCGAAGGTGCTCGCCGCCGAGGGCGCGAAACTGATGATCAACGGGTTCGGCGACCAGGCTGCGATCGACCGCGAATGCCAGGAACTGGGCGCAATCCACGACGGTGCCGACATGTCCAAGCCGGTGGACATCGAGCGGATGATGGAGCGGTGCGCTAACGAACTCGGCGGGCCCGATATTCTCGTCAACAATGCGGGCATTCAGCACGTCTCGCCCGTAGAGGAGTTTCCACCGGAGAAATGGGACGCAATCATCGCGATCAACCTGACCGCGGCCTTCCATACCACCCGGCTGGCCGTGCCGGGCATGAAGGCCAGGCAATGGGGCCGGATTATCAACACCGCGAGCGCGCACAGCCTCATCGCTTCGCCGAACAA
>Ga0207657_10008400_pt1 | contig 10483 bp, 9 predicted proteins | sample KBSC33metaG_FD_184316 | JGI IMG/M metagenome (GOLD analysis project Ga0207657, IMG submission 184316) | Corn rhizosphere microbial communities from Kellogg Biological Station, Michigan, USA - KBS C3-3 metaG (SPAdes) (version 2) | ecosystem: Host-associated > Plants > Roots > Rhizosphere > Soil ... | reverse complement strand
TACTTCGCAACCGGTTCGGCTCCGGTTGCCACCGCCGCGCAGGCCATGCCGTTCGAGAAAATGCTGGCACGCAAGGCGCTACATGCCCGGCAGGAGAAGGAAGCACCTAAGTCCGTTCCTTTGGAGTGGAACGAGGCCAATTTAACCGCGGGCGCTCAGATTTACGTTCAGAACTGTGCCGTGTGCCACGGAGTTCCTGGCCAGGATCTCTCGGCCATCGCAAAGGGCATGTATCCAAAACCGCCGAAATTAACCGAGGGCACGGGAGTCACGGATGATCCTCCGCAAGAGAGCTATTGGAAGATTGCGGGGGGAATTCGCATGACGGGCATGCCCGCTTTCAAAGATTCCCTGTCGGAAACACAACTATGGCAAGTGAGCCTGATGGTGGCGAATGCAAACAAACTGCCTGAGCCAGCCAAGCGGATCTTATCGATCCCCGCAGCGACAATGCCTACTCGTACGGCGGCGGCTCAGAAGAAGCAGTAGCCTGACTGAGTCTCGACGTGTTTAGCGTACCCCGCTCAAGCCGGGTGTAGTTGGCTCCGCTTTCTGCTCCAGGCGGCGCATGGTGTTGAGAAGTGTCTCCATCACCAACTCGTCGCCCATCGATGTATTGATCATCATGTGATAAAGGGCGCGAGTGGGCCAATCGGCATTGAAGTAGTGCTTGATGAAGGCGATGCGCTCCCGGTCAACGGTTTCAACCAGCTCTTCGGCATCTTGCCGGCTGGCACCATCAGCCATGATGCGGCGGATTTTCTCGGCGCGGGGCGCGTACAGAAATACGTGGAAAGTATCTTCGCGGTCACGCAGGAAATAGGGAGCTCCGCGGCCTACTACGACGGCGTTGCCTTCCTGGGCGATCTTGGCTGTAATTCTCTCCATCATGGCAACCATGCAATCCGCATCGAAAGTCTGGGTGTCGTCGATGGGGAGCGCACGTTCGTAGCTGCCTCGCCAAAAGACTTTCGCCAAGCGGTAGAAGCGGCTATCGAGTCGCTCGCCATGGCGCTCGACTGCCGAACAATCCACCTTGGCCATGGCTGCTATTTCTTCGGTCAAGCTGCGATCCCAGAGTTTCCAAGCCAGGCGACCGGCCAACTGGCGGGCGATGGCACCGCCTCCGCAGCCGTATTCACGCTCGATGGTGATGATTCGGAACACAGTATCTCCTTAGTGGACGGCCACGGTCCCGCCCGGCTTTGACTTCTTCATGAGGAAGACGAGCGGCACCATGAGGCCAATGGCTACACCCAGCAGCCAAAAACAGTCGATATAGGACAGCATGGTTGCCTGCCGGACTACCATGCTTTGCACCCGTGCCCAAGCCTGCTGAGTTGCAGAAGCGGCATCGACTCCTCGCCTTTGCAGCGACTGAGCGATTCCGGCGAGCGTCGACTGCAAGCTGAGACTCGCACTCGTGATGTTGGCCATCAAATTATTTTGATGCACCTGAGAGCGGCGGTCGAGCATGGTAGTGACCACCGAGATCCCGACGCTACCTCCTATGTTGCGGGCCAGGTTCATTAGCCCGGAAGCAGCGTTGTTTTTCTCTCTGGGCAAGAAGGAGTACGCAGCCGTGTTGATGGGGACAAACAGGAAGGCCATGCCTGCGGCTTGAATTACGCGAGCGTAGACCACAGTTCGGAAGTCCACGCCGAGATCGAAGCGGGTCATGTGAAAGAGAGAGAACGACAAGACGCACAAGCCAAAAATCATCAGCCGCCGCGCATCATATTTTGACAGGAGAAATCCTACGAGGGGCATCAAGAGCATGATCGTGAATCCGCCGGGCATCAACGCGAAGCCGGACTGCTGGGCGGTGTACCCGAGCATGGTCTGCATAAACAAAGGCAATAAGAGAGTGCTGCCCAGCAGCGCGAAACCCAGCATGAACATGAGGAAGTTTGCGGCGGCGAAGGTTCGATCGCGGAAAAGGTGTAGATCGATGATGGGATCCGTGCGCGTCCACTCCCAAAAGATCACGAAGAGGAGCGAGCATACGGAGATGATGGCCAAGGCAACAATCAGATGGGACTCGAACCAGTCTTCGCGTTGTCCCTTATCAAGGACAACCTGAAGGGTTCCCAATCCCAGTGCCACAAAGCCCAAACCGATATAGTCGATCCTCGTTTCGGAGAGTTTGCGGCGCTTCATGTCGGGAGGATCCTGGATAAGCCGAGAGGTCAGAAGCAGGGAGAGAGCACCGACCGGAATGTTGATGAAGAAAATCCAGCGCCAGGTGTAGTTGTCGGTGATCCAGCCTCCCAGTGTGGGCCCGATTGCGGGAGCCATGACAACAGCGATTCCGTAAACGGCAAATGCCATACCTCGCTTGGCGGGCTCGAAGGTGTCGGCCAGGATGGCTTGCTCGCTCGGTTGCAGACCTCCGCCCCCAGCGCCCTGCAGGACGCGAAAGAAGATGAGCGTCGCCAGATTGGGTGCAAGGCCACAGAGGAAGGAACTGATGGTGAACAACGCGACACAGCCCATGTAGAAACGCTTGCGGCCGACGATAGAAGAGATCCATCCGCTCAGGGGAAGGACAATGGCGTTCGAAACCAGATAGGAAGTGAGGATCCACGTGCTCTCATCCTGACCAGCAGAAAGACTCCCGGAGATGTGAGGCAAGGCCACGTTGGCGATGCTCGTATCGAGCACTTCCATAAAAGTGGCCAGCGTTACGGCCAGTGCAATGACCCAGGGATTGAATGCCGGCCGCCACTCGGCGGACTCATTCATGGTCAGAGACGCGGTACTCATTTGCGAATCCAGACCTTGGGTTCCACCGACATACCAGGCCGGAGTTCATGCCCTTTGAGTTGTCCGTTTTCGAAAACGATCTTTACGGGAATCCGCTGCACAACTTTTACATAGTTGCCGGTCGCGTTTTCCGGAGGTAGCAAACTGAAACGGGCTCCGCTAGCTCCGGCGATGCTATCCACATGTCCATGGTAGGTTTTGCCATTTGCGTCGACGTGAATGTCGACCGGCTGTCCCGCATGCATGGAACGCAGCTGGTTCTCTTTGAAGTTAGCCGTGACCCACACATCTTCCAAAGGGATGACCTTCATGAGTTCCTGGCCGGCTTGAACGTTTTGCCCAACCTCAACGGTCCGGTTGCTCACGATACCGGTGACCGGTGCAGCGACCCTGGTGTAGGCGAGATTTAGCTGTGCCTGGTCCAAATCGGCTTTCTTGCGTTGCACTTGAGCTTCGGCTGACGCGGCGTGTGACCGGATCACCGCGACCTGTCGGGGAGCGGTATTGGCCGTTCGAAGGTTTGCTTGCGCCTGATCCAACTTGCCGCGAGCCTGGATGACTTGCTGCTCCGCGGCGCTGACATTCGCCCTTGCCGCTTCTACCGTTGCCGCACTCGCTTGGGCAGTAGCAAGCGCTTGATCATATTGCTGTTGCGAGATTTCCTGTTTGGCGACCAACTGTCGGTAGCGCGCCAGATCACTTTGCGCCTTGGTGTTGTTGGCCTGAGCCTCAAGCAATTGGGCTTTGGCAGCCTGATATTGCTGAGTGGCGCCAGCGATTCCTGCTTGCGCACTGCTAACGTCGGCTTGCGCTGAACTAACCTGGCCGGTAGTGCTGACTGAAGTGATAGGGACATTGACGCGGGCGGCTTGTGCCGCGGCAACTGCATCGGCGTAGTCTGCCTTGGCCCGTTCCACGGCAAGTTGGTAATCCGTGGGATCGATCTCAACCAGCACCGTTCCCGCCTGCACGTACTGATTGTCATCCACATTCAGCTTTATAACGTGCCCTGACACACGGGCACTGATGGAGTTGACGTGACCGTCAATCTGCGCATCGTCGGTCGATTCATAGCTGGTGAAATAACGCCAGGCGAAAATACCGCCGACCACGATCAGGACAGCGGCGATGATCAAACCAAGCCGCACACGGGGATTGCTCAGGGCGGAGCGCCGTCTCTCGCGAAAGTCGCGCTTCGGCGCGGAGTCGGACGGTTCGCTTGGCCGACTCCCGGGATCGGCTTTCCCTCGTTGTGGTTCCCTCAGGGTTTCGGTGCTCTGATCCATGATTACTTGCCTTTCAAATAATCCTTCACGCCTTGCTCCGCAAAGCCAATTGCCTTGGCAAATTCGACCTTGGCGAGATTGTGCGCGTATAAGCTGGCAATATAGCTTTCGTTGGCACCCGCTAAAGCCTCTTGCGCCTGGATAACTTCGAGATTGTCGGTCACTCCGGCGGAGAAGCGGTCCTGCGCCTGGGTGAGAGTTTGCTGCGCCAATTGGACGGAAGACTGTGCAACCTGTACCTGGTCGGCGGCGGCGTTCAAATCCAGCATGGCGGTTCGGACTTCGTAATCGATCTGTCCGCGGAGATTCTCTGCCTGGTTCCTGGCCTGCCGCAGAGAAGCTTCCGCGTGCAGGGTGTCGCCGTGTACGCGTCCGCCCTGAAAAACTGGAACGTTAAGGGTTCCCGCGACGTGATAAGTACCATTCGATCGAAATGGGCTCACGCCGATATCCCCGTAGTCGGCTTCAACGCCGAGAGTCGGGAAGTACTCCGCGGTGGCTGCCCGCCGTGACAACTCAGCCGACCGTACTTGCGAAAGAGCAGCCTGGTAATCGGGACGGGAGGCGTAAGCTCGCTGCAAACTTTGCTCTAGGCCTTGGGTCGTAAGAGGCGCATAGGGAACTTTATCGGCGAGGGAAAATTCCTGCCCGGGCGCGAGGCCTATGATGCGCGCAAGCGCCAGCTTTTGCTTGGCGAAATCGTTGCGAGCGACAATCAGTTGCTGTTGACGATTTTGTAGTTCTACCTGGGCGCGAAGGACATCAATGGCCGGAGATACGCCCGCACGTTGTTGATCCGATGCCTTGGTGTAAAGAGCCTGTGCCGTCTTGACCTGCGCGTCAGCAGTCTCGACTCGCGCTGTGCCAGCGAGTGCCTGAAGGTAAGCATTGCCTACCGCCAACACAACCAACTCGCGAGCATCCTTGTAATTGAACTGAGTGGATTTCAGGTTCTGAGTGGCTGCGCGCTCTTTCTCGATGAAGTTGAAATTGAATAAGGACTGGTTCAAAGAACCGCGAATGTCCAAATAGTTGTAAGGCCCAATCACGCGCGGGAGTCCGGGGAGCTTAAAACCAAACTGAGCCAAGCTTACCGTCTGAACGTTTTCCGCCAGCGAAGCATTCAGATTGGGCAGGAGATTACTCAGTTCTTTCCAGCGTTGTCCGCGAGCCGAAACTGTGTCATCGCTGGCGAGCAGCACACCCAGGTTTTGCTTCAGTCCGCGGTTGATCGCGTCGTCGAAGGTGAGTGGAAGGACCTCAGTGGTGGCTTTCGCCAGCGAAACGCTGCCAGCGAATGGATTCTGTGTTCCCCCGAGCGAAATTCCGGTTGTGTTCTGGGACGGATTTTGGTTGGCGCCATAGGGCAGAGTCTGCCCGTGTGCCTGATCAGCACCCTTAGTCAGTAAAAGAGCAAGCAGCACTGAGGCGAAGCTGATCAAACGATGAGAATGACCAGCGCATTTTGCCAGCAAGAAGTTGGTTATCACGTTCCGTTCGAACTCACTCCGGTAGTGTTATGTCGATTCAATCCGGCTGGTGGGAGATACAAAACCTACTTGGCGGATCCTGCCGTTCTCGGGCAAGCTGCTGATAATGAAGCTGCTGCCCGCCTGAGTGTCTCAGATTCCAATCTGCAGGCAGGGGGTTGTAGGGCGGAAGAGCCAATTCTACTCTGGGAACTAATGCGTGAATGAGAAGTTCAACCCGGTGGTGAGGAGGATGTCATTTTGCCGCTTTCCAGCAGGCGGATTCGTCACGTAAATATCTCCGAAGGAGTTCTGCCAGCCCAACCACTTGTTGAGCTTCGTTACCGTACCGAAATTGAAGGTACCTCGGTATTCACCGATGTCGTTCAAATTAGGGTAGAAATACAGTTTCTGGGTGATCACCGTGCTGGCATGCACTTTGTGCATGAGTTCTTCGCCCAAGCTTGCCGCGGCGAAATTGCGCGTGAAAGTGGTGTAATTCTCGCGCGTGTAGTTGGCGCCGGCTAGCAGATCGAGGGTTGTGTTCTCATTCTTGATGGCGTGGAGTCCGAGTCCAGCTCCGGGCACGGATCGCAAAGTGAGGGACTGCAAGGCATCGGTCTGAAAATCAGCGGTGACGTATCCGAACAGCCGGGCGGTAATGTCTCGATCGTAGCGAATGCCAGCCTGAACGGAGTTGGCGGTTGTGCTCGGAATGGCGGCCGGAGCGTCGTTAGTCGCGTAGACGGTATTCGCGTAGAGCGCCAGTTTGTCATGCAACCCAGTTCGCGCGCCCGTGAAAGCCAGGGCGAGGTTCTTGGTCTCGCTGTTACCTCGCGTCAAGGCGAAGCTGACATTGGCGCCGCCTTCCCATCCCTCCAGCAAACCAGGATGCTGAGACTTGTCCCATGCCTTCTGCTCAGCGTCATTGCGGATACTGAGTACGTCGGCCTTCGATGCCTCTGCTGTTCCTGAATGCGGAGTGGTGAATTCGAGCTTTCCATCCGTCGTGGAGACGGTGCCCACCAGCGTTTGGCCGCTTTTCAGCCCAATATGTAAGGGGCCCGATGAGGCCAAGCCCTGGAGCGCATCCCAATGGATCGTGATCTCCCCCGCATAGTCGGTTTTCAAGACCAGATCCTTTCCATCGGACTTCACGATGGTTCCAGTCAGGCGATCGCCATTGTTAAGAACAACCTGGTCGGCCAACAAGTGAGAGGTGGCGAGCAGAAGAGCAGCGGCAACAAGCAGTTTGGGCATCATGATTCTTCCTGGGATCGGCGTAGCATTCGAGTAGGAGTTTACGCCAGCGGCTCCGGATTCCCAGAAGAACGTAAGCTATAGGTAAAGGAGCAGGAGAGTTCAAGAGGCAGTGAAGACGGGGAAAGACAATTGCCACAGAGGCGGCAGCCTTAGTTCAGACGGGTTGAAGTGTCAGACTTTGGTTTCGTTGCTGGGCTCTTCTTTGGACGCTTCCGCAGGGTGATCCTTCATCCCATTCTTCAGCGCCCGGATTCCATCACCTAGCCCCTTACCTAGCTCCGGTAGCTTTTTGGGACCAAACACGAGCAGCGCGATAAAGAAGATAACCAGCAGGTGCATAGGCTGGAAAAGACCTTCGAACATGGGATCCTCCACTGGAAGCCGATGAGCTAGTTTACGTTAGTTGGCCGCGTCTGGCCACCCACTTCGGATAAAGCGAAGTTCGCCCGCAACGGGCCCGCAAGCCGCAAGTCCCATTACCTTAGTTACCTTCCGGCACTTACCTGTGCAGACTATGTTTCCAAAAGCGCCATTCGCAATGCGATTCCTTTAAGGAGTTTTGCGTGAAGTACCATTCTGTACTCCTTCTTTTCACTGGTCTTCTCGTGTCTGCTGTCCCTGCCGAGGCTTCCGATCAGAAACCGCTGAGTTGCACCGAGATAACGTCCTGGCTGATAGGCGGAGTGAGCCATATGAGGCTATCCAATCTAGTAGAACAACAGGGCGCGGGCTTTATTCCCTCGGGCGTCTCCGGAATGGCATTAAAGGCTGCAGGATCCGATGCCGCGCTCCTGAGCACCATTCGGAGTAAAGGGGCGGGTAGTGCATCGGGTGGTGCTTGTGCAACGGGTCTAGCCGAGGCGGCACAATCGTTTCAGGCAAAGAAATACGAGCAAGCGGAGCGGCAGATTCGTACCGTCCTCAGTGGGGATGCGGGCAATGCGGCCCTGCACTTCGCCTTAGGCAGCGTGTTGCGTCGGCGGGAGAAGTGGGACGATGCTGCCGACGAGTTCACCGAATCAGCGCGGTTGATGCCAGGATTCCCCGAGACTCACAGCCGGCTCTCTTACCTCTTTTATCGTTCGGAAGATCCCGACAACGCAATTGCCGAAGCGCGCACGGCGCTTAGCATGGATCCTCATAACACGGAAGCTTACAAATATCTCGGACTGGCACTCACCATCGACGGACAGTATGACGCGGCCATCCACGCATTTCGCGAAGCACTGAGCAATGATCCGGAGAATCCCGAGATCTATTACTACATGGGGCTTGCGCTTCAGGATAAAGGTGATCTCTCCGGTTCCGCTATCTATTACCGCAAAGCGCTCCACCTGAGACCCGCGTATTGGGAAGCTCACAGCAATCTGGGGCTGGTTCTGCATGAGCAACGTCAGTTTGACGAGGCAATCGCCGAATACCAGGCAGCCAAGCGTCTTGCTCCTGAAAAGATGGCTGTCCGTAATAACCTGGGCAGCACCTACTGTGATAAAGGTGACTACGACGCTGCGCTGGCCGAATTCCGCGAACTGTACCGGCTGGATCCCAACTGGCAGACGGGTCACGGTTGCATGGCCAAAGCGCTGATGGCCAAGCACCAATACGATGCTGCCATTGCGGAACTTCATCTAGCCGTCGTCGAAAACCCCACCAGTGCCACGGAGCACCGGGTGCTCGGGCAGGCACTGCTCCTGACTCACAAGAACACCGAGGCGCTGCGCGAACTGCGAGTAGCCGTCTCTCTGAACCCCGATTCAGCCGTGGCCCATCACTACTTGGGACTGGCCCTGAGCACCTCAGGAGATAACCAGGCCGCGGCAGAGGAGTATCGAGAAGCTCTCCGCCTCGAACCTACCGCCGATAATCATTATTACCTGGCTGCGTGCCTCATCGATCTGGCCGACTACGATCAAGCCCTGTCTGAACTGGAAGCTGCGGCGCGCCTTGATCCCTCGCGGTCTCTGTACCGGGCTCGGAAGGACGAACTCCTGAAGCTAATGAAGGCTGAGGTGCGCTGAAGCGGATCAGTCCGTGTCCCGCGTCCCAAAAAAGCACGGACACGCCCGAATACCCGACAAGACATGAACTATGGTGCCTCGGCACTTTAGGTGGATCCTCCTAGAATGATCCCCAAGACCCACGTCGATTGCGGAGAATCGGTTATGGAAGCTATGGGTACGGCAAAAGCACGCATTGCGCATGTCGGTAATTCCGAGCTGCACAACAGTACTGCGGCGGAAACCAGGACCGTCGAGGACCCCTCAGCAGCACGCGTCTTCTACGGCCTGCCCTGCGCTAATTGTGGCACGTACTACGCCTCTCACCTTTCGGTGTGCCCGACGTGCAAGTCTTCTGAACGTGTTTCCCCCACTCCTCTCGCGGCGCCTCGGGTACTCAATACGGATGAACCCGCGCCCGAGATAGATGAGCTCGAGGAAGAACGCGAGCGTTTCTTGAAGGAGTTTAAGGCGCAACTCTTCGCAGCGCATACTCAGATCAATACCGCGGCCAGCTTCCGCTGTGGAATGGAGCAGAATCATCCAGAAACGAGCGAGCCTGCGGCAGTTTGCAAATCCTGCTACGAAGAGGTGCAGGAGAGAGCCGACCGATTGGAGGCGGCGCTGCACATCGATCTAAAGGAAGCCGCCCAAATCGTGTATGAGGCCGTATGGGCGGACAGCTCGGATCCCGGCAGAACTTATGCCAATGCCGCTCAGGCACTACTCACGGAATTGCGCAAACGAGCGGGTCTAAGTACTGTGCTGAGCACTCTCCAGCCGTATAGCAATTGAACCGCTGCAGGTTTCACGCAATTAATCGCCATCGCTGAAAGCCGGGCTGAGAACGGAATAGAAATCCGTCTACTGGGTGGCGAAGCGTAATTTCCCGAACGCACTAGGTACGTGAAAGTTGGGCTGCGGCGTCTTAGTAGGACGCCAAGCAAGATATGCACGCGGCTCTTGTGGTCCCTCGACGCGATAAAAGTTCACTCGCCAAACCACTTCAGGATCAAAGTTTTGGGTAAGTGCGTTCATGGGGATGGCAAGTTCCGCGGCCCATGTTTGCTGCGAAGTATCCAACCAGACTGACCGTTGTAAACCACTCTTCAGATCGACCAGCGGCCGAGGCGAGACATCCAAGTCGATCCAGAATCCATTCGGCGCTACCTCGAACTCCTTGTAGTAGCGAGCTTTCGAAGCGTCAGGCTGCAGGAAGACCTCAACAACATCGCGGTCCCACAGGTGATCACGGCGCCCATTCGTGTCTGAGTCGGAGAAGACAGTGATGTCGCGATACTTGCATTCGAAGCGCAGGTAGAGCATCTCCGCTGACCACAGCACCCGAACTGTGGTCTGACGCGCAGGATCGTCCTTCTTTCCCGCCCAATCCGCGCAAAAGCTGACGGGACTGGCCAACTGCCATTCGGCCTCGGGATGTGCAGCATCCAATGAAACAGGGCCGGATACGTGAGCGGCTACAACCTCATCCGGGGACTCAGCGCAGTTCGGGGCTGATGGAGCGGTCTGGCTCATAATCCTGGGTGGTACCAGTAGGGCCAAGTACCAGTGCATAGTTCAGGCTCTGGGATTACCGCACAAAGACGCTTTGAAGGCAAGATTCGGATAGAGGGCGGCTCGGGTTCGGCGTATCTTTTCCAACATGACAACCAATGCGATACTCGAACCGCAAGAGGCTCTC
>Ga0207657_10008398_pt1 | contig 10483 bp, 7 predicted proteins | sample KBSC33metaG_FD_184316 | JGI IMG/M metagenome (GOLD analysis project Ga0207657, IMG submission 184316) | Corn rhizosphere microbial communities from Kellogg Biological Station, Michigan, USA - KBS C3-3 metaG (SPAdes) (version 2) | ecosystem: Host-associated > Plants > Roots > Rhizosphere > Soil ... | reverse complement strand
GCCCGGGCGGGTCCTGGAGCAAAGGAGAACGCAATGATCAGGTCACTGACCCGGCTGAAAGCACCGAACCGTCTGCGGATGCTGCTGGCACTGCCGGCCGTCGCCGCCGCCGCGGCGGTACTGGCGGCGTGCGGTTCGTCAGGCACATCCTCCACCAGCGGCAGCGGCAGCACCAGCACCAGCAGTCCCGTCGCGGCGACCGCGGGCAGCCTGAAGACCGCCACGATCGGCGGCGTGACGGTGCTGACCGACGCCCAGGGTTTCGCTGTTTACTCGTTCGCCCCGGACACCATGACGAAGTCAGACTGCAACGGCGCCTGCGCCGCCGCCTGGCCACCGGTGAAGGGGCCGGTCACCGCCGGGGCGGGTCTGACCGGCACGCTCGGCACGATCAAGCGCTCCGACGGCTCGGCCCAGGCCACCTTCGACGGGCACCCGCTGTACACCTTCGTCAAGGACACCGGCCCGGGCACGGACACCGGCAACGGCCTCAACGCGTTCGGCGGGCTGTGGCACGCGCTCACCGCGTCGGGTTCAGCAGCCCCGGCGCCCGCCCCGTCCGGCAGTTCGTCCCAGCACCACAGTGCCCCGCCGAGCCACGCAGCGGTCACGTCGCCAGCCGCGCCCCCGGCCACGGCACCGGCCCAGACCGCGAATCCCATCCAGCAGGGCAACGGCGGCGACCATGACGGCGACAACAACGGCGGCCCCAGTGACGGCGACGGCAACATCTAGCCGCCGGCCGCCGCACCCGAGGCAGATCCCGCCATGGTCCCGCTCCCGGTGCGGGGCCACCGGCCCGGCGCAGGGATGAGGAGACCAGTGACCGCCAGTACCGCGCGGCGCGGCAGGTACGCGCTGGCCGCGATCGCCGCCGTGGCAGCCCTCGCTATCACGGTCGTGTTCACCCTGCCCGGGCGCTCGCCAGGGCGGGCGTTCCCCCCGCTGGTCCCGGCGGCGGCGCCGGCTGTATGGCCGCACCTCACGCTGCCCAACGGGACCGCGGTGCTGTCCTACCCGCCCTCGCTGCACCCGCTCGCCGGTGACACCGACGCCGTCTCCGCCGGCCGGATCGGGCCGGGCGGCGCGTACCAGTTCTACCTCAACGCCACGCCCCGGCAAGGCGCAGAGCGCCTGCGGCACTGGGCCGCATTCCGGCTGACGCTGCTACGGTCCGACGACGCCGCGTCGGCACATGAGGTCGGCGCCGCGGAGGGCGTCAGGTTCCGGGGCGGCACCGGATCATGCGTCATCGACGCCTATGTCACCCGGATCGGCGCGCACCACTACCAGGAGATCGCCTGCCTGGTCCAGGGACGGACCAGCGCCAGCGTCATCGTCGCGGCCGCCCCGTCCGCCACGTGGGCACAGGCACGCCCGCTGCTGTTCCGGGCGGTGGCCGCCTACCTCGTCCGCTGACCACCGCCGGCCAGCGTGAACGCACCAGCACGCGACAGCCCGGGGACCACGTTCACCTCTTCACTGATCAATCCCGGCACGCAAAGCATCTCGCCCTCGCGAAAGGCATCACAATGACTGGACCAACCGCATTCCGGCTACGCCAGCTCGCGTCGCCGCGCCGACCCCCGCCGGGCCCAGGCGCCGTCCGCCCGGCCGCCGCGCTGCTGCTGCGCCTGGGCTGTGTGGCGCTGCTGGCCTGGATCGGGTACATCCATCTCCACCTGTGGCAGGAGGGCTACCGCCACATCCCCACCAACGGGCCGCTGTTCCTGCTCGACGCGGTGGCCGGGTTCGTCCTCGCCGCCGTACTGCTGACGTGGCCGCGGCCGCTGGCCGGACTGCTCGCCGCCGGCTACACCGCCTCAACGCTCGGCGCCCTCATCATCAGCCTCAGCGTGGGCCTCTTCGGCTTCCGGGAGTCGATCTCGGCGTCATTCGTCACCGAATCGCTGACGATCGAGTCGATCACGGTGCTCGCCCTCATCAGCTGGACCGTCTTGGTGGCAGCCACCTTGCGGCCACCAGCCCGCGGCCCGCGGCCGGCCGCCCAGCCAGGTCCCTCCGATTCGCGGGCAGTCCTCTGAAGGCGGCCACCTTCTCGTCCCCGGCGATAAGCCCGGCGGCCGGCTCGCTCCTGGCATAACTTGGGCTGGAACCTGATCCCGCCGTCGAAGCGCACGACGTCGGCGTTCATGTAGTCGTTCTCGATCAGCGACCGGACCAGGTGGCCGAACTCGTCCGGCCGCCCCATCCGCTTGGGGAACACCACCGGGGCCACCAGCCGGGCCTTGAACTCCTCGGCGTTCTCGGAGAACCCGTAGATCGGGGTGTCGATGATGCCCGGGCAGATCGTGTTCACCCGGACCCCGATGACGGACAGGTCGCGGGCGGCGGGCACGGTCATGCCGATGATGCCGCCCTTGGAGGCGGAGTACGCGATCTGGCCGGTCTGGCCCTCGATACCCGCCACCGAGGAGGTATTGATGATGACGCCGCGCTGCCCGTCGGCGTCGGCGGGCTCGGTCTTCGACATGGCCGCGGCGGCGATCCGCATCACGTTGAACGTCCCGATCAGGTTGACCGCGATGACCTTCTGGTAGCTGGCCAGGTCGTGCGGGGTGCCGTCGCGCCCGACGGTCCGCGACGCCCAGCCGATGCCCGCGCAGCTGACCCCGGCGCGCAGCGGCTCCCCGGTGGCCACCGCGAGGTCGACCGCGGCTTGCACCGACGCCTCGTCGGTAACGTCGGTGCGGGCGAACAGGCCGCCGATCTCGTCCGCGATCTGCTTGCCGCGATTCTCGTTCAGGTCGGCGATGACCACCGTGGCGCCCGCCGCCGCGAGCACCCGCGCCGTCGCCTCGCCAAGACCGCTCGCGCCGCCGGAAATGACCGCCGAAGTACCGTTGAGCTCCATGCGGGGAGCATACCTGCCGCGGTTTCCGCGCCGCATAAGCGGTGCGCCGTCGGCCGGAGCGGATAACCCGGCCCGTTAGGATTGAGATATATCTTTATGCCTCTGTGCTGGTGAGCTATGGTCGGATGTATGGCCAAGCTACGCGGGAACCCGTGGGCGGTCCTGGTCGTGGTGTCACTCGGCTTCTTCATGACGCTGCTCGACCTGACGATCGTCAACATCGCCATCCCCGACATGATCAACAGGCTGCACGCGTCCCTGGACGGCGTGCTGTGGGTGCTCAACTCCTACGCGCTGGTGCTCGCCGTCCTGGTGATCACGGCGGGGCGGCTGGGCGACCTGATCGGGCCGCGCACCATGTTCGTGGCCGGAATCGCGGTGTTCACGGTCGCGTCGGCGGCCTGCGGGTTCGCGCCCGGGGTCGGCTGGCTGATCGGCTTTCGCGCGGTCCAGGGCCTGGGCGCGGCCATGCTGATGCCGCAGACGCTGGCCATCGTCACGATGACGTTCCCGCCGGAACGGCGGGGGGCCGCGTTCGGCATCTGGGGCGCGGTGGCCGGCCTGGCCACGATCGCCGGGCCCACCCTGGGCGGCCTGCTCGTGACCGCCTTCGACTGGCGCTGGATCTTCTTCGTCAACCTGCCGATCGGGATCGCGGTCCTGTCGGTGACGTTCTTCATCATCCCGGGCTTCCAGCCCGGGCGGCGGCACCGGTTCGACGTCCTGGGCGTGACGCTGGCCAGCCTGGCCCTGCTCGCCATCTGCTACGGGCTGGTGGAAGGGCAGCGCTACGACTGGGGCACGGTCTACTCGTTCATCTCCATCCCGCTGATCATCGCCGCCGGAGTGGTGCTGCTCGCCGTGTTCTTCCTGGTGCAAAAGGCGCGCCAGGAGCGTGAGCCGCTCATCCCGTTCGTGTTGTTCCGCAACCGGAACTTCACGCTGATGAACTGGGTGTCGGGCACGCTGTCCATCGGGATGCTGGGCATCTTCCTGCCGTTGACCATCTACCTGCAGTCCGCTCTCGGCTTCTCCGCGCTCAAGGCGGGGCTGACCCTGGCGCCCTCCTCGCTGGTGATGATCTTCGCCGCGCCCTTCCTCGGCAAGCTCACCGACAAGACCGGCGGCAAGTACATCCTGATCAGCGGTCTCACCCTGTTCGCCATAGGCATGGGCTGGGTCGTGCTGATCGCGACGCCGCATTCCACCTGGTATGACTTCCTGCCCGCGCTGATCGTGGCGGGCCTGGGCATGGGCGGCACGTTCGCGCCGCTGACCACGGTGGCGATGCGCGAGGTCGACCCGCGGATGGCCGGCGCCGCCTCCGGCGTGCTCAACACCACCCGCCAGGTCGGTTCGGTGATCGGCACCGCGGCGGTGGGCGCGCTGCTGCAGAACCGCCTGGCGGCCTCGCTGACCAGCCAGGCCACCAGTGCCTCGGCCAGCCTGCCGCCGCAGGCCCGCGCGCCGTTCGTAAACGGCTTCCGGCAGGCCGCGTCCAGCGGCCTGATCGGCGGCGCCCCGGCAGGTTCCGGCGCCCCGGCGGGGACCCCGCCGGGGCTCGCGGCCCAGCTGCACCGGCTCGGCGCCGAGGTCTTCAGCACCGGTTACGTGCTCGCCATGCGCTGGACCATGGTCATGCCGATCGCCGTGGTGCTGATCGCCGCGGCCAGCTGCTTTGCCATCAAGAACAAGGCAGCCGGCCAGGGTCCCGTCGCGGCGGAGCAGGACGGTCAGATGGCCGGGACCATCAGCTCGCCCGGCTCGTCCGGCTCGCTGGGCCAGAGCCCGGGCAGCTCGTCCGGCACGGTCTCGTAGCGGCCGGGCTCGAACGGGAACCGGTCCGCGAACACCGGCTCCAGATCGGTCAGCCAGCAGGCGTCCGGGTCGAACCTGGCGAAGAACGGCGAGCCGACCAGGCCGGGGTCGCGCGCCTGGATCATGTGCAGGACGAAGACCTTGATGCCCGCCACCTCGGTCACCCCGTCGACGCACACCTTGCCCGGCGTGGCCGACATCGACGGGCCGCGGACGGTCCGGGCCAGGCCGGAAACGCCCTGGTAGGCCTGGCGGAAGACGTCGTACCCGCGGGCCAGCGGCACCGCGAAGTAGTCCTGCGGGCCGGTGTCGCGCTCGACGAACATGTAGTAGGGGATCATGCCCATCCGGACCTGCGTCCGCCACATCTCGCGCCAGGCCGCCGGGTCGTCGTTGATCGACCTGATCAGCGGGGCCTGGGTGCGGATCACCGCGCCGGTGTCCCTGATCCGGCGCACCGCCTCGGCCAGCACCGGCGGCTCGAGCTCGCGCGGATGGGAGAAGTGCGCCATCACCGCGAGATTCCGGCCCGACGCGATGATCTCGCCGAACAGCATGAGGGTGTCATCGGCGTCCGGGTCGGTGACGAACCGCTGCGGCCAGTAGGCCAGCGACTTGGTGCCGATCCTGATCGACTCGATGTGGTCCAGGCCGTTCCGCGGGTCGATGAGCGGCTCGACGTACCGGCGCAGCACCGCCTCGCCCATGATCATGGGATCGCCCCCGGTGATCAGGACGCTGGTCACCTCGGGGTGCTCGCGCAGGTAGGCCACGAGCGTGCCGACGTCGTCCGTGGCCATCTTCAGGTCGGGCTCGTCCACGAACTGCGCCCAGCGGAAGCAGTAGCTGCAGTACGCGTGGCAGGTCTGGCCCTGCCGGGGGAAGAACAGCACGGTTTCCGGGTACTTGTGCTGCAGGCCCGGCAGCGGCCTGCCCTCCAGGCTGGGCGGGTTCAGCCGCAGCTGCCCCGCCGGATGGGGGTTGAGCCGCATCCTGATCTCGTGCGCGGCGGCGCGCAGCCCGGCCGCGGGCTCGCCGCCGTCGATCATGTCCGCGAGCCGTTGTACGTCGGCCTCGGGCAGCATGTCCGGCTGCGGGAAGACGAGCCGGTAGATCGGATCGTCGGGGGCCGCGTCCCAGTCGATCAGGTGCTCCACCACGTACGAGTTGGTCCGGAACGGAAGCACGGTCGCCACCGCCCGCACCGCCAGTCGCTCCTCCGGCCGCAGCCCGGCCCGCTGGACGAGCGTGTCCAGATGCTTGGCCGAGTAGGCACGGAACCCGCGGCCTGCTGACCGCGCCGACGGTACTCCTGGCTGGATGTCAGTCACGCCTTCTCCCTCGTTCGGCGCGCCGCGGCCGATACGTCCGCGAAACGCGCAAAAAGTAGCCCTTAGACATCCGCTCCCCAGCGGTTCCCCCGCCTGCCCGCGTTCCCGCTATACGCCGGGCAAAACTACTCCCATGCTTAATACGCACTGGCAGTCTTGATGGTTCCGATTCTGGTTCCGTCATTGGTCCGTTGAGTCAATTACCATGATTCGCAGCAAGTATTCGGCCAGATCACAGCGACTTCCAAGACCCTGGTTTTGACAAATAGGCTTATTCTTCGTGTCTTTAGCCGTACAATGTCGCGGCCCGATGCAAGCGGGCAACCGGACCGCCCGCCGGCCGGGCCGGGGCCAAGGGCCCAGGCCCGGCCGGGCTGGCGGCCGGGGCCATAATGGGGCCACCAGGCCGGCACTGAAGGTTGAGGGGCACAGCAGGGATGAGGCACCATCCGCGGCCGCGCACCCCGGTGATCCGCTGAACACCGTGCCGGACGGCCCGGACCGGCGGCTCGCGGTACGGGACGGCGAGACCCAGCCGGGACGCGCCGCAGATCCCGGCCGCGCGCGCGGGCCCGCCGACGGCGCGGCGCGCGAGGGGCGCGCACTGCGCCCGGTGATCGCGGTCGACGCCATGGGCGGCGACCACGCCCCCGACGCGATCGTGGCCGGGGCGCTCGCGGCCCAGCGCGAGCACGGCATCCGGGTCGCGCTGACCGGGCCCGCCGCCCGGCTGCGCCAGCTGCTCGGCGGGCTGGGCGCCATCGACGAGGTCCAGGTCGTGCCGGCCGAGGACAACCTGGCGATGGACGAGGGCGCGCTGGCGAGCCTGCGCCGCCCCCGGTCGAGCGTGGCGGTGGCGTGCCAGCTGGTCCGGCGCGGCGACGCGGCCGCGGTGGTGTCGGCCGGGCCCACCGGCGGCATCGTGGCCACCGCGCGGCTGCGGCTGCGGTCACTGCCCGGGGTGGAACGGCCCGGGCTCGCCGTCGTGCTGCCGACCCGCCCCGGCCGCACGGTGCTCATCGACGCGGGCGCGACCGCCGATCCCAAGCCGGAGATGCTCGTCCAGTTCGGCCAGCTCGGCGTCGCTTACGCGCAGACCGCGCTGGGCGTGTCCGCCCCCCGGGTGGGGCTGCTGACGATCGGCGCCGAACCGGGCAAGGGAAACAAGTTCACCCGGCGCGCGCACGAACTGCTGGCCAGCGACCCGCCGCACGGCGCGCTCCCGCTGAGCTTCGCGGGCAACGTCGAGGGCGGCGACCTGCTGGCGGGTGAGGTCGACGTGATCGTGACCGACGGCTTCACCGGGAACGTGGCGCTGAAGACGCTGGAGGGCTCGATCCGGTTCGCCGCCACCGAGCTGCGCGCCGCGGTGACCGCCACCCGGACCGCCCGCGTCGGCGCGTTCCTGCAGCGCCGCGGGCTGCGGGAGCTGGCCGCGCGGCTGGATTCGGAGAGCTACGGCGGGGCCGTCCTGCTCGGCCTGGGCGGGACCGTGGTGATCGCGCACGGCGCCAGCACCGCCCGCGCCGTCACCTCCGCCTGCCTGCTCGCGGCCGACCTGGCCCGCGGCGAGATCACCGAGAAGATCACCCAGCGGTTCGGCCCGGGCCGGTCGGCCGGCCGCGGCGGCCACTTCCTCCGCCGCCAGTTACGGTGCTGACCCCCTTGTAGGCTTGAGGTATGGCCGATCCACAGCAGGTTCTCGCGCAGCGGGTGCGCGACGCCATCGTCGCGTCGTTCGGCCCTGACTTTGGCGACGCGGACCCGCTGATCCGGCCGTCCTCGTTCGCGGACTTCCAGGCCAACGTGGCGCTGCCGCTCGGCAAGCGGCTGGGCCGCCCGCCCCGGGAGGTGGCCGCCGAGCTCGCCGCCCGGCTGGACGTGGCGGACATGTGCGCCGAGCCGGAGGTCAGCGGGCCCGGCTTCATCAACTTCTCGCTGCGCGACGACTGGATCGCCGCGCAGGCCACGCAGATGCTCGGCGACCCCAGGCTCGGGCTCGCGCCGACCGCCACCCCGCAGACGGTGGTGGTGGAGTACTCCTCGCCGAACGTGGCCAAGGAGATGCACGTCGGGCACTTGCGCACCACCATCGTCGGCGACGCCATCGCGCGCGTCCTGGAGTTCGCCGGGCACCGGGTGATCAGGGACAACCACGTCGGCGACTGGGGCACCCCGTTCGGCATGCTGATCGAGCACCTGCTCGACGTGGGCGTGGACTCGCCCGAGGCGGGGCTGCTGACCACCGACCCGAACGCGTTCTACCAGGCGGCCCGGCGCAAGTTCGACTCCGACCCGGCGTTCACCGAGCGCGCCCGGAGCCGGCTGGTCCGGCTGCAGGCCGGGGACCCGGACACGATGGCCATCTGGCAGCGCCTGGTCGACATCTCCCGCGGGTACCTGCACCAGGTGTACGCAAGGCTCAGGGTGAGCCTCACGGACGAGGACATCCGCGGCGAGAGCTTCTACAACGACATGCTCGCGGACACCGTCGGCGAGCTCGAGGAGCGGGGCATCGCGGTCGTGAGCGAGGGCGCGCTGTGCGCGTTCCCCGCGGGCTTCACCGGCCGCGAGGGCCGGCCGCTGCCGCTCATCATCCGCAAGAGCGACGGCGGCTACAACTACGCCTCGACCGACCTGGCCGCGGTCCGCTACCGGGTGGACAAGCTCAGCGCGGACCGGGCGATATACGTGGTCGGGTCCGAGCAGGCCCTGCACTTCCAGATGGTCTTCGCGGTGGCCAGGGAGGCGGGCTGGATTCCGGCGGAGGCCAGGTTCGAGCACGCCCAGATCGGCATGGTGCTGGGCCAGGATGGCAACCGGCTGAGGACCAGGGAGGGCGAGACGCCCAAGCTCAGCGGCCTGCTCCAGGAGGGCGTCGACCGGGCCCGCGGCATCCTCGACGAGGTCGACGCCTCATCCCGGTTCGACGCGGCCGAACTGGACGCGGTGGCCGAGGCGGTCGGCATCGGCGCGGTCAAGTACGCCGACCTGTCTACCGCGCGGGAGAGCGCGTACCTGTTCGACTGGGACCGGATGATCTCGTTCCGCGGTAATACCGGCCCCTACCTGCAGTACGCCACCGCGCGGATCAAGTCGATCTTCCGCCGGGCCGGCGAGGCCGGTCAGGCGGAGGCAGGTCAGATGGAGGCCGACGCCCGCAGGTCCGGGGTCGCGATCACCGCGGGCCCGGAACGGGCGCTCGCGCTGCGGTTGCTCGATTTCGGCGCCATGGTGACCCAGCTGGGCGAGACCGCCGAACCGCACCGGCTCTGCGCCTACCTATTCGACGTGGCCAGCTTGTTCACCACGTTCTACGAGGAGTGCCCGGTGCTCAAGGCGGAGCCCGCGTCGCTGCGGGCCAGCCGGCTCGCCCTCTGCGCGCTCACCCTCGACGCGCTGACCCTGGGCCTGACCCTGCTCGGGGTGCCGATCCCGGACCGGATGTAACCAGGAGCTGAACTCAGCCAGCGCCCGCCGGGTCATCCCGGCGGGCGCTGGCGTGAGCATGTGAACTCACGAACGTACTGCTTACGTGGCGCATGGATTCCGCGTCGGGCCCCGGTCGTTCGGGCAATGTCGGACGCATGGATACGAACGGGCCGTCCATCGGCTACCTAGCCCACCCCAGGCCCGAACCGTCTTACCTGGCCGCGCGTAGCGGGCGCGCGGCCCGCGACAGACAGAGCCACGGAACAAGGAGGCATCCATGAGGGCCCGCGATCGGCGTTACGGGAAGACCACCGTGAAGACCCGGGTTGGCATCGCGACCGCCATACTGGTCGGCGGCGCGGTAGCGGCAGGCGCGGCACTGGCCGCGAACCACGGAGCCGCGGCGACGGCCACGTCGGCCGCCTTCTCATCTCACGCCAGCACCGAGGGAACCATCCTCAGCTCGGCCATGACCAACTGGAACGGATCCCGGCAGAGTTCGTTTGCCCAGCTCGCGCGGCTCACCCAGGCGCGGCAGTTCAGCCAGGTCAGGCACAACGGCAGGACGCTCGCCGTCCAGCGCGGCATCGTGGTGCTGGCGACGAAGAAGTTCCTGATCCTGCGGTCGTCCAACGGCTCGCTGCACCTGTGGCTGCTGTCCGGCAAGACGAAGTTCCAGAACGTCTCGAACTCGATGGCCGGCATGCGGGCGCTGACCGCGAGCGCGGGGGCGGCGCGGCAGGCGATGGGGTCGGGCAACATGACGCCCGCGACGTCGCTGCTGGCCGGCAACCCGTCCACGGCCGCGGCCATGCTGACGCCGACCCCGGCGGCGCAGACCGTGACCGTCCAGGTCGCCAACACCAACCTCACCGTGACGATCACCGTGACCAGGAGCATGGCGACCGTCAACCAGACCGCGACCATGCCGCAGGCGGCCATGCCGGCCTGGAGCCCGGTCACGTTCACCCAGAACGCCTGGCGCGCCACGCACGCGGTCGCCCGCGGTGACCTGGCGCTAGTGGCC
>Ga0207657_10008396_pt1 | contig 10484 bp, 9 predicted proteins | sample KBSC33metaG_FD_184316 | JGI IMG/M metagenome (GOLD analysis project Ga0207657, IMG submission 184316) | Corn rhizosphere microbial communities from Kellogg Biological Station, Michigan, USA - KBS C3-3 metaG (SPAdes) (version 2) | ecosystem: Host-associated > Plants > Roots > Rhizosphere > Soil ... | reverse complement strand
TTCCTGCGCGACCATCCGAAGGTCGAAAAGGTCGGCTATCTCGGCTTCCTGGAAGAAGGCTCGCGGCAGGCGGACATCTACAAGCGCCACTGCAGCGGTGCCGGATCGACCTTCTCGCTCTATCTGAAGGGTGGCGAGAAAGAGGCGTTCGCCTTCCTCGACGCGTTGCGGATCGCCCATCTCGCGGTCAGCCTCGGCGGCACCGAAACGCTCGCCAGCGCACCGGCGGCAATGACGCACCTCTCCGTTCCCGACGAACGCAAGGCCGCGCTCGACATCACGCCGAACCTGGTCCGCATTTCGATCGGGGTGGAAGACGCCGACGACCTCGTCGCCGACTTCGCCAACGCACTGGAGGCGGTCTAGTCCCGCAGGAAGCGGGCGGCGACATCGTGGGCTAGCCGCGTCGGCCGCTTCGTCGCCGCATCGAGACAGCACCAGGAGCTTCGAACCTCGGCAAGCACATCCTCGCCGCGCTTCACGATCGTGGTGAAAAACGTCCGCGCGCCCTGCACCTTCTCCGCGATGACTTCGGCCACGACCTTGTCGTTCAGGAACGTCGGCTTGCGATAGGTGATTTCGTGCTTCAGCGCGACCCACAGGTGCTTCGCGACAGCCTCGGTGGGCGCCATGCTCTGCCAGTAATGAACGACCGCGTCCTGAACCCACCGAAGGTACACGGAGTTGTTGACGTGTCCCATAGTATCGATGTCCTGTTCGGCGACACTGATGTCGTGGCGAAACATCGCAACCTCCTCGGCTCCACAATCGGAGCTATCCGGAGCCGTTACAAGGGGTTGGCACGGGTATTTCACGGTTCGCAGCCTAGCGGCCCCAATCCTCCACCGCCCAACCGCGCTCCGCCGCCATTCGCGCAAGGCGGTCGTGCGGGTTCACCGCGACGGGTTCATCGGACCAGTTGAAGGCCGGCTCGTCCGACGCATGGTCGGAGTAGAAGCGGACGTGGCCGTGCTTTCCGCGAAGACCGGACTTGTCGACCCACTCGGCGATCATCCGCATCTTCTCTTCGCCGTAGCAATTCCTGCCCTCGATCCGCGCGTGCACCCGCTCGTCGAGGCCGATCACCGAGCCCGTCGCGATCACGTCGTCGAACCCGAGCCGCCGCGCGATTGCGTCGGCGTACAGCCGGTACGACGCGGTTGCGAGCACCAGGCGCCGCCCTTCCATTCGGTCACGCTCGATCGCTTTCCGGGCTCCCGGGCGAATGTTCCGCGCCACCGTTGCATCCGCAAAGCTTTCGGCCAACGGGCTTAGGTGACTGGCGTGGACGCGGTCTCCGATCAGCAGCGCCTGACAGATTTCCTTCAGCCGGCCGCGGTCGAACAGGCCCAGCGCGTAAGCCAGCATCGCGAGCACGACGACGGGCACGAAAACAAGCCGCCATTGCTGCCGCCGCATCGCGCAGTGGATCAGGAACAGCGTGTAAGTCGGTCGCCGGGTAATCGTCCGGTCGAGGTCATAAACGGCGAGGTCAGACACTGGCGCGATCCGCCAGCAGGCCTTCGACAAGGTCGTGGTCGGACAATTTGTCCACGTCCACCGCGGCGAGCGGGTCCGACAGGTCGATCGCTTCCGCCCTTGCGCCGATCCTGCGGCCGATGCTCTCCAGCGTCTGGTGGATCGTGCGGAGGCGGAGAACGGCCCCGAGAAGGTTCAGCGGCCCGAAAGCCCACAACAGGGCCCAGCCCTTCTTCCGGTCCTGTTCCACGGATCGCCAGAGCTCCAGCGCCGGAAGCACGCGTTTGCCGCTCAGCAGGAACATGTTCGCCCCGCTGTAGGCACCCGACCGGAAATGGATCCACGTGCGCCGCGATTTCGGCAGCCGTCTCATAAGATTGTCGCGCTCGACGACTCCAATGGCGACGTCCGCGACTTCGCCCAGGTCGCAGAATTCCTCGATCATGCCTTCATCGAGAAGGACGTGATCGGCAGTCGTGACGAACAGCGGCCAGCGGACGGTGGAGTCGAAGCACAGCCGCTCGAGTGTAGCTGCGATCGTTCCAGCCGATTTATCAACCCGAAGCTTTGGGTTGGCGGGCAGCGCTGCGCCAATTCGCTCGGGCTCCTGCGCCAGCACGCGCACCTCCGCAAAGCGCGGTGAGGCCAGAAGCGCCTCCACCGGCCATCGCACCATCGGCTTGCCCCCGATCGGGACCAGCGCCTTCAGGTCGGTGCCGAACGCGACTGCGAGCGGATCGCTGCCGGGCCGCGATCCGGCGAGGACCACCGCGGTGATCCCGCTCACTGCAACCACGACACGATCGGCTGCCCGCGCCATGAACGCATTTCCGCCTGCGCGAGCCGCACGAGGTGAAAAATCAGAGAGAGGATCGTCCACGCGCCCACCAGCTCGAGCCCGGTGTCCGGCCTGCCGAACAGCAGCGCGACGACGAGGATCACCATGTTGGGATTGCGGCGCGCGGTGATCAGCCGGAAGCGGCTGTCGACCACTTGCCAGACGTGGATGTGCATCCCGAAGCGGGCAATGAAGATGCCTTCGATCACGCGCTGCGCGACATAGCCGATGACGATCGCCGCAAGCAGCATCGCCTCGTAGACGGGCTCCAGCGGCCGTCCGTAGGCTCCCAGCCCGTGCGCCCACGCCCAATACCAGAAGGGCGGATGGATAAGGTCGATCCCGTGATCGAGGATGTTGCCCCATTTCGATGAGGCGCCGGTGCAGCGCGCCAGCTTCCCGTCGACCGTATCGAGCACCATGAAGATGAAGCCCGCGAGGACTCCGAGCCAGAAATTGCCGAACCAGAAATAGAAGAAGGCGAGCAGGCAGAGAACGGCGCCGACGCCCGTCACCGCATTCGGCGTTATCCCCGCCTCGGCAGCCCATCGCGTCAAATAGAAAGCGGGCCTTCGCCAGAGGTACAGCGTCAGCGCGTCGGTCACGCCCTTGTACGAAGCGTCGTAGGCGGCGCGCTCGACTTCATCGGCGCTTCCCGGCGTCAGCGGGAGCATGAACGGCCGCTCGCGCTTGCGGAGCTCGTGGTTGGTGAATTCCGCGGTTTCAGGATCGATAGACTCGAGACCGTCGAGCGAACCGCCGTTCCCGAGCATCGCCTGCTCGACTTTGTCTGCCGAACCGCCCGCCGGAACATGGGCGAGCACCACCTGACCTTCGTGCGCAAGCACCGAGCCTGGGCGGCCTGCGATCAACTTCAGCCAGGCAGGGTCCCACGCATAGCCGAGGTTTGCGAGCAGTACGCCGCCCGACGTTGGGGGCTTGTCCACCGGCTCGAACCCCGCATTGCTCGCGAGCCGGCACGCACGCTCGTCGGCGCCGAGCCCGAAGATGCGGACCGGATTTTCTCCTACGGGGAAGAAGGAAGGGCGGCTGGCGTCGTCCATTTGCCGCGTCTCTTAAGGTCGCTTTCGCCGCCATGAAAGTGGCGGCCCGTCCGAGATGCTTGCTGCAGCGCAAAATTTCGAGCAGTCTCCGTGCCATGGACCGTGATCCGCCAGAGGGGACTGAAGGGGACGGCGCGACCTACCGCATGGCGGGGTCAATCACGATCGCGCGTGCCGCGAGCACGGCTCGCGAAATCGAAGCCGAGCCCGATCCGCTGACCATCGATCTGACCGATGTCAGGAACATGGATACGGTCGGCGCCTGGGTCATCTATCGAACCGTTCGCGACCGCAAGGCGAAGGTCGTCGGCGCCAACGATCAGGCGAAGAGCCTGCTCGAGCAGGTCGCGGAAGCCGACCATCCCGCGCGCGTTCGCCCGGAAGAGCGCGCCGGTTTCGTCCGAGGACTTCGCGAGCTTGGCGAATGGGTTGCCGAAGCCGGCGTCACGTTGCTCGGCCTCCTCGGTTTCTTTGGCGCGACGTTGATCGGCTTCGGCAACCTCATCAAGCGGCCGAGGCGGTTCCGCCTCAACGCAGTCGTCCAGCGGTTCGACACCGTCGGCGTCCGCGCCCTCGGTATTATCGGCCTGATGAGTTTCCTCATCGGGATCGTCATCGCGCAGCAGGGCTCGGTCCAGCTCGAGCAGTTCGGCGCCGAGATCTACACCATCAACCTTATCGGGCGGATCACGGTCCGTGAGCTCGGCACCTTGATGACCGCGATCATGGTCGCGGGCCGCTCCGGCTCCGCCTTCGCCGCGCAGATCGGGACGATGAAGATCACCGAGGAGATCGACGCGATGCGGACCATCGGCGTTTCGCCGATCGAAGCGCTCGTCATCCCGAGGCTGATTTCCGCCGTGATCATGATGCCTTTGCTGTCCTTCTGGGCGATCCTCACCGCGCTGATCGGCGGCGGCATTTTCGTCTGGACCTCGCTTGGGATCCCGCCTCTCACTTATATCCAGCGCCTGCAGGAAGTGATCCCGATCACCGATCTTTGGATCGGCATCATCAAGGCGCCGGTGTTCGGCTTCATCATCGCTCTCGCCGGCTGCTTCCAGGGCATGCTCGTAGAGGGCAATTCCGAGGAAGTCGGCGCGCGCACCACGACCGCCGTCGTCCAGTCCATCTTCCTGGTCATCGTTCTGGACGCCGTTTTCGCGGTCTTCTTCAGCTCGATCGGCTGGAAATGACGGGGAGCCCGAAAGACTGCGATCCCGTCATCACCGTCCGGGGCCTGCGCAACGCGTTTGGCGACCAGGTCATTCATGACGATCTCGATCTCACCGTTTGCCGAGGCGAGATCCTCGGCGTCGTCGGCGGGTCCGGCACCGGCAAGTCGGTGCTGATGCGGTCGATCATCGGCCTTCAGAAGCCCGAGGCGGGAGAGGTCGAAGTCCTCGGCGAAAACATGATCGACCGCGACGAGGACGAAGCCAAGAATATCCGCCGCCGCTGGGGAATCCTGTTCCAGAACGGCGCGCTCTTCTCGACATTGACGGTCGCGGAGAATGTCGAGGTCCCGATCCGGGAATATTTTCCCTTCATCGAACAGCCGCTTCTCGACGAGATCGCATCCTACAAGATCGCCATGAGCGGCCTTCCGGCCAATGCCGGGCCGAAATATCCCTCGGAGCTGTCCGGCGGGATGATCAAACGCGCCGGCCTGGCGCGCGCTCTGGCGCTCGACCCGGAGCTCCTGTTCCTCGACGAGCCAACCGCCGGGCTCGACCCGATCGCCGCCGCCGGCTTCGACGAACTGATCCGTTCGCTCCAGAGGAAGCTCGACCTTACCGTCTTCCTCATCACGCACGATCTCGACACGCTCTATGCCATCTGCGACCGTGTCGCGGTACTGGCGGACAGGAAAGTGATCGCGGTCGGAACAATCCCGGAACTCCTGGCTTTGGACCACCCCTGGATCCAGGAGTATTTCAATGGGCCGCGCGGACGTGCTGCGGCGGATACGGCCGAAGAGCACGCCGAAACTGTTGGGGGCATTGAAGGCTGATGGAGACCAGATCCAACTATGTCCTCGTAGGAGCCGTCACGCTGGCGATGCTCGTCGGCCTGCTGGTCTTTACCGTGTGGCTCGCGGGCCTCTCGAACCGCGAGACCAACTGCTACGACATCTATTTCTCGCAGGGCGTCGGCGGCCTCAACAAGGGCTCGAACGTTACCTTCAACGGCGTACCTGTGGGGCAGATCAGCAAGATTTCGCTCCTCCCCGAGCGGCCGGAATTCATCTGGGTCAGGATCGAGGTCGAGCGCGACACGCCCGTGCTTCAGGGCACCACCGCCGAAATCCACGGCGTCGGCTTCACCGGGGTCAGTGAAATCCAGCTGACGGGCGCGGCGCGCGGCGCCCAGCGTATCCGTCAGCCAGGTCCTCAGGGCTGCCCGGTGATCCCGTCGAGCACCAGTGGCCTCGGCGCGCTCCTCAACAGCGCGCCGGAGCTGATGGAACGGATCCAGACGCTCACCGAGCGGCTGACCGAACTCCTGAGCGACAAGAACCAGAACGCGATTTCCGACATCCTCGAGAATATGGATCGCACCACCAAGGTCATCGCTGATCGCGCTCCCGACCTTGCGGACGCGATCGCCGACGCGCGCGTCGCCGTCCGCAACGCCGGCGTGGCATCGCAACGTGTCGCGGAGCTCGCCAGCAATACCAACCAGTTGGTGACCGACCAGGGCCGCCCCGCGATCGAGAACCTCAACAAGGCCATCGCGTCGGTCCAGCACGCGGCCGACGCCCTGGATGCGACGATCACCGACGCCCGGCCGGGAATCCAGAATTTCAGCAAGTCGACACTGCCCGAGCTTAACCAGACGGTCCGGCAGATGCGCGGTCTCGCCCAGTCGCTCCAGGACGTGGCCGACCGCGTCAATCAGGGCGGAATCGGCGGGGCGCTCGGTCCCGAGAAGCTCCCCGACTATCAGCCGAGGAAGAAATAGATGATCCGCTTGATCCGCTTCACCGCACCGGCAGCGCTCGCGGCCGCACTAGGCGCCTGCTCGGTGGGAGGGCTCCTCGGCGGCGGCGCAAAGGCCCCGACAACCCTCTATACCTTGACTTCGGTCGCACCGCCGGCCGCGCCCGTGCGCTCCGCGGCCGTAGGCGAAACGGTGACCATTCGGTCGCCCGCAATCCCGAAGGAATTGCGGACCAACAGGGTCCCGGTCGATGTTGGGGGCGGCCAGGTCCAGTATGTCACCGACCTGCAGTGGGTCGACACGCCCGACCGCCTGTTCCAGCAGCTGATCGAGGAAACCGTGCGGCGGACGACGTCGCGGGTCGTGCTTGATCCCAGCCAGTCGGCGCTCGACCCCGGTCTCGTCGTTACCGGACAGCTCAATCGCTTCGGCTTTGATGCCCAGCGCGGAACGGTCGTCGTCCAATATGACGGGTCGCTGGCCACCCAGAACGGTACGCATGTCGAGACCCGCCGGTTCGAAGCGACGGCTCCGGCCGACGGCACGGCCGCGACGGTCGCTCCGGCACTCAACGAAGCCGCCAACCAGGTCGCGCAACAAGTCGCGGCATGGATTGGTGGCTAGTTACGCCAGCGACTTGCTGACCTGCTCGTAGAGGTCCTTCGACAGGCCGGGCGTCGCCAGCATCCGCTCCAGCTCCGCGCGCATTAGCGCCGCCCTCTTTTCCTCGAAGCGCCGCCAGCGGCCGAAGGGCGGGACCATCCGGGCCGCGACCTGCGGATTGACCTTGTCGGCCTTGAGGATGAGGTCGGCGAGGAAGCGATAACCGCGCCCCGATGCGTCGTGGAACGCCCACTGGTTCATCCCGAATACGGCGGCGATGGAGCGCAACCGGTTGGGGTTGGAAACGCTGAACTTGGCGTGCCGGGTAAGCGCCTCGACCTGCTCGACCGTGTCGGGCCGCTGCGCCGAAGCCTGCACCGCGAACCATTTGTCGATAACGAGCGGATCGTCCTCGTAGCGATCGTAGAAGGCCTTCAGCGCCTGGTCGCGCTCCGGCGCCTCAAGCGACGCGAGGACCATCAGCGCCCCCTGCCGGTCGGTCATATTGTCGGCGGAATCGAACTGCGTTTTGGCAAGCGCAGCGCCTTTGGCGGCATCGCCCGCGGCCAGCAGGTTGAGCGCGACGGTCCCTAACCGGCGCGACCCCTTCGCCTGAGGGCTCAGATCCTCGCCCGGATGGCCGCCGCCGCGCTGGGCATTCGCCAACTCTCCCCACAGCTCTTTGCCAATCTCCGAGCGAAGCCGTTCCCGGGCCGCATGGATGGCATCGGGGTGGATCACATCCATCCGGTCGCCGACGATGCTTTCACTCGGCGGAAGGATCGCTTCCGCCTTGAAGGCAGCATCGAGCCGGTTCGACCGCAAGGTATTGCCGACTGCCCGGATCACCGGCGACGGATCGACCACCTCGCCCTTCGAGGTCGCGATCAGCCACCGAAGCATCAGCTCCTGGATCGCCTCGTACCGGGCAAACGGATCGGTATCGTTCGCTGCCAGCTTCTCGAGGTCGCTGTCGCCGCGTTCGACGTCCATGACGACCGGCGCCGAGAAACCGCGGTTGATCGACAGCAAGGCCGGCTCGGCGACGGAATCGAACTCGACCGTCTGCTCCGCCTCTTCGAGCAGGATCAGTCGTTCGGACGCGATCTCCGCCCCGCTCTTCTCTCCAATCAGCGCGGTCTTGAGCGGGATCGCCATCGGCTTCTTCACCGGCTGGCCCGGTGTCGGCGGGACTGTCTGGCTCAGATGCAGCGTCGCTGTATTGCCGTCCTGTTCCAGCCGGGCGGTGACATGCGGCGTGCCAGCCTGCGAATACCAGAGCTTGAGGTGCGTGAGGTCCACCCCGCTGGCATCCTCCAGCGCCTTGACGAAATCGTCGCAGGTCGCCGCTTCTCCATCGTGGCGCTCGAAATAGAGGTCGGTCCCGGCGCGGAATTTCTCCGGGCCAAGCACCGTCTTCATCATCCGGATCAGCTCGGCGCCCTTGTTGTAGACGGTGGCCGTGTAGAAGTTGGAAATCTCGATATAGCTGTCGGGCCGGACCGGATGCGCGAGCGGCCCGGAATCCTCCTGGAACTGGATCATGCGGAGCGTTCGAACGTCATCGATTCGCTTGACCGCCGGGCTCCCGATATCGGCCGAAAAGCTCTGGTCGCGGAAGACTGTGAACCCTTCCTTCAGGCTCAGTTGGAACCAGTCGCGGCACGTCACCCGGTCGCCCGACCAGTTGTGGAAATATTCATGGGCGACGACGCGAGCGATATTATCGAAGTCGACGTCGGTCGCCGTGTCCTGGTCGGCAAGGATGTAGGCCGAGTTGAAGATGTTCAGCCCCTTGTTCTCCATCGCGCCCATGTTGAAGTCGGACACGGCTACGATGTTGAACAGATCGAGGTCGTACTCGCGCCCGTAGGTTTCCTCGTCCCACTGCATCGCCTGCTTGAGGCTCGCCATCGCATGCGCCGTCTTCGGAAGGTCGGCTTCGCGCACCCAGATTCCGAGATCGACCTTCCGTCCCGACATCGTGGTGAAGCTGTCGCGGTTGGCCTTCAGGTCACCGGCGACGAGAGCGAACAGATAGGACGGCTTGGGGAACGGGTCCTCCCACTCGGCCCAGTGGCGGCCCTCGCCTTCGCCGGTCGCGACCGGGTTGCCGTTGGTCAGCAGGATCGGGAACTGCGCCTTGTCCGCCTCCATCCGCACCCGGTACTTGCTGAGGACGTCGGGCCGGTCGGGAAAGAAGGTGATCCGCCGGAAGCCCTGCGCCTCGCACTGCGTGCACAGCATCCCGTTCGAGGCATAGAGGCCCATCAGCTTGCTATTCGCGGCGGGGCTGATCTCGGTTTCGATCCCGATCTCGTGAGCATTGCCGTCGAGCGGGATCACCAGATCGCTGCCGTTCATCGTCCAGTCGTCTGACCGCCCACCGTCGATCCACACGCCGGCCGGCTTCAGATCGTCGCCGTTGAGGAGCAGCGGCGCATCGGCGGCCCCTTCCGGATTGCGCTCGACTTGCAGCTTCGACTGTACCCGGGTCTTTTCGATGCCGAGCGTGAATTTCAGTTCCGTTTCCGGCACCAGCCAGTCGGGCGGGCGATAATCCTCGCGGCGGATTTCGGTATGGGCGGGATTCTGCGGAGCTTCCGCGTTTACTCTGACGTCGGCCATGGCAACCCGCTTAGGCGGCGTCGGGCGACTGCACAACCAAGCGCCCTCGGCTCAACGCGATCAGCATTCCGGCAATCGTTAGCACGGCGCCGACGATGGCGACTGCGGTCCAGCGGTAGGATTCGACGGCGGTCGAGAACGCCATTGCGATGATGGGCACGAGAACACTCGAGTAAGCCGCCTTGCCGGGACCGATCTTTCGGACGACCGGAAAATAGAGGCTGAAGGTCAGGGCCGACGCGAAAATCCCGAGGTAGAGAAGGCCAAGCCAGTAGCCGGCCCGATCGGTGAAGACGGGCGGTCCCGTTACCGCCCAGGCGAAAGCGCCGTCCACGATTGCGCCGATGGCCATCGACCAGGCGAGGAGGCTGGAGAGGTGGTGCCTGCGCAGATGCTCGCGAGCCTGATAGACGTTGGTGACCGACGCGGCCATCAGCCCAAGAAGCGTGAAGCCGATGCCGGCGACAACCTCCGGTGCGGGTGCCGAACTGCTTTTAAACTCGTGGATGCAGAGCAAAGCGATTCCGGCCACTGCGACCGCGGATCCGACCGCGAACCGCTTTCCCGGCCGCTGGCCGAGAAACGCCCATCCAAGCAGGCTGTTGGGAATCAGCATGAGGGCCGAGATGGTCGCGACGATCCCGGAAGTGATGTGACGTTCGGCCAAATAGACGGAATTGTAGTTCACGCAGAACTGGATGACGCCGATGAGCAGGGCCGCCTGCATTCCTTGCCGGTCGAGAAGCAGCGATCTTCCCTTCACCTTGGCCAGGACCGCCATGGCGGCAGCCGCGATCGCGAAACGATAGCTGACCGACCATTGTGGCGGGACGACGCCGAGCTGGTCGCGGATCACAATCCAGGTCGAGCCCCAGATCGCCGTGAAGATGATGAAGGGGAGGACGATCTCGAGGAAGGTCGAGGACCGC
>Ga0207657_10008395_pt1 | contig 10484 bp, 9 predicted proteins | sample KBSC33metaG_FD_184316 | JGI IMG/M metagenome (GOLD analysis project Ga0207657, IMG submission 184316) | Corn rhizosphere microbial communities from Kellogg Biological Station, Michigan, USA - KBS C3-3 metaG (SPAdes) (version 2) | ecosystem: Host-associated > Plants > Roots > Rhizosphere > Soil ... | reverse complement strand
CGTCGCCGAACAGATTATCGAGCACGTAGCGCCAGTGGCAAACCATGTCGAGGATGATGCCGCCGCCGTCCTCGGTGCGATAGTTCCACGATGGGCGCTGTGCGGCCTGCCAGCCGCCCTCGAACACCCAGTAACCGAATTCACCGCGCACCGAGAGCATGCGGCCGAAGAAGCCGGAGTCGCGCAGGAAGGCGAGCTTCTTCAGCCCCGGCAGGAACAGCTTGTCCTGCACGGTGCCGTGCTTGATGCCCTTGGCGTTGGCGAGCTTCAGCACCTTTACCGCCTCATCGAGATTGGTCGCGATCGGCTTTTCGCAATAGACGTGCTTGCCGGCTTCTATTGCCTTGGTCAGCAACGTGGGGCGCGCCTGCGTCGTGGCGGCATCGAAGAACATGGTGTCGTTCTTGTCCGCCAGCGCCTTGTCGAGGTCGGTGCCCCAACGCTGGATATTATGCTCCTTCGCCAGGCGTTCGACCTTGCCCGCGTCACGGCCGATCAGAATCGGATCGGGCATCACGCGGTCGCCGTTCGACAACTTGACGCCACCCTGATCGCGGATCGCGACGATCGAGCGGATCAGATGCTGGTTCAGGCCCATGCGGCCGGTGACGCCGTTCATGATGAGGCCGAGACGTTGCGTTGTCATGATGCTTGCTCCTGCGCAATCTTTTTGGTTGGTGTTTGCAGTGGATCGATGGATGACCAATCCGGGTGCACGCGTGACGCAAAACCCGGACCGCTAAGTGAGGATGTCGAGAGAGTGCCGTCAGCGGTGGCAAGGCGGATGCCGTCGTTGCTCCGCGCGTAGAGATCGGGGTGCGCTTCGAGAAACTGGTTCTGCTCGGCGATCGGGGTGTGGCTGAAGCCTTCGACGTAGTGATGGCCGTTGCGCTCCGCGTGGGTGACGCCGATCAGCGCGCCAAGGGCAAGGTCCTGCTGCACAGCGATGCCGGCCTGGCAGGTGAGGTCTTCCGCGGCGACGAAATAGGGCCGGGAAGGCGTGCTCCAACGTGTCGCGCGTGCGCTGTTGAGGATGGATTTATAAAGACCCTTGCATGATTTCGAGGACACGCCGCGATAGCCGAGTGCCTTTGCGGCAGGAAAGGCCGCATAAGAGTCGTCGGCCTCGTCGATGATCATGTCGTGGCGCGCGAGCGCTCCGAGCGGCGTCTGCAGCGTGGTTTCGCGCGGCATCGGCTGTTCGACATAAAGCAGGCGTGTCGCAATCGGCGCCAGTTCCGGATCGCGGTCGAGCCGGGCGCCAAGATCCGCCAGCGCGGCGATGTCGGCATATTGTTCGTTGGCATCGAGCGTGACGTGCATCGTGCCCGAAACCGAGGATGCGCCCGCGTCCAACTCGCGGCCGATCCGGATCAGCCGCGCGGCATCCGCCTCCGGATTGCCGCCGAGTTTGAGCTTGAAGTAGCGGACCCGCTCATGGCGAACGATGGCGCCGATGCCATGATCGCCGTCGATCTGATCGTCGAGGCCGACAGTGTGGCGGATCGCGATGCGGGGCAGCGGCGCGCGCGCCGCAAGGAAACCAGTAATCGCCGCGCCGTCGAGATCGGCGGTCAGCCGCGCGTCGATACCGGCGACGTTGGCGGCGAGGCCCTTGAACACATCGACACCGAGCGCGCGCAACAGGCCATCCAGGATTGCCCTGTCGATTTCTGCGGGTCCGTAGCACGCCGCGAGGGGAGGGATATCCTCGGCAGCGCAGGCCTGAACTTGCGCCGCGATCCGTGCGGCGTGGAGGCCGAACGGCGTGTCGAAGTTGCGGTCGGCCAGATAGAGTTCGCGTGCGATGACTAGCGAGCGCCGCAGGTCATCGATGGTTTGCTCGGGCGTGCGCTGCGGCCGCTTGTCGAACCATTTCGGTACGATCATTTCGGCGCTGGCGCCGACCGCGCTGCCGCCGCCCTCGATATCGAGTTCGACGCGTACAAACGCCTGCGGCGCGGCGTTGATCTGGATCACGCCGAAGCGGAACGGGCGGACGAACTCCACCGGCCGCTCGAACAGCGAAATGTCGCGTATGGCGACGCGTGTCTGCATCATCTTTTCAAAGCCTCGAGCCTGCACGGTTCTGATCGAAGCAGAACCGCACTCTCGTTCTTATTTCGAGGTGTCTTCTTCACGCGAACCGGTATCCACTTCGCTCGAAAACACGTTAGTCCAGCGTGCCCTGGCTGGAGAAATGCTGCCGGATCGTCTGGGTCAGTGCAACGAAGAGGGGATCGGCCATGATATCGAGCGTGCGAGGACGCGGCAGCGGCACGTCGTAGATCGCTGCGATGGCGCCGGGGCGCTCGGTCATCACCAGGATGCGGTCGGCAAGGAACACGGCTTCTGGAATAGAGTGCGTGATCAGCAGCACGGTCTTGCCGGTCTCGCGCTGAATGCGTTGCAATTCCACATTCATCTTTTCGCGCGTCATGGCGTCGAGCGCGCCGAACGGCTCGTCCATCAGCATGATTTTGGGATCGTGCACCAACGCGCGACAGATCGAGGCGCGTTGCTGCATGCCGCCGGACAACTGCCATGGCAATTTGTTTTCGAAACCCGCGAGGCCGACAGTCTTCAGGAGTTCACGCGCACGCGGCAGATACTTGTCGCGCGGCAGCCGCTTCATGTCGATCGGAAGCATGACGTTGCCGAGCACCGTGCGCCACGGCAGCAGCATCGCACTCTGGAACACGATACCGACATTGCCGTGCGGCTTCGTCACCGGCACGCCTTCGACCTTGATTTCGCCGGTCGAGGGCGGCAGCAGGCCGGAGATCATTTTCAGCAGGGTGGATTTACCGCAGCCGGACGGGCCGACAACGACGAAAAATTCGCCCTCATCGATGCGGAAGTCGAGCGGCCGCAGCGAGGGCACATCGCCCTCGCGCGACCGATAGGTCTTGGAGACGCCGGTGAGTTCGATCCCCGACGCAGCGTCGCGCGCGGTACCCTCCGCAGCGATACGGAGATGCCCGCGGGGACGGATGGTCGGTGACATGGCTGCGCTCATCCGGCGGTATTCCTACTTCGGCAGATAATCGTTGGTGTAGAAAGCCTTCGGATTTTCCTTGGCCTTCGCGTCGAGCCCGCCGTACTCAACCATCAGATTGACGCTGTCCGTCATGTTCTGGTCGGTGACCTGGAACGGACGTTTGTCCTTGGTTTCCGGCGTGCGGTAGAGCGGGATCGTCAGCTTGAAGCCTTGCGTCAGGGTGTCGATCTTGCCGCCCTTCGGATTGGCATCGAGGATCGACTGCGCCGCGCCGCTCGGGTCCTTCTCTGCCGCCTCGACCGCCTTCGTGGTCGCGGACATGAAGCGTTTCACGACGTCCGCGTTCTGCTTGACGTAGTCGGTATTGGCGATGATGCCGGACGACACCATGTTGATGCCGTAGTCGGCGAACTTGATCGGATAGACGTCCTTGCCGATGGCATCCTTGATCTTCATGGATTGATCCATGACGTAGCCAAGCAAGAGGTCGGCCTGACCGTTGATCACAGCGTTGAGCTTGGTCTGGCCATCGCCGGCGACGGTCTTGAAATCGGATTCCTTGAGGCCGGTCTTCTTCAGAAACAACGGCCAGATCTGGGTCATCGAGTCGGCCGGCGTGATTGCCACGGTCTTGCCCTTGATATCTTCCGGCTTGCGGATGTTCTTGTCCGCAAGGCCCATCACCGACATCGGGCTGGTCTGAAGCAGGACGCCGGTTGCGATCACCGGCGCACCCTTGATGGCCGCGCGCATCATCGTCGGTATGTCGACATAACCGAAATTCGCGGTCTTGGCGGCAACAGCCTGGGTGGTGGCGGCCGAGCCGCGGCCTTCCTGGATTTCGAGGTCGATGCCTTCGGCGGCGTAGATGCCCTTGGCCTTGCCGTAATAGAACGGCGCGTGCTCGCCGTAGACATACCAATTCAGCATCAGCACGACCTTGTCGGCTGCTGCCGCGGGCGCAATCGCTGCGGACATCGCCCACACTAAAACGGCCGCAAAGGCTGTGAATATTCGTATCATGTCGTCCTCCCGTTACAGTTGCGTTGCGGTCACTGATTGGACCGCTTTTGAAATTTCATTCAGGCCGCGACGATAATGTCGGCGCGCTGGCTCGAGTGCCACGGAATCACCAGGCGTTCGATGCGATCGACCGCCCAGAACAGGATCACGCCCATCAGCGCCAGGATCACCAGAGCGGCAAACATCGTCGGCAGGTCGAAGGTGCCGATCGAGCGCTGCATGACGTAACCGATGCCGGAATTGGACCCTACGAACTCACCGACCACTGCGCCGACCACGGCGAGCGTGATCGAGACTTTCAATCCGGAGAATATCGCCGGCATCGCATGTGGAAGATTGATCGCGAGAAACACGTTGCTGCGGCTGCCCTGCATCGCGCGCGCGAGGTCCACCATATCCGGATCGACGGATTTGAAGCCTTGTACCGCCGAGACCACGACCGGAAAGAAACCGAGCAGGAAGGCGCAAATAACTTTCGGCAGGATGCCGAAGCCGAACCACACCACGAACAGCGGGGCAATCGCGACCTTGGGAATTGATTGCGAGAACACCAGCAGCGGATATACGTAGCTTTCCACCGTCTTTGATCCAGCGATCAGCATGGCTGCCGGGATGCCGAACAGCGCCGACAACAGAAAACCGGCGATCGTGGCATATGTTGTCGGCCATGCCTGACTGAGCAACTCCGGCCAACTGGTCCAGAGCACTCCGACAACGTCTGCCGGGGCGGGAATCTGATACGCCGGAATCTGGAAGAGGCGGATCGACAGATCCCATGCGACCACGATGAGAACGAGAAACAGGAACGGCCTTACCCACGCGGCATTGAGCAGCCTGCTCCACTGCGTCATGACTGCTGGCTCAGCCATTCGTCCTCCGCTTGTGTGATCCAAGACAAATTAACTCGTTGGATAAATACTCTGCGGATCGGCTTCTTGTCAAATGAGCGATGTGTCGCGGACCGGCGCCTACTAAACAAGGTGCGGCGCGGGCAGTTCCGATACGTGCTGGAAAACTACCGGCGACCGACCGGTGAGCGCAGCCAGCACGAAAGTAATCACGTGTTGGAGCCGTTCATTTTTGGCTTCTTTTTTCAACAAATCGCGGCCGAAGACGAAACTCAGCGTCGCGCTGTTGGAAAGGTAGAAGAAGCACAGGCCCGCGATCGAGATGTAGAGTTGTACCGGGTCCATCGCGACCCGAAATTCGCCGCTCTCGACGCCGCGGTCCACTATGGTGCGGATCATTTCGACGAAAGGCGAATGCATCGATTTCACCTTGGTCGAGCGCTTGAGATTGCGCGCCTTGGCGACGTTCTCTGTATTGAGGAGCGCGAGAAACTCCGGGTTGCGGATGAAGTAGTTCCAGGTGAAGGCAATCAGCCGTGCGATGGCCTCGCTGGGATCAAGGTGCTCGAGGTCGAGACCGCGCTCCTCGACGCGGATTTTCTCGTAGGCAGCCTCCAGCACCGCGAGATAGAGGTCTTCCTTGTTCCCGACGTGATAATACAGCATTCGCTTGTTGGCGCCGGCCTCCGTTGCAATGCGGTCAACGCGCCCGCCGGCCAACCCATGCGCGGCAAATTCCTTCTTCGCGGCCTCGAGAATGCGTATCCGCATCCCTTCCGGATCACGCTGCCATTTCAGGGTTCGCTTGGCCTTCTTCAAAACGCACCTGCACCGGTTATTCACTGCGGGATGTAGCATGCGCCGCGCGGAATGAGAAATATTGCCCGGTTGTCTCGCCGCACGAGACAGTCGCCTTCCTTGAAATAAACATTGGACTCGATGGCGCAGAGGGCTGCTCGCATGCGACGTTAGCCAGCTTGCCAAGGCGTATTTGTTTCGCGCATACTTGTTCGAGGCTCAGTCTAAAGAAGCCGATCCGATAGGGGAGAAAGACCACTATGGCGATTTTTTCGCGCCGCAGCGCCATGCAGGCGGCCCTCGCATCCGCAGCATTGATAGCTTTGACCGTTGGCAGCCAGGCTGCCGATCCTATCAAAATCGGAGTGACGATCACGCAGTCGCCGCCGGGCTCGGTGGTGCAGGGCACCCAGGTGAAAGATGGCCTGGAAGTGACCGCCAAGATGATCAACGACGCTGGTGGGATCGACGGCCGTCCGGTGGAACTGGTGATCGAGGACACCCAAGGGCTTCCGGAGAAAGCCCGCGCGGCGGTCGAAAAGCTCATCACGCGCGATAAGGTCGTTGCCATCACCGGCGAACATCAAAGCTCCGCGGCGCTGGCGGGCATGGAAGTCGCGCACCGCTACCATATCCCCTACGTCAATACGAACGGTTGGTCCGACGCGATCCGCGAGAAGGGATATCCCGAGGTCTTCAATCCGGGCAACTACAATAACCACGTCGGCGATGCGGTCGCGGCATCGATGAAATCGCTCGGCGTCAAGCGCGTCGTCGCCTTTGCGGAAAACACGGACTATGGCATCGGGCTGGCGAAGGTGGTGGGCGCCAAGCTCAAGGAGCAGATGCCGAATGTCGATTACAAATATGAGACGCTCGACCGTGCATCAAAGGACTTCTTGCCGGCCATTCTGCCGCTACGCGCCAATCCGCCGGACGCGGTGATCGATATCATGCTGCCGCCGGCAGCCTATATCATGATGAACCAGGTCTACGAGCAGGGCGTCGCCCCGTCGGCAAAAACCTGGTTTTACGATGCGTCCGGTCTCGCTGACTATCCGGACTTCTGGCAGAACGTGAAGGAAGCCGGCAAGGGCCTTCTGGTGTTCGGCCTGTATCATCCGAAGATGAAGCAGCCGCCGATGGGCAAGCAGATCGGCGATGCCTACACCGCGAAGACCAAGAACCAGCCGAACCGCCTGCTGTTCCAGGCGGCGGATTCCCTGCTGGTGATTACCGATGCCATCAAGCGCGCCAAATCCACCGAGCCCGACGCGCTCATCAAGGCGCTGGAGGATACCAAGCTGACCGGCACGCGCGGCGAGATCACTTTCTCCAAGGAGAAGGGCTACAAATACCACCAGTGGCTGGACGTGCCTTACGTAACCTTCCAGCTCACGGAGATGAACCAGAAGGTCGAAGACTCCGCGCTGGTCGAGGAGCCGGGGCATCCGCTCGACGCCGCCAAATTGTGGAAGCCTGCGAAATAACCGGCGCGTGCGGCAAGGTCAGTCGTTATGAGTGCCATTAACGTCGACCTGGCGGTGAACGGGCTGATTACCGGCCTGTTCTACGCGCTGATGGCGATTGGCCTGTCGTTGATCTTTGGCATCCTGAGGATCGTGAACTTCGCCCACGGCGAGTTCTATATGGTCGGCGCTTATGCCTACACGTTGATCGCGTTGGTGCTTGGTGTCTCGGTCTGGGTCGCGCTGCCGCTCGCGTTCCTCGTCGGCGCCTTGGTCGGCTGGATCACCGAGCGGACGCTGATGCGCCCGCTCTATGCAGGCTATACATCGTGGGGCCTGATGCGTGACGAATATGCCGTTATCGTCACCTTTGGGCTTTCGTTGTTCCTGATCAACCTCGTCGACAAGGTCATTGGACCCTACGCCTATCGCGGTCCGCCGCTGGTCGACACCAGTCGGATCGTGCTGGGCCCGATCCTGATCAGCGGGCATCGGCTGCTGGCGGCGGGCATCGCCATCGCGGTCATCCTGATCACGGCCGCGCTGATCAAGTGGTCGTTCTGGGGCAAGCAGATCCGGGCAGTGTCGCAAAATCGGCTCGGCGCGTCGCTGGCCGGCATCGATACCGCACGAACCAGCGCTATCGTGTTCATGTTGTCTGGTGGATTGGCGGCCTTCTCCGGCGCGCTGCTGTCGCCGGTGATCAACGCATCGCCCGACGTCGGAGCATTTCCCGCCATCAAGTCGTACATCATCGTCGTGCTCGGCGGCATGGGATCGGTGCCCGGCAGCATTGTCGCCAGCCTCGCGCTTGGCGTGATCGAAAGTTTCGGCGCAGTGTACCTGTCCTATCAATATCGTGATGGCTTTGGTCTTGTCCTCCTGATGTTGTTCCTGCTGTTCCGCCCGCAAGGACTGTTCGGCGAGAAAGGGCGGGAGGTCTGATGTCGTCACCATCGGAAGCTCCCAACCTCTCGCCAGCTGTGAACAAGCTATCGGTCGCGAACACATCGACCGGCAAGACCGCTATCGAATTCCGGGTGGCGCTCGGATTTTTGATCATCGTCGCGCTGATCCCGGCGGTCGTCCGCAATGATTACTGGTTGGGCGTCTTCATTGTCTCGATGTATTTCGCGATGCTTGCCGGTGCATGGAATCTGCTTGCCGGTTACGCCGGGCAATTCTCGCTGGCGCCCGCGACCTTCGCGATGATCGGGGCTTATGCGACAGGTCTGCTCGGTACGACGTTCGGCGTACCGCCGCTGCTCGGTATCGTTGCGGCGGTCGTTGTTGCGGGCCTGACGGGATTGCTCCTTGGACGCATCGTCCTTCGTCTGAAAGGACCCTATCTCGCGCTCACCACCCTGAGCTTCGCCGAGATCATGCGCCTCGTCGCCTCCAACTCGATCGACATCACGCGCGGCGATCTCGGTCTTGCCGTACCGGCGCTGCTGAGCAACCGAATCGGCTGGTATTACATTTTCCTCGGCGTGCTCGCGGTGCTGCTGGTGGCGTTCTACGCGTTGCTGCGATCCAAAGCCGGACTGTTCCTGCAAGCGATCCGTGACGATGAGGTGGCCGCAGCACGCAGCGGTGTCGACGTGGTATTCTGGAAGACCGCCGCGTTCGCGATGTCGGCCGCTGCCAGCGGTTTTGCAGGCGCGCTCTATGCGCACTTTGCGGAACTGGTGACGCCGGAACTGGGCCTGATCGGCCAGACCGGCCTGATCGTCAGCATGGCGGTGATCGGCGGCATGGGAACGCTGGCCGGACCGTTGATCGCTGCGTTCCTTGTCTATGTTTTATCCGAGTGGCTGCGCGACGTTGGTGGCTACCAGCTCGTGGTCTTCTCGGCACTCGTTGTGATTTTCGCGCGCTTCTTCCGCGATGGCCTGTGGGGATTGGCGCGGGGCGCGGTGCAACGCTGGAGGCGGTCATGAGCCTGTTGTCGGTTCGCAATATCGCCAAGCGCTATGGAGGTCTTACCGCGGTCGATGGCGTGAGCTTTGACATCGATGCAGGCGAATTGGTCGGTCTCATCGGCCCGAACGGCTCCGGCAAAACGACTCTGCTGAATATTCTGAGCGGTCTGGCCGATCCCGATAGCGGCGAGATATTGCTTGATGGCACACCATGCCACGGACTCAAGCCCGAACAACTTGCGCATCGCGGCGTGATGCGGATGTTTCAACTCACCCGCGTCTTCCGGCGGATGAATGTCATCGACAATCTGCTGGTGGCTGGACGCGCATTGGGGCTCGATGCTGCTGAAGCCTTGAACCGTGCCCACACCCTGGTCGACGAGTTGCGGCTTGACGCGGTTCGTGCGCTCGATGCTGGCCAACTCTCAGGCGGTCAGATGAAGCTGCTCGAGTTCGGCGTCTGTTTCATGGTGCCGCCGCGTATCGCCTTGCTCGACGAACCGTTCGCGGCGGTGCATCCGACCATGAAGGAGATCATGGGCGGCTTTATTCGTTCGCGCCACGAGCGAGGGCAGACGTTCATCCTCGTCAGTCACGACATGCCGGTGATCGTCGAACTTTGTCCTCGCGCGATCTGCATGAATGCCGGCCAAGTCATTGTCGACGCGGCGACCCGAACCGTCCTCAACAACACCGATGTCATCGAAGCCTATCTGGGTGGGCAGGCGGCATGAGCTCGGTTCTCACACTTGACAATATCACGGCCGGCTATAGCGGCGACATTGATGTACTCCGCTCGTTGAGCCTGACGGTGGAGGCCGGCTCGATCACCGGCCTGATCGGCCTCAACGGAGCGGGGAAATCCACGGTGATGAAGGCCATTTGCGGCTTTCTCAAACCGAAGGACGGTCGCGTCGTCTACCAGGGGGAGGACATTACCGGGATCGAGCCCCACAAGCTGTGCGGCCAGGGCATCTGGTACATTCCGCAGGAATCCAGCCTGTTTCCCTTCATGACGGTAACGGAGAATCTCCGGTTGCCGCTGGAAGGACTGTCGCGGACGGAAGGCGAGCCCAATCGCGCGGAGATCGATCGCCGGTTCGACGAGATGCTGCAGAAATTCCCGGCGCTTCGGCCGAAATTGCGTTCCCAGGCCGGAGACCTGTCTGGCGGACAGCAGAAGATGGTGGAATTCGCCAAGGCGTGGCTGGTGCGTCCGCGCCTGTGCCTGATCGACGAGCCGTCGATCGGGCTCGCTCCCAAGATCGTCGAGGAAGTATTCGAGTGGATTCATCTGTTTGCTGCGGATCAGATGGCGATCCTGCTAGTGGATCACAACGTGCGTCGCGTCATCGCCATGTCGCATCGAATCTATGTTCTGAGCCTCGGTGAAATCACCGCATCCGGCGAGCCGGCTGACTTC
>Ga0207657_10008393_pt1 | contig 10485 bp, 11 predicted proteins | sample KBSC33metaG_FD_184316 | JGI IMG/M metagenome (GOLD analysis project Ga0207657, IMG submission 184316) | Corn rhizosphere microbial communities from Kellogg Biological Station, Michigan, USA - KBS C3-3 metaG (SPAdes) (version 2) | ecosystem: Host-associated > Plants > Roots > Rhizosphere > Soil ... | reverse complement strand
CTGCGCGGCGCCGCGCGGCAGGCCGGGTGTCACCACCTCGTCGCCGGTCGATGCCACGCCAACCCGGATGCGTCGTCGCACCGTGATCTGCGTCAACCCAAACGCTGCCGCGAGCGCCACATCCTGCGGCCGCAATCGACACCCTGCACGCAACGCCGCCTGGCCGGCCACGATATCCTCTCCTGCCGGGCGGACGTTCGCGCCGGGGCGAAGGCCGCTCGGCACTACAACGCGGCCCGCGTCATCGATACGGACATCTTCCTGCATGAAGACGGTGTCGGCCCCCTCGGGCATCGGCGCGCCGGTGAAAATGCGCACCGCGCTCCCCGGAGCGGCTGGCATCCGCGCGCTTGCACCGGCCTGTACCCGCTCGGCGACAGGCAACGCCCGCTCTGCCGCAACCGGAAGATCGGCGCTGCGCACCGCGTAACCATCGACCGCGGAATTCGTGAAAGGCGGCAGCGGCAGCGACGCAACAACATCGAGAGCGAGAATGCGCCCGTCCGCTTCGCGCAACGAGACGACCTCGGTCTCGGCAACCAGACCTACGCGCGCAGCGATCAGCGTCACGGCGTCATCGACCGACATCATCGGTCCGCCGAACGCAAAGCAATCGTCTGTGAGCTGTGCCATGCCGTTCCGTTCTGACGAGATTAGCCGACGCGTTCCAGCGCGTCCGAGATATTCACCGCCGACGCCAACATCATGGCGGCCACCCCGGCAATGTCATCGAGATGCGCGACAGGCAAGCGGGTTTCAACGGCAATATCGGTCGCGATGCCGACAATCGCGGTATCCTGCGGGAACAGCAATTGCTTGCCGTTGGCACCGCGATGCACCTCGATCTTCGGGTGCCCTTCGGACTTGAAGCCCTCGATGATGACGAGATCGACCGACTCCAGTTTCGCCAGCAATTCCGGCAATCGCAGCGCGGGGGCATCACGCAGTTCATGCATCAGCGCCCAGCGGCGGTCGGAAGATATCAGCGTTTCAGTCGCACCGGCCTGCCGATGCACCCAGGAATCCTTGCCCGGAACATCGAGATCGAAGCTCTTGTGAGCATGCTTGATGGTCGAGACGCGAATGCCCCTGGCGACAAGAAGCGGCACTACCCGCGCCAGCAACGTCGTCTTGCCGGCACCGCTCCATCCCGCCAGACCTATTACCTTCATCGCCAATTCCGGCCCATCCTTGCCCCAGATTACCCTTGCTCATCGCTCCGTCTCGATATCATAACCCCGCAACAGACGATCACAATATGCGGCATCTTGCCGAATACGACGCCAGCCGAGGAAAGGCCGCTCGATGACACCTGATCCGACGCCGGGCCTGCTGCTTGCCGGAGGATTGGCGCGACGCATGGGCGGCGGCGACAAACCGATGAAGACGATCGGCGGCCGCACCATCCTGACGCGCGTGATCGCGCGACTTGGCTCGCAATGCGATGGACTGATCCTGAATGCCAACGGCGATCCGCAACGATTCGCCGCGTTCGGGCTGCCGGTGGTCGCAGACACCGTGGACGGATTCGCCGGCCCGTTGGCCGGAATCCTCGCCGGCCTCGATTGGATCGCCGCCCATCGCCCCGACGTTACCTGGATGTTGAGCGCCGCCGGAGACTGCCCGTTCCTGCCGCGCGATCTGGTGACGCGACTGCATCAAGCGCGCATCGCGCAGAATACGAAAATCGCCATCGCTGCCTCGGGCGGCCAGACGCATCCGGTCATCGGGTTGTGGAGCGTCGCGCTCCGCGACGATCTTCGCCACGCACTGGTGGTCGAGAATTTTCACGCGGTCGGGCGCTGGACCGCGCGCTACGATCCCGCAATCGTATCGTGGCCGCTAGAGCCGCTCGATCCGTTCTTCAACGCCAACACAGTGGATGACATCGCCGAGGCCGAACGTCTCGCCGCACTCGACGACGATTGACGATATCGATCATGCTGGACGAAATCCGGCGCGCTGCAGCGCCGCGCGGCTTTCCGGCGAGACGAGCGATGCAAGAAATGCCTGAACCGCAGGACGATCGCTCCGCGCGGTGACCAGCGCGAAATCGTAATGCTCCTCCGCCAGCGGAATGAAGCCGAGGCCGGCCGCATGCGCGACCGGCGCGATGGTCATGCCCCAGTCCGCACGATGCTGCGCCACCGCCGCGGCGACGGCATTGTGTGAGCGCGGCTGATTCCAGTAGCCATCAGGCCGCGCCCCGCCGAGCAGCCGATCGATCAGGATGCGCGTCCCGGCGCCCTGATTACGATTGACCATCAGACACGACGGGTCCGCCAGCGCGGCATCGACGGCGGCCTGCGCGGTGAGGCCTTCGAAGCGATTGTCGCCGGCACGAAAGACAATGCCCTGCATCCGTCGCCAGCCGGGAATGAGTTCGAGGCCGTCGACGAGGAAAGGTGTGTTGTAGGTTTCGGTTGTCTCATCGAACAGATGGATCGGCGCCAGATCGCACTCGCCGCGCTGCGCGGCTGCAAGACCGCCGAGACTGCCGACCGCGATTGAACGCACCAGCAGCCCGGCGCGCGCAAGCGGTGCCGTGACGAGATCGAGGCCGACGCAATGGCTGCCGATCACGACCAGATCGGGCACCCGCACATGCGGCGTGAACAACGTCACCGCTGCCTCGGTGCCGGCCGGCATCTGATCGGCGAGCGCTTCGATCCGCAGAAAGCCGTCGGCCTGCGCGAATGAGGTGATGGCGCCGGAGCCTTTCCCGGTCGGATAGGCGATCAGGCCATCATCGCCATTGACCAGCGACACCATGACAAACTCGGTGCGGCCAAGCTCGGAGGCAATACGCACCGGTATCGTCGCCGTGACCTGTGCGTCGTCGCGTGGCGGCAGCCCCGCCATGTGCCGCAACACCGGCACGATCATGTCGTGGAACGTGAACATCGCCGAGGTCGGGAAGCCCGGCAGGATGATCACCGGCGTGCCGTCGCATACCGCCAGACACAACGGCTTGCCCGGCTTTAGCGCTACACCATGCGCGACGATGCCCGGCTTGCCTAAACGCTCGATGATCCGATGCGAGACATCGCCCGCGCCTTTCGAGGTGCCGCCGGACAGAATGACCATGTCATACGCTGTGACAGCCTCACGCATCGCGGCTTCCAGCGTCGGCTCATCGTCGGGGAATGCGCCGAGAAACGTCGCCTCGCCGCCATTCTCGGTGACGGCTGCCGCGACGATGGCACCATTGCTGTCAAAGATTTCCGCCGGCTTGAGTGACCCGCCGGGCTGCACCAACTCGTCGCCGGTGGAAAGCACGGCGACACGCGGCCTGCGCACCACGGTGACGCGCGCGATGCCGCACGCAGCCAGCATGCCGATCTCGCGCGATCCGATCAACGTGCCGGCGCGCAACAGTGCCTCGCCGCGCGCGATATCGGAACCGGCATAGGAGACGAATTGTCCCGGCGTGACCGCGCGACGGACCTCGATCGCGTCAGCGCCAACGGGCTGCGTGTATTCGACCATCACGATCGCATCGGCGCCGCGCGGCACCGGGCCGCCGGTCGCGATGTTCGTCGCTGTCCCCGGCAGCACCGCCTGTTGCGGCGCGACGCCACACGCGATGACCTCGTCGTTCAGTGCGAGACGGACTGCGGCAGACTCGCCCGCCGCAGCAACATCGGCTGCACGCACCGCGAAGCCATCGACATTGGAACGATCGAACGGCGGCACATCGATCGGCGCAACGACGTCGTGCGCCAGGGCAAGACCGAGCGCGTCATGCAGCGCGCGCGGCTCGCTGCTGACTTCGACGGACGCCAGCGCTGCTGCAAATCGCGCCAGCGCTTCCTCGCGCGAGAGGATGGTCAGGAACTGATCCTGATCCAGCGAATTGCGATTCGTATTTGGTGGCGATTTAGTCATGCCGTCGATGCTCACTCTCTATCGCGATAGCCATCGCGCATCGATCAATGTTCCCGCTGCGTATCCCTCGCTATCGTCGGGAACGCACAGCCATGCATCGGCGCGTGCCAGTTGTTCAAGCGGAATGTCGCCGATCGCCAGCGGCATCCAGCCCGCATCGTGACGTGCGAGCATGACGATCTCGGCGAGACCGACTGTCGATGCGATCTTGCGTGCCAGCGGCAAGGGTAGCGGCGGCCGTGCACACGCTGCGGAAAGATGATGCAGCAAAGGCGCGACCACGCACCACCACACCGCAAGCGCATCGGCCGGCGCGCCGGGCACGGCGACGACGGGAATCTGTCCGACGCGCGCCAGCGCCGCTGTGCGGCCGGGACGCAGCGCGAGGCCGTGCGCGACAACCTCGCCCCGCGCCGCAAGCGCGATAACGGCCGCGTCCTCGCGCCCGGATCCCGTGCCGCCGATCAGCAGCAACAGGTCGCACGGCTGTTCGACGTTGATGTTGTCGATGGCGTCGATGATCGCATCAAGATCGCGCGCCGCGGCGACGGTGACGACGACCTCCGCGCCTTCACCTCGCACCGACTCCGCCATCAGCGGCGTGGTGATCGCGCGCCCATCGCGGGCCCCGACATCGAGGATATGCACGCGCGGGCGACGAACCGCGAGGCGCTCCAGCCCCAGCGTTCGCGCCAGCGCCAGATCGCGCGCGCCGATACGCCGACCGGCTGCGACAATGGCCGTCACCACTGAGATGTCTTCACCGGCGCGACGAACACCTTCACCCGGCGCGGCTTCCGACACGGCCTGAAACATCGGCCCCGCCTGCGTCACCCGGTCGACGTCGAGCACGCAATCGCAGCCATCCGGCAGCGCCGCACCGGCGTCCACCCAGACCGGCGCGGCCGGCAGCAGCACCGGCGAATACGTCGACGCCCCGACGATATCGGAGGAACGAAGCGCCCAGCCATCGGTGGTCGCGAGATGTCGTGGTGGCCAGGCCCGGCCCGGCGGCATCTCCGCCGCCATGCAGCCGAGCGCCTCGGCCAGCGGCACATGGCGCGGCGGCACGGGTTCGACGCCGTCGCGCAACAGGCGAAGCGCGTCATCAAGCCGGGTCAAGGTTGCGACAGACTGCCGACGAAAGGTCATAGCGAATGGTGGACCAGGACTTGGTTATATTGCAATCGTGAGGCCCCTCAGGACGGCCCTTCCAAGGCCCGGATTTCGGTTGCCACCCGCTGGAGGCCGCCTTATAGCTCTCTGCGTCGCGCCCAGCCGCGGCACATTTGGTGAAGCGGGTGTGGCGGAACTGGTAGACGCGGCGCACTCAAAATGCGTTGCCCAAAAGGCATGGGGGTTCGAGTCCCTCCACCCGCACCAAATCCAAAATCCCTTCCGATATCGATTCGCCACCGGAAAACGCCGCGCAATTCTGCTGGCGCCTATCCCGACTATTTCTTCTTCGCCGCCTTGCGTGCGTCGGCGATGGCCTGATCGAACTGCGCCATGGTCAGCACGCCCGGCACCCTGAATTTGCCGATGATGAAAGCCGGCGTGCCCTTGAAGCCGAACGCGGTGGCCTGGTCATGGTTGCGCGCGAGGATGACATCGATCGCCTTGGCATTGGTTTCGAGATCGCGTGCGGCGCGATCGACATCGATGCCCGCTCCGGCGAGCAGTTCGCGGATGCGCGATTCGGTCAGCCTGGAAGCTGTCCCCATCAGGGCATCGTGCGCAGCGACATATTTGTCCTGATATTTCGTCGCCAGCGCCATTTTGGCTGCGATGATCGAAACCGGCCCGAGCACCGGCCAATCCTTGTAGACCAGCTTGACCTTGCCGTCGTCCTGCACGACCTGCCGCAACTCGGGTTCGAGCTTGCGGCAATACGGGCAATTGTAGTCGAAATATTCGACGATGGTGATGTCGCCGTCGCGATTGCCCGTTGCCGGGATATCGGGATCGCGCAGCACGGCGGCCTCCGACAGCACGTCGTCTGCCTTGGCGCCGTCGGATTTCGCCCACGCCGCGCGGCCACCGGCGCCAATGACGGCCGCGCCCAGCGCGAGCACGCCCAAAGCTTCGCGGCGGCTGCGGAGAATTCTCGGATGGCTTGAAGACGACATGATGCTTTTCACTGACCTGACCATGGTTCCCGGCTCGATCCCGAGCCGACGTTGTCTCTAAGATAGTGTGAGACTGTGCACCAGCATATAGACGCCGACACAAATGATGATGGCGGCAAATACCACGTTCAGCATTCCACGCCGACCGGCCAAATGCCGCGCGGCATGAACGCCGGCCAGTCCACCGAGAATTCCCCCGGCGACGAATATCCCCGCCAGTGGCCAGTTCACCAGGCCGGACCAGGCATAGCTGGCAGCCGTGGTGGCCCCGAACGCGGTGACGGCGACCAGGGACGAACTGACGGCGTTGAGAATCGACATTCCGGTCGCCAGCATCAGCGCAGGGACAATGAGGAACCCGCCGCCGATCCCGAAGAAACCCGACAGCATTCCCGTTGCCAGCCCAAGACCGCCAACGGCCGGAAAGTTCGACCAGTTGAGATGGACGCCCGGTGCACCTATGCGCGAGCGCGTCCGCAACATCATGGCGCCGATCACCAGCATCAGGACGGCAAACAGCGCCAGCAATTTGTGGCCGTCAATCATCTTGCCGAAGATCGTACCGGCAAATGCACCGGCCACTCCGGACACCGCGAACACCAGCGCGCAAGCCCATCGGACATTGCCGCTGCGCGCATGCGCCGACAGATTGACCGCGGCATTCACCGCGACGGCAACCGCGCTGGTGCCGATCGCCACATGCGCACTCGGAACGCCGACGACATAGACCATCAGCGGCACCGCGAGCACCGAGCCGCCGCCACCGACCAGCCCAAGCGAGAAACCAACCAGCGCGCCGCAAGCCAGACCCAGCAGGTCCTGCGCCATGGTCATCATGATGCACCTGCGCCGTTGTGCTGGGTGCGCGTCCCACGAACCGCGAATCGTCTCGTCAATTGACCGGGATGAAACGTCACGAGAATTCCGTCACAAGAGAGATTCGCAGGATGCGAGCCGAACATCATCAGCATCGCATTGGATGAGGCCTGCACGCCAGCCCAATACGATTGATTTAGCATCTACTAATATAACGATCAACCGGGCCGAAGCATGAACACGACAGCGTGAAACCAGCGTCAATCCTGCTAGCGAACCAGCAGGGTGACCAGCACCGGCACGACAAGTGATGTGAGCAGTGCGTTCAGGCTCATCGCGACGCCGGCGAACACGCCCGCGACGGTATCGACCTGAAACGCCCGCGCCGTGCCGATCCCATGTGACGTGAGACCTACTGCAAATCCCCGCGCGCGAAAGTCGGTGATGTGCATCCGGTTCATCAGCGGCGTGACGATGATCGCGCCCATGATCCCGGTCAGGACCACCGCAATCGCGGTGATCGACGGATTGGCGCCCATCGATTCGCTGACGCCCATCGCCACACCCGCCGTCACCGATTTCGGCGCCAGCGACAGCACGACGCCGCGCGGCAGGCCGACCGCCTCGGCCAGCAGGACGATCGAGACGATCGCAGTAATGCTGCCCGCCACCAACGCAACCAACATCGGCACCACCGCCGACAGCACCGTCTTGCGATTTTCGTAGAGCGGCACGGCAAGCGCCACCGTCGCCGGTCCGAGCAGGAAATGGACGAACTGCGCGCCGTCGAAATATTTCGGATAAGGCGTGCCGGTCAGCAGCAGGATGGCGCCGATGACCCAAACCGAATGCAGGACAGGATTGGCCAGCGGGTTGCGATGGGTTGCCAGCGACACCGCATCGGCCGCGGCATAAACCAGCAACGTCACTGTCAGCCAAAGCAGCGGCGTCTGCGACAGATACACCCACAGCGCGAACGGGTTTCCAGTCATCCGGCGCTCCGTTTTCGCGCCAGCAGCCGGCTGGTTGCGAGAAAGGTGACCGTTGTCACCAGCAGCGTCACGCCCGCAGACAGGATGAGAATCAGGAAGATCGCAACGCCGTGTTCAGCGACGAGATCGAGTTGCTGAACGACGCCGACGCCTGCCGGAACGAACAGCAGCGACAGATGCGCCAGCATCCCCTCCGATGCCTGTTCGACACCGCCCGCCTGCAACGGCCCCTGCCGCAGCAGCGCGATGCGGTCGCGACCCAGCAGCAAAACGAACAACAGCACTAATCCAATCACCGGTCCGGGTATCGGCAAGCCGAATTCCCGAACCGCGATTTCGCCAATCAATTGACAAAGCAGGATGAGGCCGAGGCTCGCGATCATGCAGGGGCAGTCCTGCTAGACCGCGATGGTGGCCAGGATCACGCTGCGCCTTTCAGCTTCTTGGTGCACTCGCTGTAATAGCCGCCGCCCTTCTGGATCCACTTCAGCCCGCCATTGGCGTTGGACGCCTTGTTGGCATTGTACTGATCGACGCAGGTATGCATCCGCGCCTTGCCGGCGGATTCCTTGGAATATTTCGGATCGACCGCAGAGGGGAACTTCGCATTGCCGACCGGCATCGGTGCGGCCATTGGCTTGGGGGTCGCAGCCGTCTTCGGCGCCGGAGCGGCCTTGGGCGCTGCGGCAGGTGCCGCCGCGGTGGCGGGAGCTGGAGCCGCTGCCGGTGTCGCCGCGGTCGCGCCGGCACCGCACTCCGCCTTGCGGAAGTCATTCCACTTCTGGCCTTTCAAGGTGCCTGCGGTTTTGGCAGCTTGATATTTTGCGCTGCATTCCTGCGACGTCAGCGCCTGCGCCGGCATCGCAACGGAGAGTATCGCAAAGCTGGAAACCGCAGCCGCGCAGAGCATTTTCGAGTAACAGGTCATCATGGTTCTCCCTGGGCATCCCCAATCGGCAATGGAGATATCCTAGTCCACGGCTGGCGTGTTTCAACGGCGACCAGGCTTGAGCCGCCAAATATATTGTGACGCCGGACGTCAACCTGCCGCAAATTATTCACCCACGGTTCAGCATCACGGCGCGACGGTTCCTGCCTCTAACCCGAAGTGAACCCCAGGTGATCCCATGATCAAACTATCATCCTACGCGCTCGCTACCGCAGTCGCCGCCTTCCTGCTCGCTGCTCCCGCCTCGGCGCAGACCGCGGCCCCTGCCGCCGCACCCGCCACGAAGATGGCGCCCGCCGCCAAGGCGGCCCCCGCGGCAAAAGCCAAACCGGAGCGGACTGCGGCTTCGCTCGAATGCTCGAAACAGGCCGACGCCAAGGGACTGCACGGCAAGGAGCGCAAGAAATTCCGCTCCGAGTGCAAGAAGGGCGGCGCAAAGGCCAACTGATCGTCCGGCCCGGACCGCGATGGTGCGGGCAGCGCCAGATCAAGCCGGTCGGCACCGACCGGCTTGATCGCGCCGGGCCGTTTTCGTCGTCAATGACATAGAGACGTAGCGCCTATTCGAGCGCGACGTGAATGCGCATCGTGGCTGCGCGCGCGACGCATTTGTCCCAGCGTTCGGGATTTGCGATATAGCGCGCCAATGCCATTCACCCTCCCCAGCGGCACGAAAATTCTCAACATCGTCGAAACGCTCGTCATCGGCGTTGGCGGTGGCGTGCTGTTTCTCTGGGCGCAACTGCCCGGCGGCCTGATCTCCGGCGCGATGATCGCCGTGGCCATTGCCGCCTTCGCCGGTCGCCCGGTCGGACTGCCGCCCGCACTGACGCAAACCATCCTGGTCATGCTCGGCATCTCGCTGGGATCGGTGGCCTCGAAAGAGCTGCTGCAGCACATGAGCGCCTATCCGGTGACGATCTCACTGCTGGCGCTGTCCACCTTCTGCGCGACGTTCGGCAGCAGCATGTATCTGCAGCGCTTCCACGGCTGGGACAAAACCTCGGCGCTGCTCGCGGGCAGTCCGGGCGCCTTATCGCAGATCGTCATTCTGGCCGCGGAGCAAGGCGCGAACGTCCCGGCGATCGCCGTGGTGCAGACCATGCGGGTCATCATCCTGACCGCCGGGCTGCCGCTGCTGCTCGCCGCGACCGGCCTGATGTCACCGGCACCGGTGCCAACGCATGTCGCGATCGCCTCGCCGCTCGATCTCGGCGCATTGATCGTGGCCGCGGTCGCCGTTGCATTGTTGCTGCGCTGGATCAAATTTCCGGCGAGCTGGATGTTCGGCGCGATGATCGGCTCAGCGGTGCTGCATGGTTCCGGCGTCATCGAAGGCGGCCTGCCGCCGTGGCTTCGCGCCGCCGCGCTGATCGGCATCGGCGCCTTGATCGGCACGCGGTTCGCGCGAATCTCCGCGAAGACCGTGTTGCGCCACATCGCGGCGGCGTTGGGATCGTTCGCCGTCGCCGTGGTCATCTCCGCCGTGTTCGTCGCCATCATCGTGGTGACCATGAATGTCCGCTTCGGCGACGTCGTGGTCGCATTCGCGCCGGGCGCGATGGATGCCATGATGGCGCTGGCGTTGACGCTGCACATCGATCCGGTGTTCGTCGGCGCGCATCATCTGTCGCGCTTCGTCTTCGTCAGCGTCGCGACGCCCGGCATCGTCCATCTGTTCGGACGGCCGCAGGAAGATGTCGACGACTAA
>Ga0207657_10008390_pt1 | contig 10489 bp, 12 predicted proteins | sample KBSC33metaG_FD_184316 | JGI IMG/M metagenome (GOLD analysis project Ga0207657, IMG submission 184316) | Corn rhizosphere microbial communities from Kellogg Biological Station, Michigan, USA - KBS C3-3 metaG (SPAdes) (version 2) | ecosystem: Host-associated > Plants > Roots > Rhizosphere > Soil ... | reverse complement strand
CAAGGGACGGGAACTGAAGCGGGAAGGCGATGCCTTTCGCTTCGCGGGCAATACCTTTCGCGTCTTCAGCAGCAGACCGCTGCCCGAAGGGAAGATCAAGGACGGCACCAATTTTTCGCGCGACGCGCGAGGGAACTGGTACCTGAATATCGTGATCGATGTGGCCACGCCCGAGATCCATGCCCGCCAACCGTTGCGCGGTGTCGGTCTCGACCTCGGCCTGAAAGACTTCGCGACGTTTTCCACCGGCGAAAAGATCGAAGCGCAGCGAATCTATCGTGGTGCCGAAGAAGCTCTCGCGCTGGCGCAGCGCGCCAACAAGAAGCGGCGCGTCAAGGCGATCCACGCGAAGATTGCGAACCGCCGCAGCGACTTTTTGCACAAGCTGTCGGACCGCATTGTCCGGCAATTCGACTATATCGCGGTCGGCAATGTCGCCGCCGCCAGACTCGCCAGGACCAGCATGGCCAAGTCTGTCCTGGATGCGGGCTGGTCGAGCTTCCGACATCAACTGGCGTACAAGGCTATCAAGCATGGCGCGTGGTTCGAGGAAGTCGATGAGAGCTTTACTTCCCAAGTCTGTTCGGATTGCGGCGCCATGCCCGATTCGCGGCCGAAAGGTATCGCAGGCCTTGGAATAAGAGAATGGCAGTGTAGTGTTTGCGGTTGTAAACATGATCGCGATCTCAATGCTGCGATAAACATTCTCCGTCGCGGACGTGCGACGCTAGCTGTAGGAATCCTCGTCCTTTAGGGCGCGGAGGACGTCAAAACGCCCCCAGTTCGCGGAAGGCGGCCGCCGGCACGCCGGGCCAGCCGAACAGCTCGAGATACAGCGGCGACTGTTCGATCATCATCTCCTTGCCCTTCTGGATGCGGCAGCCGCGCGCCTGCGCATCAAGCAGCAGCCGGGTGTTCTCGATCTTCATGCCGCAGTCGGCCACGATGCAGGCAGCGTCGACGCCGGCCAGGGCTATCGGCAGCGGATCGTCCGGATGCATGCCCAGGGGCGAGCAGTTCACGACCACGTCATAGCCCTCGGCCACGGGCTGGCCAAGACCGACTCCGGTGCCGGGGAAGGCGTTCTGCAGCCGTGCGCGCAGCGCCTGCGCCTGGTCGGCGCGGTTGTCGCACACGTCGAGCCGGGCGATGCCGCGCGCCGCCAGCGCCGCGGCCACCGCGCAGCCGACGCCGCCGCTGCCGACGACCAGCGCCCGCGCCCGGGCCCACGGGAAGCCGGCGTCGCCGCAGGTGCGGTCGAAGGCGCGGATGAAGCCTTCGCCGTCGATCAGGTCGCCGTGGATGGCGCCGTCCGGCCCCTTGTAGATCGCGTTGCAGGCGCCGGCCAGCGCGGCGCGGGCACTGACGACATCCACGGCGTCCACGCTGGCCGGCTTGTGCGGGATCGACACGAAGATGCCGCCGACGTTTTCCACGGCCATCAGCATGCGCACGGCGGCGGGGTAGGCGTCGGGCGCGATCTTCAGCGGGACCACGCGCGCATCGATGCCGTGCCGTTCGAAGTAGGTGTTGAACAGGATCGGCGCCTTGACCTGCTCGACCGGCCAGCCGATGACCGGGAAGATCCTCGTCGTACCCGAGATTTCAGGCATGATCGCCTCCCAGCTCGCTGGCCACCAGTTCGAAACTCACGCCCTGCACGAGCCGGGTGAGCGCGCCCCGCGTGTCGTCCGACAGGACGGCGGGTTCGAGGAACGCGACGCCGCGTTCCTGCAGCGCACGCACGGCGGGCGCCACGCGCGGCACGCCGAAGCCCACGCGGATCAGCTGCTCTTCCCAGCGCAGGCCGCCGGCGCCTTCCGGCGGCTCGACCAGCTGGATGTAGAAGCCGCGGCACGGGCTTTCCAGCAGCGTGCCCTTGTGCACGGCGCCGAACCAGTGCCCTTCCGGCAGCGGCCGGAACGCCATCAGCTGGCGGTAGAAATCGGTCCACTCCGGCGTGCGGCCGGCATCGATGGCCTGGACGACGCCGAACAAATGCATGCCGGCCAGCGCGGGCGGCGCGGGCGGCGCGCCCGGGATCGGGCGGAAGTCGACGTCGTAGATGGAAAAGTCGCGAAAGCTGTCGACGAAGTACAGGATCGAGTCGCCGGGGCCGTGCACGCCGGGGATGTTCAGCTCCATCACCCCGGCCCGCGTGGGGATCGGCCAGGCGCCCAGGTCGAGGGCGCGGCCGTAGGCCTGGCTGGCGTCGCGCACGCGCAGCGCGACGGCGCCGATCACGGTGGGCTGCGGATCGGTCTCCGACTGCGGCAGCGAGCGGCGGTCGGCGTTGACGATCAGGTGCATGTTCCCCTGGCGGTACAGGGTGACTTCGCGCGACCGGTGCCGCGCCGTGGCCACGAAGCCCAGCTGTTCGAGCTGGGCGCCGAGCGCCTGCGGCCGGGTGGTCGCGTATTCGATGAATTCGATGCCGTCGATGCCGAGCGGATTATTCGCTTCGAGCGGCGCTGGTTGCCGGTCCATGGTGTTCCTCGGGTAACGATGTACGGCCCAGTATAGGAAGGCGGCCCGGACAAAAATACGGGGCCAAACCGCGAAAAATGCGACAATCGCTCGGTCTGCGCGATTAGCGCACAAATTCGCCGATATCTGCACCATGAAAAAAACCGAAGCGATCGACATCGCCGTCGCCAAACGCGACATCGTGGAAGCCCTCGTCACCGGCATCGAGGTGATCACCGCGTTCAACGACGAACATGCACGCCTCACGGCGACGGCTGTCGCGGAACGGATCGGCATCAGCCGCAGCGCGGCGCGGCGCTACCTGCTGACGCTCGTGCACACCGGCATGGCGGTGACGGACGGCCGTGTGTTCTGGCTGACGGCGAAAGTCCTCACGCTGGGCCGCTCCTACCTCGACTCGGCACGCCTGCCGCGCGCCATCGTGCCGTACCTGCAGCACCTGACGGCGCAGTTGCAGGAATCGACCAATTATTCGGTGCTGGAGCATGACGACGTCGTCTATGTCAGCCGCGTAAACGCACCGCGCCACGTGTCGCCCGGCTTCGAACCGGGCACCCGGCTGCCCGCGTATGCGTCCACGGCGGGACGGGTGCTGCTGGCCGCCCTGCCCGACGAAGAGCTGCAGGCCTACCTGGCGCGGGTGGAACTGGTGCCGTTCACGCACATGACGGTGCGCGACAAGCAGCAACTGCTGCGCGAGTTGCAGGGCATCCGCGCGCAGGGATTCGGCGTCACGGAAAACCAGTACGAGATCGGCATGCGCGGGATTTCCGTGCCGCTGAAGAGCCGGCGCGGCCGCCTGATCGGGGCGCTTTCCGTCTCGATGACGATCGGAAACGTGTCGACCGCCGAGGCCACGGCGAAATGCGTGCCCGCGCTGCAGGCGACCGCGAATACGCTGATGCTGTGGGTCTGACCGGCCGGTCATGCACCGTAAGTACGGGCGAACGCAACACCCGCACCGATATTTGAAAACCGGATTGTGGAATCCAATGATAGCGCTTACAATGATGACACGGAGCATTGCCACATATAAATATAAATGCCCATCGCCAGGCGGGGTCCGTTGCCATCGGCCGCACGGACCGCATCAAAACATCATTGCGAACCTACCATTAGCATGCGTTACTCCAGTAACCATAAGGCCGAGACGCGTCAGCGCATCATCGGCGAAGCCGCGCGCCGCTTCCGCAAGGACGGCATCGAGGGTACCGGTCTGGTGCCATTGATGAAGGCGCTCGGACTGACTCACGGCGGTTTCTACGCCCATTTCGAATCCAAGGATGCCCTTGTGCAAGCTTCGCTGGAAGCTGCGGCGGAGCAGACGCTGGAACGCTGGCAGGTGTCCGGCGCGGGTGGACCCGCCGCCAACGACCCGGCGGGCGCACCATTGCGCACGATCATCGATTGGTATCTGTCCCCGCAACACCGCGACGAACCGGAAGAAGGCTGCCCGCTGCCCACGCTGGCCGCGGAGCTCGGCCTGCGGGGCCAGCCCAGCAAGACAGCCGACACGATGGTGGCGCACCTGACCGCGCAACTGGCCGACAGCCGGCTGGCGGCGGGCGCCGGCCACGAAGGCATCGTCGCCTTGGCCGCGATGGTTGGCGCCCTCACGCTGGCACGCGCCGTGTCGGACCGCGACGCGTCGGACGGGATCCTCGCGGCGGTGCGGACGGCGCTGCAGCCGGTGGAACCGGAAGCCTGACGGTACTGCAGTCCCGGGCTTGCACGAGGCCCGCCGCGCGACCATGCGCCGCGGGCGGATCGCGGTTGCGTACCCATACGGTTCGTCCCCGTTAAAATGACGACATATCGCAGGAGAAATAGGTATGTCGTTCTTACCGTGGGAAAAATGGTTGCCCGCCTGGATCGTAGGTCCCGGCATGTGTATTGGCGCGGTGACGCTACTTGCGCTTGGCCGTAAACTCCACTGGTGGGACTATGTATTCCTTCCGCTGGCAGCCTTGCTGGGCGCTTACGCGACGTATGCCTGGTTCAAATCGGGGCGGCATATTTTCCGTGACGATGAGCCGCATCCGCCTGCCGGCAACGAAGATCGCAATTGAGTTTTCGACTCAACACTTCTTGCCGGCCAGCGCCATCCTTTGCCTGCCCCGTCGATCACGCTTGGGCTCGAATCACCGATCCACCATTGCCATCGCCTTCTCCGGATACCGGGCCCCCGCCACGCCGATCTCGTCCAGCACCCCATCCAGCCGGCGCAAATCGTCCGCATCCAGCCTGACGTCGGCCGCCGCGAGGTTCTGTTCGAGGTAGACACGCCGCTTGGTGCCGGGGATCGGCACGACGTCGTCGCCCTGCGCCAGCAGCCATGCCAGCGCCACCTGTGCCGGCAACACGCCGTGCCGGGCCGCGATGTCCTTCACGAGGTGCGCGATGGCCTGGTTGCGGTCGAAATTATTGCCCTGCAGGCGAGGATCGTTCTGCGCGCGGAAGTCGTTGGCGGGATAGTCCTCGGCGCGCTTCGCCGTGCCCGTCAGGAAGCCGCGGCCGAGGGGACTGAACGGCACGAGGCCGATGCCCAGTTCGCGCAGCACGGGCAGCACGTCGGCCTCGATGTTGCGTTCCCAGATCGAGTACTCGCTCTGCAGCGCCGCCACCGGCTGCACGGCGTGCGCGCGGCGGATCGTCGTGGCGCCCGCCTCGGACAGGCCGAAGTGCAGCACCTTGCCCTCGCGGATCAGGTCGCCCACCGTGCCCGCCACGTCCTCGATCGGCACGTTCGGGTCGACCCGGTGCTGGTACAGCAGGTCGATGCGGTCCGTGCGCAGGCGCTGCAGCGATGCCTCGACCACGGCGCGGATGTGCTGCGGGCGGCTGTCCGTGCCCGCGAACGCGCCCTGCCCGATGACGAAGCCGAACTTGGTCGCGATCTGCACCTGGTTGCGCCGGCCGGCGAGCGCGCGGCCCAGCAATTCCTCGTTCGTGTACGGACCATAGACCTCGGCCGTGTCGAGGAAGGTGCAGCCCAGGTCGATGGCGCGGTGGAGCGTCGCGATCGACTCCGCGTCGTCCGGCGTGCCATAGGCATGGCTCATGCCCATGCAGCCCAGTCCGATGGCGGAAACCGCGAGTCCTGCCGTGCCCAGTGTGCGTGTCGTCAACATGTCGTGTCCTTTGCGTGATGATGCCGCCGGCGGCGGCCTGGAGACAATGTAGGCGTTGCGGCTTGCAAAGAAAACACCAATAATCGGCGAACCATTTTCCAAAAATGGAAGACAGGAGTCGATGCATTGTGGACTGGAACGACCTGAAATACTTCCTGGAGGTGGCGCGCGGCGGCAGCCTCACGCGCGCGGCCGACGTGTTGCGCGTGAGCCAGTCGACCGTCGGGCGGCGCATCGCGGAACTGGAATCGCGCCTCGCCACCCGCCTGTTCGCGCGCCACCAGACCGGCTACTTCCTCACCGACGAAGGGCGCGAACTGCTCGGGCGCGCGGAGGCCGCCGAGGACAATATGCTGGCGTTCGAGCGGGGTGCGTCCGGCCTCGCGCCGGCCGTCTCCGGGATCGTGCGCCTGGCCACCACGGAAAACCTGGCGACCGACCTCGTGATCCCGGCGCTGCCCCGCTTCGTCGCGCGCCACCCGCAGCTGCGCCTGGAGATCGTCACGACGACGGCCACCGTGGAACTGGGCCGGCGCGACGCCGACCTCGCGCTGCGCGTCGTACGGCCCAGCCAGGGCAACCTGAAGATGCGCCGGCTCGGCGAGATGACGCATGGCGTGTACGGCCACCGCGACTATCTCGCCCGCCATCCGGCACGGGACGGCGATCCGCTGGCCGGCCGCGCCGTCGTCACGTGGGACGAGGCGCACGCGCACCTGCCGGCCGCGCGCTGGCTCGCGCAGCGCGCGCCGGACGCTCATATCGTGCTTACCGCATCCACGCTGCGCGCGCAGATCGCGGCCGTGCGCGCGGGCCTTGGCCTCGCCGTCCTGCCGGACTTCCTCGCCACCGACCCGGACTTCGTGCGCGTGCTCGCACCAGACGAGGTGTTCAGCGACGGCGTATGGCTCGTGATGCATGCGGACCTGGCCGCGTCGAACCGTGTGCGCGCCGTCGCCGATTTCCTCGCAGGGGCCGTCGCGGATGCGCAGGCCCGGCTGTCCGGCGGGCACGCCGCACGTTAGCGTATGACAAGCCGGCTTCGTGTTACGATCTCAGGATGGAAAAACGAAGCGACTACAAGACCGCCTTGCTGATCGAGGCGGCGATCCACGAGGCAGAGGAACAGCACCGCTCGCCTGCGCGCGCGCTGGCCGCGCTGGGCGTGCCGTTCGAGATCACGATGCGCGTGCTCACGCGGCCGGACGAGCGGCGCCATGTGGTGCCGCTGCCCCGCAGCCCGCAAGCCCAGGGCTGAGTTCAGGGCCAGGTTTATGGATAGCGTACGGGCCGGCCCGGCAAATCCGGCAGCGGGATGAATTCCGTCTCGCCGGGCACGTGCGGAAAGCGCTGGGCCTGCCAGTCTTCCTTCGCCTGCTCGATGCGATCGGCCGAGCTGGACACGAAGTTCCACGTCAGGTAGCGCGGGCCATCCATCGGCTCGCCGCCGAGCAGCATCACGCGCGCGCCGGCGTGTTCCGTCGCGGCCAGCGTGACGGTGGCACCCGGTTTCAACACCAGCAGCTGGCCCCGTTCGAAGCGGCCGTCGCGGCCCAGGTCGAGCGTGCCGTCGACGACGTACAGTGCCTGCTCGGGATACTCGGCCGGCATCGTCAGCCGCGCGCCGGGCTGCAGGGCCAGGTCGACATAGAACAGCGGCGACTGCACGGCCACCGGCGACCGCTTGCCGAAATAGCTGCCGGCGATGATGCGCGCCGTGGCACCGTCGCCGTCGAGGATCGGCAACTCGTTCGAACCGATGTGCGCGAAGGCCGGATCGCATTCCTCTTTTGCCTGCGGCAGCGCCACCCAGCACTGCAGGCCGAACAGGTTGGAACCGGCGGCGCGCACGTCCGGGCCGGTGCGTTCGGAGTGGACGATGCCCTTCCCGGCCGTCATCCAGTTCACCTCGCCCGGCTTGATGTCCTGCACGGTGCCGAGGCTGTCGCGGTGGCGGATCTGGCCGTCCAGCAGGTACGTGACGGTGGCCAGGCCGATGTGCGGATGCGGCCGCACGTCGATGCCCTCGCCCGCGTGGAACACGTGCGGCCCCATCTGGTCGAGGAAGACGAACGGGCCCACCATGCGCCGGTCCTTGTGCGGCAGCGCGCGCCGCACTTCGAAGCCGCCGCCCAGGTCGTGCGTGCGGGGAATGACGATCGTTTCCAGGCTCTCGTGCTCGAACGTGCTCATGTCAGATTGCCTCCGTGGTGATCTGGATGGTCCCGGACAGCGTCTTGTGCACCGGGCATTTGTTGGCGATCTCGGTCAGGCGGGCCTTCGCTTCATCATCCAGCGCGCCGACGTATTCGATGGTGCGGTGCAGGCCATATGCCGCGCCTTCCTGGCCATGCTTGATGGAGACCTTCACTTCGTCGAGCGCATAGCCCTTGCGCTTCGCGTACAGGTTCACGGTGAGCGTCGTGCAGGCGGCCAGCGCGGCGGCCAGGATGTCATGCGGCTCCGGGCCGCTGTCCTCGCCGCCCAGCGCCTTCGATACGTCGGTCACGATGCGGTGCGGTCCGATCTCGATCACCTGCTGCAGCGGCCCCGTGCCGCGATGCGTCGTCACTTCCATGGCTCGTTCTCCTCGTCTCTTGCCTTGCGTCGTCAAATTGTAACGTCAAGCGCACATGCCGGTCGTTGCGTTTGACTGCTTCATGTGCCCCGGGTTCAGGCCGGCAGGTCGAACAGCAGCACTTCGGCGTCCTCGGCTTCCGCCAGCGCCACGACCGCTTCCCCGCCGATCTCGACGGCGTCGCCGGCCGCAAGCACGCAGCCGTTCACCGTCACGCTTCCTCGCGCCACCTGGACATAGGCCTGGCGGCCCGGCAGCAGCGCATGGTCGACGCGGTCGCTGCCGTCGAGGATCGTCGCGTAGATGGCGGCGTCCTGGCGCAGCGAGACGGAACCGTCGCGGCCGTCGTTCGATGCGACCAGGCGCAGCCTGCCGCGCTTCGACGCCGTATCGAAGTGCTTCTCCTCGTAACCCGGCGCGCCGCCCGCTTCGGCCGGGATCACCCAGATCTGCAGGAAGTGCACGGGTTCCGTCGCCGAGTGGTTGTACTCGCTGTGGGTGACGCCGGTGCCGGCGCTCATCCGCTGCACGTCGCCGTAGCGCAGGACGGAGCCGTTGCCCATGCTGTCCTTGTGCTCGAGCGCGCCGTCCAGCACATAGGAGATGATCTCCATGTTCTTGTGGCTGTGCGGGTCGAAGCCGCGGCCCGGGGCCACGCGGTCTTCGTTGATCACCCGCAGCGGGCCGACGTTCATGTGCGCCGGGTCGTAGTAGTGGCCGAACGAGAAGGTGTGCTGCGAGCGCAGCCAACCGAAACTGGCGACACCGCGATCCGCGCTTTTACGTACTTTCAGCATGATGTTCTCCCTATGATTTTCAGTTTGGCGTTCGAACCGTTCGAACACGCTGCGCTTCGAGGCCTTTGCCCTGTCGGCATCTCGCCGCCGTAAGCGCGTTTCCATGGAAAGCATTATGGTCGCTGCCGGGCGGGAAGAAAAACGAGTTGTTTTATAGGCTATGATCGATGTTTTCGATCATTCAGCGCCGACGACACCGGCACTTTTTGATACGATGCGGTCCCCGTCAACCATCACCCGCACATGCTCAGACTCAGCCTGGACGCCCTCCTCACCGTCGACACCATCGCCCGTCGCGGCAGCTTCTCCGCCGCCGCGAAGGAACTGTACCGCGTGCCGTCGACGATCTCGTACACCGTTTCCAAACTCGAGGACGACCTGGGCGTGCAGCTGTTCGAGCGCTTCGGGCCGCGCGTCGTCCTCACGCCCGCCGGCGAGGAATTGCTGAAGGAAGGCCGCTACCTGCTCAAGGCCGCGGGCGACCTGGAGAGCCGCGTGCGCCGCGTCGCTTCCGGCTGGGAGACGGAATTCACCATCGGCATGGATTCCGCCCTCGCCCCGCTCGGCCTGCAGGACGACATCCGCGCCTTCTACGAGGTGGCCGACCAGACCCGCCTGCGCATCGTGCGCGAGGCGTTGTCCGGCACGTGGGAAAGCCTGCTCGACCGGCGCGTGGACCTGCTCGTGGGCGCGGCCGGCGAGGGCCCGTCCGGCGGCGGCTACACGGCGGAACCGCTCGGCACGATGTCGTTCGTGTTCGTCGTCGCGCCCACGCACCCGCTGGCGCAGATCCGGCACCGGCTGGGCAAGGCGGAGCTGACGGCGTACCGCGCCGTGTCCGTCGCCGATTCCGTGCGGGTGCTGCAGGCGCGCACGGTCGGCCTGCTGTTCGGCCAGGACACGCTCACCGTCCCCGACATGCAGACAAAGTACGAATTCCAGCTGGCCGGCCTCGGCTTCGGCTTCCTGCCCGAATCGTGGGCACGGGCCGACATCGCGGCCGGCCGCCTCGTCGAGAAGGCAGTCGAGGAACCGAAGCCGGACGAGACCCTGTACCTGGCCTGGCGCAGCGGCGAGGAAGGCGCGGCGCTGAAGTGGTGGCGCGAGCGCATGCGCGCGTCGGCGCCGCTGGCGCGCATGCTGGCGCTCAACTGCCCGGTCGAGCGGGCAACAGACACTGCCCAGAGGTAAGCACCTATACGTTCGTATGCCTAGACCTTGGCCGCGGCGGTCCCGACAATGTCCGGGTCCGGATGCGGCGGCGCGCCGTCCCTTCCGGTTCCCAGCCACCTACCTGAAGACACCTGAAGGGACTCGCCATGACCATCACCCGCACCAACGACACCGTCACCACGCGCGACGGGACCATCATCCACTTCAAGGACTGGGGCCACGGTCCCGCCGTCGTGTTCAGCCACGGCTGGCCCCTGTCGGGCGACGCCTGGGAAGACCAGATGATGTTCCTGGCCAACCACGGCTACCGCGTCATCGCCCAC
>Ga0207657_10008389_pt1 | contig 10490 bp, 7 predicted proteins | sample KBSC33metaG_FD_184316 | JGI IMG/M metagenome (GOLD analysis project Ga0207657, IMG submission 184316) | Corn rhizosphere microbial communities from Kellogg Biological Station, Michigan, USA - KBS C3-3 metaG (SPAdes) (version 2) | ecosystem: Host-associated > Plants > Roots > Rhizosphere > Soil ... | reverse complement strand
GTCGTGCTCGACAACCAGGATCGTATTGCCGAGATCGCGCAATTCTTCGAGGATGTGAATCAGGCGTGCGGTGTCGCGGGTGTGCAGGCCGATGGATGGCTCGTCGAGCACGTAAAGCGAGCCGACCAGATGCGAGCCAAGCGAGGTGGCCAGTTGGATACGCTGCGCTTCTCCGCCGGATAGCGTTGACGCGAGACGGTCAAGGGTGAGGTATTCGAGGCCGACTGCATCGAGAAAGCTGAGCCGTTGGCGAACTTCAGTAAGGATGGGCCCGGCGATTTCTTCCTGCATAGGCGAAAGCTTGAGCGCTTCAAAGAACTCTTTGGCCTGCGCGATAGTCAAGGCTGAAGCCTGGCAGATGTTCTTGCCGTTGATACGGACGGATCGAGCTTCGGCGCGCAGACGCTGCCCCCGGCAGTCGGGGCACTCTGCATATCCGCGGTACTTGCTAAGCATGACACGCACGTGGAGTTTGTATTTCTTCTTCTCCATCTGCGCGAAGAATCCATAGATGCCGGCGTAGGCGCCTTTCCCGCGCAAAACGAGCTCACGGGTCACCTCCGCCATATCGCGCCAAGGCACGTCGAGGGGAATGTTGAGGTCATCGGCCTGTTTGCGGAGATCGGTGTACCAGGGACGGTATTTGGGCCGGTTCCACGGGTCGATTGCACCTTGCGAGAGACTTAGTGTTTTGTCGGGTATCACGAGGTTCAGATCGAAATCGACCGTATTACCAAACCCCTGGCAGCGCGGACATGCGCCAAATGGATTATTGAAGCTGAAGAGGCGCGGCTCAGGTTCAGTTCCCGGACGGTGGCAGTTTTTGCATTCGTATGCACCCGAGAAGCGCAGCCGGCGGGGCTCTATCGCCTCTTTCCCCGCATCTTCCTGAGAACCCGGGTCGCGCAGAGCTTCTTGAAAGACGACTTCGCCTGCTTCGCGATAGGCGATTTCTACGGCATCAACGACGCGGGGACGGGCTTCGGGACTTACAACGATACGGTCCAGAAGCACGAATATGGGCATCGTGAAATCTAAATCGAGCAGCGACTCCGGCGTGGAAAATTCTACGATGTTGCCGTGCTGCCAGAGGCGATTGAAGCCACCGGAACGTAGCTCTGCCAGCCGCGCTTTGAGGGTTTCAGTATGCGGCGAGTCGCTGGACTTTGCTACAGGCTTTGATTTGGATTTCGTTGTGCGAGCAGGTGGCTTCGCGGGCTTTGATTCAACCGCTGCTCCGACGTCCAGTGAGAGGCTCGGGCGCAAAACAGGAAAGAGGACGTTGAGCCGCGTTCCTTCGCCTAGAGCGAGAATCGCGTCTGCTGCCTCGTCAACCGAGTCTCTCTTGACCAGCCCATCGCAGTGAATGCAGTGAACAGTGCCGCACCGGGCGTAGAGCAAGCGCAGGTAGTCGTAGATCTCAGTTGCGGTGGCTACGGTAGAACGCGGATTTCGGGTGGTGTTCTTCTGCTTAATGGCGATAGCTGGGGCGAGACCGTCGATCTCGTCCACATCGGGCTTTTCAATGCGCTCGAGGAACTGCCGCGCATATGCCGAGAGCGACTCCACGTACCTGCGCTGTCCCTCGGCATAGATGGTGTCGAAGGCCAGCGAACTCTTGCCTGATCCGGACACGCCGCTGATCACCGTCAGCTTGCCGTGAGGGATATCGCAGGAGACGTTCTTGAGGTTGTGTGTCCGCGCGCCGCGGATGGAAATGCTTTCGTTCAAAAAGATCGCACCGGCATGGAGAAGTTGTCCGGCAACACCTCAGAGACCTCAGTGAGGCTCAGAGCGCAACCGGCCATTCTCTATTATAAAGTGCGGAAATCCCTACGGACGCGGGCAAGACCCGTCCTGAAATGAGGGGGAACCCGTTCACCTGATCAGTGGAACACCTGCACTAATCCGCACCTTCTGCGAGCGCGATGAAATGGTCTGAGAAGCCCTAAGCTGCGATAGACGGTTTTGGCGCGGCAATTGGTGGAATCTGCATGTATTGAAGTCCCGATTTAACCTCAGACTCTTTTCGATTCAGGACTCCAGCAAGGCCGAGAAGAACTTCAGAGGCACACGCTGGACAATGTGTTGCGCAGTTTACGACGCAATTGCAGTCCTGGCAAAGATAAGCTGACGTTAGAGGGATGTGCTGCATCGTGGCGAATGTCATGCCTTCACCCCCAACCGATGTTTCTCGGTTGCTTGGACAGTCCAGGGAACCGTTACGAACACGGTTGCCCAACAGTCGTTTGTACCTGATTGGATGGATGCGTTCACCAGAATCTAAGTTGTTTTCAGAAGGTCAAATTCGCTTGGACTCACGCTCCAGCTTGGAGAAGCAAACAAGTAAAGGATTATGCGCACAAGGGCAAAAACACCCGTCCCGGTTTCTTGTAATTGGCGAGACTTGACAAGTTAGCTTTTGGTGAAAGGTGGTGTGACCTGTCCGACAATTGCCAGCCATGAGCCCGATCACGCCATTCCCGGTAAACTAATCATTGAGGTATTTCGTGGTACGGTTCGCTTTATCGCTTTTGCTCGTTGTTTTAGTTTCGGCTGGTGCTGGACTTGCGCAAGGTTCTTCATCAAGCATTGGACCTAAAGTTTCGGGGATTGCTCCCGAGGGGCAGGATTCAAATTCGCAAGAAATATCGCCGCAGGTTGCCGCTGCGGAGGCCGCCGCAGCGAGTTCTGACTGGAAAACGGCCGAGACGAAGCTCAGCACCTGGCTCGCAGGGCATCCGCAGGATGCGCGGGCTCTGTTTGACGCCGGCTATGTGGCCGACGCACAGAACAGGCTCGACGATGCCGCCAACTTCTATCGCCGCGCGATTCTCGCCAATCCAAAATCCCTGGAAGCGCACTTGTCGCTGGGGCTGCTGCTGGCCAGGCAAGGCAAGCAGGATGAAGCGCGCCCTGAACTGGTGACGGCCACTACCCTCGATCCGGGAGAAGCCGGGCCTGCGTTAAAAGCGCGTGCATGGAGGGCTCTTGCCGAAATCGATCGCCCCGGACCGGGACACCACGGTGACGCCGCCGCGGCTACGGACGATTTGCTCGAGGCCCTGAAGTTAACTCCGGAAACGCCCGCCGACACCTTACTTGCCGCAAGCCTGGCGGAACAGGCCGGACAGTATGACGTGGCAGAAACCGCTTACAAGCGGCTTTTGGCAAAGGACCCAAAATCTGAAGCCGCCAATGCCGGAATGGGCCACCTGCTGATTGTTCAAAAACAGTACGGTGCGGCTGAGAATTTTCTGAAAGCGGCCCTGGAGAAACTGCCCGATAACCCGGCGCTGACCGCTCAACTTGCCGCTGTGCTGACGGCGCAGGATAAGGCAGAAGCGCTGCCGTTGCTGCAAAAGCTTCATGCCGCTCATCCAGATGATGGAACTATCACCGGCATGCTTGCGGAGGTTTTGGCAATTGCCGGGGATTTTGCAGGCTCAGACGGGCTCTACGTCAAACTGCTGGCTGCAACGCCAAACGACGCCGATCTGCTGGTGGCCCACGCTCAGAACCTTGTACGGATGGGCAAGGACACGGAGGCGGTAGCAGCGTTCGACAAAGCGACCAGGATCGATCCCAGCAATAGTAACGGATGGAGCGGCTTAGCGTTTGCAGCATCGAAAATCAAGCAGCCTACAATCACACTCCATGCTCTTTCGATGAGATCAAAACTTCTTCCGGACAACGCCTCAACTTACTTCCTGTGGGCAACATCATACGATACGCTGCACCAAAAGGCGCAGGCTGTAGTCTTCTACCTCCACTTTCTTGAGGCTGCGGCGGGCAAGTACCCCAATCAGGAATGGCAGGCGCGTCAACGTCTCCAGCTCCTCGAAAAGTAGCTGTAGCAAGGCCCGAATACCTCAAGGCTGACGCAAATTGACCAGAAACCAAGCGGTACTTGTCTCCCACTTTTGCCGTGATCAACACTCGTTTGCGAATGTCCTTGCATTCGCGTGCAGGAAAGCCCTATATTCTCGGCACGAGGAGTAACCGCAACAGCGGAGGTTCCTTATGCGGTCCAAAGCGTTTTTGGCAGTCGCAGTCCTCGTCGCCACGACGTCGCTCCCAGCGTGCGCAAGCGGCATCGATAACAAACCCCCTGATATGGAGTCGATCCTGGCGCTTGAGAACCGCGCCGGCCAGGCACAACCGCGTGAGCAGTGCTTCCTTTACGCGGAACTCGTACACCAGCTGACCGAACTGAGCGTGCGTCAATACGCCTCAGGCGATGTGGGCAAAGCTACGGCACTTCTGAAACGGGTTCAGTCCTTCGCGCACAAGATTCACCTGTCCTTAGCGCAGAACGACAAGCGCATCAAGAACACGGAGATTCTTTTGAATCACACGGCATTTCGGCTTACCGAAATGCTGCACGCCAGCAGTCTTGACGACCGATCAGTTGTACAGGACACACTGGCTGACGTGACCCAGGCGCAACAGGAAACCATGTTTCAGGTTTTCAAGAAGTAGAGGGCCCGCCCGAATCCATTTCCTCCTCGAAAGCGATAGTTGTCCCCTCGTGCACCTTTCATTATGAGCCTGGCATGTGTTTGAATGATTGCGCTGGAAGGATTTCTCATGCGCATTCTTGCTGCAATGATTTGCTGCCTGTTCGTGACCACATCGCTGCACGGCCAGAAGAAAAAACGCGAACCGCTGACGGAAGCGCAAGTGGAGAAAATCGCTGAAGCAGGCATCGAACCGAATGCGCGTGTCGGGCTCTACACCCAATATCTGAATGAACACGCCGACGCTATCAAGGCGCTTTCGGTCCGCGCCAAAACCGAAGCGCGAGCAAGCAAATTAAATGATGCTCTGGAGGATTTCTCTGCGCTTCTGGATGAGCTTGGCGACAACCTGGACACGTTTGCCGATCGCAAAGCCGATATACGCAAATCCCTCAAACCGCTGACCGAGGCTGCTCCGCGGTGGCAGGCGATTTTGCGGGGTCTGATGGGTGAACAGGGATACGATCTCGCCCGGAAAGAGGCAATTGAAAGCGATGAGGATCTGGTCGACCAGGCGCAGCGCCTACTGCAGGAGCAGACTGACTATTTCAAACAGCATCCCGACGAAGTCGGTCAAGACCGTTGGGAACCCAAATAGCTAAGGATGGCAAGGCCGTGAAATGTGTTCGCAGGTCGTGGTGTGTACTGACTCTCCTCGTGATGGCTCTCTTCCCTGCTTGCGCTTTCGCAGCTCCGAATGCGCATCAAACGACCGTTTCGATTAGGGGCGATGGGTTTCTCATCAACGGTGGTGCTACCTATGCAGGCCGAAGCTGGAAGGGACACAGCATCGAGGGCCTGATGTTCAACTCGCGCATGGTGCAAGGCATCTTCGATGATGCAAACCCGGAGACGGTCTCCCGCTGGGCGTATCCTGACACGCATAAGTGGAGCCCCGATCGAAACACAGATGAATTTGTTGCGGCCATGCCGGATTGGCGTCGGCATGGATTGCTGGCCTTCACCATTAATTTGCAGGGAGGTTCGCCGGAGGGCTACTCAAAGGGGCAGCCATGGTTGAATTCGGCGTTCACTGACGAGGGTGCGCTGAAGCCTGCATACATGGCGCGATTGGAGCGGATCGTGAACCGCGCTGACGAACTGGGCATGGTCGTGATCGTGGGCTACTTTTATGCTGCACAAGCTGCGCACCTGCGCGACGAGGCGGCCGTGATTCGCGCCACCGATAACGCCACACAGTTTCTCTTGCAGCATGGCTGGCTAAACGTGATGGTGGAGATCGACAACGAATGCGATATCGGCTTTCGCCACGAGATCCTGAGACCTGAAAGAGTAGCTGAGCTAATTGCGCGCGTGCAGTCGAAACAGGACCACGGACGCCGACTGCTGGTAGGAACATCTTACCGCGGCGGAGCTATTCCTAATGAACCGGTAGTTCGCGCATCTGATTTTATTCTGCTTCACGGCAACGGAGTTTCTGAGCCGAGGAAGATTGCCGAGATGGTTCGCAAAACACGAGCTGTTCCGGGCTATACGGCAAAGCCGATCCTGTTTAACGAAGATGACCATTACAATTTCGAACAACCTGAGAACAATATGATGGCCGCACTTGGCGAGCATGCTTCGTGGGGCTACTTCGATTACAGAATGAAGGGTGAGTCGTTCGACGATGGCTATCAGAGCGTTCCGGTGAACTGGCGTATCAGCAGCGCTCGCAAGCGCGCATTCTTCGACTTGCTGAGTGAAATCACCCGCGCTGGATCGGCGAAATGAGTGAGAGTTTCTTGAGCGCTGTTACCGCTGACAACTTGGGGGTAATCTGCTAATCTCCAATTTGGTGAGCGCCGATTTTGTCCCCATTTTCCAGCAAGAATACCGGGCTTTGCGCCCCCGGGCTCCAATGCCGCCGATCTCTGTGCGCTTCAGGCGCTTTACTTCGCTGAACACAACTATTCGATTGCGCGAAGGCGAGATCAAGGTGAGCCTTTCTGACTTGCTGGAGGGCGCGCCGGAGTCTGTGATTCACGCCATTGCGCATATCCTGCTGGCAAAGCTGTACAAGAAGCCCATTGATGCAGCGCAGAACATGCGCTACAAGCGGTTTGCATCGAGCGCGGCTGTGACGCGGCAAACGGAGATCATTCGCCACGCGCGCGGGAGCAAGCGCTTCTTCGGGCCAGAAGGACGTTATTACAATCTTGACGAAGTTTTCGATTCGCTTAACGCGCGTTTCTTCGGTGGCATGCTCGGCCGCCCGGACCTTACGTGGAGCGAAAATCACGCCAAGCGCTCGCTCGGACATTACGATGCAGCACACAACACGATTGTGGTAAGCCGAGTGTTCGATCGGCCATCGAGTCCCCGCTACGCGATCGAGTATCTGCTGTACCACGAAATGCTTCACCTTAAGCATCCCGTACGCATGCGCGGAACGCGCCGCTGCGTTCATTCAGCTGAGTTCAAAGCTGAGGAAGCTCGCTTTCCGCAACTTGCGGAAGCAATGGCTTTCATCAAGCGGCTTTAAGTGCGCACGCCGAGTGCCATTCGAACGTGAATGATCAGCGCTCCCCTGCCGTGCTAAACTTCACGCGCATTTGTTTCAGTCGTATTCCTGCATCCAGTCCGTCTGAATGGTCGTATAGATCGGATGCGGCGACAAATCTTGCATGGAGAAACACTGATGAAGGATCCTGCTGTAAGCGTTAATGAGCCCTCCGAGACCTTCGACCTGTCCGTATCCCGCCGCGCGTTTATGAAAGCGGCTGGGGCCACTGCCGGAACTGCGGCCGTTATCCCTGGCGCGCTTTGGAGCCAGACAAGCCGGCCCGCTGCTTCCAACCGCATTACGCTGGGCGTGATTGGGTGGGGCATGATGGGGCCTTCGAACACGAAAGTCTTTCTGGAGAATGCCGATTGCCAGATCGTTGCTGCATGCGACCTGGACAAAGGTCCCTTGCAAGCCGCCGTTGACACGGTGAACGCAAAATACGGAAACAAGGACTGCAAGGGATACCACGATTATCGCGAGCTGCTGGCCCGTGATGATATCGATGCAGTGATGATTGCAGTGCCGGATCATTGGCATGCGCTTGTGGCCATTGAGGCAGCGAACCGAAAGAAAGACATCTATGGCGAGAAACCGCTGGCGAAGACGATCGAGGAACAGCAAGCGATTGTTCGCGCAGTTGAAAAGAACAACGTGATCTGGCAGACGGGCTCGTGGCAGAGATCGCAGAAGCCGTTCCACAAAGCGGCGGAGATTGTGCGGAACGGGCTGATCGGGAATGTGATTCATGTGGAAGTAGGTCTGCCACCCGGCCATACCGATTTCAAACACACCGCTCCGGAGCTGCTGGCCAAGCTGGCTACACTGAATCCGCCGATTACAAAGTTATCGCAGGTGCTTCCGGGAACACCGGCATGGGATATGGCTGTTTCAGAGCCTCCAGCTGACTTCGATTACGCGACATGGATCGGCCCTTCACGCAATGAACCCTACGCCAAGACTCGCGTGCACATGAACTGGCGCTGGAACTACAACACCGGCGGCGGCCAGTTGATGGACTGGATCGGGCACCATGGCGACATTGCGCATTGGGGATTGGGATTTGATCTTTCCGGCCCTTCGGAAATTCAAGGAGTGGGAGAGTTTCCGGCCGCTAACGCGCTATGGAACACCAGCACCAAATATCGGATTGAGTGCAAATACAAGAAGGAAGTGACTGGCTACCCGAATGACGTGCTGGTTACGATTGCCGGTGGACATCCCTCGATTGCAATGGGGGCGAAGTGGATTGGCACCGATGGCTGGGTGTGGGTGGACCGCAGCGGGTTCGATGCTTCAAACGAGGATTGGGTGAAAGTCGAGTCGCTTCCGGAAGAGTTGCGCAAAGTGAAGCTTTACGAGTCGCCTGAACATCGGCGGAATTTCCTGGATAGCGTAAAGTCGCGCAAGCCGACCATCACCCCCGTGCAGGTTGCTCACCACTCGACGATTCCGGGGCATTTGGGACTGATCTCGATGATGACCGGCCGCAAGATTCAGTGGGATGTGGCCGGAGAAAAGATCATCGGAGACAGCGCAGCAAGTGAAATGTTGAGCCGGCCTTACCGGGAGCCGTACAAGCACGTCTGAGATTTCTGTTCCAAATTGGAATCCACGCTGGCGGCGGGAGAGTGCATTCTTGCCCTTTCGCCGCTTAGCTTTTTCTGGAGGTTACGGCCGAGAAGGAAGCGACGGCTTGCAGCACACGCTTGCTTCCGCAGTGCGGGCATACCACCCCAAGCTTTTCAACGTCAGCCATATGCAGCAATTTGGTGAATTCCTTGTTGCAGTCTTGACAGAGGAAAACATAAGTCGACATGATCATCCCTCCAGCCAGAGATGATAGCGCGTTTCCTGTTCACGGGGACTGGAACGAATTTGAAAAAGATGGCAGTCGTTGCCTGTGTCCGCTCGCTCCCTTGCCGGTTCGTGAGCCTTCTAAGAATTCCCGTGGCGCGTCGCCGAGGGCGTGGAGATCAAACAAGAGTGCAACCTCTTTTTCCACATCATCTTAGCTGCGCACACCTAAAGTGTTATGTCCGGATTCAGGGCGCTTCCGATATGAAGTATGTTATGAAATAGTTCTAGCTTTCCTCAGTCGTCTTGCGTCGCCGCGTATGTACCTGCACAGTAGGCGTCGCAAGCAATTGGTTGTTGAACTGTGATCGGGTGTTGGCGTTCAAAGTAGAAGACTATTAACACATCTGGCACAAGTTCCTTCTATATCCGCTACTTGGGAGCGCAGACACGCGTGACCAAGGGTATCTTGGACTGAGGTATATCCCGCCTTTTTGCGAGCAAGAGATCATGATCCTCAACCCGAAATCCGTGGTTTTGGCGCTACTGCTGGTCTCTTCCGTCGCGTTGTGCTCGCAGGCGCCTGCACCTTTGGGAGTGTTGCGCGGCGAGGTGAAGGATCCAGCAGGTGCAGTGGTGCCGGGGGCGCGCGTTACTCTCGCCGGCAGAACACTGGTACGCGAGATGGAAACCCAGTCCAATGGGCGCTTCCTGTTTCGCGCTGCCCCGGGCTCCTACACGTTGAAAATTACAGCCAAGGGTTTTGCGCCACTGCGGACCGGAATTGAGCTTTCGCAGGGCGCGATAAAGGAGATGACTATTCCCCTGGAGATCGCTGCAGAACGGCAATCGGTCACAGTGATGGCCAGCGTAAAGAGCGTGGGCATTAACCCCGATCAAAACGCAAGTGCAATGGTCTTTAGAGGTAAAGACCTGAACGCGCTCTCCGAGGATCCGAATCAACTTCAGAGCGAGTTACAGCAATTGGCTGGTGCTGTCGCGGGGCCCAACGGGGGGCAAATCTACGTGGATGGTTTTGCAGGCGGCCGGCTCCCTCCCAAATCATCGATTCTTGAGATCCGCGTAAACCAGAATCCGTTCTCATCGGAATACGACAAAATCGGCTACGGGCGCGTTGAAATCATCACGAAGCCCGGTTCGCAAAACTTCCACGGCACGCTCTCCGCTTACGGAAACTCTTCAGAACTGAACTCGGCGAACCCGCTGCTGAGCGCGCAACCGCAGTACTACCTCTACTCCTACTCGGGAGACTTGGGTGGGCCGCTTGGCAAGAATGCAGCATTCATGGTGAGCGCTTACAAACTCGTAAAGCAGAACCAGAACATCGTCGATGCGGTTGACCCGCTGGATACGTCAACGAAAATCGCGCAGGCCGTAGCTAATCCGTACAGCGTGATGGTTGTGAACCCGCGTATTGATCTCCAGTCGGGCAAACACACGCTTTCGCTTCGCGACTACTACTACAAATCCGAGCAAGATGGCGCCGGCGTTGGAGCGCTCTATCTTGCTTCTCAGGCGATCAGCACAAGATTCCAACAGAACACTTTGCAGTTCAGCGACACTTTTCTTGTGAACCCCAAGCTGCTGAACGAGTTTCACTTTGAATGGCGCAAAGCTAGCAATAATCAGACTGCCGCTTCAATAGC